>Ga0209172_10000829_pt1 | contig 78080 bp, 83 predicted proteins | sample LarsenN4metaG_FD_184113 | JGI IMG/M metagenome (GOLD analysis project Ga0209172, IMG submission 184113) | Hot spring sediment bacterial and archeal communities from British Columbia, Canada, to study Microbial Dark Matter (Phase II) - Larsen... ... | reverse complement strand
ATCGATAGTTGATTCGACCGTACGCTAGGTATGTTCCAGCTGGTATGGTCCAAGCCCAGGTTTTCGTTTCACCATTCGCGAGGGATTGGGAAATATATGGTGAGCCTTGGTACACCGTGGCGATCGCTCCGGCCGGACCGGCTGGACCCTGAGGACCCATCGGGCCCGGCATTCCCTGAATGCCTGGTTCTCCTGGCTGACCATCGAGTCCTGGCTCACCTTGTAGTCCTGGCTCACCCGGTTCACCTTGTGGTCCAGCAGGGCCTTGTAGGCCGATTGGACCAGGGATGCCCTGGGGACCAGGTTCACCGGCCGGACCCGGTGGTCCAGGAATAGGCTCAAGAGTGTCGATTTGTGTCTGGAGGCCGTTGATCGCCTCCCAGATGATTCCGAACGGACTGCTCGCATGGGAGGTGCGTATTGATCCGACAAACACGATCGTCGCGATCATCAGGCCAAGACCTAATGTCTTCATTTTTCGCATCGGCGTAAGGTTAGGTGATAAATGCTAATGTTTTTTATACGCGAGCTAAGAGCAGGTGCCTAGATTTTGGCAAGTGACCAAATTTTTTCCATTTGAGGGCATGTTACGGGGGACTAAACCAGCTCACGAAACCCAATCGATGGAGTCATAGGAGCTGGGTACAAAAAATGGTATAATCACGTACGATAATACCTACCAAAACAGACATGCCATCGGCCTATACTGGACTCACCAGCACCGACGCAGCGGCGCGTCTTCGTGTTCATGGGTTGAACGCCATCGGCGGAAACAAGCGATTTCGTCCATTTCAAGCTTTTCTCGCGAAATTCAATAGTCCGTTGCTGTGGGTCATCACTGTCGCGGCTGTGATTTCGCAGGTCACAGGCAGCACGACGAATGCGATCATTTTGGTCGCCATGATTTTTTTATCCGTCGTGCTTGATTATATCAATACCTATCGGTCGGAGCGCGCTGTTGAGACACTCGTCGGACGGGTCCGAACGATGGCGACCGTTGTTCGTGATGGACGCGGACAACATATTCCGCTGGTCGACATTGTCCCGGGTGACCTGATGATCCTCGGGGCCGGTGATGTCGTCCCGGCTGATGGGTATGTCATCGAGGAAAAAGATCTCTACGTCAACGAATCGACGATGACCGGCGAATCGCAACCAGTCATGAAACGCCCCGTGCCTGGTGACCTGCCGATGGAGATGGTTAAACAACGCCCGGATGCAGTTTTGATGGGGACGAGCGTGGTGACGGGTTATGCGCGGGCGATCGCGATCGCGACCGGGCATCAAACTGTGTATGGGCACATCGCTCAGCGACTTGAACAGTCGGAGCGAGGAAACGCTTTTGAAAAAGAGATTCGCAGTTTTTCAATGTTTTTAATGCGCGTGACAGCCGTGTTGGTCGGTGTTGTGTTTCTGCTCAACATCCTCGGGGATCGTGGCGTCTTTGATTCATTCCTGTTCGCAGTCGCGATCGCGATCGGCCTGACCCCCGAACTCTTGCCGGTCATCATGACGGTGTCGCTCAGTCGCGGGGCGATGCGGATGGCGAAACAATCGGCCATCGTGAAGAGACTCCCAGCCATCCAAACCATTGGTCGGATGGATGTTCTATGCACCGATAAGACAGGGACGTTAACCGAGAATCGGATGAGCGTCGTCCGATGGCTCGATATCAACGGACAAGATGATGAGCGGGTACTACGCGAAGCCTGGTGGGGAAGTCGATTCCATACCGGCGTCGCAAATCCGGTCGATGAAGCGATCGCTCATGCCCGCGATTGGTCACTTCAGGGTGTCGAAAAGATTGATGAAGTTCCTTTTGATTTTGAGCGTCGTCGTGAATCGGTCGTCATCAATGAACGCGAAACGTTCCGCCTCCTGACCAAAGGTGCACCCGAACAAGTCCTCGCCGTGTGTTCGGCATATCGACTCGGCGAGGGGATCCATGTGATTGACGGTCACGAACGCCAACGACTGCTCGAGCAGTATCATCGCCTGAGTGCAGAAGGATTTAAATTGCTCGCCGTCGCGACGCGCGTGGTACCGAATATCCGTCGGGACTACGTACCCGACGACGAGCGTGACATGGTCTTCTCCGGGTACATCGCCCTCGTTGATCCGCCGAAAGCCGATGCGCGAGCAGCGATCGATAGTTTGGAGCAACTCGGTATCCGACTCAAAATATTGACGGGGGATGGGGTGACTCTGACTGAGCGGGTGTGTCGAGATATTGATTTACCGGCCCCCGTCAGCATCACCGGAGAGCAACTAACAAACCTGCCCGATGCGGATTGGCCACGAGTCGTTCGCGATACGACCGTCTTTGCCCGAATCGATCCGTTCCAAAAGGAAAAAATCATCCGCACACTCCGCGCGACCGGCGCGGTCGTTGGGTTCCTCGGTGATGGGATCAACGATGCACCGGCGTTAAAAGCAGCTGACGTTGGGATCTCGGTCAACAATGCGGTCGGTGTGGCGAAAGAGACGGCCGATATCATATTAATGGAGCATAGTTTGGCGGCTATCGCGGATGGGGTTATCGAAGGGCGGAAAACGTCTGCCAATACGATGAAATATCTCCAAATGGGGTTAAGTTCGAATTTTGGGAATATGTTGTCGATGACGCTGGCTTCGGCGTTCCTCCCGTTCTTCCCGATGTTGCCGACGCAAATCCTGTTGAACAACTTTTTGTATGACAGCTCACAGCTGACGTTGGCTGGTGATAGTGTCGATCCCGCCGATCTGAATCGACCGGCCGTGTTCGACGTTCGTCAGATTCGGCGGTTCATGTTGACCTACGGACCGGTCAGCACGATCTTTGATCTCCTGACCTTCGGGACCCTGTTTTGGATGTTCGGTCAGGATGCCGCGAAATTCCAGACCGGCTGGTTCATCGAATCGGTCGCGACACAAGTTCTCGTCATCTATGTGATTCGAACGAAGCTTCGGCCAGTACTCAATAGTCGACCGAGCCGACTCGTCGTCATGAACACCTCGCTAATCGTGTTGATTGCCGGGCTCATCCCATATCTCGGAATCGGCGCCGCCTTCGGCTTTTCGCCGCTCCCGTTGCACACGCTCGGACTTATCGCTGGAATTGTGCTGGCTTATCTCTTCGTCGTCGAGATAACGAAACAGATCGTCGCTCGCCAACGACACCCGCAACATGCATAATCTTCGTAAATTCTTTACCCGCTTTGGACCTGGCGTCATCACCGGCGCTTCGGATGATGATCCGTCGGGGGCAATCATGTATACCCAGACCGGCGCACAGTTCGGTCCGCAGCTGATCTGGACCGCGCTGTTCACGTCACCGTTGATGATGTCCGTTCAAGAAATGTCTGCCCGATTGGGATTAGTAAGTCGTCAGGGACTGGCTACGTTGATGAAGCGGCGGTTCGCTCGCCCGGTGGTGATGGGGGTCGTATTACTCTTGTTGATCGCGAATGTCGTGAATATCGGGGCGGATCTCGCCGCCATGGCTGAAGTCACGAGATTACTCCTCCCGATCCCATCGGCGCTGGCGGTCATCGGGTTCGCGGTGATCATCGTGGTACTTGAGTTGACCCTTAGTTACGCGCGGTATGTTCATATTTTAAAATGGTTGACAGTCACACTGTTCGCCTATGTGGCTGCCGTGTTCTTCGTCAACGTCGATTGGAGCACGGTAATTCGGTCGCTGATACCAATCTGGCCGAGTGACATGTCAGTCTGGCCCGTCCTAACCGGTATCCTCGGAACGACTATTTCCCCATACCTCTTTTTCTGGCAAGCCTCGGAAGAAATGGAGGAAGAGCGGCTGATTCATCGGGTCGCCCGACGACTGCGGATTCGCTTGCCGAGTCGTCTCCATACGATGCGTCTCGATACCGTCGTTGGGATGCTGTTCTCGAATGTGATCATGTTTTTCATCATTGTCCTCGCCGCCTCAACGTTGCATGTAAACGGCGTGACGACGATCACCAGCGCGGCTGACGCAGCCGAAGCACTTCGTCCGTTAGCCGGCCCAGCGACCTTCGCACTCTTCGCGTTCGGCATCATCGGGACCGGATTGCTTGCGGTTCCGGTCTTGGCTGGCTCGGCTGCGTATGCTTTCGCGGAAGTTTTAAATTGGCCGGAAGGTCTCGGGAAAACGATCCGTCAAGCACCAGGTTTTTACCTGTCGATTATCGTCGCGATCCTCATCGGTGTTGCGATCACCATGAGCGGGATCGACCCCATCCGTTTCCTGATCTTATCGGCGGTCTTGAACGGCTTGATTGCGCCGATTATCATCTACTTCATCATCAAGCTCGCTGATGATCCGCAGATCGTCGGGCAGAGTCGTTCGCCACGAGTAGTCCGATTCTTTGCCTGGACGGCGTTCATCCTGATGACCCTCGCCGGGATCATGACAATCATCACCTTCATCCTATGAGCGAGCAGACATCATGGCACACAGTATCGACGGAAGCAGTCATTGATCGTCTGGAGAGCGGTTGGCGTGGCCTGGCGTCATCCGTTATTTCGGAACGACGTGAACAACTCGGATCGAACCGTTTACCGCCACCTCGGACTCAGAGCAGCTTACGGACATTCATCGTTCAATTTCGGAGTCCGTTGGTCATCATTCTCGTGATCGCGACGGCGATCTCATTCATGATTGGAGAGAATCGTGATGCCTTTGTCATCGCGGGGGTGATTCTATTGAATTCGCTTATTGGCTGGCGACAAGAGCGGCAATCGAGTCAAGCGGTGGCAAAACTTCTCGCCATGCAACAACCGATCGCACACGTGATCCGGGATGATGAAGAGCGAGAGATTTCCATTGATGAGATCGTGGTGGGCGATCTGTGCGTGATTGATACTGGCGATAAGATTCCGGCTGATGGTCGCTGGGTGGAAACCGTTAATCTGCGGGTGAATGAATCAACGCTTACTGGTGAAGCCGTGCCGGTCACCAAAGATACAGACCCATCATCGGCGAGCGAGGCGCGAGACGCATCCTGTCTTGGCTGGCGCGGAACGACCGTCGTTGGCGGCCGAGGTCGGCTGATCGTGACGAAGGTTGGGACACAAACGAGATATGGTTCAATCGTCGAAAGTCTTGAAAGCGTTGATGGTGCACGAACGCCATTCCAACAACAGATGGCCAAATTTGCGACGCGCCTCTCTCTGGTGACGGTTTTTTTAGGTGCCATTGTCTTCTCGATTGGCCTCATTCGTGACGTCCCAGTCGACGATGTTTTTCTGCTGACCGTTAGCTTGATTGTCGCCGTTATCCCCGAAGGGTTACCAGTGGTGATTACGATGGCCATGGCGTGGGGGATGTGGGCGATGGCCCGACGTCAGGCAATCATCAGGAAACTGATGGCCGTCGAGACACTGGGGTCAGTTGACATCGTCGCGACCGATAAAACAGGGACGTTGACGTTTGGAGAAATGATGGTCGAGCGAGCGTGGGCAGACGGTCGGATGTACCACCTCACCGGACGCGGATATTCGACCGAGGGCGATATCCACGAAAACGAAAAACCGATCGTGATTGGCGAACACCCGACGCTCGGGTGGATGCTCCGGCTCGGTGTCTTAAATAATGACAGTCGGTTCACCCGCGACCAACATGGAACACGAATACCGGTCGGTGATCCGACCGAGCTAGCGTTGATCGTCGCTGGCGAGAAAGGCGGTTGGACCGCGTCCGATCTTGAGGGCGTTCATCCTCGACTCGGCGAAATTCCTTTCGACACGACGGTCAAACACATGGTCACCTGGCATCGACAAGAGGACGGCATTCTTGGCACGCTCAAAGGGGCACCGATCGAAGTGCTCGAACACTGTGCGCGACAACATACAGATCAGGGCACGGTGCCGTTGACCCCAGCCGCGAAAGCTGAAATCATCGGGACCTTTGAGCGATGGGCGAAGGAAGGACTACGCGGTTTGGCGATCGCGAATATACGTTGGTCCGATGCACCGGACCCGACCGTGCCGAATAGCATTGGTCACGAATTCATCTTTGTCGGTTTATTTGGGATGGCCGATGCAGTCCGGCCGGAAGCAGCCGAAACGATCGAACAGATGCGCCAGGCAGGGATCAGAACGATCATGTTGACAGGAGATTATCAGAAAACCGGGGTCGCCATCGCCCGGCGGATTGGGTTGATTTCGCATGAGCATGGGCAATATCTCTTAGACGGCGGGGAAATTGACCGACTCGACGATCAGGCCCTTGATCTCCGGCTCCGGACCGCGCAGGTCGCGACGCGATTGACTCCGGACCAGAAATTACGAATCGCGAAACGACTCCAAGCGAATCATCATATCGTCGCTATGACGGGTGACGGGATTAATGATGCGCCAGCCCTCGCGGCGGCGAATGTTGGGATCGCTGTTGGGATGAATGCGAGCGATGCGGCGAAGGAAGCAGCCGACATGGTCTTGGTCAACGGGAATTACGCGAGCATTTTCGCCGCCGTTGTCGAGGGACGACGCATTTTCAGAAATATTCGCCGAGCGGTCGTGTATCTCGTCGCCTCGAACTTTAGTCTCCTGGGCTTAATCGTGATCACTTTATTATTTGGCTACCCGGTCCCACTCCTACCGACCCAAATCATTTGGCTTAATGTCATCACGGATCCATTTCTTGGCATGGCGTTAGCCCGTGAGCCAATCAGTCCATTGATCGAGAAAGCAAAACCACGACCGTACGGGTCGCCGTTCCTCCCGGCCGACGTATGGCGACGGATGTTCGTCTCGGCGCTCGTCCTAACATTAACGAGTTTGACCGTCTTTCTCATCGCCATCAATCAAGGTCTGGCTGAACGGGACATATTTACCCTGACCTTGACGGTCTGTGCCGTCACCCAGTGGGTCTTTGCGTTTACTGCTCGGTCATCGATTCGTTCATCATTTCGAACGGGTGTTCCAAATCCAAGCTTGGTCATCGCTTTTGTCAGCGTCCTCGCGCTTCATGTCGCGGTGTTGTACACCCCGGCCTTGGCTGAGCTGCTGCATGTCAATCCGCTACCCTTGAGTGGATGGGGGATCGTCGCCCTATCCGTGATCCCGATTGTGGCTGTTGAAGAAATTGGGAAAGCGATTCGCCGCCGTCGGTATCGCGACGGTGAAAGTGTCATCATCTAGATTATGCTCACGCGACACATCATCCTTCTCATCGTCCAGGGTGGCCTCCTCCTTTTTGAGTTGTTCGCGCCCTACGATAGTCTGAGTCGTCGGATCGCATTGATGATCACGAACGTCGTGCCGTTGATCGCGGTCATCGTGATCGAGCGACGACATCGACGTCGTGGCTGGCCGCTATTCCCAGTCACCGCCCTGTGGTGCACCTTCGGTGCAGTCTGGCTTGATGCGCTTGGGAATTTCTTCGGCTGGTATGGTCGTTGGTGGTGGTGGGACCATTTGACACACGGACTTGGGACCGGTGCGATCGCAGTCTTGGCCGGGTCGTTACTTTCGGTTCGGCCAGGTATCGTTTGGACAAAGCGCTGGTTATTGATGGTCGCATTGCTCATCAGTCAGACGATCGCGGCCTGGTACGAGGTGAGCGAATATCTTGGGGATCTCGCTTTTGGCACCCAGCGTGTCGGGCCCGGACTCGATACCGCGCGGGACCTGTGGTTCAATCTCTTGGGTGGGTTACTTGGACTCATACTGCTTCGCCACGGTCTTTGGCGAAAGAATCGAAAAGTGGTATAATCTCTCCACTTTCAGTTACCCAGGTTCAAACACATATGTCCGGAAAGAAGAGAATTCTCGCCTCTGAGACGGTCAACCACATCGGTTCGACCGTCATGCTTCAAGGATGGGTCCATGTTCGACGGGACATGGGGAAGATTATTTTTATCCATCTCCGTGATCGGTCCGGCCAAGTCCAGGTCGTGTTTGTGCCGGGGGAGTGCCCTGATTATGAACTAGCGAAAACGTTGCGCGATGAATTCGTCGTTGAACTGACCGGCCAAGTTGTTGCGCGCGGGGGTAAGAACGTCAATCCGGCAATGGTGACTGGTACGGTCGAAATCCAAGCCCGCAGCTTGTCGATCATGGCGCCCGCTGACACGCCGCCATTCCCTCTCGACGACACACGGGCCGTTAACGAAGAACGCCGACTGACATACCGGTACCTTGATCTTCGGAGTGAGCGGATGCAAAAGAACATTCGTCTTCGTCATCGACTGATCACCCATATTCGCACCTATCTTGATCAGCAAGACTTCATCGAAGTCGAAACGCCGTATATCACGAAGGGGACACCCGAAGGCGCACGGGAATTCATCGTCCCAGCTCGTCATCAACCTGGGAATTTTTACGTCCTACCGCAAAGCCCGCAACAATTCAAACAATTATTGATGGTCGGCGGGATCGAAAAATATTTTCAGATCGCGCGCTGTTTCCGCGATGAGGATCAACGCGGCGATCGGCAAGCTGAATTCACTCAGCTTGATTTGGAGATGAGCTTTGTTGATCGCGAAGATGTCCTGGCTCTGAACGAAGCGCTCTTGATCGATCTGGTCAAGAACGTCATGCCGGAAAAACGCATCCAAGAAGCGCCTTTCCCGCGAATGTCATATGATGAGGCGATGAAAAAATATGGGACCGACCGGCCGGATCTACGGTCCGACCCGAACGACCCGAACCTTTTGGCTTTCGTTTGGATCCTTGATTTTCCCTTTTTTGAAAAGGATGAGCACCAGGGCTGGACCTTTACGCATAATCCTTTCTCGGCCGCGATGCCGCAATCACAAGCCGATCTCTTAGCGGCGAAGAATATCGAGCACATCATCGCTGCCCAATACGATATCGTCCTCAACGGCTTTGAAATCGGCGGCGGTTCGATCCGGAATCATGAACGGCCAGCCCTCGAAGCCGTCTTCGGGATCATGGGATTCGATCAGTCACGGATCGAAGCGAACTTCGGGCACATGCTCGCCGCCTTCGATCATGGCGCACCGCCGCACGGCGGGATCGCCTGGGGCTTAGACCGGTTGGTGATGATCATGGCCAACGAACCGAATATCCGCGAGGTGATTGCGTTCCCGAAGACCGGCGATGGTCGTGACCTGATGATGGGTGCGCCGAGCCCGCTCCCGCCTCGCGCCCTGCGGGACGCGCATATCGAGCTTCGGCGTGAAGAGACTGACCATGGCCGCGCTCTCTAAGCTCCAGAAATCCGTCTTGAAAAGCGCCTTCCTCTCGGCTCGACCTCGAGTGCCACGATCCTCCCTGCATACTGCTCAGCCGGCTCGCACCTCACCGTACGCCGAAGAGATTCTTGGCCGGTCGCTCGAACGACTGATCGATCGTGGCTTCGCAGTCGGCTATGGTCATCGCACCGCTGAAAAGTGGTTCATCGAATCGATCCGACTGACCACCCGAGGCCGGCAAGAAGCGCGACGACTGCTCGGCACCCAAACCTCACTCCCACTCAATTAACGCTGACTCATATGGCCATCCCAGCCCGACTCACCAAACATCTGACCACGCTCAAGCTGAAGAATGATGTTGTCCCGCATCGGACCGTCTTTACCGTCTACGATCTCGCGCAAACATTGAAAGTCAAACTGAATACGATCGCGAAGACGCTGGTCGTGAAAACTGATGCTGGTTTGGCGCTCGTGGTCGTACCCGCGCATCGTCGTCTTGATTTCGGGGCGGTCAAGAAAGCGTTACAGGTGAAAAGCGTTTCGCTCGCGTCCGAAAAAGAGATGGTCAAGAAACTGAAGATCAAGCCGGGAGCGATGACCGCGTTCGGAACGTATCATAAACTTCCGCTCGTCGTTGACCGGAGCCTCGCGAAAGCTGAGTCGATGATATTCGGGGCTGGAAGTTTCACCGAATCACTCCGGGTGAAAGTGAAGCCATATTTAAAAACCCAAGAGCCGACCATCGCCCCGGTCGCGAAAGCGGCGAAATAATCCATGCGTTCGATCCGCACTGACGCCTTCTCTGGACCGCTCGAATTGCTCCTCAGTCTGATTGAGGGGCAGGAGCTAGATATTAGTCAGGTCTCGCTGGCGACGGTCACGGATCAATATCTCGCCGAGCTACAGTCGCTTGAAGAATTACCGGCCGACGAACTGGCTGATTTCCTGGTCGTTGCCGCGAAGCTTGTCTATATCAAATCGAAACTGATGGTCCCGACGACCGGCGTTGATGAGGAAGATGTCGGGGCTGATCTCGAGCGACAATTGCGGATGTATAAAGCGTTCGTTGATGCCTCAAAGCATGTCGATCGGTTGTGGATGAGCGGGAAGGCGGTCTGGCCGCGAGATGGATTTGCCCACCTCGAACCGATCTTCAACCCGCCACCACACGTCACGACTGAGACCCTCCGCGAGATTTTCGGTAGTGTCCTGAAAGAGCTCGAACCGATCACACGACTCCCACAAACCATCCTGATCCGGACGATTAACATTCGTGAAACGATTTCCCGTATCCGCGATCAATTAGTCGCTCAGAAGCAAGCGCGATTCCATGACCTGATCGCCACCGGTACCAAGACCGAGGCGATTGTGACATTCCTCGCACTCCTCGAGTTGGTGAAGCAACGAAGCGTGACGATCGTCCAGGCCAATCGCCACGGCGACCTTGAGATTGCCCTGATCGCCGAAGAACCAACGATTGAATTGACCACCATTTCCAGTCTATGAACCAACCCACCACTGCCATCGAGAGCATCCTCTTCGTCGCGACGAAACCACTGACCGTCAAGCGCTTGTGTGAATTGACCGGCGCAACGTCTGAATTGGTCGAAGCGTCGTTACACGAACTTGATCAGCGCCATCAAGGAGAAAGTGGATTACGCCTGCTCCGTCACCAACAGACCGTTCAGTTCGTTACGAATCCGTCCGCCAGTGCGATGGTGACCGCCTATCTCAAGGAAGAACAGGCTGGCGAATTGACTCGCCCGGCGCTCGAAACGCTGACCATCATCGCCTATCGTGGCCCGATCTCGAAGGTTCAACTCGATACGATTCGCGGGGTGAATTGTGCGCTGATCCTGCGGAACCTGATGATCAAGGGCCTCGTCGAAGCGAAAGCGGCCAAAGATCGAATGCAGACCTCGTACCAAGTGACGACCGATTTTCTCCGTTTCCTTGGTCTGACCAATATTGATCAATTGCCCGAATATGCACAGCTCCACAGCGAGGAGACACTCGACCTGATCCTTAATCCACGAGCCGAAACAGTCAACGAGACGGAGCACACGACCGCCACATGACCCCAACGATTGTCGCCAACTGGAAAATGCAGCTCGGGGTGGCCGCCTCGGTCGATTCAGCGACGAAGCTTCGAAGTACGCTCGAACGCGATCCGGTCGGTGCGACGGTCGTCGTCTGCCCATCGTTTTTAGCCATTCCGTACGTCTTAGATACACTTCGTGGTAGTGATATCCAGCTCGGTGCGCAGGACGTTTTCTGGACCGACAAGGGTGCGTACACTGGCGAAGTCTCACCGACGAATCTCCGTGAGGTCGGTGTCGAATATGTGATCATCGGTCATTCTGAACGACGGAAATTAGGTGAGTCAGACACGAATGTGGGACGAAAAACACTCGCGGCTGCCGCATATGGATTAAATCCGATCATTTGTCTCGGAGAAACGGCGGATGAGCGCGCTACTGGACAGCACGAAAATGTCGTCCGCCGTCAACTTGAGGGAATGTTTCTGAGCGCTCCACCGCCGTCACAAGGGATGGTCATTCACTTGGCGTATGAACCGATGTGGGCGATTGGGACGGGTGAGGCGGCAGATCCAGAAACAGCGGAATCGATCCGGCAATGTATTCATCGCTCCCTGATCGATCGGTACCCTGCTGATCTGGTAGAACGATCATTCCGTATCCTGTATGGCGGTAGTGTCGATCCTTCGAACGTCGCCGATTACGTCGGACCGGATAAATTCGATGGGGCGTTGGTCGGCGGGGCGAGCCTCGATCCCGCTACTTTGGTGCCACTCATTCGCGCATGTTCATCAACCAATACTAAATAAGTACCCCTATGCCCACTCGCATCGCCATTAACGGTTTCGGACGAATCGGTCGCCACGCGCTGAAGATTGCAATGGAAAAGCCCGAGCTTGAGGTGGTGGCAATTAATGATCTCGGGAGCGTCGAAGTGATGGCACATCTTTTACAATATGATACCGCCTACGGACGTTACCATCGTCATGTGACCTGGGATCAGACGGGGATCATGGTCGATGGGAAACGGATAGAATTCCTCTCGATCAAAGAACCGGCTGAATTACCATGGAAGAAATTGAAGGTTGATGTCGTGCTTGAATCGACTGGGCGTTTAACAAAAGATGGTGCGGCGAAGGCCCACATCACCGCGGGTGCCAAACGGGTGATCGTGTCTGCCCCGACCAAGGGCGGGGGAGTCGAAACATATCTCATCGGTGTGAATACGGATAAAAATTCCGGTGACGATATTATTTCCAACGCGTCATGTACAACGAACTGCGTGGCCCCAGTGACGCAAGTCATCCTGGCTGAGTTCGGAATTCAGAAAGCAGCGATGACGACCGTCCACTCCTACACTGCCGAACAGAACCTCGTCGATGGTCCTGTCCCGCCGCTCCATCCCGACTTACGACGGGCTCGCGCCGCGGCACAAAACATCGTGCCGACGACCTCTGGTGCGGCCATTTCAACGAGTGAGGTTATTCCAGAATTGAAGGGTAAGTTCGATGGATATGCTCTTCGGGTCCCGACCCTGACGGTGTCCTATACGGACTTCACCTTTTTAACCAAGAAAAAAACCACGATCGAACAGGTGAATGAAGCGTTCAAGCGCTGGTCGGAAAAACCGTCGCTGAAGGGAATTCTCGTCGTGAATGAAGCCCCGCTTGTCTCCTCCGATTTCCGTGGAAATCCGGCGTCCGCCATCGTGGACTTGCCGCTAACTAACGTCATCGACGGTGATCTCGTCAAAGTTGGGGCCTGGTATGACAACGAGTGGGGATACAGTAATCGGTTCGTCGAACAGGCGATTCTCGTCGGTCGAACGCTCTGATAAACGTTCGGTTCCCGACGTGGTATACTATGAACAATACCCAATGAAACATCCACAGCCATTTCGAAAGGAGGTGATCACACACCATGGATAGCGCATTTTTCCAATGGGTGGTCGCCATCCTGATCGCGGCCGCCATCGTTTTCGGTGCTTTCATGCACTGGAAGGGCACGCTCAACAATTTCTTCTTGTCGCGTGGCTTTTTCGTCTTCGGTCTCATTAACGCCTTCTTCGCGATCGTCACCCAGTACGGATTGACGAGCCAACTCGGCGTTCAGAATCTCTTCGCCGACCCGGTCTTCTATCTCTTGCTGAGCATCACATCGATGATGGCAGCGGTCTACTGGAACACCGACAAAACGAATCGAATCATCTAACGATTCGACCGTCGAAAACGGTTGGCGAGTACCCCGTACCATTTCCCCCGCGGAGAAATGAGACGGGGCAGGTACAGCCAGCCGTTTTCTGTATCTCTGGTCTTGTCAGCGAGTTGATTCTTCGGTACACTCCGCGCTGTTTCATACGCCGCCATCGTCTATCGGTTAGGACGCCAGGTTCTCATCCTGGTAAGAGGGGTTCGACTCCCCTTGGCGGTACCACGCGTCATCGCTCCCTCCGTTTACGCGGGGGACGCTTTGCTTCCCCGCTACAACTCGGGAGCGCGTCGCTTACCCGAAAAGATCGAAAATCTTTTCGGGGTGAAGGAGAGATTATATGGTCATTACAAATCTGGCGAACGGTGGTATACTTTAGTCGATTATTTCGAATGTCACTCGTATGGCAAACAAGAACGGAGCGGTTGGCGGCGGGGTGTATGGCCTTGCCTTCATTGGCGCGTTAGTTTATTTCATCCAGCAAGCAGATACATTCTGGATGGGGGTTCTGGGCTTCTTTAAGGCGCTGGTCTGGCCAGCGCTTCTGGTCTACCACCTCCTCGATTTGTTGAAGATCTAGGTCCGAATCGTATCCATTCACGGTCAGGGTTGATTTTGGTATACTGTCCTCATGGATCAAGCCACACCGCAAGCCCACTCACGGACCCTGACATATCTCCTGATCGGGCTGGGTGTTGTGGTCGTCGGTGCTGGTATCTACGGCTACTTCTTCCGTGATCGAATCACGGAATTCTTCGGTCAGGTGACCGGGAATTCAAACACCGTTGCCAACGGGAATTCGAACAACCCGGCACTGAATGTGAATACGGTCCGCTTTACGAATTTGAGCTTGGCCGAAGAGGTGAAAGGGTCGACGAGCTTCAACGGAAAACTGACGTTTTCTGGAACAGAAGTAGTGTTGTCGAGCTTCAGTCGAATGGACGTTTTTTCGGAGTTGAATGCCGCCGCCGGCAAGACGTTTCTTGTCGTCTATATCGATCAGGTCACGAATGCCCAGGCGACAACGATCGTTGGTTCGATCTCAAGTTCCGTGTCGCTCGATACAAGCAGCGGTACCGTTCCGCTGCGTCGATATAAGATCGCTAATGATGAAGTAAAAAATGATCGCGGGTATCTATTATTCGAGATTCCCACGACGGCGAAGAACTTGACGATCGTTAACGGTACTGGACCGCTGGCCCAACGGGTCGCGCTTCCGTCCTAAGTCTATGCGTATCGGCCTGGTCACGCAGGCGTATTATCCGGTCCTCGGCGGGGTGACGGAACATGTTTGGCATCTCGGGCATGAATTAAAAAAACGCGGGCACGATGTCACGGTTATCACCGGCTCGGTTCGCGCTGGTCTCCTCGGGGATATCAAATCGACTGATCACGATCGTGGGTTACGGACGATCCGGGTCGGACTCCAACTCCCGACGATGCTCAATGGTGCAAATGCAGCGATCACAATCGGTTGGAAGCTTGGCCGTATGTTGCAGCGAATCGAGTCGAAGGAATTATTTGATGTGATCCATGTCCAGAGCGGACTCGATCCCGGACTTCCGCTCGTAGCGAGTAAAACGATGCGAACTCCAAAGGTCGCGACCTATCACACCTATCGTGAACCAGGACATTCCCTCATCGAGCACGCCCCGCGCCTTTTCCGACCCGTGTTCCAAGATGCAATTACAAAGATCGCCGCGCATATCGCGGTCTCACCGGCGGCTGCCTCTTTCATGCATCGCTACTTCCCTGGTCTCGAGATGCGCATCATCCCGAATGGGATAGATATCGATCGTTTTCGCCCCGATCTCGACCCGATGCCCATCCGTCAGGGAAATGAGTTCATTGTGCTTTATGTCGGACGGATGGACCCGCGCAAAGGGGCGAAATTCCTTTTTGGAGCGATCCCTGAAATGGAAAAATCATTGGCCGATTATCGGATCGTGGTCGTCGGGACCGGGTGGATGCAAAAATATTACGATGCGCATATCCCGCTCAATCTGCGGCATCGGGTCCAGTTCGTCGGCTACGTCTCACCAGAAGAATTGCCGCGCTATTACCGAGCAGCGGATGTCTATTGTTCACCGGCCACCGGTAACGAAAGTTTCGGTATCGTCCTCCTCGAAGCAATGGCGTGCGGCACGGCGGTCGTGGCTTCGGATATCGAGGGGTATCGGTGGGTGATCACACCGGGACAAGAGGGGAGCCTTGTTCCACCGCGCAGCTCTGAACATCTCGCCAAAGCGATCATCGAGCTGGCAAAATCACCGGATCGTCGTCACCAAATGGCAGACCACGGTCGGATCACAGCGGCGAAATATTCTTGGCCACGGATCGTCGATCAGATCGAAGGAGTTTATCACCAGGTCGTCAAAAAATAGTCACGCCCGGCCGAGGAGGCCGAGCGTGGGTGTGTCATGTCGTGGGCTTGTTCAGCATCGTGGCGACGGCCTCATGGACGCCTTCGGGGATGGGAAGGATGTACGAACTGGCAGGCTGGAGAGGCTGGAAACAGACTTCTGTCCGCGGGATGGCCTGTTCACCATTCGGCGTCCAGAACAGCGTCCGCAGCTCGGTCGGGGTCAACGTGTCTGAGTGGCAGGTGCCACTCTGAGCGTCGTGACGACGCGAACACGAGACCTCATACATCGGACGCATGGCCGAGCCCTTGGCGATAATGGTCATCGCCTTCGTCCGGCAGGCGGATTCGAAGTGAATTCGATCGGGAGTCGCGACGTGGATGACGGGAAGGGGCGGAGTGGGTATCGGGCGGGTCGGCATTCGAACCTCCGTGTCGACAACCTTCTACTATGTGGGCGGTACTACTAGAACGCATCCTAGGACACTGTGGAAAAGCCCGTCAAGGTTTCGGAACAGCCGGCGCAATGCCTTGACAGCCCATGAGAGGTGTTTTATTCTTCATTAGCACTCTCACCTTGAGACTGCTAATCCATGATTACCACCCGCCAACAACATCTCCTGAGCGCCATCTTGAAGGAATATGTGGCGTCAGCCGAACCGATCAGTTCCGGTGCTCTTGCGAAGGTGTCTGATTTGGACATTTCGCCAGCCACGATCCGTCATGAATTATCAGCCCTCGAAGAGACCGGGTACTTGATCCAACCGCATACCTCGTCTGGTCGGATACCGACCGAAAAAGCTTGGCGCTGGTACGTTCAGAACTTGTTGCAGTCCAACCAGGTCAAGAAGGACACACGGGAAGATGTCCAAGAGATCATTCGCACATACCGTCACACGCATAGCGAAATGTTACGACATCTCGCCAAGCGATTAGCTTCGTTGGCGAACGAGACGGTGGTGCTCGCCCCGGGACCGCATGAAACGTATTACACCGGCCTGTCCAATCTCTTCCGTCAGCCGGAATTCGAACGCCTCGACATGGTCCAGCAGATGTCCCGCGTCATCGATCGATTCGACGAGATCATGCAGCAGATGTTCGAACATCTCGAGGAGGATGTCTCGGTCCTCGTCGGCAAGGATAATCCCTTCGGTGCTGATACCGGTGCCGTCATGGCGACCTACCATCTGCCGAACCATCGCCGTGGTGTGATCGGCATCCTCGGCCCGATGCGTCAGGACTACGACGAACACGTCGCGATGATCCGCTATACTCGTGATGAACTCAATCGTGAAACCAATCGGACCAATGACTGAAACCACTCCCATGACCGACCAACCGGTAGTGAACGACGAGACGAGTCGACTCCAAAAGCTCGCCGATGATCATCTCGAGGGTTGGAAACGCGCCAAAGCTGATTACCTGAATCTCAAGAAACAGACGGATAAGGAGAAGCAGAATATTGCCCAATTCGCCGTTGCCCAAACAGTCACGCGCTTCCTCGGGATCTATGACAATCTCAATCGTGCGCTGAAGCATGTTCCGGCCGAAGAGCGTGAACGAGAATGGGTCAAAGGCGTCGAGGCGACGCGGAAAATGTTCGTCGATGAACTGAAGACGATCGGCCTCGAAATCATCCCGACGGTTGGTCACCCCTTCGATCCGATGAAACATCACGCGGTGTCGAATGTCCCGAATACTGGCCAGCCATCAGGTACGATCATTGAAGAACTGAAAGCTGGGTTCATGGCTGCGGACCGCGTCCTCGAGCCAGCCCAGGTCACCGTCGCCGCTTGAAAGAAATCAGACCCTCTCGTAAGAACAATACTTACCAATTAACCAAAGGAGATAGCCATATGGCAATCATTAAATGGACCCCGATGGACATCTTCGACGAGATGGATCGCGTCTGGGACGACTGGCGTCCTGTCCGCGTCCCGAACGTCATGACGCCTGCCGTTGATGTCTACGAAGAGAAGGACCACGTCATCGTTGAAACACCGCTCGTCGGAATCAAGCCCGCTGACGTCAATATCGAGATCGAGGACAATATCTTGAAGATTTCCGGCAAATCGGAACATACGTCCGAAGTTGACGACAAGAACTATTACCGGAAAGAGATCCGCAGCGGTGCATTCTACCGCGCGGTCGCGCTCCCGAAAGCGGTCATCGGCGAGAAAGCGGAAGCGAACTATAAGGACGGAATTCTCAAGATTACAGTCCCGAAAGCCGAAGAAGTTAAACCGAAGAAGATTACCGTCAAGGCTTCGTAAGGAACCTCCCCCGGCGACGTGGTCGCCGCCCCTCCTTATTAAGGAGGGGCGGCCCAGAGGGGCGGGGAAGTCCTCGGATGGGCGGCACAACACGTGAGTCAGACGCAATGCGCAAGCAGTGAATGACCACGGGGTCCCGGAGTACGTCCGGGACAAGCATGGGCCGCCCATCTGAGGAGCAACAAACACTATGGCCACCCCACAACCATTTAATCCGAATAACCTCATCCGCTTCAACGCGCGGTGCCCGATCTGTCAGAGCGTCTACGATATGCAGAAGCTCAAGATCCTCGGTGAGCGCGATCAGCAATTGCTGGCGTACATTGACTGCGCCGCCTGCGGGACCGCGATGCTGACCATCCTGTCGATCAGCCCGAACGGGATGACTGCGCAGGGCGTCGTGACCGATCTCTCGGTCGATGAAGTCGTTGAGTCGGACGCGTGGGAGCAGGTCTCGACCAACGATGTCCTGGCCATCCACGAATACCTCGAATCTGACCGTCTGCCGCTTGACGGCCCGAAGCGGTCCTAACCTCATTCATTTCTCTTAGCGAACATAATCATATGGCAAAGATCCTCGGCATCGACCTCGGCACGACCAACTCATGCATGGCCGTCATCGAAGGCGGTGAACCAAAAGTTTTAGAAAATGCAGAAGGTGCTCGCACGACCCCAAGCGTCGTCGCGATCACGAAGACGAACGAACGTCTCGTCGGCCAAGTCGCGAAACGACAATCGGTCGTCAACCCAAAGAATACCCTGTACTCGATCAAGCGACTCATCGGTCGACGCTGGGACGACGCTGAAGTACAGCGTGACCTGAAAGTTCTCCCGTTCGAGATTAAGCACGCCGGCGAAGGGGTCAAAATCGAGATGGGCGGGAAGGATCACACCCCGCAGGAAATTTCGGCGATGGTCCTGCAGAAATTGAAGGCTGACGCAGAAGCGAAACTCGGCCAGACCATTACGGAAGCAGTCATTACGGTCCCAGCATACTTCGATGACGCCCAGCGCCAAGCGACGAAAGATGCCGGTCGGATCGCCGGGTTCGATGTGAAGCGCATTATCAACGAACCAACTGCCGCCGCGCTGGCCTACGGCTTCAACAAGAAGAAGGACGAAAAGATCGCCGTCTATGACTTGGGTGGTGGAACCTTCGACATCTCGATCCTCGAAGTATCGAGCGATACGGTCGAAGTGAAATCGACGAACGGTGATACCCACCTTGGTGGTGACGACTTTGACCAGAAGATCATTCACTGGATGATCGATGAATTCAAGAAATCGGAAGGGGTCGACCTCGGCAAGGATCAGATGGCGCTCCAGCGTTTGAAGGAAGCCGCCGAAAAAGCGAAACACGAACTGTCGACCTCGATGGAAACGGAGATCAACCTGCCGTTCATCACCCAGGGTGCCGCCGGGCCGCTCCACATGGTCCAGAAGTTCACCCGCGCCCAACTCGAGAACCTCGTTAGTGATCTCGTCAAGCAAACTCTCGAACCGACGAAAAAGGCGCTCAGCGACGCTGGCATGACGACGAAAGACATCAATGAAGTGATTCTGGTCGGTGGGATGACCCGCATGCCGCTTGTCCAAAAGACGGTCGAAGAGTTCTTTGGGAAGAAACCGAACGTCTCTGTTAACCCGGATGAAGTTGTGGCCATTGGTGCTGCCGTTCAAGCCGGTGTTCTCCAGGGTGAGGTCAAAGACGTTCTCTTGCTCGATGTCACCCCGTTAACGCTTGGTCTGGAAACGATGGGGGCCGTGGCGACGCCGTTGATCGAACGGAATACGACCATCCCGACCTCGAAATCTCAAGTCTTTTCGACGGCGAGCGATAATCAGCCGAGCGTCGAGATCCATGTCCTCCAAGGCGAACGGCCAATGGCACATGACAACAAATCGCTCGGACGATTCATTCTTGACGGGATTCCGCCGGCGCCGCGCGGGATGCCGCAGATCGAAGTCACCTTTGACATCGATGCGAACGGTATTCTCAAGGTCAGCGCGAAGGACAAGGGTACGAACAAAGAGCAGACGATCACGATCCAAGGCTCGACTGGCCTCAACAAAGAAGAGGTCGAGAAACTTCGCAAAGAAGCGGAACTGCACGCCGAAGAAGATAAGCAGAAGCGCGAAGTGATCGAGGCACGAAACCTTGCGGAAGCAATGGTCTATCAGGCTGAGAAAGCCATTCGCGACGGCGGTGATAAAGTCCCGGCGGACGTGAAGACGGAAGTTGAGGAGAAGATCAAAGCTGTGAAGGATGTCCAGGGGAAGGACGACAAATCGGCGATCGAAACAGCTTCACGTGAACTCTCGACCGCGATGCAGAAGATCGGTCAAGCGGTTTACAAGGATGCGAAGACCGACGCCAAGCCCGGTGAGACGGGGGACGCTGGTCAGAAAGCCGACGGTCCCGTTGAAGGGGAAGTCGTCGACGAGAAGAAGTAACGAACAACAGCCCCGTCACCTGGCGGGGCTGTTTTATGATAAAAAAATTGCCGACCTTTATCGTAACGGTGAGTGAGGTTTAATAAGAGAGACTGAAACCCTGTCTTTGTGTTACACTTTAGCTAGAGTGAATATGTTATAAATCATGCCAAAATATACGGAAATACCGTCGGCAGTAGATAGTAGCAGAACGGTCACGAAAGTATTTTTAAGCACTGCCATTGGCTTAGCCGGAGTGAGTGCGGTCTTGGCGTTGTTGATGTTAGATGTGAGCGAACCGGGTTGCGACGCGATGATTTCAAGTACATCGACCTCGATCACGGTCTCCGGAACGTCAACGACTCCCCGAGTCTATTGTTTTGAACAGTCGCTGGATGCTTCAACGTCCGGGTTAAGTATCCAAGCCAACTATATCATCATCGACGGGAAGAAGGATGCCGGGCGAGTCATATCCGGTGCGAAAGCGGGAATTGATATCCGAAATCGTCAGTATGTTACCGTTCGAAATGTCCGGACGACCGGATCGCTAACGATCTACCGTGGCGGCCATAACCAAATTATTGATTCGGTCGGGACATACATGGGTATTGATGATTCGGCGGATAACGTCTTGGCACGAAATGTCATCACCACCACTGGTGGTCGGGCGTTACAAATTGGAGATTTGAGCGAAACAGGGACTCGAGGTACTGTTCGCAATGTCATCCAGGGTAATACCATCCAAAACGATACCAATGAAGCGAACGCCGATCGCATCATTGATCGATTTATCGTCTTAAAACGGACTGAGTTCACCCAATTTGTTGATAACACCGTTTTACTAAAAGGGGTGCGCTCCGTTCCTGGCGATAACCCCAGTATGATGGTCATGTATGAAACGTACAACTCACTCATTGCCAGGAATACATTATCGATCCAGGCTGATCCAACGATCATTCCATCCGGGTCCGATTATTATGGTGGTGGTCTATTGTTACGTGACAATTCCTCGTATAACATCATCGAAGGAAATATCATCGATTCAAATGTGAAGCGTGGGCTGTGGATGCAATCGGGGACCGTTGGAATCCCAGATCCTGCGGATAACATCATCCGATATAACCGGATTTATGACACGTACAATGCCCTGAACATTCAGTCGATCAAAGCGAATTCTGTCGGGACGGTCATCAAGGGGAATCTCCTGCATACCAAGAAAGGGAATGCCCTTGGACTGAGTGGGGTGAGGACGAATTCTTCCGTGTTGATCGAAGAAAATACGATTATCGCGGAAGATGGATTTGCGATTTTCGATGACGAAACGGACCCCGAAAGATCCGGCGTGTTACGAAATAATATCATCCGTTCAACGAACGCCGATCCAATCCGTCTGGCGAGTATCAATCTCGTTTCGGAGGGAAATACCGTCTATCGTTTTCAACCCATATCGCCACAAACGATTGAAGAAGATCCGCTCTTCACAAAATGTCCGTTAACGTATCCGGACCAACTTGGTCGCGACGAACCATGGTCGGAGCTTGGTGATGGTCTCAACGGTGAAGATGGTACGGGAAATTATTGTTTGGCCGGTACTGCGACGAGCGGTGGTGCTTTACCGCAGAATTTACAGGCATGTTCACCGCTTTGGAGTAATCCTGCGTGGTCAACGTGTGATGATGGACTTCAAACACGTACGGTTGCTGAAAATGGGACGTTGTGTGGCCGAGATATAGCAAAACCACTCGTCGCACAGCGATGCACTACTGGGATCGATCGTACCCCGCCGACGTCTCATATTTCGTATCCAGGGGATGGTCAGACTGTCAGCGCTACGACGAATATCAATGTGACCTCGTTCGATGTGTATGGAATCCTGGGTGTGCAATTCTTAGCTGATGGTCAGCCGATCGGAGCCGAAGATACAACATATAATTACAAGGTAGCTTGGAATACTACTTCCGTAGCAAATGGGATACATGTCTTGACGGCTGTCGCTCGGGATGCGGCAGGAAACGTCACAGTTTCTTCCCCGGTCAGTGTGAATGTTCAAAACGTCCCGCCGCCAGCTGTTCCGAGTCCAATTACCTCGAAAGTAGGTTCGCAAATCGGTTCAGAATTAAAACCAGTGATGTTAGGGATGACCTCACATCAAGCCGCAAATGATCCAGCGACTTGGCCGAAATTCTTGGTTGAGGTCAAAGATGGGACCGGCACTCCATTACCAAATAAAACCGTCACGATTCAATTCTCGAATGCTGGTTTGAAGCTTTGGAACTACCAGCGAACAGGTGTCACCGTTAATTGTCCAACTAAGACACTCAGTGTCCAGACTGACTCGGTCGGTCGGGCCACGTTCGTCCCACAGTTCGGCAAATACAATAACCAGAACACTGCCGTCAGCGTCGTCGTAGACGGAGTCACGATTGGCACCGTCGCCGCTACCTCGACCGACCTAGATGGCGTAAATGCGACGAATCCAGTCGACTTGAGCCAATATCTACAAGTAAGTTTCGGGTCATGTAGCAACAGTTCGACATGTTCGACCTTTAATACGACGAGCCTACAGGCAGATTATAATCGCGACGGTGTGGTGAACCCTGTTGATTTGTCATTATTCAATGCAGCAAAATTTGTCTCTGATACAAAAGCAAATTATTGTCCCTAATCCGCGACAAAGCATTCACGAGGTCGCCGCATATCAACGGTGGAACGTTTGTCAGACGTTGTGAGCGCACAATCGTGCGAATTCACGAGAGCTGTACGCCATACTAAGCTGACGAAGAGGAATTTCATCTATCATCACAACAACTATGCCCGAAAAATACATACCATCCGAAGCCGAACTCGGTCTCGCGCAAGAACATCTTGAATCGCTCGACATCACCGAGCAAAAAGGAATGCGGGTTGACGCGAACGGTGAAACACGGACCTATCGATCTCAGATTGATTCGACCGGGCGAGAAATCCTTCGAAACGAAGTTGGAACCGATGATGCCGCCCAAGTTGAATACCAGATGGGGGAGGGGGAGAAGGCGGGGCAGGAATGGAAGCGCGAATACTCAAATATCGTCACCAACCAAGAACTCGTTGGGTTTGAGGGTACATTTCCGTTAAAAGTCGTTCGGGTCGGAGAAACAGTTGATACGAAGGGCGAAGCCACAAAAGAACCATGGGCCCATTTTGAGATCACCGATAAAGAAGCGCTCTCGAGCTTAGTTGGGACGCCGGCTGTCTCCGGAGAGAACGCCGGTGGAAGCTATCAGCGATTCAAAGGCTCATTCTTGAATGGCACTGAGTTAGCGTACGCCGGTCGCTCGATCAAAATCGCTGATGCGAAATAGATATCCGTTGATTTTGATATCGAAGGACAACCAACGAAAGCCACCGTTTCAAAAGTGAAATGGGAAGAGACCGGTCGGCCGACGCCGGAAGGGGAATAATCTAAAGACCTGGGGCGAGTGTCACGCTGGTCGTCGTGAACATTCCGGCCTGAACCGGGCGCAATCGAAGTGAGCGAATATCTTCGGCGAGCATCCAGTTCATGTACTCACAGAGCGGGATGCTATATGACGTTGCGCCGGTGGGAATCGTGTAGCTTACCTGGTTCAGCGAAGTGAATGATTCGTCGGCGCTCCAGGCGAGCGTTCCACGTCGACTCCCGAAAGAATCACCAACATCGAATGAGGATAGGGTGACATCGAGTTTACGGTACGCGCTCCCAGGGATTGCTTCGAGACCTTGTAGGAGTAACCCACTTTTACCATCGATCAAGCGATAGGCGCCATCAGACTCGGCCGGTTGCATATTGATGATCCCCCAATCGTTCAGACCCCACGTTTTCGACTCGGTAGCTGGCGCGATCGCCAGACGATCCTCATGTCGTCGGTCACGGCTCCAGGTTCGTTCGGCTTCTGACCAGCGGAGGACGATGACTTCGTGCGGAGCAGTCGAACAGAATGGTGAGTCAGTGTACCGCGCATTCCCGGCGACATAGACATCGACCGCCTCACCAGCCAGATGCTTCACGACCCCGCGAATGGCATGCTTTCCCATGAATTGGTAAGCCCCATACGTCTTCGCTGGAAGTCCGATCACAATCACGTCCGTCATGGTGGATGGGAGAAGTTCCGTCTGGTTGTCGGCGAGTTTCGCGTTGATCTCCTCCACTTCGCGAGAAGCGTTCGTCCATGGTTGGCCATTGAACATCGCTAAACCGGCGAAGCCGAGTACAACGATGCCAAGCATCGCAAGCCTGACGGTTCGACGACGAAATACATCGCCGATCAGGATCATCGCACTCGCAAATAATAATGCGTACCCGATCGATGGCGTAAAGAATAGGCGCGAACCTTCAAGATTCGAACCGATCGCGTTTGATAGACCGATGACCGGGATGAACGTCAGTCCGCACCAGGCGACGCCGAAAGCCAAGATCGGCCACCAGCGTTTCCAGCCGGCAATAGAGGCGAGGATCAGACCGAGAAGTCCGACGAAGATGGGGACGAATAACCGCAAGCGCATATAGTGGTCAAGATACCAATCGACGATCGGCCAGTCGCCGACCACGTGGCGGAGCCAACTGACATTGACGAGCATCCCGGCCGAGGTCAGTGGTGCGGTCAGCGTGCGTGGTCGGATGTTGAGTCCCGTTGCTTCGCCGCCAAGTCGGTACCCGCCGATGGCATCGGTCAGGACGGCGCTTCGGATGCCGAGGATCGCGATCAGGGCAATGACCGATGGCAGAAATGCCAACACGAGTCTCCGCCAGGGGATGTTCCGGTCGGTTAATTTAAGTGTTCCGAGAACTAACACCAGAACTCCTGGGAGAACGAGGGCAGATTCTTTGCTCATCAGTGCCAGTAGGCCGGAAGAACCGGATGCGACCAACCAACGCCAATGCCCGTGACGAACAAATCGAATCGCCGTCGCTGAAGCCACCACCATGAAGAGGGCGGCGTAGATATCAGCGCGTCCAGCCAGCCAGGTCACAACTTCATGGTGCGCTGGGTAGACGGCGAAGACGAGACCAGCGCCGACGGCGATCGATCGGCGCCGAAACAATTCTTGGACAAGCCACATGACAGCCAGGGACAGGGCGACGAATAATGCGAGGTGATGGAGATGGAACCAGACAGGATTCCGTCCGGCGATCGCGACGTCGAGCGTGAAGGACAACATTTGGATCGGTCGGTAAAAATTACCACCACTCGAATGAGTGAGTGGGGCGAAAACCTGATTGGCCTGTAAATTTTCTTCGGCTGTCGTCACCCAATCGTAGTCATCTGATAAAAATGTCCCTCCGATGGAGGGAGCATAGGCAATGATGACCGCCAGGGCGATGACCATGCTTGCCAGCCAGAAAGAAGCCGTTTTCATGGCCGAATCTTCCCATGTCACCCGCCTGCCTGTCAAAGACGGATATGGGGTGTATACTGTGTCTATGCGTATGATCTATTTCGATTATCACGGCGTCCTCGATCACCGAGGGTATCGCGGGATGATCAAGATCATGCAAGAAACGTCCGGGCGCCCTGTTGACGAGATTGTGCCTTCGCTCGAACCAGTGACGTATGCCTATGCCTCGGGCCAGACCTCACCCGCGGCTTTTTGGACATTGATCGCGGCGAAATATGGACGGAAAGTTGCCGACGCGGGAAAACGATATTATCTCCATGTCGACCCGAATCGGGTTGTCTGGGAACTAGTCAATGAATTGAAGGGTCCATACGATCTCGGGCTCGCGACTGACTCAGCCATCGATAAGAAACAGGTGATTCGACATGGTTATGATTTACCCGAATTCTTTGACCATCTCCTGTTCTCGTGTGACGTTGGCCAAGCTAAACGTGATCCGGGTTTCTATCGGTTGATGACCCGTGGCGGAATGTATCAGCCTGACGACATTCTCTTGATCGATGATGACGAACGAAATACTGCTACCGCGACGTCGCTTGGTATCCCGTCGCATACGTACACGAACATCGAGACGCTCCGACAACATCTGCAGGACATTACATGACCGAGCAGATCAATCCGGACCTGAACGACGATCAAAAGTATGTCTGCTTCCGGAAGGGGACTGAACCGCCGGGCAGTGGAAAGTGGTTAACGAATAAAGCGATCGGAACGTATACCTGCGTCAATTGCGGTCAGGCATTATTTTCCTCGGATACGAAATATGATTCGGGCACTGGCTGGCCGAGTTTTTGGAACGCGGAGAACGTCAAAACCGAGATTGATAATTCGATGGGCTTAGTCCGGACGGAAGTGATGTGCGGTCGATGTCACGCTCATCTTGGCCATGTTTTTGACGATGGACCAAAACCGTCAGGGAAACGCTACTGTATAAATTCCTTAGCCCTCGACTTCAAACCGAACGGATAAGTTAAAAGAACATTACCGTCGCATCTTCGACGGATTATTGACGTCCGACGCCGCACGCGGGACAATACCTGTATGAAATAGAGCCGTCGCAGAAAGTAGCGACGGCGCTAATAGAAAGCCGTCGCACCTTACAACTCGCTGCTGTTCACCGAGTGAAATCATGACGACAATAACCGACGGCGATAGAAACGTGGACAACCAGCGAAACCTGGGGACGGTCAGGTCGCACCCCGAGCGCATCGCGAAATTTTCATTCGTTCAAACGCCAAGCCACCACCGTTTGTCCGCACCGCGATGAGCTGGGGATGTGACCAAGATCGGTGTACTGATCCCGTGGGTGGTCGGGATGGGGACAGCGGTGTGGCGAAGGAGATAGTCAAATGGATCTTAACAAAATTACGCTCATCGGGCACATTGTGCGCGATCCAGAAGCGAAGCACATCAAAAGTGGGCAACCGCTTTCGACCTTCAGCCTGGCCACGAATTACGCCTGGCAGGATGCAGCCACCAAGGCTCGTCGCGAAGCCGTCGAGTATCACGATATCGTGGCTTGGGGGAAGTTAGCAGAGATCATCAGCCAGTACGTGAAAAAAGGGGCGAAACTGTACGTCGAAGGCCGGCTCCGTAATCGAGCCTTTGTCGGGAAGGATGGCCAGAAACGGACGAAAGCCGAAATCGTCGCCGATAATATGATCATGCTTGGTCATCGAAGTCCGCGACAAGCCGCCGCTTTGAAAGAAGAACCGATCGAATAGATGCTTCGGCTCGACCGCGGGGTCGAGCCCTGCTCCTTCTCCGCCGTAGCCCGGATGCGTGCTCGCCTTTGATGCCTGCAACGCATCACCCCTGGATCCGCCAGCGGGGCGCACCGAGTCGGTGGGGAGGGAGGAGGACAATAGTTGGTGGCACCGGTCACGTCGGTCATGCGACGCTTCCGGACGGCAGAAATCTGAAGCATGAAACGACTCATTATCATGATCGTTGGTGCACTCCTGATCATACCGAAAGGTGCCGATGCCTATTGGTGGACCGGGAATAAATGGCCACAGGGAAACCCAACGACCGTGACCGTCACGATCACGAGCAGCATTCCCAGCGCTTGGGCCTACCCATTCGGCGTCGGCATGGCGCAGTGGTCAAACGCCGGTGCAAAATTCCGATTTGTTACGTCGACAAATTCTGGACATAATGTGGCCTTGAAGTATTTGTGGTTCGAATCAGCCTTAGCGTTAACGTATATTCGCGAAGGTATTGGCAATCGAACGACGTCCGATCGCGACATCGACTTCAATAGTAAGTATTCCTGGGACGTGAACGGGGCATCAAATAAATACGACGCCCATGCGGTGTTCGTTCACGAACTTGGTCACTGGTTAACTCTCGGCGATCTCTACAACAGTGTCGACACCGAAAAAACCATGTATGGAAAAGCCGGTCTAGGCGAGACAAAAAAGCGGACCCTCCATAGCGATGACATCGCCGGCATTCGTGGTATCTACGGATTGAAATAACTTCATACTCTATGCATAAACTCTATATCATCATTGCGATTGTGATGGTCGGGACCGGAGTAAGTTGGTGGTACCTCAACACACCGCGATCATTAACGACGGTGTTCCGGACTGAACGGTCATATGATCAAATGGCTTTGACGAATACCGCCGACACGATCGTGTCGGGCACATTTCGTTCCGCCCGAACATATACCGATCGAAGTACCGGGAATCCAGTCGTCCTGACGGAATGGCAGTTCGATGTCGATCAGGTCATGAAGGGGCCGAGCGTTACTTCATTAACGGTCACGCTCACCGGCGGGAGTAAGGGGCCAGAGACGACCCAGGTCAAAGATGCACTGACAATTTCTGCCGGACAGGAAGCGTATCTGTATCTGACGGCGGTGAAAGAGAAGAACACCTTCATCCCAGTCAGCGTTCAGCAAGGTATCTTTCTCAAGCAGGGAGAGACCTTTAAAACGATAGATGGTCAAAATCTAACCGACGCGCAATAGTCTGATTATTCGGCGGGGCGCTTGACAGCGCCCCGCCGGGCGTTAATGATATATACCATGAAGTACTTCATTATAATTCTCATCGGACTTGGGCTATGTATCCCACGCTCTGTCGTACAGGCGTCGTGTGCGGCAGTCACACCTGATGAACAATTTACTACTGCGGATATCGTCGCGGATGCGACGGTCACGGGTTTCTGGCCTTGGGGTCCGGTTCGCTTGAGTATCGATCGATATTTTAAGGGTCCTGAAAACGCCGGAAGCGCTTTGACCCTTCGTCGTTCGAATACAAGCGCGACCTCAGTCGATGTGGATTGGGAAAAAGGACAGCGGTACTTGGTTTATGCGCGACGAACTGGCAGTCAATGGTCGACCACGGTCTGTGATGGCACGGTTGTTTGGGACCAACGACCATCTTCCATCGATTCTCGCACGACGCGCACACCCGCATCGACTTCAATGTACCAGCTCACTATCGCTGGTGCCGTGATCATTATCATCGGTGGTAGTCTGTGGTTCGTGCGTCGATCACGACGACCCGCACCGCCAAACCCAAAGACCTGACTCTTGCCAGACGTAGCGTGGACTGGTAGGTTGGGCCAGTCCGCTGTTCAGCGTTTCCACGGAGGACACCATGAACCTTTTGCAACGCGGTCATCGATTCCTGATCGAGTCGGTCGTCGCGCTGTGTTCAGCGATCATGGTCATCGTCATGCTGATGGTGGCCACACCGCTCCTGATGCTCGGTGTGATCGGTGTTGGATCGCTGCTCGTGATGGGGCTCATGTTCGTGGCCGACCATTTCATCGGCCGCCCGTTCAACATCGTTGCCTGGATCTTTGTCAAGACGATCGTCCTCTTGGTCGCCCTGACAACGATCATGTTCTATCGCGAGATGCAGCCGTCGCGTTCGTACCCTTAAACGCGCCCGGGTAATCCTCCGGGCGCGTTGCTGTCTTTGCGTCTCGGGAGTACGATGACTGATGAAAGGAATATTGACTATGCATTATCATCAAGACATCGTCCAAGCGGTGCGCGAGAACGAGGCTTTTCGACGAGTCGTCGCCACGGCTGAGCACGCCCAGCTCGTATTCATGTCGCTCAAACCTGGAGAAGAGATCGGTCTCGAGACACATACTCTCGACCAGATCATCGTCATCGTCGATGGTTCAGGTGAATCGATCCTCGATGGTACGGTGGCGGCAATTGCCCCGAACCACTGCGTGTATGTTCCGGCCGGGATCGCTCATAATTTCAAAAACACTGGTTCTGCGCCACTCAAACTATGGACGGTATATGCGCCGCCAGAACACAAGGATGGGACGGTCCATCAGACGAAAGCCGAGGCTGAAGCTGATGAACACGATCACGCGTCATGAATGAGGTCGGGGAAGACGCTGCTCGGTCAATACGTGACCAAGCTGAAGACTGGATTCGTGAAGCAGTCGAGGTATTACCACCAGCGATTCAAAGATCGATCGTCAACGTCGCCTTCATTTTGGAGGAACGACCACGTCATGAACGGGCTCACGAAACACCATACCACGCCCATGGGGAGTTACTCGGGCTGTATCGTGGTGTCCCACTCCCGGTCCGTGGTTCGAACTATTCTGGGGTCCCACCCGACACGATCACCATATTTTTAGCGCCGTTGGTCCGATTAAGCGGGGGTGACAATCAAGCTCTCCGAAAGTCGGTGATCCAGACGGTTTGGCACGAGATTGGGCACTATCTTGGCCTTGATGAACGCCAGGTTCGGAACTGGGAACGTCGCCGGGGGTTCAGGGCTTGACGGGGTAGAGGGGGAATTGTATACTCGTCAGGCATCTTTCGAGTTCATCACGCATTTGGGCAGATATTCCGCTACAGTTCGCAAAGAAACCTCTGCCAGCACGGATACCCATCCGCGCGAGTGTGTGTTGATTCACTTTTAAATGCCCCCTATTTCCACGACCCCAGCCACTTCGCCGATCACTCCGCGCCCAGATAAAGGCTTCATCACCATGACCGCCACGGTCGTGGAAGCCCTCCCGGCGACGATGTTCCGGCTTCAGCTGGAAAATGGCCATGAAATCCTTGGTCATTTGTCAGGGAAAATGCGGCTCCATCGCATGAAGGTCCTGCCCGGCGACCGCGTCAGCGTTGAGATCTCACCCTACGATCTGACCAAGGGTCGCATCGTTTATAGGCTCTGAACTGTATGAAAGTACGATCGTCCGTCAAACCCATTTGCAGTAATTGCCGCATCATTCGACGCGGCAAGAAGCTGATGGTGATCTGTAAGAATCCAAAGCATAAGCAACGACAAGGTTAATTATGGCTACTGTCCGTATCTCCGGTCTGACGATTCCCGCGAAAAAGCGGGTCGAAATCGCATTAACATATCTCTATGGCATCGGACTGACCCGTTCCAAGGAGGTGTTGGCGATCGCCAAGATCGATCCGAACACGCGGGTCGAGAAGCTGACCGAAAAAGAAGCGAACGTGATTCGCGAGATCGTCGAGAAGCAGTACAAGGTTGAAGGCGATTTGAAACGCCAAATTTTGATGAACATCAAGCGACTCAAAGAGATCAGCGCCTATCGCGGTGTCCGACATTCAAAGAACTTACCTGTTCGTGGACAGCGGACGAAGACGAATTCACGAACCGTCCGCGGCAACGTTCGAAAGACGATGGGTAGTGGACGCAAACCAGCGGCTGAAAAGACGTAATCTATGACTGACCCTCAAGCCCCAATCATCCCCGCCGCGCCAGAAACGGCACCGGTGACCGAAGCGCCAGCGACCGAAGCGGTCGTCAAGGTTCGGAAAGGTAAGAAGAAGAAATTTGTCACGACTGGCCAAGCGCATATCCAAGCGACGTATAACAACACCATCGTGACGCTCACCGACCAGCACGGGAACGTTCTCGCTTGGTCCTCAGCCGGTAAATGCGGATTTAAAGGACCGAAGAAAGCAACACCTTATGCTGCCGGTATCATTGTTCGCGATGTTGTCGAACGTACGAAATCGATGGGACTGAAATCCGTCGATGTTTTCGTCCGGGGCGTTGGCATGGGTCGGGAAGCGGCGGTGCGCGCGCTGGCCGGAGCTGGTCTCCAAATTTTGATTATCAAGGACCTGACGCCAACACCGCACAACGGTCCACGTCCGCGTAAACCACGCCGCGTCTAATTCCTGTCCTATGGCTCGTAAACTTGGTCCAAAAATCCGCGCCAGTCGCCGTCTCGGTCAACCGATCTACTTCACGGCGAAAGAAGCGAAGATCCTCCAGCGTCGTGGGTACGCCCCGGGGCAACATGGACAAGATACTGGGAAACGATTATCCGGCTATGGTATTCAGCTTCGTGAGAAGCAAAAGGCGAAGTTGATCTACGGTCTGTTAGAGCGCCAATTCCGAAAACTGTATGAAGAATCGCTCGATATGACGGGCGACACCGGCGAGTTACTCTTACAAATGCTCGAACGACGTCTCGATAACGTCGTCTATCGGCTCGGTTTTGCCACGACCCGCGCTCAGGCGCGACAACTCGTGTCCCATGGACACCTCCACGTCAACGGCCGCCGACTCGATGTTCCGTCGTACCGCGTTCGTGCTGGTGATGTCATTTCCATCCGCCCAGCCAGTATCGATAAGAAATATTTCGACCAAATCAAGAAGTCGCTCGTCAACGTCGAGACGAAGCCGTGGCTTCAGCTCGATAAAGAGCAGATCACCGGCAAGGTCCTCGGCCTCCCGACTCGCGCGGATGTCGAGATGCAGATCGAGCCGCAGCTGATCGTCGAATTCTATTCACGTTAATTCCTTACTCACGAATTTTTTCTGACCTATGGAACGAGTCCCATTACCACGATCGATCAAGACGCTGAGCGCCGATGGGGCGCACGCCGCCTTCGCGATCGAACCACTGTACCCAGGCTACGGGATCACCGTCGGGAATGCTCTCCGACGAGTCCTCCTGTCATCTTTGCCGGGCGCGGCCATCACGAACGTTAGTTTTGCTGGCGCTTCGCATGAATTTTCGACCTTACCGTATGTGAAAGAGGATGTGGTCGATATCATCCTGAACTTGAAGCGAATTCGCTTAAAACTCCACGGTGACGGTCCGGCCACCATCCGCGTCAAGGTGAACGGTGCGAAGACCGTGACAGCGGGTGATATCGAGGCCTCGGCTGAAGTCGAGGTGATCTCGAAAGATCAAGTGATCGCCACCTTGACCGACAAAGCGGCTGCCTTTGAGCTTGAAATGACGGTCGAAGCTGGTCGAGGGTATGTTCCAGTCGAACAGCGCGAAACTCCGAAGAATGCTCTCGGTACGATCGCGATCGATGCGGTCTTCACCCCAATTCGAACGGTCAATTTTACGACCGAAAACGTCCGGGTCGGACAGATGACGAACTACGATCGCTTGAACCTCGATGTCACGACTGATGGTTCGATTTCCCCGCAGGACGCGGTCCAACAGGCAGCGACCATCCTCCGCGACCATTTCCAATTCGTCGTTGAATCGTCTTTCAATGACGAAGCTGAAACCATCGTAGAAACTGCATCCGTCGAGACGGAAACGCCGGTTGAAGAAGTCGAAGAAAAGCCAAAGAAGCGCGCCACCAAAGCAAAGAATGACGAAGAATAATCACCGTGCGACACCGTAAGAATAAAGTTACGCTCGATCGAACCGCCCGGCAACGCCGGCCGCTGTTCCGCAACCTGTTACGATCCTTTGTCGAACACGAGCGGATCACGACGACCTCGGCCAAAGCGAAAGCAATTCGCCCGCGGATTGAGCGATTGATCACGACCGCCAAGGGCGGCACGCTAGCTGATCGTCGACGCGTCATTAGCGCGCTCAATGATCCGGCGCTGGCACACAAGTTGATGACGAAGATCGCGCCACGTTTCGCGACGCGTCCGGGTGGCTACCTGCGTTTGGTGAAATTAACGAAGCGCGCAGGTGACGGAGCCGACCGAGTGTTGATTGAATGTGTTGAATAGTATATGAAGACCATCGAATTTGATGCGAAAGGAAAAGTCCTCGGTCGACTCGCGACCGAAATTGCGAATGCTTTACGCGGGAAAAATACCGCCCAATTTCGGCAGGATCGGATGCCGGAAGTCCAAGTCGTGGTCAAAAACGCTGACCAAGTCGTCGTGACTGGGAACAAAGAAGAAACGAAGATGTATTACCGCTTTTCTGGATATCCTGGCGGATTGAAAAAAGAGACCTTTATTCATCTTCGCGCCCGCCAACCGCAACGGATTTTGTCACAAGCGGTGAGTCGGATGCTCCCGAAAAATCGACTTCGTGATCGCTTCATGAAACGCTTGACCCTTGAGGTGAGCACCAAAGAATAATCTCATGACCACTCGGACTACGAAACCAGCCGCAAAAAAGACGACCAAGCCACGCGTGCGCAAGGCTCCAGCCCATCGGGCAGCAGCGGTCACGACGACGCCGGTGCGAACGGTCAAGAAGGTTCATGTCAAACGGACCTATATCTTTGCGGTTGGTCGTCGCAAAGAAGCGGTAGCCCGGGTGCGGTGGCACATGAACACCGACGGTCCGATGATGATCAACGAGCGACCATTTGAACAGTATTTTCCCACACCTGAATTACAGAAGATCGTTCGCGAGGCATTAACCATTACCGAATTAGACGGTAAAGGCAGCGTCACGGCTCACGTCGCTGGTGGCGGCATCCACGGCCAAGCGGAAGCGGTTCGGCTAGGAATTGCCCGGGCGATAGTCTCGACCGATCCTGACTTGCGATTGACCCTGAAACGAGCCGGGTTCCTACGTCGAGATCCACGTGTTAAAGAACGCAAGAAATACGGCCTGAAGCGCGCTCGTCGCGCGCCACAGTGGCAAAAACGCTAGGACGGACATGGAGTCTGGCCGGACCGAACATGGAGGTCGTGTCGCACGGAACACGACGCTCTTAACGGTCGCGCTCGTCGGTCAGAAATTATTGTCCTTCCTCTATATCTTGATTTTGGCGCGCTTGATCGGTACCTCGAGTACCGGCGATTTTTTGAGTTCACTTTCGTTTATCGGACTCTTTTCCGTACTGATCGATCTTGGACTGACGCCAGCCTTGATCCGCGAAACGGCTCGCGATCATTCGCAGGGTGAGCTTGATTTGCGGAACATCATCGGATTCAAGCTATTAACATCTCTGATCGTTGGCGGTGGGTTGATCGCGACGGTCGTCTTCTTACGTTCGATCGATCGTTTCTCGACCGAAATCGTGTTCTTACAGATTGCAGCGATCGTCATGATCTTCGATCAGTTCGTGATCACGATCTACGCCTACTTTCGCGGGATCGAACGACTCGAATATGAATCGCTCGGGATCATTCTCCATCGTGTCTCGATCATGTTGGTCGGTATCATTTCGCTCTCATTCGGATCGCCACCGATTTGGTCGATGCTGGCGCTATTGACCGGGAGCATCGTCAATGTGTTCTATGTCAGCTTTCAGTTATGGAAACGCCATATTCGATGGTGGCCAAAATTCGAATGGCCCACCATCAAGCGACTCTTACGGATTTCGAGCCCGTTCGCCGTCGCCTCGTTATTCATCGCCATCTATTCTTCCAGCGATAACATCTTGCTGCAAATGTTCGGAGAGCGAAGTGATGTTGGGCTGTACGGCACTTCGGCGAAAGTGATCGCCGCATTCACCCAGATCTTTCCGGCCGCCTTAGTCGCTTCAATTTTTCCGGCCATGAGCGCGACCTTCGTCGCTGATCAAGCGAAAATGCGGACGATCTTTCGTGATGCCATGTCGTATTTGATGATCATCGCGATACCGCTCACCGTCGTTCTGATCTTACTTGCTGAACCGATCATGATCGCCGGGTGGGGGACATTCTGGGCAGATGCTGTATGGCCGTTACGGGTCTTGGCGCTCGGTATTCCATTCCTTTTCTTAAACTACCCCGTCGGATATCTTCTCAATTCGACGAATCGTCAGACCCAGAATACGATCAACGTCGCAATTACCGTCGTCGTGAACATTGCCGCGAACCTGGTCTTCATCGAATCATATTCATATCATTCGGTCGCAATCATTTCGGTCGCGTCTTCCGTCTTATTATTCCTATTAGGGATTTGGCGCGTCCGACGAGTTATCCCATTTCCGACGCGTGAGTTATTTCACACCATGTGGCGTTCGATCGTGATCGGTTGTATTGTGACTCTCGTCGGGACCCTGATGTTACGTGAGTTCAGCGGCTTACGTGGCGCCATCATCGTCGGCCTGGTGATGGGCGTTATCTACGTCCTATCATTATTCGCCTTTCGACTGGTAACATGGGCCCATCTCAAACGGATCATCGCCAAATTCCGACGGGCATAACCGTCGCCGTGTTGACCGCTTTCGCCCGACCGGACGAAGGCGGAATTCAGCGTAGCGTCGAACAGATAGCGAACGCCTTGGCGCCTGACGTGGTCCTTGTCGCTCCGCCGCACCCAACTGCGGGTGAATATGATCGGTCGCGTTCCTATCCGGTCATTCGACGTCATCTCTTCGGCGGACCGGGTTTTCCGACCTGGTTCTGGATTCTCGGTTGGGGGTGGCGAATGAAACGACGGGGATTACGAACGATTCTATTTGGTCATGCGAGTGGCGCGTGCTTTCTGGTCCCAATGCTGACCATCATCGGTGTGCGGTCCATCATTCTGGTCCATGGACGAGATCTCTTAGCGGAAGAAGCGCGACGGACAAAATGGTTGATGCGCTGGGCACTCCGTTCGAGCGATTGGATCGGTGTAAATAGCACCTATACGGCCGAGTTCGTCCGGACACTCGGGGTCAGTGCCTCGCGAATCGTGAGAACGCACCCAGCGGTCACGGACGAGGTATTGAAACGTCCGACGACACCGAAACCGAAGCACATCTTAACGGTCGGTCGCTTGGTCAAACGCAAGAATATTCAACGGGTCATTGATGCTATCAAGCTCGTGACACAAACGCACCCGGATGTCCGATATGACATTGTTGGTGATGGACCAGAGCGCGAGGCCTTGGAACGACTTATTGAACAGCAAGGACTCCATCAGTATGTGAAGTTGCATGGTGCGATAGACGATGCCACCCGTGATCAACTCTTTGATCAAGCAGAAGTATTCGTGATGATCCCACACACCAGCAATGATCCGACCGATGTCGAAGGACTTGGCTTAGTGTATCTCGAAGCGATCGCCCGCGGCTTGCCTTGTATCGCGAGTGATAACGGTGGTGTCAAAGACGTCGTTGATCCGAAGTACGGTCATCGCTTGGTTGATCCAAATGATGTGGACGCCATCGCCCGGGCAATAACAGATATGTTTGACCCAATAAAAAAACCTGATCCAAATAAGATTCGAGAACGTGCTCGTCAAGAATTCACCTGGTCGGTCAGGAACGGACGTCTCCTCGAGATGGTCCAGCGCCGTCTTGCACCCGGCTCGATCGATATCGTGATTCCGGCGTTTCAGTCGGCGCGGACGATCGGACGGACCCTCGATAGTATATTTTCCCAAACACTACGACCACACCGGGTCATCGTCGTTGACGATGGCTCGACTGACGATTTGGAAAAGGCGCTGGCACCATGGCGATCAGAACTTTTGTATATTCAACAACCGAACGCTGGTGCGGCGGCCGCTCGAAATCGTGGGGCTCACGAAGCAACGGCCGAATATATCATCTTCGTTGATGCCGACACGACCTTCCGACCGTTCGCACTGGCGTCGATGCTCCTCACGCTTCGGCTTCATCCGGAAGCCGCGTATGCATATCCTTCATTCCGCTTCGGCCCAAAGGGTTTTCATCTCTTTGATTTCGATGACCAACGGTTACGGCAGATGAACTTCATCCATACTAGTGCCTTGATACGACGTGAGCGATTTCCCGGCTTCGACCAAAACCTGAAACGTTTCCAAGACTGGGATCTCTGGTTGACGATGCTCAGTCGAGGTGATCGGGGGATATGGGTACCGGCCGAACTGTTTCGAGTTGACCAACGGGGCGGCACGATGAGCGCGTGGCTGCCGTCATTTGTCTATCGTTTACCATGGTTAGGACGGGGCGTCGGATTACCAAACGTCGACGCATATCGAGAAGCCGAAAAGGTCATCCGCACAAAACACCGGCTAGCAATGGTTGCTGATTAAGGCTCGGTCGTGCTAGGCTCAGCGGGATGCCCGTGCCCCGCCTGAGTATCGTCATTGTGAGCTGGAACGTCCGGGAACTGCTGAGCCGGTGCCTGTCGTCCGTGATAACATACGGACCATCTGGTACGCAGATTATTGTGGTTGATAATGCTTCGTCCGATGGCTCAGCTGATCTTGTCCAGCAGAAATATCCGACGGTCGAAGTCATAAAGAATTCACGAAATGTCGGATTTGCTGCCGGCACCAATCAGGGTCTGGCCGTGGCAACAGGGGAGTTTATTTTATTGCTCAATCCGGATACGGAAATTCGCGACGACGCGATCTCACCGTTGATCGATTTTTTAACTACGCAGCAACGAGTCGCAGCTATCGGTCCTGAATTATTGAATCCCGACTCAACCCATCAAGTTTCTGTCCGACGTTTTCCGCAACTTCGTGATCAGTTCTTTGTACTAATGAAAATGCGTCGACTTGAACGGTTTATACCAGCGCTACGCCGCTATTATGCCGAACCACCAGCTGGAACACCGATCGCCGTCGATCAGATCATGGGCGCCGCCATGCTCATCCCACGGGCTGCGTTAACGGCGCTTGGTCCGCTCGACGATGGATTTCCGAATTGGTTCGAAGAGGTCGACTGGTGTCGTCGAGCACATGCGCGCGGGTGGCGGATCATGTACGCCCCGATCAGCCAAGTTGTACATCATGGCGGCTCAAGCTTCAACCAAATCCTAAGTATCGCGAAACATCGTTGGATGTTACGCGGTTTGCTCCGATATGCACGACGTTGGTGGCCGACCTGGCAATATCCGATCGTCCTCGTACTAGCAGGCGTCAGTTATCTGTTGACTGTTTTGCAGACGATCATCAAACCCCGATGAATCGAAGACTCCTAAGCATTCTGCTCGTCCTGGCGATCACCATTGAAATATTTTCATTGGTGACATACATTACTTCATTCTGGCGCGACATCGGATTTTTCGTTATTTCGGGAATCATTATCTGGATTGGTTGGCGACGTCCAGCAGTTGTCGGATATATCATGGTCGGTGAACTCCTCCTTGGTGGAAAAGGATATCTCTTCTTTGCGTCCGTTTTCGGACAGACCATATCTATTCGTCAAGCAATATTCTTCGTGGCTACAGTTCTGGCCATCCGCCAATATCGACGATCACCTGTCGATTGGCGATTGATCTGGTCGCGATTCAGGTGGCCGATACTCCTTGGGGCGTGGATAATCATGGCGAGCGGCTGGGGATTATTCCAGGGATACCCAATTGGGCGGGTGTTTCTCGATATGAACGCCTATATATTCCTGCTTGCTTGGCCGGTCATCTACCTTTTATGGCGAGGACGTGATCATCGTGAAGTGTTGTTCCACATCATTGCTGCTGCGGCGATCATTTTGGCATTAAAGAGCTGGATCTTAGTTGTGCTCTTCGGACAGGATTATTCCTGGTTGACATCGGTTTATCGCTGGGTACGAAATACCGGTGTCGGTGAGATCGTGCCGATTAATTCGGATATCATGCGCGTGTTCATGCAAAGTCAGGTGTATGGTGCGCTTGCAATCTGGATTTGGCTTGAACGTTGGCGATCTGGCAAAGCATCGAAGACCGTTATGTGGGTAGCCGCCGCAACGTGTTTTTTGATCATGGTCAGCCTGTCTCGTAGTTTTTGGGTCGGTACAGCAGCCGCGGCGATCGTATACATGGCCATGACGATTCGTACGTGGCGTACCTATGCTCGACTCTGGCCGTTCGCGCTCAGTGTTTTCATTGCACTTGGTGCGTATAGTTGGGCGGTAAATTTCCCATATCCGCTCCCGTCACAGGGCGATTCAACCATCAGAACCGCCGTCACTAGCCGACTCCGTTCAACTGGGAGTGCTGATGCAGCGACCGCCAGGCAGAATCAACTCGAACCCTTGCTATCTGAAATCAAAAAGAACCCCATCGTTGGTCGAGGTTTTGGCGCAGAAGCGAGGTATTTTAGCACCGATCCGCGAGTCCGGGGTTGGCGAACGACGAGCGCCTTCGAGCTGGGTTGGCTAGATACGTGGTTGAAAATCGGGCTTATTGGTGTTGGATTAACACTTAGTTGGATGGTCCAGATCGCTCGTTCGGCACCAGTCGTCGCACGGCGATGGGTCATTCCATCGCTTGTAGCATTGGTCGTCATTCATGCCTTCACCCCGTATATCAATCATCCGCTTGGACTCGGATGGCTCCTGCTGTTAAGCTGGCCGGAATATGAATGATCCTCGACCGATGGTGCATGTTTCGATCGTGGCCTGGAATTCCATGTCACATATTCCGACCTGTCTTGATGCCGTGATCCGTCAAACGTACCCAAAAACCATGGTGACCGTCGTCGATAACGCGTCGCTCGATCGGGTGATGGAATGGCTGCGTGAACATACGCCACAGATTCACTTGATTCGGAACACTCGAAACGTGGGTTTCGCCCGAGGTCATAATCAAGCCATGCGAGTCTCAACGGCGCCATATCTGTTAGTCCTGAATCCGGATGTCGTGCTTGAGCCGCATTGGATCGAACGCGCGGTCGCAGCGATGGAGGCTGACCCAAAAGTGGCGGCGATCGGCGGCCGTTTAATCCGATTCGAATATTCTTCGGATGACTTGAAAGAAGTCGTTCCATCTGGCATAATCGATAGCACTGGTTTGGTCATTTCACGCTCTCGCCATGTTCGCGATCGAGGAGCGGGGGAGCGCGATACCGGCCAGTATCAGGATCAAGAAAATGTATTCGGTCTATCTGGCGCCTGCGTGATGTACCGCCGAGCGGCACTTGATGAGGTGAAAGAAGGGGAGCAGTACTTTGACGAAGACTTCTTTGCCTATAAGGAAGATGTCGATCTCTCTTGGCGACTCTTGCGTCGCGGCTGGCTCAACCGATACGAACCGAGCTTGATCGCCTACCACCATCGGCACGCTCGTAGCTCAGAACGAACCTCGAATCGTGCGTTAGCACAGTCACATCAGGCACGAAATATTCGGATCTCACGGTTATCGTATCGAAATCATTGGTGGTTGCTCATCAAAAACGAACGACCAGTCACTCTCTTTCGTGATCTGCCATGGATCGCCTGGTATGAACTAAAAAAATTCATGTACCTGATGGTCACGGCATTTCCTGCGCTTCGTGGTGGATTCAGCGCTCTGTCATATCACTCACGAATGCGACGAAAAGCTCATCTCATCGACCAGAACGCACGGATGACCCCATCTGAACTCCGACGACTCTATTTCCTCCATTAATCGATCATGGATCTCTCGATCATCATTGTGAATTACAAAACGAAAGGACTCCTGAAACAATGCCTACGGGGGATTTATGCGAGTCGTCTCGAATGTAGTTTCGAGGTGATTGTTATAGATAGCGCATCCGGTGATGGAAGTATCGACATGGTCCGTCACGACTTTCCCGAGGTGGTAGTCATTCCGCTCGAAGTAAACCGGGGATTAGCGGTCGGCAATAATGCTGGGCTAAAAATTGCAAAAGGTCGATTCCTGTTGGTGATGAACCCAGATGTCGCCATCTTCAGTGGTGGGGTAGAGATCATCATGAAGTATTTGACTGAGCATCCGCAGGTTGGCCTGGCTGTACCAAAACTCATTAATCCAGATGGCTCCTATCAACTCTCAGCCATGAGGTTTCCGAGATTCATGATTGCCGTCTGGAGGCGGACTCCATTCGGAAAACTTCCTGTTCCGGCGGCGATGGTCGAACGATTTCTCATGAAAGACTGGGATCACAAGGAAACACGTCCGATCGGGTGGGGACTTGGGGCATGCTTTATGTTCAGCCGAAAGACCATGGAAATCGTCGGGTTATTTGATGAACGTTTCTTTCTGTACCTCGAAGATGTTGACTACTGCCGACGTGTCTGGCAAGCCGGTCTTGAGGTCCACTACGTGACGAGCGCAGAATTTGTTCATTATCATGAACGCTTGTCTGCGAAACAACCTTTTTGGATGGGACTGTTCTCGTACCCAGCGCGGATTCATATGCGGAGCTGGATAAAATATTTTTCTAAATATTTGGGTGCACCGCCACCACCAAAGGAACTGTGCGTATGAAACGACCGACACAACGAACCGGGTCAATCAATCTCGCGATCGGCGTCACTCGACGAAAGCGATGGCGTCCATGGATGACCTGGGTCGCGGCGAGTCTTGGGATGGTCCTCCTCGTGATGGCGGGCATGGCGGCGTATTATGTCCCACGTGCTCGCGCTGCGGTCGATGCTGCTCGCGCTGCGGTCGATGCCGGGCGCGATATTCCCAATCAACTGAGCTCTCAAAAATTTGACCAAGCGCATAACCAGGTACTTCTAACTCGTCAGAAGATCCAGGACACCCAAACTTCAGTCGCGAAAATGCGTGGTCTTCGCCAATGGCCATACATTGGTCGTCAGTTTCGAGCGATCGAAGATCTGATGATCGTTGGTGATGAGAGTGTTCAGGCGATGGACACGTTGGTACTTTTTCTGAAGGATGTATTCGCGCCTTTTGCTGAACGTGGGAAAGTCAGTTTAGCGAAGATGACGCCCGACGAAAAAGGTCAGATCTTAAAAAACATTGCCGATAAGGGTGAAGATCTCCGAGCTGCCCAAGAGCGTATTCATCGGGCCGCTGAGACGCTTGATCGGGTCCCTGATCGTGGTTTAGTCCCGCAATTAGCCGATGGAGTCCGGACTCTGAAGGAGCAATTCCCAGCCGTGTTACAAGCCCTCGATCAGGCCATTCCTGCTTCAAAAATCATTCCCACCATTCTCGGATACCCGAATGATAAGAATTACTTATTCTTGTTAGAGAACAATACGGAGCTACGCCCGGGTGGTGGTTTTATTGGGACCTATGGTCTGATGAAGGTCCGCTCTGGTGAGATCGTGTCCTTAACGACCGACAACGTCTATAACTTGGATAACCGAGCCAATTCGTTGCCCCGGATCGAACCACCCGAACCATTACAACGCTTTCTCAAAGCAAATAAATGGTTCTTCCGTGATAGTAACTGGTCACCCGATTTTCCGACGACGGCGCAACAAGCGTTATTCTTCTATCAACGTCAAGGTGGATCGAAGGATATCGATGGGGTGATTGCGGTCACGCCGACCGCCATCGCGAAGTTGATTGGCCTGGTCGGCCCGATAAAAGTTGACGGGATCGAGTTCACTGATGAAAATTTCGTGGATCAATTGCAATATGAAGTCGAGCAAGGATTTTTACGTGCTGGTATTCCTGAAAATCAACGGAAGGACATTATTGGCGATCTGACCTCGATCCTCATGAGCCGGTTGTTGAACTTACCACTGACTGAATTCTCGAAACTATTCCTCACGATCGGACGTGAACTTGATGAAAAACAACTCTTGATCTGGGTGGATGATCCAACGACCCAGAATATCCTTGTCGCCCAGAACTGGGCCGGCGCCGTCGATCAACGCAACGACATCGATTCGATCATGGTCGTCGACGCGAACCTCGCCTCACTGAAAACCGACCAGGTCATGGTCCGAACGCAATCATACACCGTCGTTCCGGAAGATGGCGGATTAAAAGCTACCCTCAAAATTACCTACCAAAATACTGGTACCTTCGATTGGAAAACGACTCGGTATAATACGTATACCCGGGTTTATGTTCCAGCTGGTTCCGTCTTGATTGATTCAAGTGGCGCCCAAGCACGCGAAAAGTCGAATGCACCTGGGAAGGTCGAAACCTTGGATGAACTTGGTAAGACAGTGTTCGCGGCGTTCAAATCGATCGAGCCAGGCACAACGAGCGAATTAGTGTTGACCTATAAACTACCTGACACGGTCGTGAAGCAGTGGCAGGCAGGACGGTATACATTAGCTTGGCAAAAACAACCCGGGATGTTACCGCCGGATATGAATTTGTCCGTGACCGCCCCGAAGGCGCTCGCTTCGATCGAAGGCGTTGACAATCTCGGTCGAATTCGCCAGGATACGGCGACGTTTACTGGACGCCTGGACCATGATCGGACTATCGTCATGACCGTGAAACAATAGCCTATGAGCATCTTTTCCCGCCGGATCGGGATTGACCTGGGTACGACCTACACCTTGGTGTATCTGCCTGGTCGGGGGATCGTGTTGAATGAGCCTTCCGTTGTGGCCTTGTCGATGATCGATAAGAAGGTTTTGGCGGTCGGCGATGAGGCGAAGGAGATGATCGGTCGAACGCCGGATTCGATCATTGCGCTACGTCCGCTAAAAGACGGGGTCATTGCAGATTACCGAACAACGGAAGCGATGCTTCGGTATTTCATCAACAAATCACTCGGTGGCGTTCGGTTTATCCGACCGGAAGTCATGATCGCGGTCCCAGGCGGCATCACCTCGACCGAGCGACGCGCGGTTATTGACGCGACCTTAGCGGCTGGGGCGCGGGAAGCGTATATCATCAAAGAGCCAATTGCCGCTGCTATTGGAGCGAATATTCCGATCGGTTCACCGTCTGGTCACATGATCGTTGATATTGGTGGTGGGACTTCCGAAATCGCCGTCATTAGTTTAGGCGGTATCGTGGTCAATTCGTCGGTTAGGATCGGTGGAAATAAATTAGATGCAGCCATCCAAGAATACGTCCGTAAAAAATATGGTTTGGCGATTGGCGAACGGACTGCCGAAGCGATTAAGATCGAGATCGGGAGCGCCCTCGTGGTTGAAGAAAAAATGACCATGGATGTTCGGGGGCGAGATATGATCAGCGGACTCCCAAAAACCGTGACCATTATTTCCGATGACGTGACGGCGGCCATTCAGAATGAATTGAATGGGATCATTCAGGCGATCAAAAATGTCTTACAAGAGACCCCGCCTGAATTATCGGCCGATGTGATGGACAAAGGAATCGTCTTGAGCGGGGGAACGTCACAACTCCGGAACCTCGAAAAGCTTGTGGCGCAAGCGATCGGCGTTCCAGCCTATATCGCGGACGAGGCATTCCTCTGTGTAGCTCGTGGGACCGGGATCGCGCTCGATAATCTTGAAGCCTACAAGCGGAGCATTCTCGGAGCAAAGTGATGCGCATTGGGATCGATGTTTCTCGGACCCAGGCACCTGTCTTGACCGGGACGGAACGGTACACCTACGAAGTCGTTCATCGACTCCCAGCGTTGCACCCAGAGATCCAATGGCGGCTGTTTTCTGATCGTCCATTTCATTCGCGGTGGTCAAGTCAGTTGAAGAATATCGAGTACCGCGTGCTGCCTTCGCGAATCGGTACCGCTTGGTCACATACACGTCTCGGACCGGAATTGCGCCGTCACCCGGTCGATCTGATGTTTTATCCTGGGACGGCCATCCCGTTGTCCGCTCGTGGCCCGATCGTGACGACCATTCACGACCTGGTCTTTTTGACACATCCTCACCTATACGCCGAAAAGACCACCAATAATTGGAAACGACGAGCTATTGAAGTCATCGGGAAAGCAATTACGCTTGGGCGATATTCTGGCGGTGAAAGAGCATATCAACTCTGGGCGTATCACCAGGCGATGAAATGTGCGACACGAATCATCAGCGTATCGTCAGCTACCCATAACAGCATTAAATCATTAACACCTGAGCATCCGCCGTTAATAACGATCCCACTTGGGATCGACACACCTCAAAATACTGATCATGACCAACAGTTGGGAGGAAATAACACTGATCCTTATTTTGTTTTTATAGGTAGATTGGAACGTAAGAAAAACCTTGATCGCTTACTCGAGGCTTATAATGTTTATTGCACCACCAATGCAAACCCTTGGCCATTGGTACTGATCGGACAACCTGGCTTTGGTTGGCCTGAGATCGAACATAGACATAAAACATTGCTCACCTCGAATCACGTCCGTTTGCTGGGAGGAGTAGGGGATCAAGAACGAGAAAGCATATTATCAAGGGCCAGTGCGTTGTTTCTCGTCTCTGAAGCCGAGGGATTTGGCTTACCGGCGTTCGAAGCGGCGATCCGACACGTACCGGTCATCGCCAGTCCAGTTGGGGCGATACCAGAATATTTTCAGGATGCATATATCAAGATCGACCCTCGAGACATCGCTTCCATGACCGCGGCGATGAGCAAGATGACACAACACCCCGATAGCGTGGGAAGTATGACGACGATAGCTTTTGAACGAATTCGGGGGATGACCTGGGATATTTGTGCCGAAAAGACTGCTGAGGTATTGCTTGGAACGCCCTTGAAATCGAAGGACGGAAATGGTATTATCAGGCCGCTATGAAGCGCCTTTGGCCATACGTCGGCAATCAAGAACTCGTGGAACGATTGGCATCGGTAATCGATTCCGGTCGCTTCCCGACGCCGGTCATTTTCGTTGGACCATCAGGACTCGGTAAACGCGTCGGTGCGCGTTGGTTGGCGGCCTATGAGTATTGTCAGGCCGAGACCAGACCATGCAACACCTGCGTTTCTTGTCGATCCATTGCAACCAATCAACACCCACAAATCCACCAGCTAGGTGGTGGTGATGATCCGGTAACGGTGGAGGGGGTCCGCCAGTTGTTCCTACGATTCCGATATGTTGAAGATCGCCCGACCTGGCTGATCGTCGATGCGAGCTCACCGATCAGCGAAGCGGTATGGAATACCTGTTTGAAATTATTTGAAGAGCCGCCAGCACACCTTCGCATCATTATCATCGCAACCGATTTGAAACACATTCCGTCGACCATACGCTCGCGAGCCACGAGCGTACGTTGGATGCGAGTCAGCGAATCATTACTCCGCCGTGCTTTTCCAGCCGCCCAACGAGATGATCTGATAGAAGCCCAAGGTTGTCCTGGGCGACTCCAAATGATCCTTTCGGATGAGACACGTCAGACAGAGCGACAACGCGTACAATCTTTGGTCCAACGCGCTATAAATCGTCAGCCGATTCCAGAGCTCAGAGAACCGATGGATGTGGTGTATGCGCGTGAAGAGATCGAGCTTCGTCGATTACTCCTTGAATCGCTTGACCTGGCTGATACCACCAACGCTTCGAACGCTCGTGATCGAATCCTCGATCACCTTGAGCGGCTCACTCATCGTCATCTTTTACAAAAACAGAACGTTTCACCACAAGCGATTTATGCCTACACGCATCTCATCTAGTCTCATCATCCTGTTCGCAGTTCTGCTCACCGGCCAGAGCTGTTCTCTGCCATTCATGGATCAGGATAAACGTGAGCCGGATGGGGGACTATACCGTTCCGACACCCATGGTCGGACCTGGGTCCAACGAGGAAATGCAGCGGCAAAAAATTCTATTGGCATTCGTGATGCGTCGATCCGGACGATCAAATTCGATCCACGCAATCCTGATCGATTGATGGTCGGGACCTATGAATATGGGATTTGGATTTCTGACAACGCCGGTTCAACCTGGACTCCAAGTTCAATCGCGACCGGTGATGTAAAGTGTATCTCTTATAAAGCCAGTGACCCTGATGTTCAATACATCGGCTATGGTTCGACCGTTCGGCAAAGTCTCGATAATGGTCGAACATGGAAAGTCGTCTACACGGACGGGCAACGCCAATCGATTACCTGTGTCCAGGCGGATCGAATCGTCCCGACGACCATTTGGGCACTCACCTCCGGCGGAAAACTCATTCGCTCGCTTGACGAAGGCCGAACGTGGTCAATCGCCGTGACAATCAAACCGATTTCGCCACGATTTATCTATCAGGATGACCAAGTCCCAGGTCATTTGTTTATCTTTACACGCACGGCCGGGATCATTGACGTCGATACTGACGCGAACGCTTGGCAGGATATTAGTGGTGGCCTGAAAAAATATCGAGGCGGATTAACGATTTACGGCGTTGAGGTGACACCCGGAACCCCGACCGTCTGGACACTAGCGACAAAATACGGCATCCTCCAGTCCTTTGACCGAGGCTCGACCTGGAAGGTCATCCCCACGACTGTTTCACCAGGTACATCAGCTATTCGGAGCATTGCCTTGAACCATCGGGACCCGCGTGAAATGCTGATCACCATCGGGACGCGACTTCATCGTTCGACCGATGCCGGGGAAACCTGGAGCATGGTCAATATCCCGACCACGCGGGTGCCGAACATGGTCATCTTCGACCCGGATCGTGTCGATCGTCTCTTTGTTGGAACGTTTTACGTCAAACCATCATAACCCTCATGCCTCACGACCTCGCGGCCGCACTGAAAGCCGCCCTGACCCATCTCAAGACCGAGCTCGATACGATTCGAACTGGACGAGCGAACCCCTCGATCATCGAAAACGTGAATGTTGAAGCATACGGCAGCATGATGCCGCTCCAACAGTTAGCGACCATCACTGTACCCGAACCACGCGTCTTGCTGATCCAGCCTTGGGATGCGAGTACCGTCAAGGATATTGAGCGCGCGCTCAGTGCCTCCTCGGTCGGGATCACACCGGTCGTCGATGGAAAGAACATCCGTTTACCTTTCCCAAGCATGACCGAAGAACGACGACGCGAAATGGTGAAAATGGTGCATGAAAAGGCGGAGCAATGCCGAGTCCGGGTACGTCAAGCCCGAGAAGAGACGATGAAAGACCTGAAGCGGGCGGAAGCCGATGGTGACCAGTCGCAAGATGAGGTGACCCTCGCGAAGGCACGCGTGCAGCAAGACATTGATGCGGCGATCAAAGAAATCGAATCGCTGCTGGTCGCGAAGGAGCAGGAGATCATGACCGTTTAATATGGGGATCATCGCTTTTATACTCATTCTCAGTATCCTCGTCCTGATCCATGAGGCGGGACACTTTTTCGCTGCTCGTTGGAGCGGAGTCGGGGTACAGGAATTCGGCCTTGGTTTTCCACCTCGATTTCTCTCTATCAAACGTGGTGAAACACTATACTCATTGAATGCGATCCCATTCGGTGGGTTTGTACGTTTGATTGGCGAAGACGAAGTTGAGAGTCAACGACCGGATAGTTTCCCACATGCCAAGTATGGACGCCAGGCATTTATCCTGACCGCTGGGGTCTTAATGAATTTTATCTTGGCCTGGGCGATCATGTCCACCTTGCTCGGCATCGGCGTCCGCGTTGACCCATCGACCATCAAACAAAATGACTGGATGCAGTTGTCGGATCAGCTACAAAATATCGCCGTCGCCCCTGAGGGTGCGGCTGCCAACGCTGGTCTGCGCACCGGCGATGTCTTGGTCGACATCAACGGTCGTGAATTTTCGTCGACCGAAGACCTCATTACATATGTCACCGATCAACAGTATCCCGAACTGACGATCGCCTATGAACGTGATGGTCAGCTGAACGAAGTGAAGGTCCCGGTGAAAGAAACGGAGGACGGCCAACGATATGGTCTCGGTATCATGACGACCGTCACGCTTAGGTACCCGTGGTCAACTGTGCCATGGTTCGGATTGACCAGCGTTGCTGATCTGAGTTGGATGACGATCAAGGGTTTTGGATCATTGGTCGGTGGCCTCCTCCAGGGTCAAGTTTCGAATGACGTGACCGGGCCGATTGGCATCGCTTTTTTGACGAATGAAGTATCGAAATTAGGGTTAAGTTCGCTGATGCAATTTGCCGCGGTCTTATCGATCAGCTTAGCCATCCTGAACATCCTGCCACTCCCGGCGCTTGATGGCGGTCGATTAATGCTTCGAACCGTCAGCGTCGTTTCACGTCGTCCGGTGAGTCGCCGCGTCGAAGCGATCATCCATACGGCCGGTTTCTACGTCCTGATCATATTCTTGCTCTACATCAGCATTCGTGACGTCAGCCGGTTCAATCTCGCTGGACGGGTGATGGATCTTTTCCGGTAATGCCATGTTAAACCGTATCCTAGGACGTTTTTCGCACGATATTGGTATCGATCTTGGTACCGCCAATACCTTGGTGTATGTCCGCGGGAAGGGGATTGTCATCAACGAACCGTCCGTCGTTGCCTTGAACACGAAGACGAATCAGATCATCGCCGTCGGCGAGCAAGCGCGTCGGATGGTCGGGAAGACGCCAAGCCATATCATTGCCACGAAACCGTTGGTTGACGGTGTCATTTCAGATTTCGAGGTGACCGAGCGAATGTTGAAATACTTCTTCGAACAAATTCACCGTGACACGTTCAGTTTACTACCTCGCCCTCGTGTCGTGATTGGTATTCCACTCGGTGTCACCGAGGTCGAACGCAAAGCCGTCGAAGATGCGGCGCTTCACGCCGGGGCGCGTGAAGTGTACCTGATCGAAGAACCAATGGCCGCCGCGATCGGAGCGCGACTTCCAATTCAAGAGGCATCCGGTAACATGATCGTCGATATCGGGGGTGGCTCAACTGAGATTGCTGTCATTTCGCTGGGCGGCGTCGTTTCTTGGCGCGCCCTTCGGTTCGGTGGTGTTCGCATGGACCAGGACATCATCCAATATGCCCGCGAACACTTCAATCTTCTCCTCGGCGATAAGACCGCCGAAGATATCAAGATGAAGGTCGGTTCTGCCTTCGATGACGGCCAAAATATCGAAACGCGTGCCCGCGGACGGGATTTGATCACCGGCCTCCCGAAGGAAGTTGTCATGACACAGCAACAGGTTCGCGAGGCGCTCCATCGATCTTTTGTGACCATTATCGATAACATCAAGACCACAATCGAAAGCACACCACCAGAATTGGTCGCTGATATTTACGAACGCGGGATTATGTTGACCGGCGGGGGAGCGCTCTTACGCGGCATCGATCGGGCCATCCAACAAGAGACGAAGATCCCGATCCACATCACGGACGATCCATTAACCGCGGTCGTACGTGGCGCAGGTATTGTGCTTGAAGACCTCGAACTTATGCGCAGCGTTCTCGTCTTATCGAGCGAAGAGAAGCCGTACAGCGTCTAATATGCGGTCACGAACTTCATCTGCCGGAGTCGTGTTTCGGGTCGCTCTGGTTGGTATTTTTCTCATGCTGCTCATCGGGATTCCAGCCTCACAGACATGGCTATTGCAAGGGATGTCAACAACGATGAAAACGATCATCGGCTGGTCATCGGTCATTCGCCCCGGCACGAGCGACGATGCAATGGAAGAAAATGAGCGTTTGCGCCATGCCAATGCCGATTTATTGCGTCAAGTCGAAGTCCTAAAGACGGCGATGCAAGCCTCTGATTCGCTCAAACGAATTGACACTTTTTTGAACGGGACCGGTCGACGTGGTATTGCGGGGGCGGTCATTGGCTATAGTGATGATCCGAGCATCAAAACATTCACGATCAGCATCGGTCAACAAAGCGGTGTCGCCGTTGGGATGGCCGTGGTATCCGATAGCGGGGTGATGGTCGGGAAGATCATCGCCGTCCGAGATACGACCGCCGTCGTCCGTGATATTCGTGATAGCCAATCGACCATCCTGGCCCGGATCGAAAATGAACCACGAAGTCAGGGTGTCTTACGTGGTCAGCGGGGGATCGGTCTCACCATGTCATTCATTCCGCGGGATGATCGTCTGGAAGAAGCGATGGTCGTCACGACATCAGGAACGGAAGCGTTAATACCACCGAATATCCCGATCGGTACGATCACGCGTTTCATCACCCAGCCAGGCGATGTTTTTCAGACCATCGATATACTCTCACCGATTAAATTTTCAGATATCACAGCGGTGGCCGTTGTTTTCACCTCATGAAAAGTATCTTACTCCTTCTCGCGTTCACCCTCCTTGGCCTGCTGACCGGGATTCTTCAAGTCTCACTTTTTTCGATGAGTCAATCAGTCATCCCGATCGATCTCGTCATGACGGCCGTGCTACTACTCTACCTCCGCTCGCATCCAATTTGGGCCACCTGCGTCCTCTTGGCTGGGTATCTGACAATCGATTGGGTCTCCGGCTGGTCGATACCAGGTCATCTTGTTTCTGGACTCGTCGGCTGGGGTGTCTTCGTCTTGATCCGTAAAAAGGCTTTTGTTGCTCAGACCTCAATTGCCGTCGCCACGAGCGTGTTGATCGCGAGCGCCATGACGGTCAGCTTGAATATCATTTGGTCCGACCTCCCACCGATTTCGTTACCGGATGTCCACTGGGATCTTGGAGTGGTCTGGGTACCAGCAGTGATCCGTATCATCGCGACCATGGCCATCGTCACGATCTTTCGACGCCGGATGGGTAGCCTGATTCATCATTACCGATCATGACCGAACTCCCACCTTGGTCGCAACCAACACTTGACGAACGACGTCCGACGCGAACCAGACCGGACGTTGATGAAATGTGGCATGTCGGTGGATCGGCTCGACCTGATCCATTGGTCAATGAACGACGCCGATGGATCCTCCTACTCATACCGTCCATCATGTTATTCGGTTTATTGACCCGACTTGGATATCTCCAAGCTGCCCAAACGGACGCGTATCGAGATCTCGTCGATCGGAACCAGTATCGGCAAGTTGTTCTACCTGCCCCACGGGGAGTCATGACCGATCGGCATGGTGCGACCGTCGTCGACAACGCCCCGAATTATTCAGTGACGGTCATCCCGGCCGGACTGCCACGTTCCGAACCAGAATACCGAGCGACGATTGAGCAGATTGCGACATTGACCGAGCTCGACGTTCCAACGGTTGAGGAACGTATCGAAAATAAGAAATATTCACGATCCGATGCGATTCCGGTCCTTGAACGAATCCCATATGAACGCGCACTGACCCTCTCGATTGCCTTGGCTGATATTCCGGGGACAAGCATCACCGCTTTTCCGACCCGGGCGTATCGATTCGGACCATCCTTCGCACCGATCGTTGGATATATCGGACCATTAACTGAGGCTGATTTACAACGCTTTCCTCAGCGCCTGATGACCGATAAAATCGGAAAATCTGGTCTCGAGTATACCTATGATGCGCTCCTCAGTGGGACGCCCGGATATGTCGCCTATGAACGGACCGGTCAGAACGTTTTCCTGGCTCCCGTCACCCGAAAAAGTCCTATTCCTGGGAATACATTGCGGTTGAGCATCGATGCGGAACTCCAAAATCGATTACAAGAGAAAATCCGTTCGATGATCACATCGACCAAGGCGACTGGCGGCGCAGCTGTCGCCATTGATCCACGGAATGGTGATGTCCTCGCCCTTGTCTCAGAGCCAACGTACGATAGTAATTGGTTCACGAGTCCTGAATTCAAGACCGAAGCAACTGAAGCGTTGACGAACCCGAAGCGTCTGCTACTCAACCGGGCGATTTCCGGTCAATATCCATCCGGTTCGATCGTCAAGCCGCTCATTGGCGCGATCGCCTTAGCGGAGAACATCGTTACCCCAAGTACCACGATCATGAGCGTTGGTGGTTTTAAAGTCGGTCCGAATACATTTCCGGACTGGAAAGCCGGGGGGCATGGTGCGACGAACCTGGCGAAAGCGATTTCTGAGTCGGTCAACACATATTTCTACGCGATCGGTGGTGGTTATGAAAAACAACCTGGTTTGGGTGTCGAACGAATCGTTCGTGGATTGACGAACTTTGGCTGGGGCGCGGTGACGGGTATCGAATTACCAAACGAAGCCGATGGGTTCTTACCGACGAAGGAGTGGCGCGAGAAACGAGCCTCGCCATGGCGACTTGGAGATACCTATCACATTTCGATCGGCCAAGGCGATGTCGTCGTGACACCACTTCAAGCCGCGATGTCGCTCGCATCAATCGCGAACGGTGGGACACTCTACCAGCCGCGTCTGGTCCTCGAAGTAACATCGTCTGACGGCAAGGTGATCAAGTCGAATGAGCCGCGGATCGTCCAACAGCAAGTCGTCCCAGCCGACTATGTTCGGGCGGTTCAGGTTGGGATGCGACAGGGCGTGTTAAGCGGTAGCTCACAATCAATGCAAGATCTCCCGGTTGCGGTCGCTGGGAAAACCGGCACGGCAGAATTCGGTAACGAAGGGAAGACCCACGCTTGGTACACCGCCTATGGACCATACGAAGAGCCAACGATCGCCATTGTCGTCATCATCGAAGGCGGTGGCGAAGGACATGCGGCCGCATTACCGGTGGCGAAAGATGCTCTCAATTGGTATTTCAGGCGGACCCCAAGCAATTGACAGGTTTCGAACCCCGCGCTACCATCCGCCATGCTCGCCCGTTCGGGCGAATTTGAATGATGATCATATGCTCGACACCGCTACCTATCTCACCCCCGATGGTCACGAAAAACTTCGTCATGAACTTGACGAGTTGATTCATGTAAAACGAAAGGAGATCGCGAACCGGATACAAGAAGCGAAGGAGCTTGGCGACTTGTCAGAAAATGCCGAATACCAAGGCGCACGCGAAGAGCAGGCCTTTAATGAGGGTCGAATCGAAGAGATCGAAGCAACACTCCGGACGGCCGTCATCATCAATGATCGCCATTCGACAAAAGGTGCGATCCAGGTCGGTTCAAGTGTCACGATCAGCATGGCTGGAAAAGAATCAACGGTGCAGATCGTCGGTTCAAACGAAGCCGATCCGACTGGTGGGTTCGTATCTAATGTGTCACCGCTCGGCCAAGCATTGATCGGCCAAACGGCTGGGCAAACGGTCACCGTCAAAGCGCCAAAAGGCGAAATTTCGGTCACCGTCGTCAAGGTCGCGTAACCCGTTGAGTAAGGCCGGTGTGTCTGGTACACTACCAGCGCATGACCGAATTCTCTGACCAAGAAAAAACCCGTCGCCAACGCCGCCAGGACCTCCTGGCGAGCGGTGTTGATGTCTATCCAGCCCGCTTTGATGGTCGTCAGCCGATCGCGGATATTCTGACCCATTGGAAAGATGGGGAGACAGTCATCATGGCTGGTCGAGTTCGGGCAATCCGCGTCCAGGGTGGCTCAGCGTTCCTCCGTCTCGAGGATGAATCCGGCGAGCTTCAGGTCTTTCTCCAAAAAAAAGAACTCGAGCAATTTTCCACCCTGACAAAACAGATTGACCTCGGCGACTTTCTCGGAATTTCTGGTCAGACCTTCGTCACAAAACGCGGTGAACGCACCGTCGATGTCCGAACCGTGACATGGCTGTCAAAAGCATTACGACCACTCCCATCCGCATGGCATGGATTGGCTGACGTTGAAACACGTTTTCGCTATCGGGAACTTGATCTGATCATGAGCGACGACGTTCGTCAGGTCTTTCGAGCCCGCAGTGCGACCGTTCAGGCGATGCGCGAGTTCCTTGATGGCGCGGGCTTCATGGAAGTCGAAACACCGATGTTGCATCCGATCGTCGGCGGCGCGAACGCGAAACCATTCACCACCCATCACGCCGCGCTCCATGCTGACCTGTATTTACGTATTGCCCCCGAATTATATCTCAAACGACTGATCGTCGGCGGACTCGGTCGCGTCTACGAAATCGGCCGCAACTTTCGGAACGAGGGGATCGATCGCGACCACAATCCGGAATTCACGATGATGGAATGTTATGCGTCATTCACCGATTACCGATGGATGATGGAGCTAACAGAAAAAATGTTGGCTCATATCGCGAAACGTGTTCTTGGGACAACAACCATCCCCCTGAAAGAGGGGACTGTTGACCTCACCCGACCACTTCCGCGCCTCTCGTATCAACAGCTCTTCCAAGAACGATTGAAGCTTGATATCGAAACGGCGAGCGAAACTGAATTCGTCAGCGCGATGAAACACGCCAAGATCGACACGCCCGAAGCACCCACACGTCCAAAACTCATCGATGAATTATTCAAGAGTGAGATCCGGCCAACACTCATCGAGCCAGTGTTTGTGATTGACTACCCAACAGAGATGATCCCGCTCGCAAAAAAGAAATTGGACAATCCGAATTTCGTCGAATGTTTCCAGCTCTTGATGAACGGGACCGAAGTGACGAAAGGTTTCTCCGAACTCAATGATCCGATCGACCAGCGAGAACGATTCAATGCCCAGCAATCCCTCCGCGAAACTGGTGATGATGAAGCCCAACCAATCGACGAGACATACTTACGTTCACTAGAATATGGTATGCCGCCAACCTCGGGACTTGGGATCGGTATCGATCGTCTGACCGCCATCTTGACTGGCCAAAAGACCCTGAAGGATGTCATCTTGTTCCCGACCCTGAAGCCTGAACCGAATGACGCGAGCTGACGCCCTCAAACTCCTAACCCAGTACGTTCAAAACGAGAATCTCCGCCGCCATATGTACGCCTGTGAAGCGGCGATGCGAGCCTATGCCCTACGATTTCACGGCGATCAGGATTCATGGGGCTTGGTCGGATTACTCCATGATTTCGATTGGGAAGTCCATCCGACCCTCGAATCGCATCCCCGTGATGGCCAGCCGATCTTAGCAGCCGCGGATGTCCCACTCGAAATACGACAAGCGATTATGGCGCATGCACCGCACACGGGTGTCAAACCGAGTAATGCGATGGAACGCGCGATCTTGGCGGTCGACGAATTAACCGGTTTCATCGTGGCGTGTGCTCTGGTGACCCCGGATAAATCGTTGAAATCAGTGACGACGGAGACGATCAAGAAGAAACTGAGGCAAAAGTCGTTCGCCGCGAAAGTCGACCGGACGGACATCGCTCGCGGGCCTGAACTACTCGGGGTCACGGAAGACGAGCATTACCAAACGGTCTTAACTGCTATGCAAAACATTCACGAAACACTCGGACTATGATCGACCAGGCTATCATTGACGGAATAAAAAAACGCGGGCGAAAGTTCGAAGCGTTGTTGCATGAAATCCAATCCGGAGCTGATGCATCTCAATCAACTCGTCGACAGACGCTCGAAAAGCTCCAATCTGAGCTAAATGCGGCTAGCAAGATCATGCCGACTCTTTCCGCGGCGGCGAAGAAGAAAAAGATCGCGGAACTAAAGCCGATCTCTGACCAAGTTGCGATCCTCAAGAAAGAACTTGCCTCGACCGCTACACGAACGTATCCAAATATACCTCGCCCCGATGTCCCGCTCGGTGACGACGAACATGAGAATGTTGTCTTGAAGGAGGTCGGGAAAAAACCTACCCTCTCATCACCGAAATCGTATCTTGAACTGGTCGAGCCACGTGGATATATCGATATCAAGCGGGCGGCGGTCGTTAGCGGCTCACGTTTCGGATATCTCCTCGGGCCGGTCGCACAACTTGAATTCGCGCTGATCCAATACGCGCAACAGGTCGTCTTGCCGCATGGCTTCACGATGGTTATCCCGCCAGTCATGATCAAAGAAGAGAACATGGCCGCGATGGGATACCTCCATGGAGAAGGGGAGGACGAGACCTATCATTTCGAAAAGGATAAATTGTACTTGGTCGGAACATCAGAGCAATCGGTCGGTCCGATGCACCGTGACGAAACTTTTACGCCCGATCAGCTGCCAAAACGGTATCTTTCATTCTCGACCTGTTTTCGTCGCGAAGCGGGGAGTTACGGGAAGGACACAAAGGGTATTCTTCGTGTTCATCAGTTCGACAAGCTGGAAATGTTCTCTTTCACAACGCCAGAAGCGTCCGATCAAGAACATGAATTGCTGCTCAACATCGAAGAATCACTCTGGCAAGGACTCGGGATCCCATACCGCGTGTTGAATCTTTGTGCTGGTGACTTAAGTTGGCCGAGTGCACGGACGTATGACATCGAAGCGTGGATGCCCGGACAGGGCGAATATCGCGAGGTCTCTTCGACCTCAACGACGACCGACTATCAAGCCAAGGCGCTCAATATTCGCGTCAAGAATGGAGCGACGAAATCCTACGCCCATCTACTGAACGGCACCGCTTTTGCGATCGGCCGGACGATCATCGCGATCTTAGAAAATTATCAGCGACCAGACGGGTCGATCGACGTGCCCGCGGTCTTGCAGCCATTCATGGGCGGGATGAAGCGGATCGAGTGATCCATGGCCAGTACTCCAGCGTCGTGGATTGAGCTGCAGGCAAGTGCGTTTCGGCACAATGTTCTCGCACTCAAGAAAAAAGCGGGTTCAGCCAAGCTGATGCCGATCGTAAAGGCTAATGCGTATGGGCACGGGCTTTCACAAGTCGCTGTATTGGCCAAAAAATGGCCTATTTGGGGTCTTGGAGTCGCGCATGGGTCTGAAGCGCTACAGCTTAGAAAGGCTGGATACAGGGGGCGTGTGCTGGTTCTCAGTGCTTGGGACAGTAAAGAACTGCTAACCTTAGCCAAAATGGGTATTGAAGTGGTCGTTAATGATTTTACGACGCTAAATCAAGTCATCTCTTTCGGCAGGCGAGCGGGATCTCGACTCATACGCATCCATATCAAACTTGATTCAGGTACAAGTCGCCTGGGCTTTTTACCGAGTGACCTACGACGTGTAAAAAAACTGCTCAACGATTTGCCACGGACCATCATCGTCGAATCACTCTGGTCACATCTTTCGAGTAGCGAAGATCAAGCGTCTCATGTAACCGAAGATCAGTTGGTACAATTTCTGACCATGACTAAAGCGTTACCCCCAACTCGATATCGACATATCGCGTGTACCGCGGCGCTGATTCGTTTTCCAGACACGCGCTTATCGCTTAGCCGGGCCGGGATCGGAATCTACGGCATTTGGCCATCACCCCCAACTCGCCAAGCGGCGAAAGGCGTAACGCTTAAACCGGTTCTCCGTTGGTACACGACCGTTCGGCAGGTCAAGAATCTCCCGAAGGGTGCCTACATCGGGTATAGCCGAACAGCGCGTTTAAAACGTGCCGGCCGTATTGCCATCCTCCCGATCGGCTATGCTGACGGGTATGATCGTCGTCTGAGTAATCGTGGGCAGGTCTGGATCGCCGGACATCAGTATCCAGTCATCGGTCGTGTCTCAATGAATTTGACGATGGTCGATATCTCGGGGTCGCGAATCGCGGTCGGTGAACCCGTTGAGCTGATTGGCCCCCATGTGACCGCTGATCGAATGGCGACCATAATCGGCACCATCCCATACGAAGTACTTGCTCGTCTCAGTCCAGCCATCCCGCGGTACACCGTATGAATCTCCCGTTCATCAAACCACGCCGACGGGTCCCAACACCTGAGCCAGAGCCACGGCACACGTCACTCGCGGCTGCGCCGCTCGACCAGCCATCAGTTTGGCGGGCGCGTATCGTCACGTTCTCGATCCTAACGATCATCATGACGGCAGTCACGATTGTCTTGAACGGTCCAATGACTCGTATCACCAGTGTTCAAGTCACTGGGAATGTCTTTGTCACAACAGACAGCGTCACTGAATTGGCTTCGTATTTACTCGAGCAGCGATGGCTCGGAATCTTTCCGCAACGACAAGTCGCTTTCTTTCGTGAAGGCGCGTTTGCGCAAGCGATCGAACGACGGATCGGCGAACGAATCGCCGTCAAGAATGTCAACGCCGACATCACCGGTAAAACCGTGACCGTGACCATCAATGAGCGGCTCCCGGTCGCGATCTGGGCTCCAGCCGGCTCAGCGAGTGGTTGGTTAGATGGGAGTGGACGCATCGTCAGCATCGGGCCACCACCGCCGAACCTCGTTCTCCCGACGGTCAACGATCTGACCGCCCGCTCTATTCGCGTCGGGGAGGACGTCGTCGACGCTGGCGTCGTTACAGCTATTACAACATTAAACGACGCTTTAAGATCAGAACAATATGTCGACTTTATATTCGAAATGCCCGTCCCGACCTGTATTCCGAATATCCCTGAAGAGGAAGAGGTGGTTTCGAACACGAATACATCATCTAATTCGAATCGCAATACCAATCGGACCAATGCAAATGCTAATTCTAATCGTAATGCCAATACGAACACCAGGATTGAGCCTGAGGTGACCTGTGACCTGGCGCAACTCCTAAAACAACGTCCTGAGGTCGATGTCCGATTAAAAGAAGGCCCCTTAGTACGTTTCGATCGATATACAAATCTATCGCAGGCAGTATCAGCATTAACGAGGTTGATGGCAGAGGAGAAGACAGCTCAAGCGAAGTCAATCGACCTGCGGTTCCCAGAACGGGCATATATACAGTAGACCTAAAGGCTAGAATTATAGGTATTCTGGGCTCAAAATACTTTAAGAGGCGTAAAACAAATATTAACCGTCTCTTGTGGTATATGGATCTTGTAATGGAGTGTACTTCCCTATCTGCTCTATGAAGTCATCCATCCTTATGAGTGAAATATTATCAGGTCTATGCGCGATTGCTCTCGAAGTATTTTCGTTAATTTGTGATTGACCCACCTCTTCGTTTGCAACTACTAAGAAAAACGTGAAAGGAAAATCGGCATATGTTCGATACTTAACCGAAACATTAGTACTGAAATGCCCGCGCTCACTTTCGGGATGAAAAACGTCTACGGCAAACTTTCCGTGTTTATGAAAAACCAAGAAATCAACTTTCAGATGTTTTTTATTTACCACTACTCTTGATTGATTGTGTACGAACGGCTCGTGGAATTTTGAAATTAAGGTCGAGTATAAATTTTGTTCAGCATTGAACCCTCGTTCCCCTATCTTTTTGGAAATATTGGATCGGTGTGTTCCTACGCGTAAATCGGATTCATGAATTCCAAGCTGTTTACGGATATTTATTAGGCTACCAAATTTTCTATTTAGTGTTTTGACGTTTGGTAAATATTCACATGTAGTTAAGTCATGTGACATAGGATAGCGTCCGTGTAGTTGCCTAAAATGTTCAAAACCACATACTATGTTGTCCAACGACCATGAAATATGGTATTTATCAAAACCCTGCGGTGGCATTAGCAAGCCACTCGCTTGTGTATAATATTTGGCCATTTTACGGCAAGTACTTCAGCGGATCGTCAGGAATACCGTCGACACGAATTTCGAAGTGTAAGTGTGCGCCAGTGGTGGTCGTACCGGCACCGGCGGTCCCTGGTAATCCCCCCGATAAGCCGATGATCTCTCCTTGCTTCACGAACTGCTCTGGAGAAACGTAGATCGCGCTCAAATGAAGGTACCGTGATGAAATGCCATCATCATGTATGATCCCGACAAAATTCAGTGCGCTGCGAGTCTTACGACCAGCTGAATCGGTAAAGAACCCCTGGTTTCGAACAACCGAGACGATCCCATCAGCGGTCGCACGTACGAGCGACCCTTGTGGCACGCCGATGTCCAGCCCGGTGTGTTCGCCGATATACCGTTTGAACGGATATGTCGGGTCATGGAAATACGCGGTGATGCGATGTTCGGCCGTCGGCCAAACGTAGCCGGTTGAGTTGAAGGTCGGATAATCGTTATTCGTGTTGCCATTCAGTCGATTTTGGATCTGCTGTTCGAGAGAGCTGATGGTGGCGTTCGCCTGCTGTTCCTCCTGAGCGGCTTGTGCGAGTAACGATTCATATTGATTCTTGGAAGAACTCGCATCATCGAGCAGTTCAGTCTTGAACGAACGCTGATCAACCACCGAATTACGTTGAATTTCGAGTTGTTGCTTCGCCTGCGTATGCTCATCCTTCGCCGCGACGAGCGAATCTTGTTTTGAGGTCAGTTCTTCCCGAAGTGTTTCGACCCCATCGATGGCTTCGTTGAGCGATGCCGATAAACTCGCGACTGCTTGGGCATGGCCGTAAAAATCCGCTAAGCTTTCTTGTAGTACTACGAGCGCTAACGGTGAGACGCGGTTATTCGCGTCCATTTGACGTAACGCATCAGCGAGCTGCTTTTTCTTAACGCTGATCTCGGCGGTTTTACTATCGATCGATTGCTGGATCGCGGTCATTTCGAGCTCTAAAGCCTCAATTTCGGCATTCTTTTGATCGATCGCGAAAGAAGATTGGGCGATTTGGGCGTCAATCAGTGCGACCTGGCTTTGAATATCACGAACTTGAGAAGAGGCTTGATCGACCGCGTGCTGAAGCGCCGCGCTACGTGATTGAAGCTCCTCGAGAGCTCGTTTTTTCGCTTCTATTTGTGCGTTAAGATCAGCAACATCAGCTGGATTCGCCTCTTGAGCACGAATATTGACCAAGCTTGGCGTAAACACCAAAACGAGCGCCATGATGACGCCGAGTACTCGGATCAGCCTGGTGTTGGTGTTTGTAGTACTCATCCTTCAAAAACAACCCTACCACGAATAGCCTAGAAAGTCAATCTCGGTTATCGTTCATGAGTATACGATTGTGCGGACATATCGAAAACTCGTTGTTAGCTTATCGTATGGCTTTTCTTATATGGAACGAATGAGAGGGCGAATGCTAGCAGAAGCCATAGGCCCAGATCAATTCCAAGCGCGATGATGTCCACATCAGAAGTCTCTTTGGAATTTGCCGTCGCGTAACAGTTACTTGAACCTGGCGGGTCACAGGAAATAGGCACAAGATCACTTTTTAATAGATTGTATTGAAATGGAAACTTAAAAGGTAATTGTAGTTTGGACACCGGATGTTGGGACGTAATAGATTGACTTGGGTTATCTTGTTTAAGTATCCATGTTGGCAGCTTCCAAAACGAAAGAAGAAACGGCAATACCGCGCCAGTAATAACGATGATGATGAAAGTTTTTTTAGATTTCATGAGGCGGAAAGATGACAAGGAATATGTCAGCTAACTAGTGATTATTACCGACTGGCGCGTTGTAAAGCTTCGATCACGCTACGGATTCGTCGACGTGATTCGATTGATCCAATAGTCACAATCAGATCAAAGACATCCGGGCTATTCGGTAACAAGGACAGCGCTGTTCGAACCGGCCATAAGACATCGCCGTTCTTTCGACCAGCTTCTGCAATGGCCGCTATCGTCCCCTCTTTTAAGGTCGCCGCATCTCGAGGGTCGTTTAATGTTCCGAGATGATTATCCATCCACTCTAGTGCGTCGATCGTGCTTTCGGTTGTTCCCTTTTTCGGAATGAAGAGATCGACCGCGATTGATGGGACGCGCTCTTCCCAAATGCGTGGAATGAGGAAATCAGAAGCGGCCACGATATCACGAAGTGTTTTCAGACGATCACGGACGATCGAGATCGCTCGGTTTTGCCATTCAATGTCATCTCGCAATTCCTCTGGCAGTTCCCAGAAATATTGGAGCCGAGCGCGGAGGTCGTCGATCGGCATTTGGCGAATGTACCAGCCGTTCAACCACTCAAGTTTTTGACGATCGAAGACTGCGCCGGCCGGATGAAGATCCTCTATCTTGAATTCTCGAATCGCTTGCTCCGTCGAAATGACCTCGGTATCCCCTTTTGGGTGCCAACCCATTAAGAGTAAAAAGTTCTGCATTGCTTCCGGTAAAAATCCATCATCACGGTACGATAGGGCCGTGGTCGCACCGTGACGTTTCGAAAGTTTCGAGCGATCGGTCCCAAGGATGAGCGGAAAGTGAGCGAAATGTGGCGGCGTCCAATGGAGCGCCTCGTAGAGAAACAGGTGTTTCGGGACGGATGGTAACCATTCTTCAGCGCGAAAGACATGGGAAATCTCCATCAAATGGTCATCAACGACGACGGCCAAGTGATAGGTCGGGAAACCGTCGGATTTCAGAATGACGCTATCGTCGATCTGTTCCCAGGCGAATGTTACGTCACCACGGACCAGATCATGATGTGTGATCGTTCCCGTCAACGGCAACTTACAACGAATCGTCGAAGGCTCACCTTTCATCACCCGCGCTTGTGCCTCCGCCGGATCTACTGCCCGGCAGGTACGATCGTAGCGTGGTGGTAATTTCTGTGCAGCTTGGTTCGTTCGAACTTCTTCAAGACGTTGCGGGGTACAGAAACAGTGGTAGGCATGACCGCTGGCGACGAGTTTCGCCGCCGTGTCTTGGTAGAGGGTCAAACGTTCACTTTGGACATATGGTCCATACGCGCCGCCCTCGCGTGGTCCTTCATCTGGTGCGAATCCATACCACGCCAGTGCTTCGTATAATCGTTCAACACTGCCCGGAACGAGACGTTTTTGGTCGGTATCTTCAATGCGGAGGATGAATTTTCCACCCTGCTGCTTCGCGTAGAGCCAATTGAACTGCGCCAACCACATCGTCCCGATGTGAACTTCACCGGTCGGTGATGGGGCCAACCGAACTCGGACGTGGCGATGATTATTGGGTGAGGACATGGCGGAGAAAATGAAACGTTGCGTTCTTGACTCGTTGGCGGCGCATCTTTGGTTGATGGAGACGTCCAGCGTTCACGAATGTATGGAGCCATTCAACACCGAAGCGTCGGACCCAAGCTGGTGGTTCGGGGACTCGGCCGCTCAGGTAATCAAATGTTCGGCCGACACCGATCGCGATTTTCACGTCATGAAGCGCATCACGGTGTCGATCGATCCAGAGTTCCTGTTTCGGAGCGCCGAGCGCAACGAGCAGGATGTCAGGCTTGGCATGATGAATCCGCTCCGCGATCCGATGATCGGGTACTCGACCCCAGATATGTCGCGTTCCGGATTCAACACCAGCGATCTTCAGTCCCGGATATCGACGAAGCAATTCTCGAGCTGCGTCAGCCGCAACACCGGGTGCACCACCATACAGAAAGACGGAACGTCCGTGATGAGCCGCGAGCGACATTAATCCAGCAACATACGTGACGCCCGGAACACGGTGACGATGACGATGACCGGACAGCATGAATCCAACCTTGACGCCGATCCCTTCCGGCAACGATAAAGCCGAAGAATTAATGATTCGAAGAAATGTTGGGTTTGCCGTCGCCTCGAGAATGAATTCGGGACCGACGGTCGCGACTTGGTGAAGCCCTCCTTCGCGGAGCCACGCCTCAGAAATGCGAAGCGCCTCATCGAGCGAGATGTCGTCGATATGAACGCCGAGGAGTTTATGGTCTCGCCGATGGAACATACCTTGAAGAATACCGCAAAATATGCTATACTTCAAATCGTATGAAACAAATCGCTTTGGTGGCGCTTTTAGCGCTCTTCGGCACAATCCTCCCCTCCCCCAGCCCCGTCAAAGCGGCTGAGTTTAATATTCACTTCGTCATCACCGACACTGAATTTATCGACAAAGGAAGCATGTCGGTCAGTAAGATTCAAGAATTTTTGAACTACCACGGTGGAGTGCTTCGCAATTATTCTGAACTTCAGGCCGACGGATCACGAAAGAGCGCGGCGCAAATCATTTATGATGCCAGCACGAATAACCGATACAACACTGACGATTATCCACCCGTGGCGATCAGCCCGAAGGTCATTTTAACTACGCTTCAAAAAGAAGAAGGCCTGATCACACCGTTCCCAGATTACTTTACGCAAGAAAGAATCAACAATCGGATCTTGGTAGCGATGGGATATGGATATCCAGAAAACCAAACATGGTCCGGATTTTTACAATCAGGCTACGCAGGGTTTTCGACTCAAGTTCACTATGGCGCTCGAAGTCTCTGGCGAAATTATTATCGTGCTAAAACTCAAGGATACACCTGGACGGGATGGCCGGCGAATGGTCAGACACGATTCATTGATTGTTATAGCAGTGACTACAATAGTTTGACCGGTGAACGTTTTTGCGAACTTGGTCAGAAGATCGGCATTACACCCGTCAATCCTTCAACCGCGGCTTTATATACGTACACCCCTCATCCTGGTGGTAATTTTCGTTTTTGGAAAATTTGGCGAGATTTCAATTTTGATTACATGTTGCGTTTCCCGAATGGCACCATCGTCCGCGCCAAAGGCACGAATGATATATACCTGATTCAGAATGGTTTAAAACGTAAATTCGCTTCGACCGCTGCCTTCCGATCCCGTTTCTCGAATGCGACCCCCGTGACAGTCAATGCTGATCAGCTGTTCTTTTACGAAAATGGGAAAGAGATCAAATTCGCGAACTATTCACTCCTCGTCGCTCCGAAGAATCGCGGTGGGAATGGCCGTATCTACCTACTCGTGAATGACACCTTGCGGCATATCACGTCCCCTGAAGTGTTCCGTAATGCGGGCTTCCAATTGTCGGAAGTCGTGCGAGTCAACCCGTCTGACCTCGCTGATTACGATATCGGCGTCGCCGTGACAGCCGAAAGCCTCTACCCATCAGGCCGCCTCCTGCAATACAAGGGCAAGCGCGGTGATCCGAAGAACGGCATGGTCTACTTCGTCCAAGACGGAATTCGTCATGGTATCCCGAGCAAAGGCGTCTTACGCTCACAGTTCGGCAAGCGGAAATCAATCGTCGCGAGCCCGGCTGAGCTTGATCGATTCACTGAAGGACCGGTCCTCGGGTTTAAGGATGGGACATTAGTCTCACTGAAACGCGGTTCGCCAGTATATTTCATTTCGAATGGGAATAAACTTCCGATCGGAAGTTGGGATGCAATGAAAGCATATGGCTTCGATAAGCTGCCGATCGTATACACGAATCAACGCTCGCTTGATGTCCACCCGACCGGCGCTAAATTGACTGGCGAACCGATGCCGGTCACAGTCACACCGTAACTCCACATGCCTCTCGTCGCGGCGGCCGTCTTGCCGCATAGCCCCCTCCTGCTGCCGTCGATCGCGAAGGATCATACCCGCTTAGCCGATAAGACTCGGTCTGCGGTGGCTGAAGTTGCCCATGCGTTTCATGCCCGGGGCGTTGAAACATGTATCATCCTCAACCCGCACGGACCACGAACGACCGAGTTCGTGCTCGCTGGCGCGAATCCCGTCGTCGGGAATCTCAAAGAATTTGGCGATCTCTCGTCGCCGTCATACAAAATTCAAACTGACCTGAACCAGCAACTTCGTGATGCGATCGATGCTGATGGATTACCGGTCTCGATTGATGATGCGGCGAGTGTCGATTATGGGGTGGTCGTTCCGCTGCAATGCTTAGCCCTCCCAGGTAGTCCCTCAATTGTACCCATCTCGATCAGCGCCGCGAAACACGAATCATTGATCCGTCTGGGCCGAGTTATTCAAAACGTTGCTCATGAAAGTGACCGTCGGATCGCGGTTATCGCGTCAGCTGATGGCAGTCGTCGCCGTACTCCGGATCCTTCGGGTAAGCCGACCGAGGTTGAGCGATTACTAGCTCGATCGATCACGACGCTCCACGTCGGCGAGCTTTTATCACACCGACAACATCGACTCTGCGGCATCGGACCGGTCGCGACGCTAATTGCCATGCTCGAAGGCCACGGCTCGAGCGCGAAGATCCTAGCAACCGAAGCACCGTACGGCGTCGGATATATTGTTGGGTTGATCGAAACGTAATCATGATCGCGATTGACATCATCCCAGTCCGCCGACTCCCTGGCGACAGGGATACGTTCACGTATCTTTGGCCAGGCGAAAAAGCCCCCACACTCGGCAGCGTAGTCCGGATTCCGTTTGCCCGTTCGCATCTTGATGGGGTTGTGTGGCGCATCTTACCGACGGTGCCGAAGACCGAATACCCGCTGCGTCCGATCGTTGGAGTACAATGTACCTTTACCGTCTTCACCGATTGGCAACGTCAGGTGATGACCGCTTTTTCGGAGCGATACGATGTCTCTCTCTCTTCGTTAGTGTACCAATATGCGCCAGATATCTGGCCAAAAGATATCCCGACTTCTTTCCCGTCATCAATAAACACCCGGCCAAATATTGAAATCATTTGGTATGGCCATCGTCAGGACGCCGAGACGACCATGAAAAAATACATAGATGGACATGGGCTGACGTGTATCATTGAGCCCACGGTTGAAGAGGCTGAGATAATGGCTAAAGTTTTTCCAGGTGCCGTCGCGTACGATGGACAGACGTCACCAGCCGAGTACCGCCGTATTTTTCAGGGTGTGTTATCCGGCACAATCAAGAATATCATCGGTACTCCGCTCGCATTATTTTTACCATTTCCGAGCGAACCGACGATCATCCTCGATCAAGAGGAACATCCGCAGTATAAACGTACTGAGCGACAGCCGTACGCGCATGCCGGACGATTTCTTGATGGCGCGAAGATTCCGCACATAAAACTTACCGCGGCGCCGAGCGTTCGGACCAAGTTCGCTTTGAACCCAAGCACACCGACAAGGCACATTGAGCGTCATATCGGGACGCTTGGTGGGCCGGGTGTTGAACCGTGGCATAGTCCAGAGGTCGATCAAGCAATTTCTGCTCAGCCAGAATTACCGCGCGTTTGGATACTCCCCCGTCGTGGCTACGCGTCGATTCTCGTCTGCCGTTCATGCGGGCATGAGGTCAGCTGCAAGTCCTGTGGCCGTAAAATCCGAATCATGCGTCATGACGCGCGTCATAGTCGTTGCACGGCTTGTCAGACACTTCAGCCGTTACCGACTGCGTGCCCGACCTGCCGAGCCGTCAATTGGCGATATATTGGAATTGGGATCGAACAATGGCAGAAGCGCTGGCCGAGTGATAATGGTCATGATCATATCTTGACGATCCATGATACGAATATCCTTCGAACTATTCCTGGACCAAAAATTGTGACGATCGTCAGTGCCGATACGTTACTCGCCTGGCCGGATTTCACGGCGGCCGAACGAGCGATGATCATGATCGGACGGTTAGAATCGATGCTGAGTGACGGCGATCAGCTCTTCCTACAGACATTTGAACCGCAAATACGACTTTGGGAACGATGGTTGAATGGCTCGAGCGCATGGTTTGAAGATGAACGCACACAGCGTCAAACCTACCATTTCCCACCTGAGACGGAACACTGGCTTTTAATCCCACCGAACGAAGATCAAACCATCCGTCGTTCCGTCGAAACAAAGTTGAGGGACCTTGGTCTGGCCGTCACTGAGCTCACGCTTTCCGGGCGGTCGAAAAAACCGCTTCCGCGACTCCTCATTCACGGAGATACGACACACCCTCTCGATCGCGCGAAAATCAAGTCTGTCTTGCCGCCGTCCTGGCGCGTTGACATCGATGTCGATGCCTGGGTACCATAAAGATATCCATGGAAAAGATCGTCACTATTTTTGATACCCCGGCGCCCACCGTTTTGCGCACCCCGACCCAGCCGGTCGGGATCGATTTCATCCGGTCCGCTAAGTGGCCGAAAATGATCAAGCTGATGTTGAAAATGATGAAAAAGGCCCGCGGAATCGGGTTGGCCGCACCGCAGATCGGCTTACCGCATCGCGTGGCCGTGATCGATCGTAGCGCTCGGACTGATTCTCGTGACCCGATGATTCTGATCAATCCTGTCCTAAGTCAACCAGGAAAGGAGATCATCGATTTCGAGGAGGGCTGTCTCTCGGTGCCAGACGTCTTCGGGTTTGTTGAGCGCCCTGGTGCGGTGACTGTCTCGATGCTCGACGAGGCTGGTCAACCGATCACCTTTCGCGCCGAAGGATTACTCGCGCGGGTCGTCCAGCATGAAGTTGACCACCTTGATGGGGTCTTGTTCATCGATCGCTGTCATCGATTCACCGTCGGTGCGGACCGACTCCCATGAAACGACTGATTTTCTTTGGGTCTTCTGACTTCGGACTACCATCGCTCGAGAGGTTGATGCATGACAAGCATTGGCAGGTCGTCGGTGTTGTTTCGCAGCCCGCCCGCCCGGTTGGACGCGGCCAGATCATGACGCCGACTCCCGTCGCGTCGTTTGCGACCTCACACGGCCTATTGCTCTATACGCCTCCCTCGATCCGTAATCCCGAGTCCACGGCGTGGATGAAAGCTCAACGTCCCGATGCATTCCTCGTCGCCGCCTACGGCTTGATCGTACCGCCGGCTATTCTTGATCTCGTCGCTGGTCACGCGATCAATATACATGCCTCGTTGTTACCGAAATATCGTGGTGCAGCGCCGATCCAGGCATCGATCTTTCATGGTGATCCGGTCAGCGGGATTAGTTTTATGGTCATGACGCCTCAGCTCGATGATGGTCCGATCATCGAACAGTATCCCGTTCCGATCGAACCGCAAGAACGCGCGTTAGCTTTACAACATCGACTTTCACAGATCGCGGCTGAGCATATCACCGATGTCATGGCCCGGGTCACACATGACACGCTCATGCCGACGCCACAAAATGAATCAGACGCGACGTATGCACCAAAATTAACGCGGGAAGATGGACGATGTCTTTGGGACGATGCGACCAGTGAGGTTCGACGATTACGGGCGTATGACCCTTGGCCGGGGTGCTGGACGATGCTCGGCGAGGAACGAGTGCAGATCCTTGATGCCACAGCGATTGAAACGACTAGCGGAAAAGTACCTGGATCGATCGTCGAATTGAGTGGCCAACTGGGTGTTGCCTGCACAAGCGGTGTCTTCATCCCGACGAAGCTCCGACGTAAAACCGGCCACGCCGCGGAAGCGCGTCATCTCTTGATCGAAATGCACCGACAAGGTCAGGCCTTCTCGGCCTGACGGTGTTTATCGGTCACCCAGAACCCGAGGTACCTGCCGAGCAAGAGCCGACTTTGTGATTCGATCGCCGGAATCGACCCGAAGATGAGCATCGTCACTGGCAAGAAGAGCCATTGCAATATCATCGTTACCCAACCACTTATGCGTGACTGGACTGGGCGCTTCGGTAACATCAATAAGGTCAGGATCGCCGAGACGATCGCCCCGACCATCGCCGCGATCATGATCCACCGCAGCGCTAATGGAGCGTTCTGAGCGATGAAAGAACCTTCGAGGCGACTCGGGTCAACTTGGAACGGGAGCCAGCCGAGCAACATGATCAAGATCGGGGCGACCGCCCAGGAATACATACCCTCGAGCTGATAATAAATGTAGCGAAGTTTCTTTCCCAACGGCATGGCTCGATCGGCGAGGAAGTTCCAGACCATGAACGGGAAATTTTCGGCACCGTACGCCCATCGGCGGATCTGTTTGTACTGATTCTTCATCGATTCGAGCCAGGTCGGGGCATGGATCGCATCCATCGAGACCGGGAGATAGAGTGGCGTAACTTCGTAATCACCATCATACCGAATCAAGCACTGGAGGAAGATCCGCGAATCTTCGCTGACAACATCCGTCTGCCAGAAATCGACGTCTACGAGCGCCTGGAAGGGCATAGAATGCGATGAGAACGTGAATAAGCGGTCAGGACGCTGGGTATCCCCCATCAACCAAAACGTCGTGCTGTAGGCCACGACTCGCATCCAAGGTAAAGCCTCCCAGATATTATTGTGGAAGAGCGGGATCGGCTGGTAACTCGTTCGGGTTGGTCGCGGGTGATCCGCGTAGACGCAGGCTAAATAGGCCAAGTAGTCGGGATGGATGATCGAATCGGCGTCGATCGTCGTGACAATGACATCCGGGTAGCGTAACCCGTGTTCATCGATCCACGTCTTGACCTGGTGACCAGCCCAGGCGATGTTCGCTCCTTTTCCAGCCACTTCACCCGGACGTCCGGCCGGATGGATGGTCACGATGAGACCCGCAAAGGTGTGACTGAATTCATCTTTCAGGCGTTGATAAACACCGGTCGATTGTAAGGAAGACCGAGCTTCGGTCGCCAGGACAACGAGTGTCCGTTCGGGTGCGTATGACGCGACGACAAGAGCTTGAAATGTTTCACGAAGCACGGTTTCCGATTCGTTCACGGTCGGCACAAAAATAACGTGCCAAAGTTGCGATCCTTTCGGATGTGCCTCAACGCGCGCCCGCCAATCGATCGCCAGTGTCCGACGATACCGTCGATAGGCGGCTAACACGAAGATCATCAAATAACAGATTCGAACGAACCAGTAGATATCGAGGACCAAGGCGAAAACGATCGCTTTCGTCGGCCAGGTAAGTGTGGCAAATATCGTGAACGCAAATGTTCCCCAGACCAACAATCCGGGTACCATTTCGAAGAATCGATACCGTTGCCGGTCGCTGAATTGCGGGAAACGCGGTTTCATAGCGGGACGAGTCTACGGCCGAACGTCTATTCCGTCAATGACCGATGGTCATAATCGGTGAGCGACGGAGAAGGGTCTTCGCCATGGCGATCCGACTCGGAGAATAGCTCATCAGACTGAACCATGGTTCACCGATTTTGACGCGTTGGCCGAGCTTGCGATGGAGATCAACACCGGCTAACTTATGATCCGGCGCGCCGAGGGCGCGAGCGATCTCGTCGAGTCCGCGGTTATCGATCGCCGTGATTCGACCGCTACGTGGCGCAAGGATGATAGAACGCGAGGCGCCGGCGACAACGTCGAGCGGTTTGACGTGTGGATTTCCACCTTGGAGCTTGATGATCTGTTGCATTTTTTTCCAAGCGGCACCGGAACGTAACGCGGTGGTTGCCATGACCGTCCCATGGCCAGGCCGAGCCGCCTTCGCCAACTCAAGAAGTTCCGCGGCTAAGCCAATAGCTTTTCGCTCGAGATCGCGGGGACGATTCGGCGTTTGCTGTAAGACACGTAGCACATCACGGGCTTCGAGCGCAGGCCCGATACCGCTGCCCACCGGTTGATAGGCATGATCGGCTTTTACTTTGACCACCATTCCGAATGCTTTCCCGACCTTCGTGAACCGTTCGGTGAGCGTCTGAACCGTCCGACGATCAGGAATCTTCGTCCCAGGACCATACGGCATATCGATGATTAAGACTTTCACCCCCATGGCCACCTTCTTCGCCATGATACTGACGATCATTTTGTCGTACGGTTCGAGCGATAGGGGTCGCGAGACACGGATGATGATATCGTCGGCGGGGGCGATCGATAATCCCCCACCCCAGATTAAACACGCTCCAGCCTGGCCAACGATCCGGCGAACGGCTGGTGCGTCATGAATGACCGGGGCTAAAACTTCCATCGTATCAGCGGTTCCGGCTGGTGACGTGATCGCTCGCGAAGATGTTTTTGGGATACAGAGCCCTAAGGCGGCGATGATCGGAATGGCGACCATAGTCGTGCGGTTACCGGCGAGACCACCAACCGAATGCTTATCCACGACAACTTTCTTCCCCCAGCTGAACATATCGCCCGTCTCGGCCATGGCTCGCACCATCCACACAATTTCTTGATCGCTGTATGGTTTGACGTATCCCGATGACACGAAATACGTTGTTTCGACGCTGCCCAGTCGATGGTTGACGATATCCGTAATGATCGAACGGATGTCACGTTCGGTGACTGGTTGACCAAGAAGTTTTTTTGAAATAGCACGAACTGATTCGGGACGTGACACTACATTAATGATGATCGGGGTCGGGACTTTGAGTTTCAGTTGTTTCCACAAATCGTCGAAGAAACCTAATTCTCCATGTTCGATGCTGTTGTGTGTGACATCGGCGACCGCGAATATGTTTTTTTTGCCAATCGTGATTTGCAGTCGATCGCCAGGATTGATCCCGAACGTCTCGGCGTCATGTCCACGAAGGAGTACGACCCGTTCAGAACCTCCCGTATCGATATCGACGCGTCGCGCCTGTAGAACAAATGGCATGCTATCGCTTCGTAACGGTCACGGGTGAGCTGGGACGACGTCCCCGCAGTAATCCGTTCTTCGCACCGACGTGTTGGATGACTGATTCGGCATTCGCGGTGCCATAGATGAGTGCTTCCGGGATCGAATCGGTGACCATCAATCGTCCGACGAATCCGCTCCCGAACGCGTCGCCCGCACCGGTGGTATCAACGACACGGATCGGACGTGTCCCGGCGTGCCACGCTTCATTCGCTCGCCCAGCGAGCGCACCTTCAGCACCCATCGTCAGGAGTGTCACCCCACCAACGAGCGGTCGGATATCTTGGAAAACGCTTTCATCCTGATGGCGACCACGGCCGAGGAGGCGCGCAGCTTCTTCTTGATTGAGTGACACGAGCGCGGCTTGCTTCAGGAGTGGCCGAAGGACTTCGAGGCCATGCGCGAGCTCACTCGCACCAGGATTCCAGGCGATCTTGGTCTGGCTCTTGACCGCTAATCGCCAGATCTTACGATGCGTATCGAGCCGACCGCCGAGCGAAGAGACATAGATCCATTCGGCGTTCACGCACCGCGGTGTCATGTTGTTCGGATCGACGTCAGCTGACGCCCCACGGTAGACCAGGACCGTACGTTCCCCACGGGGGGTTAACAACAGGACCGAATACCCAGTCATCCGTTTCCGGTCTTTGATCACCCGTGAGGTGTCAACTCGTTCTTGCTTGAGAGCACGAATGATCTCGACCCCGCGAGCATCCGTCGCCCCGATCTTCCCGACATAGCCAATCTTTAACCCTTGTCGAGCGAAGGAGACGGCCGTATTCGTCCCACCGCCGCCAGTTTCAAAAACGATTTCGTCGACTTCGATCTTCGAGCCGAGCGCGAAGCATTCTGCTTCACCGGTCGAAAAGGATTCATCACGTACGACCCGGATCGATTTACTTCGCAAGAAGACGTCGCGGGTCGCGGCGCCAATCGAAATAATGTCGAGTTTCATGCGCGTTGTTTTGAACCGAACAAAATGATCTTCTCTTTGACGATCGCACTGACCGCGTCACGCGCGGCATCAAGTTCTCGGCGTGGATCAAAAAGTTTCGGGTCGTGCTGTAAGGTCTGGCGGAGCGCTTGTGTGAACGCAAGACGAAGATCCGTATCGATGTTAATCTTCGCGATCCCAAGTTTGATCGCCCGGCGAATGTCTTTCGCCGGCGTTCCGGATGCACCGTGGAGCACAAGCGGCACCGTCACCCGTCGGCGGATGGCGGCCAATCGTTCGAAGTCGAGCTTCTCATCACGGGTCGGAACACCATGGGCATTCCCAATCGCTACCGCGAACGCGGCGACCTTCGTCTTGGTTACGAACCAGCGAGCTTCGGCCGGGTCGGTCATCGTGAACCCCTGGCCAGTGTTTTTCCGTTTTGCATCTTCGACATATTTGACCTGGCCGATCTCGCCTTCAACTCCAACGCGCTTCTTGTTTCCCATCCGGACCGCCTGTGCCGTTCGAGCAAGATTTTGGACGGTCGGTAATCGACTCCCATCGAACATAATACCGGTGTACCCAGCAGCCAGACACTGACGTACGAGCGATAACTCCTTGCCATGATCAAGATTTAGAACTACCGGAACATGGACCGACGCGGCCAAGGTCGTGACGATCGCCGTCATTGGTCGTAGTCCGGCGTATTCGATCGCCGAGGGTGATGTATTCACGATCACCGGGGAACGCATGGCGGCCGCCGTGTGAATCACAGCCTGCGCCAGTTCGAGGTTCGAGACATTAAACGCCCCAACCGCGTAGTGGCGGCGCTGGGCGTGACGTACGACATCCTGAAGCCGTGCAAGCATAGTCTTAGTATATCACAATGATCGAACGAGTGACTGAAGCACCGACCAGCGGGTCCGGGGGTCACCCGACCAGAGATATGACCCGACGATGATCCGATTCGCACCGGCGGCCACAACGAGTGGGATCGTCCGCGGATTCATCCCGACGTCGACGCTGATGATCGCGTGCGGCAATCGTCGTCGAACGGCGGCAATCCGCGCCAGAGATTTTTTATCGAAGGCCGAACCATAACGACCGATCGGACCGGTCATCAGATGGATCCAGTTCAGATGGCGATACTGATCGAGAATATCAAGTTTGGTCGTGACGCGAAGCGCGAGACCGATTTTACAGCCGGCGGCACGGAACGAGGCGAGGCCGATCTTCGCGCGTTGACCAATTTCGGCATGGATCAAAGCTTGTCGACAGCCGCTGGCAATTACCGCTGGTAACCAGGCGATCGGGTCTTTGACCATCAGATGAACGGTGGTCGTCGCACTGAGTTTTCGTTTTGCAACGATCGTCGGTCCAATCGAAGTCGTTGAGGTGAATTTTCCATCCATCAGGTCAACATGATATGACCGCGACAGAGTGCGGGCGACGGTTTGTAACGCTAAAAAACGTGGCGTCGTCCGCGCGAGGACGGATGGTTCAACGACGATGCGCCCGGACATACGAATCGATCAATCGCAGTCGGCGCCGATCACGGACCGTGTTACGAAATGGTGCACGGAGGAACGTCGCTACCAACTTCTTGGTCTGCGCCAGATCAAGAAAATCGGCTCCCAGGGACAACACATTCACATCTTCGTCACGTCTGGCCCGTTTCACGATCCGGACGTCGTGGGCATGGACAGCGCGAAGATGTTTGAATCGATTCGCCGCCAGCGCCATACCGACACCCGAACGACAGATCATCACACCGCGGTCATCTGAACCGGGACGAATTCGAGCCGCCAGCGCCGCGACGGCGCGCGGATAATCGTCACCGGCGACCGGATGTGGTGTGACAACTTCAGCCGTGGAAAAGCTCGACGTCGCGGCCAACTCGGACATCAATTCCGCACCACCATGGTCCGCTGCTACAACAAGACGAGGTCGGGTCATAAATCCTACTGAACAGTGATCGTCCCCTGGAACGCCGTCGCGCTCGGCGTGTTGTGGTCATGGTATCCGAACGTCCCCTGACGGGTGAAGGTGAAGATGAAGTTCCCACCAGCCGAAATATCTTGTTCAAAGCCAGGGAGATCGGTGTGTGTTGGATGAGGATTCGAGGCGAGATGATGACGAACAACGTCGGCATTTCTAAATTCGACCCGTTCACCAAGCGCGATCGTGACATTCGGGCGGTCGAGTCCGCTAGCCAAAATGGTCACTCGCTGAAGACTTGACTCATCAGTCGGCGAGGTACTGAAACTTCCCGTCGTCCGGCTATTCGTTGGTGGTGTATTCGTGACGGTCGAGGTATTGGTCGCGTTCGTGTTCGTGGTCGTGGTCTTCGTACAGCTGGCACCGAACATCACCATCGCTAAGACCGCGATGATTGATATGCGGGTCAGATGAGATGGGATACGCATATGGTAGTTCGTTATGTCTTATGAAAATTTGTGACTAAGAGTCGGCGCGCACTGGCGGCGATCATGGCGGGAGACCATGGTGGGTCAAAGGTGAATTCGACTTTGACCGGTTTTTTTGAAACGGGCTGTACCAATTCAGCGACGCGTGTTTCGAAATAGGGTGCTAACGGGCAGGCGGGAGTGGTCAGGGTCATCGTCACGACGGTCGACTCTTTGCTGGTCGTGATGTGATAGACCAAGCCGAGCGTCACGATATCAAGGCCGAGCTCAGGATCGATACACTTTTCGAGCGCCATCCACATTGCGGCGGTCGCCGGATCGGAGCGATGACTATTCGTGGGCGCTGTCATGCGTATGGACGTACCGCTCCGCTTCGAGCGCCGCCATGCATCCAGCTCCGGCAGCCGTTACGGCTTGGCGATACCGCCAGTCCGATACATCACCGGCGATGAAAACACCGGCAACGCTCGAAAAGACCTGATCCTTAACGACATAATATCCTTTCTTATCTGTTTCCAGTTGGCCGTCGCTCAAACCGGTATTCGGCGCATGACCGATTGCGACGAACAAGCCCTGACATTCGAGCGTCCAGATTTTTTTATCGAGACCAGTCGCGACCGAAAGTCCAGTCACTGTCGTGTCACCGAGGACATCTTCGACAACCGATTCAAAATGAAATTCGATCTTCGGATGTTTCATCGCCCGATCCGCCATGATCTTACTAGCTCGAAGTTCGGTCCCACGAACAAGAACATGAACGCGGGTGGCAAATTTCGTTAGGAACATCGCCTCTTCCATCGCCGCGTCTCCCCCACCGACGACGGTCACGACCTTGTTCCGGAAGAAAAATCCGTCGCACGTCGCACAGGCAGATACGCCTTTCCCACGGAGTCGCTGTTCGTTCGGGAGACCGAGCCATTTGGCTGATGCACCAGAAGCAATGATGATGCTTTTCGTCCGGTACGTTTCTTTGTCGGTCACGACTTCATGAAGCTCACCAAATTTCAGCGCCGTCACCGTTTCGGCCTTCATCGTCGCGCCGAAACGCGTCGCCTGGGCGCGCATGGCTTGCATCAATTCAGGACCAACGATCCCCTGCGGGAAGCCGGGAAAATTCTCGACTTCTGTTGTCCACATCAACTGACCGCCGGGTTCCGGACCCTCGATCAGGATCGGCGCCATGTCCGCGCGGGCAGCATAAATCGCCGCCGTAAAACCAGCGGGGCCCGAACCGATAATGACGACATTTGTGTCAACCATGCGGAAAAAAGTATATCACATCAGTTCGTTCGGGAGAATATTTTTACCTGTCAAGCTGGTGCTCATTGACGAGGATGGTCACTTTCCCCAGTATTTGCTATACTTCCGTTGCTTATTAACGGTTAACGC
>Ga0209172_10000828_pt1 | contig 78205 bp, 69 predicted proteins | sample LarsenN4metaG_FD_184113 | JGI IMG/M metagenome (GOLD analysis project Ga0209172, IMG submission 184113) | Hot spring sediment bacterial and archeal communities from British Columbia, Canada, to study Microbial Dark Matter (Phase II) - Larsen... ... | reverse complement strand
CCCCACACTCCCCACACTCCCCACACTCCCCACACTCCCCACACTCCCCACACTCCCCACACTCCCCACACTCCCCTGGTCCCCTGGTCCCCCCGTCTCCCCGTCGTCTATGCTTGGGGGTGCATCCCCCCATCCCCGATTTAGAGATGAGAGTCTAAAATTTAGCTGGGATGATTTCCAGTCATCACGGGCAAATCAGGGTGTGACGCGATGAAACTAAATATAAAACCCCAGGTGCAGCCAGAGGAAAATGGCTTCACCCTGTTAGAGGTATTGGTAGTAGTTTTACTCGTCGGGATTTTGGCTACATCTGCTGCTATCAGTTGGGATAAATTTGTCACTTTGCAGGAGCTGAGAAAGGCTGAAAATTTATTTTACAACGCTCTTCAAGAAGCCAAAGCCAATGCCGTCAGGGATAGTGTCAACTGGCAAGTGAGTTTCCGAGAAAAAGATGATATTTCCCAATGGGCAGTCCACCCCACAGACCGTTATCCTGTGGCCGCCGATTGGCAAAATTTAAACACCCGCGTGCGGATTATCGATACCGATATCAACCCCAAAGACTTAAATTACACCACATTTTATTATAACAAAAAAACTGGTGAATACAGAATGCAGTTTAACCATCACGGCAATGCCAATGGACAGTTAGGAAAAATTACTGTAGGTGTGCGGCGTGGGGGTGGAGCGGTGCGGTGTGTGATAGTTTCCACCCTCATCGGCGCCACGAGAACCGCCCAAGATGGTAAATGCAAGTAGGGGCACGGCGTCGTAAATTTTCTGGTAAAAACGAGAAATATAAATAATGCCGTGCCCAACCCAACGGGGGGGTTTGATAATTTTGCGTGGGGGTGGGCACGGCGTTATTGCCGTGCCCCGATGGGTGGGGTTGGTTAATGGGGGTTTATTGGTTGCCCCCCATGATGTTGTCCACGATCGCCTTGCGGGCTTCTTCCGTCTTTTGCCGATCGAGCTTAAACACAATCACCCCCAAAGGCGGTAAACACAAATCCATAGAGTAGCGGTGATTGTGCATCCACCACTCATCAGCCCACTTACCGCCGAGATTGCCCATCCCGCTCCCGCCGAATTCTTTAGCGTCGCTGTTAAACAGTTCCGTATAGAAACCATGTTCAGGGACACCAACGCGGTAGTGACTGTGGGGTTGGGGCGTGAAATTGCACACAGTCACGATGAACTCATCCGAGTCTTTCGCCCGTCGGATGAATGACACTACACTATGCCGGTTGTCACTGCAATCAATCCACTCAAACCCAGCTTGATCAAAATCCTGAGTATATAGAGATGTTTCACTCTTATATAACTTATGCAGTTGAGTGAAAAAGTATTTGAGCTGCTGGTGAGGTTCATACTGGAGGAGCTGCCACTCCAAATCCCCCCAAACGTTCCACTCGCTCCATTGGGCAAACTCCATGCTCATAAACATGGTTTTCTTGCCGGGATGGCAAAACATATAAGTGAACAAAGCTCGGACATTAGCGAACTTCTGCCACCGGTCTCCCGGCATTTTGCCAATTATATTGCTCTTGCCGTGAACCACCTCATCGTGAGACAAGGCGAGCATAAAGTTTTCACTGTGGTTGTACCACATACTGAAGGTGACATTATTTTGGTGGAACTGGCGGAACCAGGGATCCATGCTGAAATAATCCAGCATATCGTGCATCCAGCCCATATTCCACTTGAGGTTAAAACCCAAACCACCCACATAGGTAGGCCAAGAGACCATTGGCCAGGAGGTGGATTCTTCCGCAATGGAAAGCACCCCAGGGAAATAAGAAAACAGCAGATGGTTAACTTGACGCAGGAAGTCGGCGGCGGCGATATTTTCCCGACCACCGTACTGGTTGGGAATCCATTCTCCCGGCTTGCGGGCGTAGTCCAGATATAGCATGGAGGCCACAGCATCCACCCGCATCCCATCGATGTGGTATTTATCGAACCAGAATAAAGCATTAGCCACGAGGAAGTTGCGCACTTCATTGCGGCTGTAGTTGAATATCTTCGTGCCCCATTCTGTGTGTTCGCCTTTGCGGGGGTCGGCGTGTTCATACAGGTGGGTGCCATCAAAGAAAGATAGACCGTGACCATCTTTGGGGAAATGACCGGGAACCCAGTCGATGATCACACCGATGTCATTTTGGTGGCACTGGTCCACAAAGTACATAAAGTCTTCGGGGGTGCCGTAGCGGGAGGTGGGGGCAAAATAGCCAGTGACTTGATAACCCCAGGAGCCATCAAAGGGGTGTTCAGCGATCGGCAACAACTCAACGTGAGTATAGCCCAGGTCTTTAACGTAGGGAATCAGACGATCGGCCAGCTCCCGGTAGGTGAGGAAACGAGCCCCCGGTTTCAGTTCCGATACCACCACCACCGGTTCTGGCTCACCATCAGGACCCACAGCCGGTTCAGCAGAGGAAGCATGGAGCCAGGAACCGAGGTGACATTCATAAACCGATACCGGCTGAGTCAGAGGGTCCGTGTGGCGGCGTTTATCCAGCCAGTCGCGATCGTTCCAGGAGTAGCGGCTTAAGTCAGAGACGATCGAAGCAGTTTTCGGTCTGGGTTCTTGCTGGAAGCCGTAGGGGTCGGATTTTTCGTAGATATGGCCTTCATTGTTTTTGATTTCATACTTGTAGGCAGCACCCACAGTCAAATCCGGGATAAACAATTCCCAAACCCCGTTACCACCCTTACGCATTTGGTGTTTGCGCCCATCCCACCAGTTGAAGTCACCAAGCAGAGAGACGTTGCGGGCATTAGGAGCCCACACGGCGAAATAAACCCCTTTCACCCCCTCCACTTCCATCAAGTGGGCGCCCAACTTCTCATAAATCCGGTGGTGGTTGCCTTCTGCAAATAGGTGAACGTCAAAATCCGTCAGCTTCGGATCACGGAAGGCATAGGGGTCGTATGTCACCCGCTCGTGTTCACCTTCTTTGATGCGCAGTTGGTAATTCACCAACTCAGACATTTCCGTGCTGCATTCAAAACTGCATTCAAAAAAGTGCGGGTTGTGGCTGGGTTCCATTGGGTATTCCTTCCGCTCTTCGGGAAGGATGACCGAGACAGCATCCGCATTGGGCAAGTACACTCGGACCACCCAGGTGCTGGTTTTACCGTTTTTGTCGATCAGGTGGGGACCGAGAACCGCAAACGGGTCTTGATGCTGGTTCCAAACAATCCGATCGATTTGCTCGCGGGAAATAGTGATGGTCATGAAACTAGCTACCTAAAATGCAGTTACTAATATGACTTTGAATCCATCAGTCATTTGTCCTTAGTCCTTAGTCCTTTGGTAGGGGCGATTCGCGAATCGCCCGTACAAGTGACAAATGACAAGGCACTAAGGACTAAGGACAAACTAGGGAACAGAAGGCTACGCCGAACCGCCAGGTCTGCCTAGCGCCCTGACGGTTCGTGAGGGACATTGGCTGAGATAATATCAAGATACAACAAGAAATGTTAAAAATTTTAAAAAAATGTAAATCATACTGCCATTCCCCCTTGGAAAGACAGGGAGACGGGGGGACGGGGAGACGGGGAAGAGGGGCAGGGGAAGAGGGGGAAGAGGGGGAAGAGGGGGAAGAGGGGGAAGAGGGGGAAGATTACTCCCCACACTCCCTAAACTCCCCACACTCCCCACACTCCCCACACTCCCCGTCTCCCCGTCTCCCCGTCTCCCCGTCTCCCCGTCTCCCCGTCTCCCCTGCTCCCCTGCTCCCTCTCCCCCCTGCTCCTACAAACCCGGGGGGAGGGGTTCGCTACATTCTGAGTGAACCTCACGGATGCGATCGAACAGCCAGGGATAATCTTGGCGGTAGGAACCCACGAGAGCCAAGGGACTGAGAAGGGCGGCGGCGGCGATATCCGCCACCGTGAGACTATTGCCCACCAAAAAAGGGTGACTATGCCATCGCTCCCACAGTACCGCCAAAGCTAACCGCAATCGCTGCTCCGCCAGAGCCACAGAAGCCGGAGTAATGCCATATTGCCGCCTCACCACCTGAATCACTAGCTGGCTGATGGGACTCGGGTCAATAGATTTGCCTTCACCAGCCCGGAAGTGGTAGTAAACGAATCTGGTGGCAGTCCCGATGCTCTCATCGAGCCAATCTTCGAGCATCGCGGCTTCAGCCGCCAAGGGAGGCGGTGGTATGAGGGGGGGTTCGGGACGATAAGTTTCTAAAAACCGGAGAATTTGGGTAGAGTCGCCGATCGCCTCCGGTTGTCCCGCCTCTTCCGGCAATAAAACCGGAGTCGTCGTTAAACCAGTGAGGGGCTTAATCCGCAAAATATGGAGACCGGGAGTGAGATTTTCCACCTCATAGGGGATTTTTTTATAACCGAGGGCTAACCGCACTTTGCGGCAGTAGTGAGAAGTGCTAAATTGCAACAGGCGCATGGGAAAAAATACCAACTGCTAGGGAATACAACCGCTGCGGGAAGGCAAATCGTGCTTGAGAAACTTGGCAGAGAACCACCAAAGCACGAGCAGACCCACGAAGCCAGTGCTAGTATGAGTTTGATTTATTTTGACTCTATGGTAGGGAAAACCTGCATCAAGTCTCACGACATGCCATCGGTTTTCCCGTAAATATACAGCCTGTATGGCCTGATATAGGAGAAAGCTGATGACTGCTGCGCTACAAAACCCCAGGATAAGTCGAACCAACAGCCTTGTACCTTTACCTGGAGGTAGAACAATGCTGACGGGACGCCTAACGGCGGTAGCCAATCCAGATGGTACTGCCCGCCCGGGATTCGCCAAAAGCGTCCCCAATGGGGCGCGAAAGAATATAGTACCCCTGCGGCCCATTGCCGCAAAACCCCCATCCTCCCAGGGCAGGGAAAAGATGGCAACTTCCCCCCGTCAGGAAATCGTGGGCTCCCGTGTCTCTGGTATTGACAAAAAAGCTGCTGTGTGGTCTAAACCCTGGTGGCTGCGATCGCTCACCAGCATCTACTCCATCAGTTCTGTCACCACCATTCTGTTAGGAGCAGCAGCCTTGACCATGTATGCCAGCACAGTTTACAACCAACAGCAGTGGAGCCAAGAATATGGTAAGCTGGAAAACCTGCGTCGGGAAGAGCGGCAGCTAGGCGCCACTAACGAAGTATTGAAAAACAGCATCGCCGAAAGCGCCGAACAACCAAGCACCGGCTTAGTCCCCCCAGAAGCAGCGCCAACCATTCTCCTGGAAGCGGCGCCGGTATCTCCTCGCACTGCCCCCAAACCAACTCCCACCAGAATGGCGCCCCTGGTTGAAGAACCACTGGGATATTAATAGGAGGTGCCTCATGGCTCTGAGGATGCCCCCATCAGGCTCTGGTGGTGGTCGTAGCCGCCAACCACCAAGAAAGAAACGCCCTCATCTTACCCCTCTCGTGGGCAAAACACAGCGAGACCAAACCATCCGAGGTGAGTCTCGCCGCCACTTTCCCCAAATTCAGCAACTGAAACAGCGCCGCCCCACCGCCCACAGGTCGAAAGCACCAAAGCGCAAAGAGGCAGCATTACCCACCAACCTCCGAACACCGTTAGGTGTCGCGCCAGCATCGCGTTTGGTGACCGTATGGGGCATATTATGCGCGGCGATGCTCGGTTTAAGTGCCAACCTGTACCGGCTGCAAGTGATAGAAGCCGCTTCCCTCAGAGAAATAGCCATATCACAACAAGTAGTAACGGTGAAACCATTTGTCCCTCGCCGCCAAATAAAAGACGTGCAGGGAAATATCTTGGCCTTAGATATGCCCGTGTGGACCCTGTATGCCCACCCCCGCCTATTTATGCAGCCGAAAGAAGAAATCGCCAAACAACTGGCGCCAGTGCTGAATCTTCCACCTTGGCAAATTATGGTCAAATTCAGCCAAGGAGAAAGCGGAATTACTGTAGCTTACGATTTGGCCGAAGAAGTGGGCCAGCAAGTTGCCAATTTGGGCATAGACGGGCTAGAACTAACCCGCAGCGCCAAGCGATTTTATCCCCAAAAGGGACTGGCCGCTGAAGTGGTGGGATATGTGGATGTGGACCGGCAGGGGCAAGCGGGATTAGAACGTAGCCAGCAGGATTTGCTCGAACGAGGACTCCGCCGAGCTGACGGCTCCGCCAAAACTATCCAGCTCAAAATGGGAGCCCTGACGCCTGCGCCAGTAGATGGGGAGTTTCTGGAATTAGACGAATTGAGTTTGCGCCTGACGATCGACAGTCGCCTGCAAAGAGCAGCTCGATCGGCTTTAGAAGCACAGCTCAAAGAAGCCAAAGCCAAGCGAGGGGCCGTAATGGTAATGGACGCCAAAGACGGTTCCTTGCTCGCTTTAGTATGCTCCCCTTCCTACGACTCCAATCGCTACTACGAATACAATGTCGAGCTATTTAAAAACTGGGTGTTAACCGACCTGTACGAGCCCGGATCCACCTTCAAACCGATTGTGGTGGCGATCGGCTTAGAATCCGGCGCCATCAAACCCGATAGCACCTTTTACGACGAAGGTCAAATCACGATCGAACAATGGTCAATAGAAAACCACGACTACAAATCCGTCGGCGGTAGAGGCACCCTCAGCGTCCGCCAAATCCTGGAACATTCCAGCAACGTTGGCATGGTTCACATCGCCGATAAGATGCGTCCCTCCCTGTTCTATAGCTGGCTAGTGCGCCTTGGTCTCGGAAATACCGTAGGCATTGACCTCCCCTTTGAAGTCGAAAGCCAACTCCGCCCCAGATGGGAATTTACCGCCTCCCCCGTTCACCCCGCCACCACCTCCTTCGGTCAGGGATTCGCCATCACCCCCATCCAGCTACTACAGCTCCACGGCACTCTCGCCAATGGCGGCTACCTCGTCACTCCCCACGTAGTCAAAGGGCTATTTGACAGTCAGGGCCAGCCCGTATCTACTCCCAAACACCCCCAACCACAACAGGTTTTCTCCCCGGAAACCACCCGCACCGTAGTCGCCATGATGGAAAACGTGATTGACGAAGGAACCGGCAAAAACGCCCAAATCCCCGGCTATCGCATTGCAGGCAAAACTGGCACCTCTCAAAAAGTCACCACCAACAGCACCGGCTACTCGGAATATGCCCGAATTGCTAGTTTTGTGAGCATTCTCCCCGCCGATAACCCCCGCTACGTCGTCCTTACCGTCATCGACGAACCCAAAGACGGCTACGGTGGCACCGTCGCCGCCCCAGTGTCTCGCGCCGTGATGGAAGCCCTCATCTCCATCCAGGCGATTCCTCCGTCCACCGAACCCACCCCCCCGTCACCTAGTGGCCAGGAATAACCCATTTTCCGTACCAACCCAAGTTAATCGCTGGTCCCAAGGCTCATTTGGCAGTGAGGGCAAAAAAGCAGATGCAAAAACTATGCCCACAGTGGAAATATGCGCCCATTCCGGCTGGCTCAGCATGCGGTCATAAAAGCCACCGCCATAACCCAAGCGATAGCCGAGCGAGTCGCAAGCCACCGCCGGAACCAGAATTAAATCTACTTCTGTAGCCACTATTTCCGGCGCATCCCGGCGGGGTTCCCAAATGCCATAAGCGTTTTTTTCTAAATCATCTCCCGGTTGCCACCGATGCCAGACCAGGGATTTATCAACACATCTGGGGAATCCCCACTGGTGATTAGTCGCAAACAAAGAGCTGAGGTCTGGTTCTTGGCGAAAGCTGAAATAAGCCAGGATTGTTCGCGAGGATGTAAACAGCGATGATGATTGGATGTGGTGGCACAGTTGCAGGCTTTTTTCCTGCCATTCCATTACTGGTATCGACTGGCGGGATTTGAGGAGCTGACGGCGCCATTGTGTTTTTGTCATTTGTCCGCTGGATAATTGATAATTGATAATCATCAATTATCAATTATCAATTATCAATTGTTAATTATCAATTGTTAATGCGTGCTGACGATACCAATCAATAGTATTTTTCAATCCCTCCCTGAATTCTACCTCAGCCTTGAACCCAAAATATTCCCAGGCGCGTTGGGTATCCAAACAACGGCGCGGTTGCCCATTAGGCTTATCGGTTTCCCAGATAAGTTCGCCATCAAATCCCATCAATTCACAGATTAATTCTACTAAATCTTTGATGGTGATTTCATAACCCGTGCCCAGGTTCACCGGTTCGGAATCGTTGTATTTCTGGGTGGCCATAACAATGCCACGAGCTGCATCGGTGGAGTAGAGAAATTCACGGCTGGGACTGCCATCGCCCCAAACAGGGAGCTGTTTATCTCCTTTGGTTTGGGCTTCATGCACTTTGTGAATTAATGCGGGAATAACGTGGGAACTGTTGGGGTTGAAGTTATCTTCTGGGCCGTATAGGTTCACCGGGAGCAGGAATAGACCGTTGAAACCGTACTGCTGACGGTATGATTGCAGTTGCACCAAGAGGGCTTTTTTGGCGACGCCATAGGGGGCGTTGGTTTCTTCCGGGTAGCCGTTCCAGAGGTCTTCTTCTTTGAAGGGAACAGGGGTGAATTTGGGATAGGCGCAGATAGTGCCAACGCAGACAAATTTCTCTATTCCCGCTTGGTACGCAGCATGGATGAGCTGCACGCCCATCATCAAGTTGTCGTAAAATAGTTCGGCGGGTTTTTCCCGGTTTAAGCCAATACCGCCCACGTGAGCGGCGAGGTGGATGATGATATCTTGATTTTGCACGATTTCCTGGCAGACGGTCATGGTGCGCAGGTCATGCTGGCTCGATCGGGGTACGGTAATCTTCGCTTTGTCGGCTCCGGCTTTCAGCAACTGGTCAATTACTTGTTTTCCCAAAAAGCCCGCGCCACCGGTGACTAAGATGCGCTTGTTTTGTAATTCTAAAACTTCCATTTTCATTTGTCCCAAGGCAATTTGTCATTTGTCACTTGTCATTAGTCACTTGTCACTTGTCACTTGTCATTTGGAGAAGAAACCGGGTTTCTGCGGATAATCGACCTTAAGGGACAGAAAATCTCGATTAGAAACCCGGTTTCTGGGGGACAAAGGACAAAGGACAAAGGACTAATGACTACTTGTTAATCCACAGTGTTGTCAGCTTCAGCGCGGATAAATGCCCGATCGCTCACTGATGTCCCGTTGGTGGAAATCCCCAAAGCATTTAAATCAGCTTCCACCATCAAGCCCACCAGTTCCTCAAAAGTCACCGATGGTTCCCAGCCCAGCTTTTGCTTTGCTTTCGAGGGGTCGCCAATCAATAAATCCACTTCTGCGGGACGCAGATAGCGGGGGTCAAACTCTACATAGTTGTTCCAATCCAGATTGACATAACCAAATGCCAAATCAAGAAACTCGCGAATCTCGTGAGTTTCACCAGTGGCGACCACATAATCATCGGGTTCATCCTGTTGCAGCATCAGCCACATCGCCCGCACATAATCTTTGGCATAACCCCAGTCCCGCTTAGAATCCAAATTACCCAAGTACAGTTTTTTCTGTTTACCGGCGACGATGCGGGCCACGGCGCGAGTAATCTTGCGGGTAACAAATGTCTCACCACGACGGGGGGAATTGTGGATCCAACCCTGACCAATGCCAGCATGGAAAGTACCGCTGGTAGTGGCTAGGTCAAATAGCCAATTTTCGTATTCAATGGGCTGCGCTTTCACCACTTCTGCCAAGGGGCGGCGCAGATGCTGTCCTTTGTTCCCAGGCACATCGGGGGAATTCAGATTAATCTGGTAGTAAATCCGTCCTTCGCGCTCTTCCGTGCAAATAATTGCTCGTTGCTCCAGGGTTGTCAACGCCATCCAGTACAGACCCGCAGCCATAACGGGCGAGGCAGTTTTGAAGCCCTGAAACTCATATGTGCAAGGTGTACTCTTGAGTCCGTCGCCAGCGTTGAATCCCTGCAAAAATGCTAAGCGTTCTTGGTCGCAAGCGTTGAGAATTCGTTTGGGGATACGCTTGTGGCCTGATCGGGTGTAGAGGGAGTTATAAATATAGCGACCGTATTCAGCATTTCCAGTCAAGCGGAGCTGAATCACATCGCCACCGCCTTCAAAACCCGAAGGAGCGACATACCGAGAAGAACTGCCACCAGTAATTTTGCGCCAAGAGGCAGCCACACGATCGAGCAAGGCAGAATCTTGGTTAGTGACTTGGACTTTCCCCTCTTCACTAACGTAACCTTCTGCCGCAATTATCCCTAGTAACCAGGCTTCGGTTTCCGTTAAATCGATTTGGTCTGTGGGTTGGGGCAAGTCAATCAACGCTAGGGAGTCACCCACCATCACTTCCCCGGCTGGCAACTCACACGGTTGTTCATCTTTGGTGACAAACACCACGTGGTCGCTTGTGGCATGATATACCGCCCCCCGCGCCGCAATTCGATGTACCTGTTTATTGGGCTGGCGTTTGGCACCATTCCAAGTGGCGGTCATACAAGTAACTTCCGTCCACCCTTGGGCGTCCCAAACCTGAAACCGGTCTTCAGGAGACAAATCGGTGGTGTAGCGATGACCATGTGTGGCCTCGGTGCGATGGGGGACCACATCCTCGATCGGCAAAATGTCAATCAAGCCATCTTTTCTAATGATCACTGGGGTTTCCGCCGTGACACATTCGTGGTTGAACAGGATGCCGTTACAAGCGAAGAGGTTGTAAGACTCCCGATAATTGACAGTTTGCCAATGAGCGTAAACCTTGGCGCAGGAGTAGGGACTGCGCGGATAAAAAGGTGTGGTTTCTTTTTGGGGAACTTCCAGCACTTTGCCGAACATTTCCGAGGAACCAGCTTGGTAGAAGCGGACCTGGGTGCCGGTGCGGTGCTGATAGTCGCGGATGGCTTCTAGCAGGCGTAGGGTGCCCATTCCTACGGTATCCACGGTGTATTCCGGTGAGTCAAAGCTAACCCGGACGTGGGATTGGGCGCCAAGGTTATATATTTCTACGGGTTGGACTTCTTCTAAGATCCGCCGCAAGGTGGTGCCATCGGTGAGGTCGCCGTAGTGGAGAAATAGGCGAGCCTTTTCGTTGTGGGGGTCTTCATAGATATGATCGATGCGGTCGGTGTTAAAGGTGGAGGTCCGGCGGATGATGCCGTGAACTTCATAGCCTTTTTCTAGTAACAGCTCGCTGAGATAGGAGCCGTCTTGGCCTGTAATGCCGGTGATGAGCGATCGCTTCGGTTGCGTCATCCTCAATATTTCCTGTAAAATTTACCATGATCGGCACTTGCAATTCTTCAAAGTGCCCCTACAGGTGACAGCGGCGTGCTAATGATGCAGGCCACGCCACCCGATCGCTTCGGTAGCGCTTTTGCGGCAGCCTTTTGGAGCCGCGCCACGGATGCACCCGCTCTGAGAAAGTTTTCCCTAGTCAATGGGTAATGTAGGCGTTTCACTTTTCACGTTCACCCGAGCGACTCAGGAAAATGTGAACCACCACCAGCGTCCCCACTGGTAGCCACCTTTTGCGCCCCAAGTTCCCGTAATTTCCCAGATTTGACCGCAGTTGCTGTCTATTGAAGCTGATAGCGGCTTCTCTACTATACCAAACTGGGGCTCTGGCATCCACTGTTATTGACTGCCTGGTGGGACTTTCATCCCGGGCGTGGTGCCACCATTCTATTTAAAATCAGTGACAGCCGCTCCATTGTTGGAGCAGCTGTCACTCATAGTTCAAGGCTAGTAAGCACCGTTGTTCTTGGGGAAAATAACCACCCTAATCGTTTTCAAAATAATCCACATATCCATCCAAAAGTTGTTGAAGTTTACATAGTAAACATCCATTTGGATTCTTTTGGGATAGGGAACATCATTGCGGCCTGAAACTTGCCACAATCCAGTGATTCCCGGTCTAATCTGTAGCACTGTGTCCATATGCGAGCCATATTTAGGCAGCTCTTCGGTGACTAAAGGTCTTGGTCCGACAACGCTCATGTCACCTTTTAGGACATTCCAGAATTGGGGAAATTCATCCAAACTCGTGACGCGCAAAAAATTACCGATCCAGGTAATTCGGGGGTCGTTTTTGAGCTTGAAATTGCTCTCGAATTCGGCTCGTAGTTCCGGTGATGTTTCCATCATCCGGGCGAGGATTTCTTCGGCGTTTGTCACCATCGTTCTGAATTTGAGGCAGCCGAATTTCCGGCGATTTTTTCCCACTCGCTCCTGAACATAAAAAACTGGACCGGGGGAGCTGATGGCAATCAGCAGCCCCAATAGCAGGTAAACCGGGGAAAACAGAATCAGAACGGACAGAGAAAACAAAATGTCAAACAGCCGCTTGAAAAACTCTCCGTCGGCTTTGGCCAGGGGGAGGTGCCCAAAGCCTCGCCGAGCCACTGCCCGAATCACTTTGCCGGAGATGAGTTGGCTATCGGCAGTCATTTTACTCCTTCACTTCACACCACACATAGTCCTGATTGTAAAGCCTCCAGACACTTGCCAACCTGCTAAGGTTGCGCGGGTAGGAGGCGACGCGGTTGTGGGGCTGGGTACGGTGTGGGAAACTAAATTCCCCCTCCCGTCTGCCTTCCCCCCAACTGTCTTGACCTCACAGACACATCCTTTCAGACGCCAGAACTGCCCCGATGGGCAATCTCACGGAGAAAGTTTGATCTAGCTTGGGGCGTGGAATTGGCGGACGCACTGCTCCACAAAGCTAAAATAGCGCTCCTGAAAGATTTTGGGGGCGAACTCAAGGGCTCGCTGGCGCCCCATTTCCGGCTGGAATTGCCCTTGTAGTTGCTCAAACCTCTCGATCGTCTCCACCAACGCCGCTTCTGTCTGTTCCGGAAAAAACAAGCCAGTGCCTGACTCTGGATGTTCCCTGATGTCTAGCACTGTCTCTAATGCTCCACCCCCACCGTAGGCGATCGTGGGCGTGCCACAAGCCATTGCCTCCACCGGCGCAATGCCAAAATCTTCACAAGCTGCATAGATGAACCCCTTGGCTTTCGACATATACTCTTCCACCACCTTAGCTGGTTGCGCCCCCATTACCTGCACGTTGGGTTTGGCGATTTTCCTAATCAGCGGCAACTCGGAACCGCTCCCAATCACTACCAGCGGTTTGCCCATTTGATTGAAAGCTCTCACGATTAAAGATACTTTCTTATAACTCACCAACCGGGACACAGTTAGATAAAAGTCTTGTTTTTCTGTCACTAAGGGAAATCTTTCTACATCTACTGGGGGATAAATCACCTCCGCCGAGCGCCGGTAACACCGCCAAATCCGCCGCGCCGTATGTTTGGAGTTGGCAATAAAATAATCCACCCGATTGGCACTTAACACATCCCACTGACGCAACTGATGCAACAAGTAACGAGTCGCCATTCCCACCAATCCTTGTCCTGCTTTGGTGCTATCTAGGTAATCAAATGTCAAATCCCACGCATAGCGCATGGGGGTGTGACAGTAGCATATATGTATTTGCGGCGGTGCTGCCAGTACCCCTTTAGCCACCGCGTGAGAAGATGAAAGAATTACGTCATATGAGCGTAAGTCCAGTTGTTCGATCGCCAATGGTAAAAGGGGCAAGTATTTTTGCACGCCCCCACGCGCCCCTGGTAATTTTTGCAAAAATGTCGTACCAATCTGGCGTTTATATAAATAACTATTCGGATTGGTGGATTCAAAATCAATTAGCGCATACACATCGGCATCAATCCCCTTCAGAATTTCTTGCACCACCAATTCTGAACCACCGGTGGCTTTTGGCGTCAACCATTCATGAACTAGAGCATATTTAAGAGACATACAGCAGTTTGGCGCCTACCCCACAAATCCCAATCTTTTTTTAATTTCCTATCTTAATTCAACCCGGGCTGTGCTAATGTCAGCCAAACTACAAAACTCCCATATTGGTGAATTTCCAATGCTCTTTGGTCTGCGATTCCCCACCCACACCCAAAATTTTGATTTCTCCCGGGCGGCTTCTCTCCCCAATCCGGAGGCGCAAAATCATGGATTCCTGATTGGTGGTCTCGATCGCCCTCCTCCTCGCGGCGAGAACAACCGTTTCCGGATTCAGAGACTGTGGAAGCAAAAATTTGGCTCCCCCGCTCCCATATCCCCCTTTTTCAAGGTATTTGCCCGGAATGCTGAGTATAAATTCTCAGGTTTTCCTGACTTTGGCAATATCTTAACCCAGCTTAGCCACATATTGGCCAGTGGGCCATTTTTCTCCTAGAGCGAAAGTGGGGGGCCAGGGGACGGGGGGAGATGGGGAGGATGGGGGAACGGAGGAGCGCTTGTGCGGAGGAGCAATATCCCCCCTGCCCCCCTGCACCCTGGCCCCCACTCCTTTACCAGAACCCCCAATAATTAAAAAAACCCAAAAAAATCAATGATTATCTGTTCATACGTTATGATATAGGCAGATGAATTTCAGGAAATATGACTATGACTACTGTCACCCAGATGAAATGCGCCTGTGAGTCCTGCCTGTGCATCGTTTCTCTGAGCGAAGCGGTGGCAAAAGAAGGTAAATATTACTGCTCGCAAGCCTGCGCCAGCGGTCATACCACAGGTTCTGGCTGTGGACATACCGGCTGCACTTGCCACGCCTAAGAGGTCGATCGCACGCCCGGAAAGGCACAAAGGCGGGAAAATCGCCAGCAATATTTGTTTGGCAATTGCTGGCGATCGAGCTAAACTTATGGAAAATCATCTTTAAATCATCTATCGCTGGGATCAAACCGGCGCTATACTAGAAAATGGCGGTGCGGGTGGCGAAAAGCAATTTAGTAACTATGGGATAATTTGTTTGCAGTTCCCGCAACCTACCGATACCCTATCTTATCAAGTGCCAGTGACAATGCCAGATCAGCATGATTTTGACGAGGTACTTAAACCTGGTGTGGATGCCGCAGATGAGGAAGAGTGCGATCGCAACCACACCATAGATTTTGACAACATCTGCACCCTGCAAAATCAGCTCCTCAACTCAGAAAAAGCCCAGAGGATGGGAGAGTTTTTCAGCTTTTTGGGAGATGCCAATCGCTTGAGAATCATCTCAGCTTTAGCGCTCAAAGAGCAATGTGTCCACGAGCTTGCAGCCACTGTCAGTATGAGCGAATCCGCTGTTTCTCATCAACTGCGAAACTTACGCACCCACCGACTGGTAAGCTATCGCAAGCAGGGACGCCAAGTTTTTTATCGCCTAAAAGACCGACATATTTTCAGTCTCTATGAAGCTGTGGCAGAACACATTGATGAAGGAGATAGCTAAAAGGTGAAATTAGATCCTCCCTTAACCCTTGATGGCCAAAGGAGGTAGTTAATTACTGAATCGGTAAATTGTTTCAAATGCCCTATTTAAAGGTGCTTATAAAATCTATCTTTGGAAATCAACTTCCCGTTATCCAACTCCAGGCGCACTTCCTGCAAGACTTCCCCGTGCTTATCAAACAAATTTATACTGATAGAATCAGCGCCAGTGTAGGCCACTAAAGAAGCGGTAAAAGGTTGGTTAAGGGTAATATCAAAAAGCCTGACAGTGTGCGGGGAAGCGGTAATTGATTCAAAATCGCTATCGTTGAGCTTGCTCATGTTAATTATGTCCTGATTAAACTGTAATTTCTTCAACTAAAAAGCCACAGAGGATATCAGCTATTTCCTTGATGCTATAATCTTAACAGCCTGTATCCCCTAGCGCCGAAGATGGTGTACCACTTCCACCAAGAACTACCGTCTGGGCTGATTCATTCCTGGGGGAGGGCGATCGGCTTGCCCCGCCAGTGAAAAAAAACGACCAGCCTGTGTAGGCTGGTCAGAAAAAAAACCAAATACGTTGTCGTTTCAAGACGAGGAAACCCATTACTGCGCGTTCCCAAGCTGGCAGCGGGTATGTTACGATCGAACTCGTCCCAAAAAAGATTGTAGCAGCAGACACGAATTTTTAGTTACAAAACTTTATTGGGACGTTAAAAAACATTGACGTAATCCCCCCATCTCCCCGTCTCCCCGTCTCCCCCTGCCCAAGTTCCTCTAACTTTGGCTCAAATAGACACTGGCGACTTGGGGCCGTCCCCAAATCACCCGCTCATGCTTGTACACCACCATCCCCGGTTTTGCCCCCTTCGGCTTATACACATGCTTGGGTTTGGTGTAAACTACTGGCACTTGCTCGCTTTGGCGGGCTCGACTGTAGTAAGCAGTTAAGTCAGCGGCTAACTGTAAATCCCGATCGTCCGCCACAGCTCCAGGGTTAAGCCGCAACAACACATGACTACCAGCAATCTCCTGGGTGTGAAACCACAAGTCATAATCACCGGCGATGCGAAAACTCAATAAATCATTTTGCCGATTGTTTCGCCCCACCAGTAATTCAAAACCACTAGGAGACTGGTAGCGGTGAAAATCCGCCTCGGAGTTGGGCTTGAGCCCCCCCGGTTTGGAGCCGCCCGAATCAACCTGCCCCTCTTGCATCAGCTCCTGACGAATCTCCTGGAGAGCTAGCAGGTCTGCTTCTTCCCGGTAAGTATCGATTTGGGTAACAGCGACTTCCACTTGTTCCAAATAGTGGATTTCTGTGACAACCTCAGCCAGCAAAGGCTCGATCGCCGTGCGGGCCCGTTTTAGCTTTTGGTGCAGCTTGTACAGACTTTGGGCATTTTGCACCGCGTTTTTCTCTGGGTTGAGGGGAACTGTCACCGGGTCGCCGGTTTCAAAGTCCGGGAGCTGAATCGACTTCATCCCCGGTTCCCACATATAGAGGTGAGCCATGAGCAAATCCGCGAGCAGGCGGTGACGATCGGCTCCCTCCGACTCCTGCAACCGCTCTGTCCACCCCGCCGCCTTCTGGCGTAACTTCCCCAACAGTCGCGATAGCTTTTGCATCAGAGCTTGGCGCAATTGCTGGAATTCCTCGTGATTCAATTTGGCACTGTAGTAGCGATCGAGCAATTCCTGCACCGAGATAGCCTGATTCCCACTATCCCCACCATAAAGCACCGTATAACCCCCATCTCTCCAGGCAGGTTTGATGTGGGATAAATCCCCTTGCCCCAAAGCCGCCAAGGCTTGCAGCCACCTGAGCCACTCCTGAAATAACCCCTGCCATTGCGCCTCTGTCAGTTCCAAAGTAGAGGTTTCCGGGTCGATACCCGCCGCCACCACCATCGAATTCACCAGAGCAGAACTCAAACCCCGATAACTGGAAAGCAACCGTTTGCCCACCTTACCAGGAATCAGACTGACCCGCTCTTGCCACCGCTCATAAGATTCCGCCAAGCTCGGCGCCGGGTCCGTCAGCGCCGGAGGCAGTTCATAGGGTTGACCCGTTTGCACCGGACGGACGCTAGATTGCTTTTCGCTGACTTGGTGGGCACAAGTAATGATGATGTTGTCCTGGTTCGCCAGAATCGCATTGCTGCGTTTTCCCATAATTTCCGCATACAGATGCCACACAATGGGTTCCCCAGGACGGCGGGCAAACTGTAAATCAAAGGCCCGCTCCCAAGGTTGCACCGGCTCTATGGCCACCAGGGCTAAACCCCCCAATTGGTGCCGCAGTTGGTCGCTGAAGGTGAAAGTATCTGGGGTGCGGGGTGGGGGGTCGCACAGGCACAAACGCGCCCCTTGGGGATGCCAAGAAAGAGCCAACCAACAGCGTCCCGTGAGGGTGCGCAGGGCGAGATTGACGGTGTGGCGATCGCGCTGATAAACCTGTTCTAGACGCGCTGGCAACACCTGCGCCCGCAGCTCACCACAGGCAGCGGTTAGAGTCGTGAAATCAACTTGTTGCATAGGGAAGGAAAGAAACCGATTGTGGAGTCAAAGCTGGCTGGACAGAGAGAAACTGCCTTTTTGTTACCGAGTTTCTGGGCAGAGCCACCCTAAAAGCCAGAGAAAAAAGAGAATAAAATCTTAAAACCCTGATTTTTCGGGGTTTTTCGCCTTGTAAGCCGAAAATTCTGTCGATAATATGGAAATTAGATAGTTAAATGCCCTTTAGAGTCACAAGTGACAAATTGTCTTGGGACAAGCGGACTTGCGGACAAATGACAAATCTTGATATCGATAGCTCCTCTCTCCCGTCAGGGGAAATCTTAGAGGACAAAGAGCTGGGCACGCTCTTCAGCGCCGCCGAAGTGATTGTCATCGTCAATCCCGACTCAGCCCCCATTCAGCGTATCATCAGCCGTGCCCAGGAGGAGGGGAGACTGATCGACTTGACGAAAGGTGCAGAGGCGAGAGCGGCTCTCTTTAACTGTGCCCCCAACCATGCCACAACTCCCGGCCACATCATACTTGCGGCGATGTCGCCCGAAACCTTTGGCCATCGCTTCGCGATCACTCAAACCAATTTAAAACAACCCTATTACTCGGCTAATACTCAATTTCCGATGAACATTCAACTAATCAATATCGGTTTTGGTAATATAGTTTCTGCTAACCGAGTGGTGGCGATCGTCAGTCCCGAATCTGCCCCCATCAAGCGCATCGTCAGCGAAGCCCGTTCCGCCAACCGGCTCATCGATGCCACCTACGGTCGTCGCACCCGCGCCGTTATTGTCACCGACTCTGCTCACGTGATTCTCTCCGCCATTCAGCCGGAAACCGTTGCCCACCGGTTCTTCACCCATAAAGACGGTCAAAATAACCCTTTGGAGAAGAAACCAGGTTTTTAACAATTGACAATTGACAATTGACAATTATCAATTATCAATTATCAATTATCAATTATCAATTATCAATTATCAAAGGACAAATGACCAAGGACAAATGACTAAGGACAAATGACAAATAAACGATTGATTGTCTTAACCGGTCCGAGTGGGGTAGGAAAAGGCACCCTCCTAGGCGCCCTCCTGCAGCGCCATCCCGAGCTTTGCCTTTCGGTCTCCGCCACCACTCGATCGCCCCGTCCGGGAGAAATTCACGGCAAAAACTACTATTTTGTTGACCAGCAACGATTTGAAAAAATGATTGCCACTGGTGAACTCCTGGAATGGGCAGAATTTGCCACCAACTACTACGGCACGCCCAAAGCACCTGTAGAAAAACTTCTCGCCGAGGGCAAGTTTGTCTTGCTAGAAATCGAACTCCAAGGCGCTCGCCAAGTGAGAAAAACTTTTCCCGATGCCCTTCAAATCTTTATTTTACCCCCAACCATAGAAGAATTAGAGCGGCGCATTCGCGGACGTGCCCAAGATTCTGAGGAAGCTATATCCCGCCGTCTCCAACGTGCCCGGGACGAGATTGCCGCAAAGAATGAATTTGACATCCAAATCGTCAATGACGATTTGGAAAAAGCACTAGCAGAAATCGAAAAGGCTATTTTTGGGTTGGTATCCTAAACCCAGATAAGTCCAAAGGTCATTTGTGTAGGGGCGAAGCAAGCCTGCTAAGGACTATCGGCTCTACAGATAGCCCAGTACCGGCTTGCTTCGCCCTTAGCCCAAAAAATGACTGACGTTTGTAGTTGGGCTTTAGCCCAAAAAATGACATTTCTCTCTCGGATTTGATATTATTCCCTTTGTTTCCCCCGTCCTATCCCGTAAAATATGCCGATAATTCCACCCATTAGGGTAGTAATCGGCAAAATTGTCGAGGCGGTTTTATCGGTTAAAGCTGCCCCTAATGACATTTGACTGGCGACAATCCAAATAATTTTATTAATTAGGCCAATCAATGCCCAAATAAATGCGGATTTAATGCTATAATTGATTACCTGATTTTGGCGACTAAAAATAGTAAAAATTACAGCTATAATCGTGACTGCCAACAAGCTGAAAACTATTTCTAAGGCGGTGGCTATCACCATCATAAATATGGCTAAGTCTTCCATAAAATCAAGTCACTTGTCATTTGTCACTTGTCCCTTGTCACTTGTCACTTGTCACTTGTCACTGGTAATATGCTATATTCATTTGAATAAAAAATAATTCGCTAAAAAATTTTATTTGTCACTTGACTAAAAATAAAGGACAAAGGACAAATGACCAAGGACAAATGACAAATGACCAAGGACAAATGACATTTGATGATTATGCTGGAAATTTATCTAAAAATTCATCATAGCGATCGGTGATTTTTTGCCGCACTTCCGGGACGTAATGGGCAATCACAAAGTCAGGGGAGGTGTTTTCCGGGGGGTCGTCTATCTCCAGACGATCGGCCTCCTCTCTGAGCCGATCCCCTAACTTATGCTTGGCGCACCATTTGCCAATAGTATGAGCGATAAAAAATAGGTCTTCATCAGGAAATTCTGCCAAACTTTTAGCCAAATCCGGTAACTGCTGCCAACTTTTAGGCATAAATACTTGGGGGTTATTTTCCAGCCACCGCCAAAACACGATAATAATTGCCGTAGGTTCCATACATCAAAACCGGGGAACATAGCCAAGAAACCGGGTTTCTCCCTGAAACCCGGTTTCTCAGATACTAGCCGCCGAAGCGGAAAACCAGCATATCAGGGATAAAGCGGTTAAATTCAATCAAAATGCCAGCAGTAATCACCATCCAAATCGTGGCTACCACGGGGGCGGTGGAAAGGTATTTCAGGAAATCTTGCATCGCGGGATTCTCCAAATTGAAAAATGGTAATTGGTCATCGGTCATTTGTCATTTGTCATTTGCAAGTGACAAGGGACTAAGGACAAGTGACTAAGGACAAGTGACTAAGGACAAGTTTTATAACCATTTTAGATTAGTCATTCGGCGTTTAAACACAAATGACTAATCCAAAATCAACTAGCGGGGGGAAACGGTAATTTCATTATCCTTGGCAAACATAGCGCCGCTGGCAGCTTCCCCGAAAGCAGCCAAAGGCCAAATGGCAGCGCCCAGAGAGCAGGTGAGGGCCAGAGGCAAATCGATAACGATTTCTTTTTCCTCGGGATTGCCGCCTTTCTTAATCGCCTGTAGGTAAGAGCGACCAGCCCAACCGATCCAACCGGCGATGTACAAAAAGAGGATACCGGGGATAACGAATTCACTGGCGTGAGCCAAATTGCCATCGGTAATCAGGTGGGGCAGACCTTCTTCGCCGCACAGCAGCCCAGAGTAGCTCTCAAAGCGAGCTTTAGCTTGGGGGGTTTTGGCGCTCTTAGCCCGCTGGATGAAAGCAGGGTTGTTCCCGCAAGGGGTGAGATTAGCATAGTCTGCCTTAGCTGCGGGAGCAAAGCTGAACCACAGACAAACCGCCAAAATGATGGGAAGTAATCGTTTCATCAGGGTTTCCTTTTGTTACGAAACAATAAGTTTTTTTTCCCCAGGTAGGGAGGAAGCCGACCGAGAGGGGCCAATAAGCCCTTATAGCTAGCTGGTGCGGAAAGTTCCGCACCCCCGTAGGGGCGAAGCATCCGCGCCTAAATCTCTCGGTGGAATGGAGAAGCCTGTACGCGGATGCTTCACCCTGCACTATGGTTTAAGCTACTACAAAGATGTCACTAACGGACAAAATACTGAGCAATGACGACAGTTTTAGCGATCGAAACCAGTTGTGATGAAACGGCGGCGGCGATTGTAAAGAATCGTGAAGTTTTAAGTAACACAGTTGCATCTCAAATCGCAGCTCACCAACAGTATGGGGGGGTAGTGCCGGAGGTGGCATCCCGGCAACATCTAGAAACTATCAATAATGTGGTAGCTAGTGCCTTGGGGCAAGGGGGTTTGGACTGGGGGGATATCGATGGCATCGCTGCTACTGTAGCTCCTGGACTGGTGGGGGCGCTGTTGGTGGGGTTGAGTGCGGCCAAAACTTTGGCGATCGTCCACGGCAAACCCTTTGTAGGCATCCACCACCTGGAAGGTCATATCGGCGCTTCTTACCTCACGGACCCGGACTTACAGCCGCCTTTCCTCTGCTTGCTGGTTTCTGGGGGTCACACCAGCATGATTGCGGTACGTGATGGCGGCATTTATGAAACACTAGGGCAAACCCGGGATGATGCAGCGGGGGAAGCCTTTGATAAGGTGGCGCGGTTGTTAAACCTGGGATATCCGGGAGGACCGGCCATAGATAAAATTGCTAAACAGGGCAATGGCGCTGCATTTGCCCTCCCAGAGGGGAAAATTTCGCTGCCCGGAGGGGGGTATCACCCCTATGATTGCAGTTTTAGTGGGTTGAAAACGGCGGTGTTGCGGTTGGTGCAAAAACTGGAGGCGGAAACTGGGACCGTTCCCGTTAGTGATATTGCGGCCAGCTTTCAGGAGACAGTGGCCCGCACCTTAACTAAACGCACGATCGCCTGTGCCAAAGACCAAGGATTAAATACGATCGTCGTTGGTGGTGGTGTGGCAGCCAACAGCAGCCTGAGAGAGCATTTGCAACAAGCTGCCAGCCAATCATCCCTGCGGGTGATTTTCCCACCATTAAAATTTTGCACCGACAACGCCGCGATGATTGCCTGCGTGGGGGCGGAACACCTCAACCGGGGCGAAACCTCACCCTTAAACTTATCGGTTTACTCCCGGATGGACATCTGCCAAATCCCGTTACTGTATCGATGAGAAACCGGGTTTCTCACCCCTGAGCTTCGATTCATCAGGGTTCTTTGTCAGAAACCCGGTTTCTGGGGTCGAGTGAGCGGCTATGAGGCGGCGAATTTCCGCTGCCAAAGCATCCGGCTGCTCAATCATCGACAAATGACCGCATTCTGGCAGCACAATGGCATTTTCATCACCACCGCCATACAGATAGTGAAAGCTGGCTAAATGGCGCACATACTTCGGCTCCATCACCTTGTCCCGATCGCCCGCCACAAAATAAGCCGGTTGCTTCAGGCGGGAAACCAGCAGGGGGAGCTGGTGGACCTGTTCTTCCGTGGTCGAATCCAGCAACGCCCCCAAAGCCGCCTCATAGTTGGCGCCGAAAAAATCGATCGCCCTTTGTCGCCCCCAGTGCCGTTTAATGGGATAGGCCACACTATCTTGGGAGAACATTAAGTGAACCAAGGGAATTTTCCCCAGCCACTGCGGGCGCCACTTCACCAAGATTTTTCCCGCCGAGCGAAACCGCTCAAATTCTTCTTGAATGTAAATACCGCCCCCGGAATTGACGCAGATAACGCCTTGGACAATTTGGGGCAAGTACGTAGCCGCCCACAGAGCGATCGTCCCGCCCAGGGAATGGCCAATCAACCAGACGCGAGAAATCCCCAGCTTTTCCAGCAAGATCACCACATCCCGAGCATAAGCCGCCGGGGAGTAGCCCGCATGGAATTGGGATTTACCAGGGACAGGTAGAGAATCACCAAATCCCCGCAAGTCATAAGCCAAACAATGATAATCTGGCAGCCTGGAAATCAAAGGTTTCCAGTAGTGGCGGCTGAGGAGCCACCCGTGGATAAACACCAGAACACATGGAGACTCGCTCCCGCAGTAGCTCGACGCTGGCGAGAGCGGGGGAGTTAAATCGTAAGCGTGAGGAAACCCCAGGATGTCAATCTTTGCCATTTGTCATTGGTCAATTGTCACTTGTCATTTGTCATTGGTCAATTGTCACTTGTCACTTGTCCCTTGTCACTTGTCCCTTGTATGAATAATCAAAGGACTCTGGGACAAATGACCAACGACAAGGGACAAGTGACTTGGAAGCAGCGACTTAGGACCTGCCCCTAGCTCTGGGTCGGGACCAACCTTGGTGACTACAGTTTAAAAACGGCTGCCCATCAATCGCTGGCGCACTCCTTCCGCAATTTTTTGTCCCAAATACTCTGGAATCAAACTCTCATTAGGACCGAGTAAATAGAGGATTAAACGGGTACGTCCTCGCCAGACGAGCAAATTGGCATTGACCACGAGGAGGTCTTCTTGCCAAATGGCGTACATCACCTTATAAAATAATCCCGGTTGGTTGTCCGCCTCAATCAGCAACGCTGGCAGGTGAAATACGGGATCTACATAAAACTCCGTTTCCACATCTTCGAGACCTGCGTCTAGGTTAAACTCCACGGCGAGCATCTCTTCAACTTCAAAGTGACCCGCCAAAGCTTCCCGAATTGCCCTACCCACGTTATCCGCTGTTTTTTCCGTCAGTGGTTTTCCCCCCCGGGACACTACCAGTTTGATAAACACCAGCATCGGCGGGTAAATTTGGCCGTACAAGCTCAAATTGTGGATCGTCAGCCCGTAGGCGGCCAGGACCCCGAAAATATCGCTGAGCAAGAATGACTGGTTGCGGTAGGCAAAATTGAGGACACTTTTGTTACCTTCCGGTTTCAGCTCGATCGTTGCTTGTCTGGTTTTGTATAGCTGGTAAGCTAGCTTCAGGTTTTGGAGCTGAATCTCACTGCTGACAAATTGCTCGTAAAATTGTGGGAACGCTCGGTTAAAGCGCTTAAGCAGATCTACGGTAGATGATTTTAAACCCGGTGCCGGTGCCATAATTGGGGATAACTCGCGATAGCTTCGCTGACCTAAAGGTTCGCGGTGGCGCATCAATCAATTAATCTAGCTGTCACAGTGCCCTGGGGCGACCACGTTCTTGATCGCCCCTACCACCGGCTCCTGTGGCTGGTAGTGCCCAGTTGCGTGAGAGGCAGGCGAGGGGTTGTTCATGGCTGCAATTTTCCTCTGACAAATTTTTTCCTTGTATCCGGGCTGAGAGGGCAAGGCAAGAACAGCCCCTGCTGGCAAAGAAAGCCGTCACAATCATCTTGAATATACTGTACAATCAGCACGCGGAGCGCGCCAAAAGCTAGGGCACTTTTGGGTTAACCCTCCCCCGACAGACAGTCCGTCTCGCCGCCACTGCCCACCGGGGAGCGCGAAAAGCGCTTCACTGTATTTCCAGACGCATCAGGCGGCTACAGTTTGGAGCGCTTTGAGAAGCATTGCGCCCAGAGCCATCCTATTATCACCGCCCGCTACGGGCAAAAAGCAATTAGCCTTTTAGATGACCTAAATTGTACCACAACCACACCCTATCCCCTGCCCTTATTTCCATAGGACCCGAACAGATGGGTCAGGAAAATCACCCCCCATCTCTCCCGATATCAGAATTATTCCCTCATTTTCTCCTAGAGCCCTGACAATTTAGTGATTTTTAAGCGCCACTATTGACAGCTAATTCATCGTCATCATCAGGGCATTTTTTTAGGCCAAATTGGGATATAAAAGTGGCAATTTCAGCAGGCTGTAAATAATTATTGCATTTTTTACCTGCCACTTGGATCCGAATCTACACAAATTTTAAAAAAATTTTCGCGGTCTTATATCATAATATTGACCATAGTGCTTGTCCGATTTTAGTCAGAGAGAGTTTTAGCCCGATGGAGCTGTCCCCATTTGCACTGGCTTGCCCCCGACTCCCACCCCTCTGTTGTGGCGGCTCTGTTGTGGCGGCCCCTCTTCCCAGCCGCGTAATGGTGCTACAATTGCTTATTTGACAGGCTCTCAAAATGCTTTCCACTCCCTCCGGGGAGGCATCTGTAAGACACACTGATTTCAAGTTGAAAATTCGCTATCGGAGATTTTAGCAGTGCAGAGATCTCCCGGGCTGCTTTGTGATTGCAGGTGTGTCGGGGCTAATGGTAGGGAGTACCTCCGGCGGGGGCATTTCTGGTGGCAAACCCGTCAGGTCAGCATTGGGGAAATGCCTTCTGGGTGCCAAAGCCAAGCCGACCTTCCTCCGGGCTTCGCCAAACTGACGGTTCTATTTTCCCCCTCACCCGAGATAATTGCATGGTCATAACCTGCAACTAACCGAGAGAGGCAAGATCACCGCTGACCAATCATATACAGAAAAATGCTACGGAATCGTGACAGACACCCAACCTCGTCGTCCGAGGGGAGAAGCCTTGAGCCTTCAGGCTACAGGTTAACGGTTTGGGGCTTACCCTCCTTGGAGATTCCACCACGGGTAAACTCCAGTAAGATATTCAGGTAAGACTTTCGGGGTTATATTAGGTGTTGTTTTAGCTTTAGCAAAGAGGTGGAGGATTTTTGTGGGTTTTTGGAAGAACTTTTTTAGCAGTTCTGAAACTGCTTACGAGTACGAGCAAATGGCGATCGAAGCGGAGCCGCTGAATGGGGCTGCGGGAAAATTTGGGGAGAGCGTTCAGATTTATTTCAGCACCGACAGAGAGCTAGATTTGTATGAACTCGAGGAACTCTGCGATGCGGTAGGTTGGTCTAGACGCCCATTGCGGAAAGTCAGAAAAGCTATTCAGCACAGCTTTTTGGTGGTTTCTGTGTGGGCAGTGCGGGGTAAGCAGCGACGTTTGATTGGCTTTTCTCGCGCTACTTCTGACCACGCCTTTAACGCCACCATCTGGGATGTGGTAGTGCATCCAGATTACCAAGGAAAAGGGATGGGCAAGGCTCTGATGAATTACACCATTGAGAAGCTGCGCAAAGAGGATATCAGCAATATTACTCTTTTCGCTGACCCCCACGTGGTAGATTTTTACCGCTTGTTAGGTTTCATGCCAGATCCGGAGGGAATTAAGGGGATGTTTTGGTATCCAAACTGAGTCAGGCTGGCAGGGGGGAACGTTAGGAATTAGAGCGTCCTGGCAAAAAATTATCATTTACTGCCTCTTCCTTGATTATAAACCCCCTGTAATTTTTCAGCTAATTTGCTATTATTTGTAGTATTTTTATTATTGAACGGCCTAATGGTTTCCCGGTTCAAATTTTCATGGTTGATTTTAGAGAAAACTCTAACTCTAGATGCGAATAGCCAAATATCATAATTTTGAAAAGATTTTAAGTTTGTCAAAAATTCATCAACAAAATTGCTGGTTTAGTTATGACTAATCGCCTTGCCACAGCCAAAAGCCTCTACCTGCGGAAACACGCGGAAAACCCCATCGATTGGTGGGATTGGAGCGATGCAGCTATAGAAACTGCCCGCAGGCAAAACAAGCCTATATTCTTATCTATCGGTTATTCTAGCTGCCACTGGTGTACGGTCATGGAAGGGGAAGCCTTTTCTAATGAGTCGATCGCCCAGTACATGAATGCCAACTTCCTCCCCATCAAAGTCGATCGCGAGGAAAGACCAGATTTAGACAGCATTTATATGCAGTCCCTACAATTGATGACCGGTCAGGGTGGTTGGCCCCTGAATGTATTCCTGACTCCCGATGACCTCGTACCATTTTATGGTGGCACATACTTTCCCGTAGAACCCCGCTATGGGCGTCCCGGCTTCTTACAACTGTTGCAAGCAATTCGCCGCTATTACGATGGCGAAAAAGGCAAGCTGGAAGCATTTAAAGAAGAAATTCTGGACTACTTGCACCAAGGAGCTGCCGTAGCTAAGGCGGAAGAGGTGGGGGCGACAAAAGATTTACTGTGGCGGGGCTTGGATGTCAATACTGGAATCATTGCCCGCCAGACTCCCGGTCAGAGCTTCCCGATGATTCCCTATGCTCAATTGGTCCTCCAAGGTAGCCGATTACACTTTGAGTCGAAATATAACCTGAAGCAAGCCAGCGCACAAAGGGGATTGGATTTGGCGAATGGTGGCATTTTCGACCATGTAGGCGGCGGCTTTCACCGCTACACTGTGGACCCTACCTGGACGGTGCCCCACTTCGAGAAGATGCTTTATGATAACGGTCAAATCTTGGAGTATTTAGCGACACTGTGGGCCGATGGATTACAAGAACCGGCGTTCGATCGGGCGATCGCTCTCACCGTCCAATGGCTGGAGCGAGAGATGACCGCACCATCGGGTTATTTCTACGCCGCCCAAGATGCTGACAGCTTCGCCACTCCCGAAGCAGTGGAACCGGAAGAAGGGCACTTTTACGTCTGGAGCTACACCGAACTAGCAGCCATCCTCACCCCGGAAGAGCTAAAGGCACTGCAAGAGGATTTTACTGTGACATCAGAGGGGAATTTTGAGAACAGCAACGTCCTACAGCGCCGGTCTAATGGCTCACTTTCCCCCACCACAGAAGCAGCATTGATGAAAATGTTTCGGGTCCGCTACGGCATCGAACCCGAGGCAGGTGGTGTATTTCCCCCTGCACGCAATAACCAGGAAGCCAAAACCCACAACTGGCCGGGACGAATTCCACCTGTTACCGATACGAAGGCGATCGTGGCTTGGAATGCACTAATGATTTCTGGTTTGGCAAAAGCCGCCAGCGTTTTTAGTCGCTCCTCCTACCTGAAACTCGCCGCCCGAGCCGCAGACTTTATTTTAGAAAACCAGTGGGTAGATGGGCGAATGCAGCGGCTGAACTATGATGGCGTACCCGCAGTAGCAGGACAAGCCGAAGATTACGCCCTACTGATTAAAGCTCTCCTAGACTTGCACCAAGCCAGCTTGTCATTTCTGCAAAATCCATCAGATGCGGCGAGTGATTCACCTCCATCCCAATGGTTGGCGCAAGCGGTGCAAGTGCAGGCAGAGTTTGACCAATACCTTTGGAGCGATGAGCTAGGGGGATATTTTAACACGGCGGTGGATAGTAGCAGCACGGTGGGAGGATTGCCCCTCATGGTGCGGGAACGCAGCTACACCGATAGTGCCATAAGCGCACCCAATGGGGTGGCTGCCACCAACCTGATGCGTTTAGCTTTGCTCACGGAAAATCTGGAATATCTCGATCGGGCTGCTGCCACCTTGCAGGCTTTTCGCAGCATCATGGAAGCCAGCCCCACCGCCTGTCCCACTTTGTTTTCCGCCTTAGACTGGTATCAACACTGCACTTTGATTCATACCACCCCAGACTTACTCGCATCCCTGAGCGGGCAATATTTGCCCACCGCTGTTTGTCAACTAGCCGATGAACTCCCACCAGGAGCCGTGGGGTTAGTCTGCGAGGGACTCAGTTGCAAAGAACCCGCCACCACTGCAGAGCAGCTATTGACACAGATGTTAAATTCTCAAACTAGAGAAGTATAGATGGGGTGACGGGGGGACGGGGGGCAGGGGAGCAGGGGAGCAGGGGGGTTTCTGGAGTGTGGGGAGTGTGGGGAGTGTGGGGAGTGTGGGGAGTGTGGGAAGTGTGGTCAGCAATCTTCCTCCCTCTCCTCCCACCCCTCCCCATCTTCCCCCTCCTCCCTCCCCTCCCCGTCTCCCCGTCACCCCATCCCCTTGGGTTGCAGGGCAGCTTTGGGATAGGCAATGCGTTTGTGATGGAATTGTTGCCAGACGCGGACGAAAATTTCGGCAATTTTGGGCATTTCTTCGCGCTTCAGACCGGAATCAACGAGCTGATTGTCTTGCCAGCGAGCCCGGAGAATTTTATTAACCATATTGAGAGCTTCTTCAGCGGTGGCGTCTTGGAGACTGCGCAGGGCCGCCTCACAAGAATCAGCCAGCATCAGGATTGCCGTTTCGCGGGACTGAGGAATCGGGCCATCGTAGCGAAAATCCGACTCTTGCACAGGAGGGAGACCCTGTTCAGCAGCGCGCTGCTGGGCTTGGTGATAGAAATAGGAAATCAGCATCGTGCCCTGGTGTTCTGGGATAAATGCTTGAATCGCTTTCGGGAGGCGGCACTTTTTCGCCATTACCAACCCTTCGGTGACGTGCTTTTTGATAATCTCGGCGCTCTTGTAGGGGTCGTTAATTTCATCATGCTTGTTCGGTCCACCCATCTGATTTTCGATAAAACCCAGGGGGTCGTGCATCTTCCCGATATCGTGGTAAAGAGTGCCAGCTCGCACCAGTTCCACATTGCAACCGAGTTCTTTTGCTGCTGCTTCGGCGAGGGTAGCGACAAACAAGGTGTGCTGGAAAGTGCCTGGAGCTTCAGCGGCGAGCCGCTTCAGTGTGGGGCGATTGGGGTTAGAAAGTTCGGCGAGGCGCACCGGAGTAATCAAATCAAAGGCTTGTTCTAGATAAGGGCTAATTCCCAAAGCGATGACGCTCCATGCCAAACCGGCCAAACTCTGTAATGCCGCCGCTGCCAGGACAGCGTACCAGACGGAACCGGCGGTGGCGCTGAGAATGAAACTACCCACTAAGTGGACGACCCCTTGAGTCAGTCCTACGCCTAAGCCTAAAAAGGCCAGCTCCTCTCGAGACCGGGTGCGACCAGCGATCGCGCCGCCTACCAACCCTCCAGCCGCACTGGCGAGCAAATGGGTTAGCTCAATATCCAAGCCGATCGGTAGCAGGAGCGCCAGCAATCCCACAGCCGTGGCGCCCAAGCCAGAGCCATAAAAGCTGCCCACCAACAAACCGATCGCAGGCAAGCTGGTCCAAGGCACAGAAAGTGCCACTAGCAGGGGTGTACTGATACTCAGGAGCAAAATTAGCAAATGGTCTCGCCGCCGGAGCCAATAGCGTCCCCGTTCGGGAGTACAAAAGCGCCGCTCCGCTCCCCAAAATATTCCCACTGCCACAGACACGCCGACTCCGAGCCCCAAAAGTCCTGTCCAGTTAACCCCCCGCTTGCTCAAACCAAAATGGTCTAACAGCACAAAATCAGCTTGAGTAATCACCTCACCCTCACTGACGATTACTTCCCCCGCCTTAATCCGGATCATGACGGTTTCTACCGCTTCTGCCGCTTGTTCGGCGCGAATCCGAGTCGCTTCGGGGTCTGGGGTGAGGTTGGGCTGGTCTAGAATTTCCAAGAGAATCTTAACAGCGAGAATCTGGGTTGATTCCGGCACTAAGGCTTGGACGTGAGCATTAATCGATTTTTCCTGAATCTGTTTGGGCACTCCTGGCGCGATACCTTGAATTCTGATCAGGGATGCCGCCTTCTCGATACCCTTCTTAGTGGCAGACCAATCGGCATCAGAGACATCGAGAAAATTAGCTTGGTAAATGGTCGATCGCTCGCCCGTTAAGAGGAGTTCCATCGCTTCCGCATAGGCACTGCGGGCAGCAGCTATTTGATTAATCAGAGCCGATAGTTTTGCCGAGTTAGTTTTGGCGCGGTAGGCGCGTAGCTCCCGATCGGCCTCTCGACCCGCAGCGCCTAAAGGCTTATTTTGCCACACCCATTGCATCAAGACGGGCAGATTGGAGGCGGCATCTGGGGTGTTTTTGGGGGCGGGATTTGGGGATAATTTTTCATTTCTTGCTGCTGCCAGCACGGCCAGCCATTCCCAGGGGTGGGCTCGGCGCAAGTAACGTTGGCTGGGGATAGAAAGGATATCTGTGGGGATAAAAGGAATTGAGCCAGCTTTAACCCGCAGCCGATCGCCATAACCTAACAAACGCTGTAGTTCTTTTTGCATCAGGTCATTCACAGCGTTATCCATCATCAGCATCGGTACAGCTCCGACGCGAGCCGCTTGGCGATTTTCTTCCGTGGTTTTTTGATCAGGAACGTTCGCTTCTTCTGGAGCGTGGATCGTTGCTGGAGCGCGAGTTCCTACGTCTAATTGTGGTTGGTTGTAGAAGCGATTGCCGATCGCACCAGTGAGACAAACCACCACCATCACCAAAGACACTGGGGATGGTTTCGCCACCCTGACGGTGGCACCATGACGATTTTTCTTAGTGTTGACTGGTTCAGGTGCGGACGAATGCTTCCTAGACTGATCGGTTCTGGCAGAGGAATATGGTTTCCTCACAATGCTCACCTCGGGAGTAGCCTGCAGTATCAGCAAATTTTGCCCAGAATGTTCGGTGGGGTGTGCGATCCCGCGCCGAGATGTTGTCGGTTGACCATCAACGCCTAGAGGTGGCAGGATTTGCCCTACCGTTGTTTCTGTTGTTTCTGTTTTTGGTGGGCGCCGCCATTGTTCGAGCAGCTTTGTCAGCGACGGAATGGTTTTCATAGTGAGGGCATTTCCAGACTTGTAGGCGCTCTCAGCGGCTAGGCCAGACCTAGGGGTGCGCAAGCCAAAATTAACATAGGCACTATTATAGAGGCACTGCTATCGATGTTTTGTCTATTCAAATTGTAGATGCCTGCCCAAGCAGCGAAAAGGCGAGAGGCTAATGGCAATAAGGAAACTGAGGCGGTGGGGGGAGGAATAGGGGATAAGGAAAAAGGCTCAACTGGTAATGGTTCGGACACCAACCCCCTACCAGTATCGGTTTGTCGTGCGCACATTTGCCATGACAGGGGGATACCAGCGATGCCGTTATAGGCGCCAGACAGGGCGCCCGCGATCGCCCCCGTTAGCTGCCGGTGGCTATCAGTCCTCCTGGCTAGCACCACCGACAAACGGAAATCCTCCGGGGTACTCAAGAAAGAATAAAGAGCAAGAGCAAAAGCTGTATTGAGGCTAGGGGCTCCTGAGCGAACCGGAGAGAGGCGTTGTTTCTCGCCTCCGATCGCAGTTAATTCCGCCACCGCCCTGTCCCAACTGGCTTTTGTGGCTAGTAGATCCGCTAATTTATCCACCTCTACCAGTGGCGCTTCATCTTGTCCATCTGGGGGTAAACTGACGATTTTGGCCATTTTTTGGATGTTGGCGATCGCCAGCGCTGGCGAGAGTTTTTCTTGTAGAGATTGAGATATCCCATAAGCAAATGCCCACAGTCCCCATTTCCAGCCTCCTACCGACGACCACAGGGAACTAGCCCGCCACAAGTGTTCTTGCCAAATCAAATCCTCTTCATGGTAGAACAGCACCAAAGGGAGTATCGCCATTAGTGCCGCCACCGGGGTTAATTCTGCCTCTGTGCTGGGATCGTCTGGTTTCCACGCCAAAACACAGCTTTGATGCCAATCTTCCACATCAAAACCGCCGCAGCGAATCAAACTTTCTGCACTGGCTCCCGCCATTCCTGCCCAGGCGGGATGGCGGTTGAGTTGGATGTTTGGGCGACTATACCCCAGTCTCCCTGACGGGGGAGCTTCAGATCCCAGGTTCGCTCCCAGAGCAGCTCCCAACAGAGCGCCCCTAAATCGGCTTAAAAGAGAATAGCGCATAGTCTCATCTTAGCACCACCTGCCTCCGGGATCGCCAATCAAGAGCAAATTGATAATTAACAATTGATAATTAACAATTGACAATAAACAATTAATAATTATTCAATTATCAATTATTCAATTATCAATTATTCAATTATCAATTATCAATTATGTTAATGAATTTTCGCTTCCAAGGATTTGAGAAATTCGGTATTGACCCCCGACTCACGAGTTAGGGCAATTTTGCCAGTTCGGGCAATTTCTCTAATGCCGAATTTGTTCAGACTCTGGACTATGGCTACCATTTTACCAGGGTCGCCCACAACTTCGATCGTCAGGGAATCCTCGCCCACATCCACCACTCGCGCCCGGAAAATCTGAGCGATTTCGATAATTTCCGATCGGGTAGAGCTGCTGGCATTGACTTTCATCAGCATCAATTCCCGTTCCACACAGGGAATATCAGTGATATCTTGGACTTTGAGAACATTAATCAACTTATAGAGTTGTTTCGTGAGCTGTTCGATCGCCCGCTCGTCACCGGGAACTACCATCGTAATCCGGGAAATCCCCAATTGCTCGGCTGGTCCCACCGCCAGACTTTCAATGTTAAACCCCCGACGGGCAAACAAACCGGCAATTCGGGTGAGGACTCCCGCTTCATCTTCGACTAAAACTGAAAGAGTGTGTTTCATAGCTGAAAATACATAATGTGCCCATTTGTCCTTAGTCCTTAGTCCTTTGTCCTTTGTCCTTAGTCCTTTGTCCTTTGGTAACAAGTGACAAGTGACATTGGACAATTGACAATTGACAAGTGACAATTGACAGTGATTAATTTTTCGGGCTTATGTGGTGGCCGGTCCAAGCCCTCTACCAGAGGGGAGGGGACTGTTGGCCAACTCCGGCACCAAGCCAGATTCGTGGTCGTATAAAAATCTTAGCCCCGAATTGGCGGACAAAAGGGATTTTTAAGAATATTATTAGATAGACTGGCGAGCCATCTTGCCAGAAGCCTGCCAAGTGCAAATGGAGACGAAGCCTATGGGTATTACCAGTTTTTTGAAAAGAATGTTTGGGGCGGAACCCCCGGACGTGAGTCAACAAACCGTAATTGAGAATTTCACTGTGCCAGCGGCTCCCCAAGAACAAGGCATCCCGCCAGAACGGCTGGGCTTAAACGGAGAGTATGACCAAAGCGGACTAGCAAAGCGGGTGGCCCTCGCCTTCGACCAAGATCCGAATACTGGTGATTTTGAACGGCTGTGGGTAGCCCAGACTGGGGGCACCGTAGTCCTCAAAGGCGAAGTACCCACCCAGGCAGATTTAAATAAATTGGTGACGATCGCCCGTGGCGTTTATGGCGCCACCGATGTCAACGCCGAGCAAGTAACCATTACCGGTTAAGTGTTGTTCTTGGTAGGGGAGAAGGTCTCTTCGCCCCTACCTTCAGACTTGGGAAAATGGACAACTGACAAATGACTACACCCTATTCCTTGGCGGATTCCACCACCGGGGACCGAAGGGGCTCCCCACTGCGCGCTTGAAATACCACCCGCAGCAGCGGGGGCGCCAGGAAAGTCGTGAGGATCACCATCATAATGATGGCCGCTTCCAAAGATTCTGATAGGGCACCGGTGGTACTACCCACGGCGGCAAATACCAGTCCCACTTCACCCCGAGGAATCATGCCAATGCCGATCGCCAGTCGATTAATTCCCGGAGTCAGCACCGTAAAACCGGCAACCACCTTACCCAGGATAGCCACAGTAATCAAAAACATCGCCATCATCAAACCTTCCCGGTTGCTCGGTACAGCAGGGTTTAGCACTCCCAGATTCGTTTTCGCACCCACCACCACAAAAAAAATGGGCACAAACATATCCGCTACTGGAACCACCTGCGCTTTGAGTTCTTGCTGCAGCTCCGTTTCTCCCAAAATCAACCCCGCCGCAAAAGCCCCCAAAATCGCTTCCAATTGGATGGCGGCGCCAATGTAAGACAGAATGAAGGCGATCGTCAGCGCCGAAATCAACACCGATCCCCTAGTCTTGAGATTTTTCACCAAAGCCACATAGTAGGGACTGAGAAAGCGGCCCAAAAATATCCCTCCCACCAAGAACACCCCAGCACTGACAATCAGGTAGGCGATATTGGTGACTTCCACATTCCCAGTTTTGACCAAATTAGCCACTACCGCCAGGACAATAATCCCGAGGATATCGTCGAGAACCGCCGCCCCAATAATAATTTGACCTTCTTTGGCGCCTAGCTGTCCGATTTCTGCCAGGACTTTGGCGGTAATGCCGATGCTGGTGGCAGTGAGGGCCGCCCCGGCAAAAATCGCCGGAATCACTGGGACGTGAAACAAGTTTTGCAGCCCCAAAGTCCCGGCGGTGAATGGCATAATTACCCCCACCACAGCGACGATCATGGCCGGTGGTCCATACTTAATTAGCTCATTTAACTCTGATTCCAAGCCAATTTCAAACAGCAGCACAATCACGCCCAATTCTGACAAAATCGAAATGACTTCGCTGATCGCGGCAAAAGTTGGCCTTGCTGCGGCTGGTTCCAGTCCAGCCGTAGATTGGAGCAAATTGATCATCGTTGAGGAAATTTCGGCATCTCCGGGCGCGTAAAACACCAGCAGCTTCAGGATGGAAACCCCCACCACCACGCCGCCGACCAAATCCCCCAACACCGGGGGTAAGTTCAGGCGCACGCAAATCTCGCCGCCGATTTTGCTGGCTAAGTAAATTACAACTAAACTCAGCAGCACCCCCGCTACCACCAAGGGTTCGTCAGCTTTCGCCGCCGCTACTGCTGCCAGCCAGGAGGTTTTGCCCCCGATACTGACAAAAAGATTTGGAGTCCAAAAGACCCATTGAGTCGGATCTGCCATTTCTTCCCCAAAACTAGCATTTTGTTTAATTTACCTGTTTTGTCTATTCCAGAAACTGCCTTTGTGAATGGGGCTGATTGTGTCCAAGCTCAATTTAGCTTCACAAATCTGGTTCTGCCTTGCCCCTAGAGACAAAACAGGGGCAAGGCGGAAAAAGGCCCTAGAGCCACACTGGTTTGTTCTCTGGATTAGAAAACTCGGTGTTGCAGGGAGGGCATCTGACGCCGCACTTGTTCTAGGCGGTGGGGACTGATTTCGCCGATCGCCACCCCCGGTTTATCCCCAGCATCAGCCAAAATCGCCCCCCAGGGATCCACAATCACGGCATGTCCGTGGGACTGGCGGCGTCCATAGTGCTGCCCGGTTTGCGCTGGCGCGATGATATAACAGGTATTCTCGATCGCCCGCGCTTGCAGCAAAACTTGCCAGTGGTCCTTGCCTGTATAAGCGGTAAATGCCGCTGGCACAAACAATATTTCCGCCCCTTGCTGTGACAGATGTCGGTACAGTTCTGCAAACCGCACATCATAGCAAATTGACAGACCTAAATTCCCCAACTGCTCTGAGACATAAACTGGAGGTAGGTCCTGCCCCGGTTCCACGGTTGCTGATTCCCGATATGTATTGCCATCGGGCAGGTTCACATCAAACAAATGCACCTTGCAATAGCGGGCTAGTTCCGTCCCAAAAGCATCCACCAGCAGCGCCATATTGTACACTTTGCCAGAGCTGGCGGGGACTGGGAAGCCACCACCAAGGATTGTCACCTGAAACCGCTGCGCCATTGTTTTGAGAAAGGTAACGCTGGCTGCAGCGATTTTCTCCGCTTGCGCCACCTTCTGTTCTTCCGCTCCCAGAAACGAGAAATTTTCTGGTAAGCATACCAACTCAGCTCCCTGGCGAACCGCTAAGTCGATCAGTTCTTCCGCCTCGTTCAAGTTTTTTTCCAGGTCGGGCACGCTCGTCATTTGAATGGCAGCAGCTAGATACGATTTCATCGATATAACTCAACAGCCTCTTATATCAATATTGCTTATCTCTATTGTCTCCGAACTACGATCTGCAGCGCAACCCTTCCTGGAAAATCGCTGTGAGCCCCTCCCGTGTCCCCGAAACACCTCTGCTGCTGGATCTTCTCCTCCCAACATACCACGCCTCTCCCCGGGCAACCCCAAATCCTCTTGTCAGGGTTTACCTATCCTCTGATTCCTGGCTACCCCACAATTATGATCCCTCCCTGATTTTTGCTGAGTTTTCATCCCCACTGACTCCTAATCAAAATTAACCCAGTTCCTTTTCTCTAACACCATAATCCCTGACATGAGCCTCACCCTTAATCTGAATTAATAAATCATTGAGCAAAATCTTTTCGCAACTAAATCCAGCATTTTTCAAGTTGGGGAGGTACGGATTTAGCCGAGGATCACGCTAACCCTGCCAGATGCTGTCTGTAAATACAAATGGTATGTACCTAACCATAAATCATGGCACTGATTATCATATGCGGTAGTGGGGCTATACAGGAAGCGGGCTTCCCACCCTCACTCCTGATTAGGGTTGTGCAACTGATGATGCAAGATTGCCGATCGGGCCACTTTTGCCGTAATCGCCCTAGAGCCAAAACGGCTCTCTTGTTAAGGCTTGGGGACGAAATCCGGGTCACAATCCCCAGTGATTTAGTCGCACCATCTTCAAAAAAGCAGGGGCTTTCTGGCGGATGGCTTCTACTGCGCCACGACAAAACTCGGCAAACACCTGGGCGCAGAGCGATCGCTCTGGTTGTGGCGCAACGGCATCGCCTTACCCTGATGTGGGGGTGGGGGGGGGAATCCTGAATCAAAAAAATCTTCTCTCCCCCCTTGTCAGGAGCTGTGGGGTTATGCTATATTTGTTTTATTAGTTACGGGATGTAGCGCAGCTTGGTAGCGCGCCTGCTTTGGGAGCAGGATGTCGCAGGTTCAAATCCTGTCATCCCGATTCTATACTTTCCCCGCCCTGACCGGGCTATCGCCCGTACTGGGCTTGCAGATTCTCCGTTATTTCACCAATTTTTCACCATTACCTTAAAGTCTAGCGGGTAGGGTAAGTAAGCAACCCCTAGCACCCGGATTTAATTTTCTAATAAAACAAGCAATTTATATACCCACAGGCCACCTGTCCAGGTGGCGAAAATACTGCTAATATACTTTCATACTTCCCTTCTTCCCTTAGTTAGGGTTGGTGGGGACAACAGGGCAACAGATGGGAAAAACCTGGATGGGGCAGGAACAAAGCATCGGTGGTGGATATTGTAGGTTTGATCTCTCGGCGTTACATCCCCTGTATGTTTGCTGGTTCACCGAGGGCGAAACATTCGCCTCATGGCGCTCCCAGCTTTGTCAGCCTCAAGCACCTACAGAAATCACATCTGAAGGAAAATTCCTTCTGGGCTACCTGCCAGAGGCTTTGGAACACATGCCTTGAGACTTAAGTCCGGTAATACAGAAACTTTGGACCCGCCAGAACCAAAAGGCCACAAACAACGGATCCCCTGGAATCAGGGTGTTTCTAGCTAGATGCAAACCTGGGCAAAAAGCGGGTTTGGCTGCGAAAGTCTCCGCAAGACACCTGGTTGCTACCGAGTACCGGAAACAAATCGGTAGCCTCACCCAGAGACGATCGCAGCGCCGCCGCCTGACGGAGGGCGCTGCAACGAGAAAAAATCAATGCTAATATCGGGAATCAGCCCGTCAGCCCATGATTCATTAGGAATAACAGGAGTAAATCGAAAACTCATATAGATGTATAGATGCCAGGACTCAAGATCAAGATTTGCTTATTGCCCAAAATATCATTAGTCAAACATCCTTTGTCCTTGGTCAAAAGTCCTTTCTAAGGATACAAGTGACAAATGACAAATGACCAATGACAAATGAAAAATGAAAACAGTTGTATCGACAGCAGGTATAGTCATGAAATCACTATTGCGTTGGGGCGCCGTACTGGGTTTGATTGGCAGTGTTTTTGTGGGGATTTCGCCCAAAAACATGAAAGCTCTGGCACTTCCTGAACCCCAAATTATCCAAAAGCTCAGCCAGATTCCCGTATTTACCATCACCAACAATCAGGGGTCTCCCCTGGTAGCTTCTATATCTAATGGCAATCAAAATACTTCCGTAGCAGGAGTTTTTATCAGCAAAAAGGATGCTGATGATTTTATCCAAAAGCTGACGGAAAGCAACCCGGAACTGGTGAACTCCGTGCAAGTTAGAACCGTTTCTCTGGCAGATGTTTACCAGATGGAAAGAGCTAACCAAGGCCAAGGGGCTCAGCCGCTCGCATTTGACTACGTACCGGTAAGGCAGCAGGTGGACTCAGCACTGGCGGTGCTGGAGGCTAATGGACAGACCGTAGAAGAATTCAATGGTGTGCCGCTGTTTTTGGCTACGGGAGGTGCAGACAACGGATACCTAACGATTCAACAAGGTGAGCAGCAGGTAATTCCCCTCTTTTTTAATAAGGAAGATTTACAGGGAATGTTAGACCGCTTGCGCCAGCAAGACCCGAATCTGGCCCAAACGGTTAACATTAAGGTGGTTAACCTCCGGGGACTAATCAAGCTGTTGCAAGAGAGCAATGATGAGCAATTGAATAAAATTGTGCTGATCCCGTCTCGAGAAACCATCGAATATTTGCAATCTCAGCAGCAACCCAACCGCAGCAATGGTCAGGGTAACTAGGGCAGTTTAGTCCTGATGCAAAGGATAGGGGACAAATGCCGGTAGTTTCGGGTCGGGAATTGTGGCAGTGGCGTCAAGATGCGATCGCTGCTGCCTCATTGGCTGGGGTGCCCACGGAAGAAGTGGACTGGTTGCTGATGGCAGTGGCGGGGCTAGATAAGCTGGCATTGCGCCTGAATTCATATCAGGAGCGATCGCACATCAGCATCCTCCTGCCACTGGCGCAACTATCGCGACAGTGGGAGCAGCGCTTGCAAGACCATTTCCCGGTGCAGTATGTAGCGGGGATGGTGGGTTGGCGCCAGTTCTCCCTGGCGGTCAACCCCAGCGTGTTGATTCCCCGACCCGAAACCGAATACCTCATCGACCTGGCAGTAGGGGCGAATCAGGAAGGCAATTGGGCGGATTTGGGGACCGGCAGTGGTGCGATCGCCATCGGTCTGGCGGCGGCTCTGCCTTCAGCCACAATTCATGCGGTTGATTGCTCCCCGGAAGCTCTGGCAACGGCGCAAGCCAATGCCCACCGCCTCGGTTTCGCCCACCGGATCCACTTTTACCTGGGTTCCTGGTGTGAACCCCTCTCCTCCCTGCAAGGTCAACTCAGCGGCATCGCCGCCAACCCGCCTTATATCCCTAGCGCAATGGTGCCGCAACTCCAACCAGAAGTAGCCAAACATGAACCCCATCTGGCTCTTGACGGTGGTGTTGATGGTTTGGACTGCATCCGCCAGATTGTCAGGGTAGCTCCGGCGTACCTCAAACCAGGGGGAGTCTTACTTTTGGAAATGATGGCCGGTCAAGCCTCCTCCGTTACCGAACTGCTCCACTGCCAGGGCAGCTACCGCCAAATCTCCATCCACTCTGACCTGGCCGGGATTGAGCGGTTTGCCTGTGCGATCGTCTGTTAGCTGAATTCCAGCCCAATTCTGAAACTTCGCCAATGACTTTAGTTTCCATTCCAGACCTGATTGCTGGTGCCCGCGCTGGCAAACTGGTCAGCTTTCCTACAGATACCGTCCCGGCTTTAGCAGCGCGACCCGATCGCGCTGATTTGATTTTTGCGGCCAAAGAACGCAGCGAGGATAAACCCCTGATTTTGATGGCCGCAACCCCAGCCGACCTCTGGCCCTACGTCAGCGGCACCCCGGAAATGTGGGCAGTATGGCAACAAGTGGCGGCGAATTGCTGGCCAGGAGCGCTGACCCTAGTTTTACCAGCGTCCAGCACCGTGCCCCGAGTTGTCAATCCTCAAACTCCTGATACCATAGGCATCCGGGTGCCGAACCACACGATCGCTCTCGCAATTCTGGCTCAGACTGGCCCGCTGGCTACCACCAGCGCCAACCATAGCGGAGAACCCGCCTTGACAGTTATGGCGGAGATAGATGCAAAATTTCCTGAAGTGTTGGTTTATCAAGGAGAAATAGATGCAGCAGCATCGGGATTACCTTCCACTGTGGCTAAATGGAGGGGTAACGGTTGGGAGATCTTACGTCAGGGAGCGGTCAACAAACAAAAATTAGAGCCCTAAGATGGGATGTTTGCCGGGATACTTGGTTGCTCCGTGAGCCTAGTTTTCCGCCAAACTAGATTATGATGGTTGATTTTGTGGGATATCCTGCGTTAATTATGGATTTGAGCAACTGGGTCGCGCTGGCAGTTGGAATCGGACTGGGGTTAGGGAGCGGTTGGGTTCGGCGGCGTCCCACTGTGGCCGCTCCCCCCACACCAGAAGTGCCACCGGTGAAAGAGAATTGCCCAGAAGCCGAATCGATTTCTGCTGTGGCTGCTCCCCCTACACCAGAAATTGCACCGGTGACAGGCAATAGCTCGGAAGCCGAATTAATCAAGTCTTTGGAGGCTGAACTGGCAAAAACCAAAGCAGCTTACTATCTGGCGAGCCAGATGAGTCAGTTCAAAGGGGGGTTTCTGGCGCGGGTATCTCACGAGCTCCGATCGCCCATTAACGGTCTGATTGGTTCCCATCAGTTAATTCTCTCAGACCTATGCGACGACCCGGCTGAGGAGCGCGAAGTTTTGGCGCAAGCGAATAACTCAGCCATGAAAATGATTGAGATGCTCGATCGGGTTCTCAATGTCGCCAGAACTGAGGATGGCAGAAACCCGATGACCATCCAAGCCTTATCTCTGGCGCAAATTTTCGAGGAAGTACATTACTTGACCGCGATGCAAGCGGCAAATCGGAACATTCCCCTCAATGTCATTGTCCCCCAACCCGATATCTATGTCCTGGCTGACGAAGACTGGCTCAAACAAGTCCTGGTCAATCTTGTAGAAACTGGGATTACCCCTTTCGGAAATGAGACTATTTCTGTAACCGCCCGAGTGGCAGAGGATGGGGGAGCTGCCTGCATCTGGATTGATGCCGAGTTTCCCCCAGAATTTAACCGCGAATCCCTAGATTTGCTGCAAAAAGAAGTTCCAAATGACCGCCTGGTGGACAATACCGAGCTGTCACTAGGTTTGACCATGCTGATGAACCAGACGGTTTTGGAACTGATGAAGGGACGCCTAGAAATCCAAGAAGCATCGCCAGGAGAAGCCAGTGCTGCGCTTAGTCGGATTCAATGCTCGCTCCCACTGGCGACCCCACAGCCGCCAGGGGACTGAATTCTGGCTGGTTGTACAGTACCATCGTGGTGCTGGGATTCTCCTCAAAGCCGATGCGCTCGTAGAATTTCTGCTGATGGGTTGTCATCAAGTAAACTCGTTCCACTCGGCTCATTCGGGGGTGACTCAACACGGTTTCCACCATCTTGCGACCTAAACCCAACCCTTGATAATCTGGGTGAATGACTACATCCCAGATGCAGGCCCGGTAAATTCCGTCTGAAGTGGCGCGAGCAAAACCAATCTGGCTTTTCCCATCCCAAACTGTTACCACCGGTTCGCTGTTGGCTACTGCCACGGCCAGGTTCTCAAAATCTCGCTCTCGCGCCCAAAAAGCTGCGATCTCAAACAGGGTTGTGAGTTGCTCCAGATCTACATCTGATTTCCGATCGCAAAAGCGAATGTGACTGCAATCCATATTTGTCATTAGTCCAAAGTCCCTGGTCATTTGTCAAAAGTCACTTGTCGTTGGTCATTTGTCAAAAGTCACTTGTCCACAGGACAAATGACAGCTCTGGTTGCACCGATGAGGGTACGACATCATTAACCTTGGTCACGCAACTTAGATATTATTGACGCCGTGGGGAGAGAGTGCAAACGGGACGCTTTTTCTGGTGATTTAGTAGTATATATAACAGTTTTTTCTGGGCTATGCAATATAATTTACACCTTTTGCGCAACTTTTTTATGTGGATTTGTTGACATTTTGCTCCTTATTTCTGGTAAGAGCAGAGGGAATGATCACTGAAAAAGCAACCCCCCATCAGGATCCTGATGGGGGGATTCGGATGATGCTGGTACTCTTTGGCACGATCGAGCTATTTCAGCAGCCAACGAGCAGCATCTTTAGCGTGATAGGTGAGGATCAGGTCAGCGCCAGCACGCTTAAACCCGGTGAGGGTTTCCATCACTACCCGCTCCTCATCAATCCACCCGTTGAGAGCCGCTGCTTTAATCATAGAGTATTCGCCAGAGACATTGTAAGCGGCCACGGGCAGGTTGGTGGCTTCTTTGACCCGCCAGATGATATCCATGTAAGCCAAGGCGGGTTTAACCATGAGCATATCGGCGCCTTCGGCGATGTCAAGGGAGATTTCTTTGAGAGCCTCGCGAGCGTTACCCGGATCCATTTGGTAGGTGCGGCGATCGCCAAACTGAGGCGTCGATTCCGCCGCATCCCGAAACGGACCATAATAAGCCGAAGCATACTTCGCCGCATAAGACAGAATCGGCGTGTCCGCAAATCCCGCCTCGTCTAAACCCGATCGAATTGCCTGCACGAAACCATCCATCATTCCCGAAGGCGCGATGATATCTGCACCCGCTTTCGCTTGAGCTACCGCTGTTTTCTTCAGCAACTCCAACGTGGGATCGTTCAACACCCGCCCCGTCAGGTCCCCCACCTGCAAATAGCCGCAGTGACCATGACTGGTGTACTCACATAAACAAGTATCCACCACCACAATCAAATCTGGCACCGCCTCTTTCACCGCCGTAGTCGCTTTTTGGACAATCCCGCAATCGTGCCAAGCTCCAGTAGCTTCCTCATCCTTACTATCGGGAATGCCAAACAAAATAATCGCCGGGATACCCAAGTCGTAAACTTCCTTGGCTTCTTCGACGATTTTATCTACCGATAGCTGGTAAACTCCCGGCATGGATTTTACCTCTTTCGCCACTGCCTCTCCCGGCACGGCAAACAGGGGATAAATCAAGTCGCTAGTAGTGAGGACGTTTTCGCGCACCATCCGACGCAGTTGGGGATGGGAGCGCAGGCGGCGCGGGCGATTAATGGGAAACATAGATTTTTTCTTGGTCAATCCTATTCCAACCAGTCTAAAACTTGGAGGGAACCTGATTTGGCTTGCCTTGACAATCTGTTACAATCTGCCCGTTAAAACCGAAAAAGGTACGCCCCTGGGGGCGCACCTGAAGCCAAAATCTCAGCCCAGAAAGAGGTATCTGGGGAGTTTACGGGTTGTTTCCACTGCTAGGGGAGACCCTTATGGAAGCCGCGTTTAGGCTGATACGGGGTAAACGCTCACCTTTTTGCGACTTTTATCCTTTCTTTCAAAGGTGACGACGCCATCGATGAGGGCGAACAGGGTATCATCCTTGCCGATACCGACATTGGAGCCGGGGTGAACTTTCGTCCCCCGCTGACGGATGAGGATATTGCCCGCTTTGACGACTTCACCGCCAAACCGCTTGACGCCAAGGCGTTGGGCATTAGAATCGCGTCCGTTACGTGTGCTACCAGTTCCTTTCTTATGAGCCATAATTTTCCTTATTTGTCATTTGTCATTGGTCATTTGTCAAAAGTCCTTTGTCCTTTGTCCTTTGTCCTTTGACTAATGACAAGTGACAAGGGAGAAGGGACTAGGGACTAATGACAAGTTATTCTGCTGTTTCTGCACTGGTCTCAGCAGCAACGGCAGGTCCGCTACTTTGGCTTAAGATGCCACCGTTGAGTGTGATGGATTCGATCGCCAGCCGCGTGATTTCCTGGCGGTGTCCCCGCTTTTTGCGAGTTTTCTTTTTGGGCTTCATCTTGTAAACGAGGACTTTGCGGCCCCGACGGTGCTGTAGCACCCGCGCCTCGATCGTGGCTCCTTCGACAAAAGGTTGACCTACATGGACACTACCATCATGGTTGACCAGCAGGATTTTTTCGATCGTAATGGTTTCTTCTGGTTCGACGGGAAGCAACTCCACATCATAAAAGCGACCGGACTCTACTCGCAGTTGCTTGCCGCCGGTTTCGATAATTGCGTAGGTCATAAAATTTTCGTGGTGGGTGCCGTAAGGGTAGCTGCTAAGAGCATTTGTCAAGTTTTCACCCGTTCCGAGCCCAAATAGACAGCCAAACTCTAATTATAGTATGGCTGTCTTGTTGGTGTCAAGTCGGATTTGGTTTAGGCTTCTGCCGCTACCGCTTCTGGCTTCGGTGGTGTGACATCCTGTTTGATGGTGAGGTAGCGGATGGTGTCATCCCCAAGGCGCATCATCCGTTCCAAAGCTGCCACCACCTTACCAGGGCCGGTGTAGTTCATCTGGATGTAGATGCCTTCCCGGTATTTGCCAATCTCATAGGCAAGGCGGCGTTTACCGCGATGTTGGGTTTCGCTCACATCAGCGCCGTTTTCCCGGAGGAAGTTTTGATATTTGGCGATCGCCACTTCTGTCTGCTCTTCTCCGAGGTCTGGGCGGAGAATGTACATAGTCTCGTAAACGAATTTCTTCATCAGATTGCTCTCCTTATGGACTCTTGACCTCTTCTAAGCCCGGAGTGGCAGCCGTTGGCGGCCCGCTGTTGTCCCAGTTTCTGGGTGGCAGCCCCGGACCAGAAGAAGTAAGGCATGAAAATTGGGGCAATTAATACCCCATCCTCAATTGATTCTATGCAAGAATATCCACAAAGTCACTAGGGTAAGAAGTCAACCCGATCGAATTGGGGCCAAACCAACACATATGGGAATCAGCACCAGAGCCATTGGTGGTGGCATCACCTTGGCGGCAATGGCTTTGGGGTGGAGATGTTGTCGATTTTTTTCTGGTCTTATCCCACCGTTCTGTAATTTCCCGCCCAAGGCCGATGCTGATGTTGGCGGCCCTCCATGCCTTGACTCGTCAAGAAACCGGGTTTCTCGCGGTTTGAGAAACCCGGCTTCTTGACTTGTGCTTGCTCCGTTAGGGGGAAGCCAGTGGCTATTTCTAGGGTGCCGAGATTCGCTCCACACACATGATGACTGCGGCTTAATTAAGCTGAAAATCTATCCCGGTCAAACTAGCAGTTTCTAATTCATATGTAGGAAAAGCGAGCTTGACCGTTAACCGAATCTTAAGGCAATTTCATAGTTATGGCACAACGATACGTGAGAATTCAAACCCCAGAGGGACGAATCTACTACGGTTTATTGCAAGTGAGTGGCGACGTGCAGGTACTGGATGCACCACCGTGGTTGAAAGGGCAGCCCACCGATCGCCAGATCGAGCCGGAAGGGTACAAGGTCCTAGCCCCTTGCGTTCCCTCGAAAATTGTGGCGGTGGGCAAGAATTACGCCCAGCATGCGGCGGAAATGGGCGGACCTGTGCCACCAGAACCCCTATTATTTTTGAAACCGCCCACCACCGTGATTGCTCCTGGGGAAGACATCGCCTATCCTCCCCAGTCGGAAAGGGTCGATTATGAAGGGGAATTGGCCCTGGTGATTGGGGACCGGTGCGCCGATATCAGTCCAGAGGCGGCGAACAGTAAAATCTGGGGTTATACCATTGCCAACGATGTCACCGCCAGGGATTTGCAGCAGAGAGACGGACAATGGACTAGAGCCAAGGGATTTGATACTTTCTGCCCCCTTGGTCCCTGGATTGTGCGGGAATTGAGCCCAGGGGCTCGGTTGCAAACATTTGTGAATGACAATCCCGAACCGGTGCAATCAGCCTTAATTTCTGAGATGGTGTTTTCCCCAGAGGTTCTGGTATCCTACATTTCTCAGGTAATGACCCTGCTGCCTGGAGATGTGGTGCTGACGGGGACCCCTTCTGGGATTGGTCCGGTACAGGTAGGCGATCGGGTTCGCGTGGAAATCGAAGGGATTGGCTATTTGGAGAACCCCGTAGGTCGGCGATAATCCAGCCCCCGGGGGAATAGGGCACGGTGTCATTAAGATTTTTTATTTCATTCAAATGTTGAGGATGCCGTGCCCCTACCAATCATTATTGAAGAAGGCACGGTGTCATTAAGATTTTTTATTTCATTCAAATGTTGAGGATGCCGTGCCCCTAAGAATGAACCACCAATTCAACGGACCTGCATATAAACTGCCTCGGAAACCACCGGCATTTCCGCATAGCGACCGAGGAGGGACTGTACCACCGCATACCCACAAGCCGCTACTGTGGCAATAAATACCATGTTGAATAGGGTTTCACCCACCAAGGCGATCGGCAGAGCTTTAAGGAAAATCGGCAGAATCAGATAGCAAAGGAATAGTACGATGTCGAGCAAAATTGCCTGCATCGCATTAAACCGAATGAAGTGGGCGATATTTTGGTTTCTCACCACCCCCAGAAACAGGGCCATGAAAATTATCAGGCTGGCAAAAGGGATGCTGTTGTAAATCTGGAATCTCAAAATTATCAGGGGCATACATAGCTGCCCGAGGATGGGAAACTTTTCAAACAAATACTCGCCGAAGAGTACCCCTTCCATCAAGGGGATCAGGTAGGGCAAGCAAGCAAAAATTCGATCGCCAGTGGTCGTCGAGCCGCGCCAAGTCATGAGCGTGATTTCCTCAAATAACTGTTTACTGCAATCTTGGGTGATAAGCTCAGGATAGCGCAGGCAGAGGAAATCGGCCCCTAGGGGCGCCGGGGATAAGGCTGTGGACTGTTCAGAAACCGGGTTTCTGGGGAAAATCCCTGTCTTTGTCCGAGATTCCTCAGAGAAACCCGGTTTCTGGGCAAAAATTATTTGACATGGGCAATGCGGAAGCCCATCTGACACTCGTATTGATCGGGTTGATGAATCCGCTCCGTGCTAATCGCATGGCCGCAAGTGAGATGACCGTCACGCCAGCGGGGTTGACCACTGCGATCGGCCAGCAAACAGTTTTGACAAACTTGTGCTGGAGTGAGCATCTGCTCTTCCATTAAAATCACAAGCATCCCACACCTCCTCTGGAAGCTCCCCTCTACCATTAATTGTATGTCAAGTCAATCGGTAGGAAGATGTAAAAATTAATACGTTTTATCCAAAATTTTGCGGGAGTAACCCAGGGAATCGAATGTGGCCATATTACCCAATGGCGACGCCAACGCCAGGAGCATTCGAGCCCGGGCAAAAAACCGATATCTTCATCAGTCCGTAGCGCTGCGAGTTGCTTGCCCAGTGAACCCAGATGGGGTTGGCTTCATTTTCCCTCATGCCCTAACCCTTTAACCGTTGCTCCCTGATAGGTGCTTCCCTACGTGTCTCTGGCTGATGCCAGCCATAATTGATGTATTATTGATTGGTTTTGGGCAGGAGTATCCCTCCGTGGTCAAGCGGGAATGCAGCGACAGCAGAAACCAAGTTTTCGCCTCACCAATGGCGGAGAGAACGATCGGGACAAAGCAATGCCTTGTCCTCATCCAGGTTTCGAGAACTCCAAGAGGAGATGACACCCCTGGGCAGGGTGGTCAAAAGCGACATAAAATGCTAGATTACCCAGCGGCGATGCTTTTCTGTTATGGGTGGCACCCGCCAGAAGCATCGCGCTGGTTGAGGCTGCCTTAAGGGGCGCCTAACTTAACTTTCTAACACTGCTCCTATCTGCCCAGCCTCTTCCCCTGCCCGTATTCCAGTGAGGTTTCATTCGTGACTCAGACTAATTTAGACGTACTTGCCACCACTGACCCCGCAGTTGCTGGTTTAATTGCCCGGGAACTACAGCGCCAGAGAGACCACCTAGAACTGATTGCTAGTGAGAACTTTGCCTCGGCGGCGGTACTGGCGGCTCAAGGCTCAGTGTTGACGAACAAGTATGCAGAAGGCTTGCCCGGAAAGCGCTACTATGGCGGTTGCGAGTTTATTGATGACATTGAGCAATTGGCGATCGACCGGGTAAAACAAATCTTCGGTGCTGCTCATGCCAACGTCCAACCCCACTCCGGCGCTCAAGCCAATTTTGCCGTATTTCTAGCACTGCTGGAACCCGGGGACACGATTATGGGGATGGACCTGTCCCACGGGGGACACCTCACCCACGGTTCGCCGGTGAATGTCTCGGGCAAGTGGTTCCAAGTGAAGCATTACGGTGTGAGTCAGGAAACCGAACAGCTAGACTATGACCAGATTTTGGCCTTGGCGAAACAGCATCAGCCCAAATTGATTATCTGTGGTTATTCCGCCTATCCCCGAGTCATTGATTTTGAGAAATTCCGCCACATTGCTGACGAAGTGGGTGCCTATTTGATGGCAGATATCGCCCATATCGCTGGTTTGGTGGCGACGGGACACCACCCGAACCCCATTAATCATTGTCACGTAGTCACTACCACCACTCATAAAACCCTGCGGGGACCTCGCGGGGGGCTGATTATGACAGCAGACCCGGAATTGGGCAAGAAGTTTGATAAAGCAGTGTTTCCCGGCACCCAGGGGGGGCCGTTAGAACATGTCATCGCCGCCAAGGCGGTGGCTTTTGGGGAAGCTCTGAAGCCGGAGTTTAAGGCTTATTCTGGTCAGGTGATTGCTAATTCCCGGGCGATGGCGGCTCAGTTAGTGGCGCGGGGATTTAAGTTGGTATCTGGGGGGACGGATAATCACTTGATGCTGGTGGATTTGCGCAGCATTGGCATGACTGGGAAAGTAGCTGATAAACTGCTCGGAGAAGTGAACATTACGGCGAATAAGAATACGGTGCCTTTCGATCCGGAATCGCCGTTTGTCACTAGCGGTCTGCGTTTGGGGTCTCCGGCGATGACGACTCGAGGGATGGGCACGGCGGAATTTGCGGAAATTGCTGATATTATTAGCGATCGACTTCTCAATCCCGCTGACGATACGTCGGCGCAAAACTGCCGCGATCGGGTAGCATCCCTTTGCCAGCGCTTCCCCTTATACACCAATGACTCTGGCCAAAATACCTCTTTCGAGAGCATATCTGAGCCAGCTTTTGTCAGCTAAATTAAGGGTGAATTCCTCAGCCTAAACCAGGGGGGCTTTGGGGGTTTAACCCCCTACCCATGCCGGAATTTCTCACAGAGGAGTACCGGATCGTCAAATTGGCCAAAAAAGCCCCCAATCATGGCTGAGTTAAGTCATAAATGTAGTAAATGTAGGTAGATTTGCCTCAAAATTTGTTCTTATTCAAGCGGAAATAATTTCAGATGCCTTACCATCTGTACCATCTCGCTGCCTTTACAGTCTCAGCCCTCGTAGTTCTCGCGACCACCCCAGTCGTGAAACATGTTGGCATCAAAAGTGGCCGTGTAGATCTGCCGGGAAAACGCAAAGTACACAGCCAACCGATGGTGCGTTTGGGAGGAGTATCGATATTTTTGGGCAGTGTTATTGCCTTGTTGATTGTCTGGACTCTGGGCGGCTTCGGCGTTTTGCCCCCGCATAAAGAGTACGAGATTTGGGGCGTCACCATTGGCGGTTTGGCCTTCTTCCTGATTGGCTTGACTGATGACCTGTTCGGCTTGTCGCCATTTGTGCGGCTATTCGTGCAAACTGTGGTGGCTGGTCTGGCTTGGAAAGTGGGGGTGCAAATCGACTTCATCACGATTCCCTTTGTGGGATTGGTGAATTTCCCAGACTGGATCGGCTTCCCGGTTACCGTGGTGTGGCTGGTGGGGATGACCAATGCCATCAACTGGATTGATGGTTTGGACGGTTTAGCTGCAGGGGTTTCCGGTATCGCCGCTGTGGTGATGCTGATTGTGAGTCTGTTTATGAACCAACCGGCGGCGGCTTTAATTGCGGCGGCTTTGGCGGGAGGGACTCTGGCATTCCTGCGCTACAATTTCAACCCCGCTCAGATTTTTATGGGAGATGGGGGCTCTTATTATCTGGGATTCACTTTGGCGGGAGTGGGGGCGATCGGCTTGGTGAAAACTACCGCCGTCACCGCCGTGGTCCTGCCTTATATCATTTTGGCAGTGCCGATTTTGGATATGTCCGCCGTGATTTTGGACCGTCTGCGCAATGGCAAATCGCCTTTTGCTGCCGATAAGCGACATTTACACCATCGCTTGCTCGCGGCTGGTCTCTCCCACCGGTTGACCGTGTTGTTTATTTACTCTTTGACTCTCTGGGTAGGGAGTTTGGCTCTGGCTTTTGCGGGAATACCCAGCGGTTTAACCTTCGCCGTGGGTGCGACGGTGTTGCTGACCTACACCACTTGGAAGGTGAGAGAACACGCAAGTAGGCAGTCATAGGTGTTTTATTGCCCTGCGTAGTTGGTATATTACCCATGAGCCATCACAAATGAACAAGTAAAATGACTGCCGAAATTATTTGCGTGGGTACAGAGTTGCTGTTGGGGGAAATCCTCAACAGCAACTCTCAGTTTTTGGCGCTGCAATTGGCTGAGTTAGGGATTCCTCATTACTATCAGACGGTGGTGGGGGATAACCCGGAGCGGATTCATCGGGTGTTGGAAATCGCGATCGCCCGTTCTTCATCTATCCTCATCTTTACCGGCGGTCTCGGTCCAACCCCAGACGACCTCACTCACGAAACCCTCGCCCAGTTTTTTGGCGTCCCTCTGGTGGAACAGCCAGAAGTCATCGCCGATATCGCCCGCAAATATGCCGCCCGAGGGCGTGAAATGACTCCGAGCAACCGCAAGCAGGGTTTTATCCCCAGTGGTGCCCAAATTTTGCCTAATCCTTCTGGGACTGCTCCCGGGATTATCTGGCAGGCGCAACCAAATCTAACTATCCTCACTTTTCCTGGTGTCCCTGCGGAAATGCACCTGATGTGGCAACAGACCGCTGTGCCTTACTTGAAAAGTCAAGGCTGGGGCAGTTCTATTATCTACAGCAAGACTTTAAGGTTTTGGGGCATTGCGGAGTCGGCTTTGGCAGAGAAGGTTGGACCACTGTTTGACCTGACTAACCCCACGGTGGCTCCCTATGCCAGTAAGGGAGAGGTGCGGCTGCGGGTTTCGGCGAAAACTGCCTCTCCCGAAGCGGCTGCAGCTATTATCGAGCCGGTGGCGGCGAAAATTCGGGCGCTCGCTGGCGCGGACTATTTTGGTGCGGATGAGGATACTTTGGCTTCTGTGGTGGGGCAGTTGCTGCGCGATCGTGGCCAAACCCTCGCTGTGGCCGAATCTTGCACCGGTGGGGGTTTGGGTCAGATGCTCACGGCAATTTCTGGCAGCTCTGATTATTTTTTGGGAGGCGTGATTGCTTACCACAATTCTGTCAAAATGTCAACTCTCGGCGTTGACTCGGACTCTTTGGTGAAGATGGGGGCGGTGAGCGCCGAGGTAGCCCAGCAAATGGCGGCGGGAGTGCGCCAGAGTTTGGGCGCCAATTGGGGCCTGAGCATCACAGGGATCGCCGGACCATCGGGAGGGACCGACGCGAAACCAGTGGGATTGGTTTATATCGGTTTGGCGGGACCAAATGGGGAGGCGGTGGCTTTTGAGCATCGGTTTGGAGCCACGCGGGGCCGTGATTGGGTGCGCCATTTGAGTGCTTGCACCGCTTTGGATACCCTGCGCCGAAAAATGTTAAGCATTGCTTAACATTTTTGGGGAACCAGAAAAAACGCTATATATAGCGTTTTTTGAGTACAAATTACTATATATAGCGGTTTATTGTAGGCATGGGGGGGCAATTACCCCCCAAAAAGCCGGTTTTAGGCTCGTAATAGCACTTGCTCATTTTTCAGGATTGGTTATCATCAAATTAAGGAGTAAAAACCTGCTGTGGGCAAACCGCAAGCGTTAATGATGCACAGTAGATTTCCCGGCTGCACTGAAGGAGCTTGAGCTGAAAATGGAATACATCGAAAAAGTTCTGGAAAAACTTAAGGAATGGACTCGCAAGCTGATTGAGGCTCTGTTAGGTCCGGAAGCGGAGCCGGAACCGGAACTGATTCCGATCCCAGTCCATGAGCCAAATCGCCGTCGGTAGTCCAGAGATGGCTCCTGTAGGGCAACTGGACGGGTTAAGCATCCTCATCCTGCACGGGCCAAACCTAAATTTCTTGGGTCGGAGAGAACCTGGGGTTTATGGTTTGGCTACTTTAGATGATATCAACCGCTCTTTAGAAAAGGTGGCTGAAAATTTGCGGGTGCAGGTGTCGGCGTTACAGTCTAATCACGAAGGTGTGCTGGTTGATGCAATTCAGGCAGCTTGGGGAACGCATCAGGGGATTTTGATTAATCCTGGTGCTTACACCCATACGAGTGTAGCAATTAGAGATGCGATCGCGGCGGTGAATATCCCCACGGTGGAAGTCCACCTCAGCAATATCTATCGGCGGGAGGAGTTTCGCCACCACTCCTATATCGCACCGGTGGCGATCGGTCAAATTAGTGGTTTCGGCGCCGATAGCTACCGTCTCGGTTTAGAAGCACTGGTCCACCACCTGCGGCAGCTAACCTAAGCAACTGATTTCACTTCTAATTTTTATATAAATAAAACACCCGGTTTTTCCTCAAAAACCGGGTTAATTTACTGAAAATAATACCTTCTCTGCCATCAGTCAGAGGGATGTGTGATATAAAAAGCATTTGTGTTTTTATTCATATAAAATTAATTCGGAGGCTGTGATGATAGCGATAACAGAAAAACGCCACTACACCCCAGAAGAATATCTGGCTCTAGAAGAAACAGCGGAGTATAAAAGCGAGTATCACGACGGAGAAATCATCCCTATGACGGGTGGCACTACAAACCACAATCAGATTGCAGGTAATTTTTACGCTTATTGTAAATTGGCGATGAAGCGGCAAAATTACAAAATATTTATTGGTGATGTGCGCTTGGGATTGCCCCGATACCGGCGATATGTCTATCCCGATGTGATGATAATTGAGGGGAAACCGGTGTATGACGTGGATGGAAAAACCACCGTCACTAATCCTTTGGTGATTGTGGAGGTACTTTCCAAATCTACCCGCAACTACGATAAAGGGGATAAGTTTTATTTTTATCGCTCAATTCCCGAATTTCGGGAATATATTTTGATAGACCAAGAGCGATATCACGTGGAGCAGTATGCTAAAACTGCGGAAAATAAATGGCTGCTCACGGAGTATGACGGGCAAGAGGCAGTATTGGCGATGACGGCGGTTAGTTTAGAAATTCCTTTCCTAGACATTTACGAAGGGGTGGAATTTGAGGTAGAGGATGAATCTCCAGCTAGCTAGTAATTGGTGGCTCATCGGGAAAAGGCGCCCACATCGACAAAATACCGCCACACCTAGTTTGTGGGTGGGTGCATAAATTTCTGGTTTTTGCCCCAAAGATAATATAGAAGAGGGCATCTACAGAAAAGTCTGTGCAGACGAAGGAGCCTGAATATGAGTACAACCGATGATTTGCTCGCCCAAGCTGGTTATTTGACGGAATTTGACAAAGAAGTGATTGCCGAGGTGAACAAGGCTCGGGAAAATCCGGCGGCTTATGCCGAGATTTTGGCCGCGATGCGCCCATCCTACAATGGGCAAGAAGGTGTGGCGGCACTGGATGAAGCGATCGCCTTTCTCCGAGCCGCCAGTCCCCTCCCACCCCTGCAACCCTCACCGGGGATGTCAATGGCGGCGACGGATCACGTCAACGATACTGGCCCGAAAGGCATCAGTGGTCACGATGGCAGCGATGGGAGTAGTTCGTTTGAGAGACTCGATCGCTACGGCGACCGGAGTGGTTACGTCGGAGAAAACATCAGCTATGGCATGAACTCCCCGCAAGATGTAGCAGCTCAGCTCATTATTGATGATGGGGTGCCCTCTCGCGGCCATCGGGAGAATATTTTTAACCCGCAATATCAGTTTATCGGTGTGGATACGGGCTCTCACGCTCAGTATCAGACTATGACAGTTCTCAATTTTGCTGGACAGTACACAGAAGATGCCAGCGTCAACCCGATGCAGCCACCACCAGTGGAACAGATACCCGAAATACCGCAAGTCTCACCGCCGGAAGTGCTGGCACCGCAGCCCCCCATACCGCAGCCCCCCATACCGCCGATACCGCAGCCACCTGAACCACTCCAACCCCCAACTCCGGGGCAAGGACAGGAGCCAGACCCCACAGAGGGAATGCCAGTATCGCCGCCACGGGGAGAGGTGATGCCAGAATTCCGCCGCCAGAGTTTCGCAGGGATAACGGAACCGGCAAATCAGTCGGCTGTATTTGCGGATTTTTCCACGGCGAATGATGCGATGCAGCTAGGGCCGGAAATCAGCCGCCAAAACCCTGGGGGAGTGCGGGCTTTTGATGGGGATGATTTGATTGTGGGGTCGAGCGATCGGGATATCGTCAACGGCAATAAAGGCAGTGACAGTCTCCAGGGTGCAGGGGGTGATGATTACCTGCGCGGTGGTCAAGATAATGACTCGATGGAGGGTAATGATGGGAATGATATTGTGAACGGCAATAAAGGTGAGGATGTGGTAGATGGGGGCGCCGGTGATGATTTGGTGCGCGGCGGTCAGGGGAATGATTTGTTAATTGGCGGTGATGGGGATGATGTGTTAATTGGTGATTTTGGTACTGATACCCTCACCGGTGGCAATGGTGCCGATAAATTTATCATTCGCGCCGATACGGCGGCTGGCCAAACCAGTGCCAGTTTGGCAGACCTGATTACCGATTTTGGCACTGGCGATGAAATTGTGATTGTGGGCACTCAGGAAACCATCCAGTTAGTGGCCAGTGGTAGCGATACGCTGATTCAGTTGAGCGGCGGCGATATTTTAGCATTGGTGGCCAATGTGACGCCGGAGAATTTACAGGGGTCAATTTTGGCGGCTGGTAGTGGCGATGGCGGGATGAGTATCGGTTAATTGCCATAATTTGAGCCGGTTGGTGGGGACAAGGCATCAGCAAAATTAGGGTTTAAAATAAATCTGAATGATGCTTTGCCCCTAACGATGTTTGGGTGGTGGGGCTGTTGCGAGAGATGACTCGCCGTCAGGGCGAAGCATTCGGGTCATAAATTTTGGGTTTTTTGGCAGACATGACTCGCCCGAATGCTTCGCCCCTACATGCGGCGGGATGCTCCCGGGGTAGGGTGATTAATCTGCCTGCCCCAGAGGGATGTATTTTTTGGATAACCAGTCTCAAACCACAGGAGCAGGGATTATGGCAAGTCTAACAGGGACCGAAGTTGATGATTTATTGGAGGGGACGGAAGCCGAAGACCAGATTTTAGGACTGGTGGGCAATGATGTGGCGATCGGCTCCGATGGGGATGACTTGCTCAGTGGCAACCAGGGGAACGATCGCCTATTTGGCGGTCCCGGTGAAGATACCATTTACGGGGGACAAGACCAGGATTTAATCCAGGGTGGGGAAGATGAGGACTTGATTTTTGGCGATCGGGGGAACGATACCATCTGGGGAGATGGCGGCGATGACACCATCTTTGGTGGCTTAGGCAGCGATACATTGTTCGGCAATACTGGCACTGACGAACTCTACGGCAACCAAAGTAACGATACTATCTATGGCGGTCAAGATAACGATACCCTCTGGGGCGGCACCGGCAACGACTTCCTCTCCGGCGACTTAGGCAATGACTTGCTGTTTGGAGACCAAGGCACCAACACCCTCACCGGCGGCTCTGGTCGGGATATCTTTTTCCTGCAAAAGAAATTTGGCAACTCCACCGCTGAAACTGCCAACATTATCAACGACTTCACCAAAGGCGAAGATATCATCGGCTTAGAACAAGACCTCACCTTTGGGGAATTGAATATTTCTCAAGGTGTGGGGGAATTTCAAAACGACACGGTAATCAGGGATAAAAATACCGGCGGCTTCTTTGCCATCTTAAAAAACGTCACCAGCAGCACCCTCACCGCCTCGGATTTCGGCAGTGACCTCACGGATAGCGATATTGACGATATTACCGACGATGACAATAACCCGGCGAATGACCCCCCCACATTCAACTTTGCCCAGGGAAACTACAACTATAACGAAGGCATCGGCGGGCCATTTGTCTCGGTGACGGTGAATCGCTCTGGCGATACCAGCACGATCGTCACTGTAGATTACAACAGCAAAGATGGCACCGCCAAAGCTGGGGCAGACTACGATCGAGTCACTGGCTCCCTGGTCTTCAACCCCGGAGACACCAGCGACTCTTTCCTCGTCCCCATCCGGGACGACTTCATCTATGAAGGAGAAGAATTTTTTAACATTGAGCTGATTAGCACTTTTGGCGGCGCTCGTCTCGGAGAACTCAGTACCGCTTTCGTCACCATCCTAGACGATGAAACCTTCCCAGCTCCTAGCTTCACACAAACTAACTTCACCGTAGGCGAAGCCAGTGGCAACGCCACAATTACTCTCGCCCTCAACAATATCAGCGATGTTCCCCTAGTGGTGAACTATGCCACCAGCGATGGCACCGCCACGGCGGGAAATGACTACCAGGGGGTATCCGGGAGCCTACAATTCCTCCCCGGTCAACCACAATTAACCTTTACCGTCCCCATCATCGATGACTCTACCGGAGAGCCTAACGAAACCATCAATCTTAGCCTGACCAGCTCTCTCAGTGGCGATAGCTTAGATACAGCGACGCTGACAATTACAGATAATGATGGTGGCGCCCCAGCAATGCAGTCTCAAAATCGCCTCCCTAGGGTTGCCCCAAATGACCAAGGACTCTTGGACAAAGCACATCCCCCCTACCCCCCTTCGGAAGGGGGGGGGATTTTCGTGGAATCTACCTGGGAAGCTACAGCTACCCCAAGTGACTTAGGGGCTGATGTTGCTCCCCTTGTGGCTGTAACACCAGAGCGTGATTTGTCATTGGTCATTGGCAATTTATCATTCGACCCATAGTTTCACAGGAATAAAATCACCTTGTCTTCATTAACATTAATAGTTAGGGTGGGCAGGTTACTGCCCACCCTACTGCTTCATACAAATGAAAAATGACAAATAACCTACGTAGAGGGAATCTCCGAGGGTGGTGGGGTGATAGGGCTAGGGTTCTCTTTTTCCGGTGTCATCTCCGGTTGTGAAAAATCACCCATCCTATCCGAGGCATTAATACAGGCGGTCATGGCCTGGGAAGTGCCCAGGTCGATTTCCTGTTTCAAACCGACAACGCAGGTAGAAAACTGGTCTGGGATCAGACTGCGGCGACAATGGTCAAGAATATTCGGCCCATCACTGGCGTCAGAAAGATTGCCAATATCCACCACACAGGCGGCCATCGCCAGGGGGCGGCGAACCCGACGGCAGGAGGCCAGGGCATCCATTGGGATGATATCAGTCTTGGTGGAGATATCCAGCACACAACTGGCCAGTTCCTGTGGGCGTCGCATCTCGCCGCAGGTGGTAGCCGCCATTGGTGGCGGGACATTCACCTGCATCAGAGCTTCAGCGCAGTTAGCGTAGTCGTTCTTTTTCTCCGCCTTGGCTGAGGTATGAAAAGGCAAAAGGGAAAATGCCAAGGGCAAAAGACAAAAAGCTAAATTTGGGAGTTTGAGTCCTTTCATGGCTATGTCCGTTTGATCACTAATGTTACCGTGCTTTGGTGGGGGCACAGAAGGGTGGGGAAGTTGCTGCCAGACTTTTTCACGCTTTACTCATAGCTCTATTGCCGACGTGGGCTGAGATAGCTTTGAGTATTAACGATGTTGTTTTATAATAGAGAGTCTGGCTGAAATTTTCTGGAAACGAAGAGGAAGCAATATGTCACGGTATCGAGGTCCACGCCTAAGAATTGTTCGCCGTTTGGGTGACTTGCCCGGTTTGACTCGGAAAAATGCGAAACGGGCTTATCCCCCAGGACAGCATGGGCAGGCGCGCAAGAAGCGATCGGAATATGCCATCCGCTTGGAAGAAAAGCAGAAACTGCGTTTCAACTACGGGTTGAGCGAAAGGCAAATGCTGCGCTACGTGCTAAAAGCTCGTCGCACCACTGGTTCTACTGGTCAAATTCTCCTGGAATTGCTGGAGATGCGCCTGGATAACACAGTGTTTCGCATGGGTATGGCTCCCACAATTCCTGCAGCTCGCCAGTTGGTCAACCACGGTCATATCACCGTTAACGGTCGTCCGGTGAATGTCCCCAGCTACAATTGCCGTTCCGGTGATACGATCGCCGTTAGAGACAGGGAAAAATCCCGCAAATTGGTAGAAGCCAACTTGCAGTCTCCCGGTTTGGCTCACCTTCCCAGCCACTTGGAGTTTGACAAAGACAAATTCACGGGCAAGGTGAACGGCAAAATTGAGCGGGAATGGGTTGCCTTGCAAGTGAACGAACTCCTGGTGGTTGAGTATTACTCGCGGCAAGTCTGAGGTTTGTCATTGGTCATTTGTCCCTTGTCCCTTGTCATTTGGAGAAGAAACCGGGTTTCTCAACGAGATGTCTCGTACCCGGACGGAGATTCTCCACAGAAAGCCGGTTTCTGGCGGACAAAGGACAAAGGACTCTTGGACAAATTCTCAGCCACCAATTTGAGACATGGTGCGGTTGTAGGAGCCGGAGAGAGTCCCTGACTCCCGCTGTTTAAAGTTGACTTCTGGTTTAAGGGCGATTAACTGGCGGACTTGTTCCTGTAAAAAGGCAAAATCGACGCCGCTGCGGAGGGCGGTTTTGAGGTCTATTTGCCCGGTTTCGTTGAGCAGACAGGGACGTAACCAGCCATCAGCACTCAGGCGCATCCGGTTGCAGCGATCGCAGAAGCACTCGGACATCTGGGAGATAAACCCCAGAGTCCCCATTGCTCCGGGAATTTGGAATACGTCCGCCGGACCGCTACCTTTAACCGTGGATTCTACTAAACCCCACCGCTCCCGAATCTGTCGCCGCAGTTCGGCGGAAGGCACCCAGCCGCTATTCTCAAATAGTTGATGGTTGCCGATCGGCATAAATTCAATAAACCGCACGTGCCATTTGCGCTCAATGGTCAAACTCGCCAGGTCTAGCACTTCCGAGTCATTCACCCCTGGAATTACCACTACATTCAATTTCAGGGGGTCAAAGCCTACCCTATACGCAGCTAAAATCCCCTCCCAGACCTGCTGCCAACGGCTGCGTCCCTTAGTGCCAATCAGCAAATCATAGGTATCGGGGTTCAGGGAGTCGAGGCTAATGTTAATCCGCCGCAAACCAGCATCATAGAGGTCTTGGGCCATGTTCCCCAGCAAAAAGCCGTTGGTACTCAAGGCGATATCCTCTACCAACGGTATGGCGGCGAGCGATCGCACCAACTCCACCACCCCCGGACGGATCAGCGGTTCCCCACCCGTGAGCCGAAACCGCCGGAACCCCACCGGAATAAACACTTGCCTCACCAGGGTCAGCAGTTCCTCATCCTCGAGCAAATTCTGCTGTAAGATATAGCTCAATTCCGTATCTTCCGGCATGCAATACAGGCACCGAAAGTTACAACGATCGATTAAGCTAATCCGCAGGTAATCGATTTTATTCACCATTTACTCCTTTTGCTTTGGCCAGACATCGCCAAACCCACTCGTCATTTAATCTAACACTCTGGCAAATATTGCCGGGATGCAGTGTTTCCAACCGGTTACGGGGGGGGAGGGACGGGGGGACGGGGGAGAGTCGGCTCTGATCCTTCGGCTCTGAGCGGGCCGCAATAGCTATCAAATACAGCACTTTCCCCCAAAGCATAGAGTAAAATATTCCAGGTAGTTAGATATCATTAATCAGGGGGCTGTCATCCTAGTTGTTGATGTGGCCGGTGGCTCTAGAACTGTTGGGGATGAGTCGCACCTACCATCTACTTGCCTGACCAGAATTATGCCCCCAATTGAGTGATGATTACCCCTGGGTTGTTAACCCACAACTTCACCGCCACAATAACAAGCGCGATTGCCGTTGGGGTGAATTCCCAGATTCCAGATGCACTTGTAACAATAAACATTACCACATCGACAAAGGCTCAGATTTTCCACGCGAAAACGGGTGCCGCAGTAGCTGCAATGGTCCCGCTGGTTAAGCATTTGGTCAATCTTATTCATGCCTACTGCTAATTTACTGGCAGCTACGAATTCGGCCAGATTCTCGCTGTAGCCCTCCTTCTTGGCCCCATCGCTCCCCACCCAGCATATGGCGTGCAATGTTGCCCAGGGATTCAGCAGCATTTTTTGGTCGCGCCGCCGATCGATCCAATCCTTAGCTTCTGCTTCGATTTGTTCTTTAACTGATGTCATATCTAGCTCCAATTTCTATCTAATTAAAAATTCTTATCTATCCCTTCCTTTTGCTCCTATTATATGTGATGGTCAAGCCAATTTCACCTGAAATCAGAATTGACTGATAATTAACAAATCCGGCTTTTCCTCTAGGTATAATTCGCTAGATGATTTAGCATCCCTGGACATCAATTTAAGCATTATCCCCTCACCCCCTAGTCTCTTTTGTCCATCCCAGGGAGACGGGTTTTCCCATTCCCGATCGAAATTGCCATACAATAATCCCTTTAAGGCGGGGTGGCGTCTGGGACTGTGGTCCCCTCTCTCCTGTCGTGCCTAACTTCATCCAAATTAACCCGATATCTCAAATGCTCAATGAAATCTTGCCTTTTCAAGTATCTTTAGACCCCAGTGCCATTGCTGGCGCCTGTTTGTGGTCCTTGGCTTTATATTTGGGATTCTTTCCCGTGAGTGAGTGGGTGACAGAGCAGCTAAACCGCTGGTTTAACTTTGCGGAGCGCTCTTTGTACACTTCTGCGGCGGAATTTGAAAGAACCCGCAAAGGCAGGGAAGCCCAAAATGCTTTTTATGCCTCGGTGTTTAGCATTGTGCCTTTTTTAGCCGTGGGTAGTTTGTGCAATTATGGTTTGGAATGGAGCCTGGGTAATAGCTGGTCTATCAGTGTGGGAATTATTGCCTGCATTACCTGTGGCATTTATGAGTTAGGACGCCGTGATGGTCAGTCTTAGGCTATTTTGGGCTAAAGCCCAACTAAGAACCGAGGGCTAAAGCCCAACTACAAACCTTTGGCGACTAATTGGGCGATTTTGGCGGCGGCTCCGGGTTCGCCGCGTAGCTGGCGCAGGCTCGATCGCATCGCTGCCAACCGCTCCGGCTGCGCCAGTAATTCTAATGCTAAAAGCGCCACTGCGTCGGGCGATAGTTCCCCCACCAACTCGGGCACTATTTCCTGGTTTGCCCAAATATTTGGCCATGCAAATAACCGCTTTTGCCGCAATACTAGCCAGTTAATAGTTTTGGCAAAACCAGACCCCACTAAGGGCAAATTCGCCAATAACCCCGGTATGCCATCCCAAGCGCGCATGGCATCTAATTGTTGTGTGGGCAGTAATACTATCATGGGCACTGCTAAAGAACCCAATTCGGCGGTATTGGCGCCTACGGTGGTGAGACAAAGGCGACATTGGGAGAGTAAACCATAGGCGGGGGTTTCTGTCCAAATTTGCACCCGCAGTCCTGACGAAATTTCTAGGAAATACGAGTTATCCTGTTCTCTAATTAATTTGGCGCCAGTGCCTCCGAGCTGGGCAATGAGGGGGTTTTTACTCTCGTCGGCAAAATTGGCCAGGGTTTGCAGTTCTAAGGTGGGAGCCAGGGGGATGGCGAAGCGGGTTTGGGGGCGCTGTGCGTGGATGAGTGAAGCCACTGCTAGAGTCAAGGGCACACCCTGGGCTAATTTCGCTGGTTTAGAACCGGGCAGTAACCCAATCAATTCTCCGGAAATACCTCGATTTTGCCACTCATAAGCGGCGACTTCCGCCATTAAATCCCCCACCACGGTGAATTTATCGCCGTATTTGGCGGGACCGGGGGGGATAAGAGCTGGTTTCATTACGGCAAAGCAGTCAATTAAACTTTGCCAGCGAGCCTCCCATTCGGCATAAACTATAGTGCGGTATCCCAGGCGTTTGCCGATAATGGCGGTAAAAAACTGGTCGCCGCCAAGGAAAATTACGGCGCCTTTGCGTCGCCAGTCCCAGTTAGCGGCGGTTTGGCCCCAGAGGAGAAATGGCCAGAAATGCTCGGGTTCTTGTACCCGATCGACTTCGGGATAACTACGGGCGATCGTCCCTTCCCTTCCGGTAGCGTGGGGACAGGGACACAAAACCACTGATATCCTGACTTGGGCGCCATTACCATCCTCCCCCAGGTGTTGTCGCAGTTGTTGTACCACCGGACGCACCCAAGTCACCACCTCTCCCGGCCCGTTGGACAGGATTACAATATCAATTTGTTGTTTGTCGTTTGTCATTTGTCCTTTGTCCTTTGTCCTTTGTCATTTGTCCCTGGTCATTTGTCTTCACAAAGGACAAACGACAAGTGACAGTATAAAATAGGAGTTCAGAAAATGACAGAATTAATCGATGCTGTAAAACAGGGCGATATCACCAAAGTTACCGCCATACTTGATGCTGGCGCTGACCCCAACACCGCCGCAGAAGATAGTACAACAGTATTGATTTTCAGCGCCGAAGCTGGACAGGCAGATATTGTGGCCAAGCTGCTGGCTGCTGGTGCGGATGTGAATCTATGTGATGAGGACGGCTGGACACCTTTAATGGGTGCTGCTGCTGCTGGTCATGCGGGTGTTGTTAAGGACTTGCTGGCTGCTGGTGCTGATGTGAATCCCAAAACGAGCTTCGGTTTGACAGCTTTGATGGCTGCTGCTGGTGGTGGACATCAGGAAGTTGTGACCATTCTCCTCAACAGTGGTGCTGATTTCACCGCCAAAGATAATAATAACTGGACGGCCTTGATTTGGGCTGCCCAAGAAGGGCATAAACAGGTGATGGAATTGCTCAAACAAGCGCGAGACCAGGGTAAATCGTTGAGTGAACGACAGATTTAACCCAAAATATGAATCAAGGAATGATAATGATATAGTCAATTCAATTAAGTTTAATTGAATTGACTATACCTGCTGCTGCTTGTACGGAGCCGAAGGTACAATGACTAATGACTCTGTAGGATAAAGCCTCTAATCATAAATCATTGGTTCCCATAAAGATTATTGGGCGGCGGTTAATTTCGCTAACAGGTCTGTCCATCGGACACCTTCCAAATTGGGGAGAACTACTTGAGCGGCTCCTACCCGCTCCACGGGTCCGAGTCCTACTGCCAGCATCCCCGCTGCTAGAGCGGCTTCAATACCGGAGGCAGCATCTTCTACCACAACGCATTCCACAGGGGAAAGTCCCAATTGCTCGGCGGCGTGGAGGAACAGATCGGGAGCCGGTTTAGAACGATCGACGGTGTTACCGTCAGCGATCGCATGCACCAAGTGGGCAATATTGAGGCGATCGATGACCATCCTGGCATTTTTGCTCGCCGAGCCGATCGCCACCTTAATTCCCCCTACGTGCAGCTCTTCCAAGAGTTGGTCTGCCCCACTTAGTAAATGTTCGGGTCCGATTTGCTGCAACAGCTCCACATAATAGCGGTTTTTCCGCTCCATAATTTCCATCATCTTGGCTTCTGGGAGGACTTTTCCCCCCAACATCTGCAGCAAAGAATCCCGACGGGACAGACCTCGCATAGCTTCATTCGCCTTGCGGTCAAAAGGAATGTCCTCTTCATCCGCCACCCGCTGCCAACCTTGGTAGTGGAATTCCGCCGTATCTGTCAGCACCCCATCCAAATCAAAAATGACTCCCCGGATCCCTGGCGTCATGGGTGTGGCGGGTATCGCCACCGTTGGGGCAGAAAAATCAAACTCGTAGCTCTGACCGCGCCATTTTATCTTATACTTTAGCCGCGTCCAGCCCGGGGGTAAGTGCGCTTTTGCCGTCGGGTGGCTCTCCTGGTCATCGGGCAACTTTAAACCGCCAAAACCAAACACCATTGCCTGCCAAACACCACCAGCAGAAGCCGCATGAATACCATCAGCCGCATTCATCCGCACATCTTCTAAGTCAACCATCGCCGCTCGCATAAAATGTTCGTAGGCGGCGGCGGGTTGCTCTAAGTCGCAAGCCAAAATCCCATGTATGGCTGGACCGAGACTAGAGCCATAGGTGTGGTCTGTGCGTGGCGCATAATAATCCCAGTTTTTGGCTAAGATTTTTTCGTCCCAGTTCAGCCTTTGTCCTCCACCGGGGGAACCGATACTCCGCAGGAGGTACAGGAGCATCAACACGTCTGGCTGTTTGAGGACTTGGCGTTTATTGGCGCCTTCGATGCCCAAAATTGCCTGCATAGAGCGGCTGCGGGGCTCGTAGTCGGCTAAATTGATATCTTCAAGAGCGAAGAAACCCTCGCACTGCTCCACTAAACCAGTTTGCGGGTCGTACAGTACCCACAGGCGGCGAGCGATATCTGCCCAACGGTGGCGTCGGTCTTCTTTCAGGTCTAGTTTGGCTTCCAGCTCTTCGAGCCTTTCTGGGTGGAAGGTTTCCAGCCATTGCCACACTGCTAAGGCTGTTTCCAGGTGCCACTGCACCATCCGGTTGGTAAAGGTGTTGTTATCTACCCGCTCGTGGTATTCATCTGGTCCGATGACGCTGCGAATCTCATACCGTTCGCGCTTCCCGTTCCACTCCACGCGGGTGCCCCAGAAAATGGCGGTATCGAGGATGATTTCGGCGCCATAGTTGCGCATCCATTGGTCATCGCCGGTGGCTCGCCAGTATTGCCACACGCCATAGGCGACATCGGTGGTGATATGTAGTTCGCGATCGCCACACCAAATTCTAATCGGGTCCGCATCGGGATCCGTTGCCAGAATCCATCGAGGCGTCACCTCATCCCCAGTAGTGGCACTTTCCCAGGCAATAGCCGCTCCCGGATAGCCGCTAGCTTGCGCCTTGCGCCGACTTCCGGGCAGGGTATGATAACGGTAACTCAACAAATTGCGCGCTATCTGTGGTTGGGTGAGGGTAAACAGAGGCAGGATAAATATTTCCGTATCCCAGAAAATGTGACCCTTGTAGGCAAAACCGGAGAGACTTTTCGCCGGAATGCTCACCCGATCGTCCTGAGTGGGAGCGCTGATCAGCAGTTGAAACAAGTTGTGGCGTACCGCCAGTTGGGCTCGGATATCCCCTTCGATCGTAATATCGCAGTCTTCCCAAACAGTCGCCCAAGCCTCTTCGTGCGCCGCCCGCAAAACCTGGTAGTCTGGCAGTTGCGCCAAGTGCTGCTGGGCCGCCATTGCTGGTTTCTGCGTTTCCCGACTGGTAAAAACCGCCACTACCTTTTCCAAGGTCACAGTTTGTCCCGAACGAGCCGAAAAAGTAGTCGCCAAAGTGGGATAGCCTTCGCACCCCTTCAGCTCCATTTCTGGCGACTCGGCCCCGCGCACCTGCATCCCGATCGCCATCCCCAGTTCAATGCGGGTTTCCCGAGTGCGCTGGTGTAGCCAAACTCCCTGGGGTTGACCATTCTCACCGCCAATATCTCCCTGGTTCACCCATTCCCAGTGCATCACGCCTTGGTTTTCGGGATAACCGTTGATGCTCGACTGTACCTCAATCACGCCTTGGAAATTGAGCGGCGTTAGCGCCACCATCAGCGCGGCGACATGTTCATCGGCTTTGCTGACAAACCGCTGGAAGTGCAAATCAATCATATGGCCAGCGGGACTACGCCACCGCACCTGGCGCGAGAGCAAACCCCGGCGCAGGTCAAGTTGCCGATCGTAGTTGAGAACCTCCCCGAAGTCCAAGCGGAACTTTTCCCCATTCACCAATAAGGTAGTAGCGAGCCAGTCCGGGCAGTTAACCAGCTCTGTATAAACCACCGGTACGTCATCATAGACGCCATTGATAAAAGTCGCCGCCCAAGCTCCGGGATAGCCTTCTTCAAAGCTACCCCGAGTACAGAGGTAGCCATTGCCAATAGTAAACACCGTTTCTTTGTGGTGTTGGGTGCGATCGGTGGGCGCCCCTCCGGGGTGGCGGGTGTGAAACTCAGTCTCAGTCAGGAGCCAATCCTGATAGATAAAAGGGTGAGGAGGAACTTTTGCATCCATTGCTGCTGGTGCCGTTTACGGGATGTTGTGGGTATATGTCCTAATCATTCAGGATTTTGGTGTGGGATATCAGGAGAAAACTCCTATTCTTCCAATTTGATGGACTCGGTAAAAAATCCTGTCAACCGGTGGCCATCAGCGCTTTTAAAGCCACTATTTATTCAATCACATAACTTTTGGGCAATAGCCATATTTCAGATTTTTGGCCAATTCTGGACTGGTCAGCGCTCCCCATGTTGCTCCAGGAGTTTTTCAGAACGGGGTTTATAGATTAAGTAAAACAACGCTTCTAAATACCGCAATAATGGTTCCCGGTTCGCTGATGCCCCATAGTTCCAGAAACTGTAAACTTTCCCTAGTAACAGCAATTGTTTACTATGCAGTTTCCAGTTATATTTATCTTGCACTAATTGCACCCCCCGCTGGGAAATTGCTTGCCAGTATTCCGGCTCTACTTCGCATTTGGAGATAAACGAGAGGATTTTTGCCGCCGTCTCCTCCAAGTCCGTCGGGTTGATGGTAAACCCATTATCTCCATCTTGGATGGTTTCCGCCGGTCCGCCAAATTGGGTCACAAACACTGGTAAACCAGACACCATCGCTTCGATAATCGTCATGCCAAAGGATTCAAACCGCGCTGGGTGGACATAAATGCCTCCACGAGCCGCAATGCAGCGATAAACACCACCAGTATCCGGGGTGTTTAGGCGCATTCCTATCCAGCGCACTTTCCCTTTTAAATTATATTCTGCTAAGATGCCATGTAACTTTTCAATTTCCCCCTTTTCTTCCTCGCTGGTGCTATCTTCGGGCCGCACTTTACCCGCCACTAAAATTAAATTACACTTTTCCTGAAGCTGGGGACTCCGCCCAAAGCATTCTACTAAACCAGTTAGATTTTTCACTGGTATCAGGGGGGCTATGGAAAAAATGGGGCGCAAATTGGGTTGTTCTAGATGTCCAATAATCTGCGGGTCTTCTTTGGTAAAGAGGAGAGCGGCGATATGTGCCTTTTCTTCATCAGTAGCTGCATCGCGATCGTAGGGAAAGAAAATTTTCTCATTCACTCCCGGCGGCATGACGTTAAACTTGGGACTAAAGAGTTCAATCCCGTTCAGTACGTGATATAGTTCCGGCATAGTGAAAAATTGGTAAGATTCGTAATGTCCTACGCTATCGGGCGTCCCCACAATTTCTTGATAGGTACTGGTCAAGATAAAATCTGCCCCATTCATGGCAATTAAATCCGCCGTGAATTGCAGGGAAAATTTGTGGACTTCTTCCAGGTCTTGCCAGTACAGATTACTAAATAGATGCCGGGGTTTTTCCAGCACGTGGGCAATGCTCCCGTAGGGAATGTGAAAAATTCTAGACAGCAGGAATGCCACTAAGTTGCCGTCGGAATAGTTGCCCAGCATTAAATCTGGGTTGCCCTGGAATGCCTCAATGAGGATGGCTTCGGCGTCGATGGCAAAGGTTTCTAAATAAGGCCAAATTTCGGTTTTAGAAATCCAATTTTGGGTGATATTAGGATTAAATTCTCTGAAAGGCACCCGCAAAATCCAGGCATTTTCTGCCTCGGCGATTTTTTCTAGAGGTTCGTGGGCGGTGGTTTCGTCGCTGTTGGGGATCAGTCTGGTCAAAACGATGACTTTTGGCTGAATGCCAAATTGGTCGAGTCCGGCGAGTTTTATATCTTCTTGTAGTCGGTTTTCTAGGGCGATCGCTTGGTTGAGGACATACACGACCTGACCGCTGGTATCGGGACGCCCTAATACTCCTTTTTGTCCTACCCAACCGTGGACGGAGACGAGGACGGCGCGAAATATGAGGGGAATATGGCTGATGAAGGCTTCTAAAACTGCTGGGTCTGGAGCATCAATTAGTTTATCGAGAAATTCTAGAACCGTGCGCACCCGACCGGCATTTTTACCCCAACCGGGTTCAAAACCTAGCAGTTGCAGTTGGGTGTGAAAGTTTTGGTAAGGTTCGTCTGGGGGGAGGTTGGCAACTATTTTTAACGCCTGTGGTAGCTGCTGGGATAGTTGGCTAATGGAATTAATTTTTTCACTGAGTAATAGGCTAGTTGTGTTATGCTGGTGTTGGTGCAAAAAGCCGAGAAGCACCTCTAACCAATGCTGGGGTTCTTGAAACAGCTTGCTGGCTAAATGGCGGTTGAGAAACTCCAAACCGTTGCCCACGTTTCTGGGGTCTTTGATGGTGGGAAAATATCGGGAAAAAGACCCAAAATCGATTTCTAGGAGCCTACCTTTGGCGGGAAAGTAGGGGCGGTTGACGATCCGATCGCGCAACGCCAGCAGCTCGCCTACTGGTATCGCCTTCAGTTCTGTGAGGTCTGACCCCATCCGCCAGATTTCTTGGCTCCCCATTCTCGGTCGGATCACCCACCAGCTTTGTGCTGCTTCCAAGATGATTTCATGGGTATAGTGGATCAGTTCTCCCAAACATGAGGATTTGTAAAAGTAAGCGGGCTTATCTTGTTTAGTGCAGTATTCGGCAAAAAAATGTAAAATTTGATTACGGAGAAAATACCCATCTCCCGAACTGGTTAAGTAACCGGTTAATTGCTGTAAGTCCGCTTTCTCTTCGCTGCTCAATACCGCTTTGATTAGTTCACTCATAATTATTTCGTTTTTGAATTTTTAGTTTTTTAGTAAGTGATCCTTTTGGGAATTTTTTTCATTCGGATATATAGCAGATTCCATGTGGCACCCTTTATGGGTATGCGTTGCAGTAGGTGTAGGGGCGAAGCATTCGCTAATCAACCTCTATGAGCAACCGAAAAGTTATCGGTGCGAATGCTTCGCCCTCTCACTGCTGGAGAATCATTCGGGGCCGGCTTTAGCCCTCTTGATTATGTTTGTAGTAGGGCTTTAGCCCTCTTGATTGGCGTTTGGTGCTAAAACTCGTTGGCTTAAAGTTGAGTTTTATTCAGGCGGGAAATTTTCGGGAGGATTTGACTCCCTAAAGAGTAGGGTAATTCTTGGCGACAGCCAGTGCAAAACCAGAAAATTTCTCCCTTGCGAGCATGGCGCAATAGTAAATTGCCGCAGCAAAAACAAGAATTATCACGCATAGTTTATACCGTTTACATTTTGATGGGCAATAGGGGCAAGTTTGGGAACTGTATCCCCTCCCTGGCTCTCCCAACTGGGAAGAGGGGGGAGGGTATTGATTAAGCGACTAGCTGGTGACTGTGCATGTGACCATTGCGCTGGCTCATGGTGGCTTTTATCACTTCTGCATAGGCGGCTTCGTATCCCTCCACCATTGTGGCAACGCTGAAGTGCGCCATCACACGATCGCGGCAGGCTTGGCGGTTCAATTTCACAGCAGCAGGAATAGCAGCGATGATTTCTTCAATGGTGTTGCAGATAAAACCGGTTTCGCCGTGGGCAATTACTTCTGGGACAGAACCCATATTCATCCCGATAACTGGGGTGCCGGTACTCATGGATTCAATCATCACTAAACCAAACGGTTCTCGCCAGGTGATGGGGAAGAGTGTCACTGCTGCATTGCCGATTAATTCCACTTTCTGATCGTGGTCTATTTCCCCTAAGTATTCTATTTGGTTGCCGTCGATTAAAGGTTTAATTTCGCCTTGGTAAAATTTCCGATCGACCGGATCGATTTTTCCGGCAATTTTCAGGTGCCACCCGGTAGCGCGAGCAATGGCGATCGCGTGCTGAATCCCCTTCTCTGGGGATAACCTGCCCAAAAATGCTAGGTAGGGCCGATTTTGCGGTTTCGGGAAAAAGGGATAATTATTCATGTCAATCCCATTATACACCGTGTCCACATAATTAATTTCCCACTCCGGTTCTCTCTGGGCATCGCTGATGCTGATATAATTTTGTTTCCGATAACGCTTATACAGCTTACGCCCGTCTGGGGAAAATGTGCCGTGAATCGTATGTATTACTGGCGTCTGGATTACCTCTGCCCAAGGAAGCGCCGAATATCCCGTGTGAAAGTGAATTAAATCGAACTCGTCTGATAGTTCTACAACCCGCTGCAATTGTAGCATCTCATACACACCGGGCTCGCGGATGTTGCTGTTAAGGCGAATTGCTTGGCTGACTACAGATTCCAAGCGGGCTAAGGTTTGAGAATCCCCAGAAGCAAACAGAGTTACCTCGTGACCGCGCCGGACTAATTCATCACTCAACAGACCGACAACCAATTCTATTCCGCCATATCCTGGTGGGGGCACTCGCTCCCACAGGGGTGCAATTTGAGCAATTTTCATCAAATTTTTCTCCTTTAAAGTAAATGCAATCCTTGCTGGCGAAATTTTCTGGATTTATCGGGATGTGTTACCAGAGCTTTTTTTGATTTTTGCTTGTCTAATAGTTGCGGTAATTGCCTTACACCACTAAAGTATAAGGCATAAATATGAACATTTGGTAAAGAAATTAGGTGATAATTGGTGAAGAACTGATTTTTGTTGATTTATCTCAGTTTCAGGCGGGAGATTTGACCCGCTATCTATTCAAAGCGTTGGGGTTCCGTACTATGATATTTAGATAATTTGGCTGGGCAATACTTAGCTCGCCTAGGAGCTGCCCGTAGGCACTTATGCTCTGGATATTGGCTCGCACCGCGCCCGATGGAGGGCACGGCGTGATTAAGATTTTTGGTGAAAGCGAGAGATTGATGTATGTCGGCTCCGACAAATCCAATTCCGGCAAATTGGCAAAAATTCAGGGGAAAAATTCTGGCAAATCGGAAAAATTTATCTGGTGATTTCAGACCCAGGGTGGGCATTGCTGGGCTCAAATGCCCTTGTCGATCGAACCGTGCTGATTATCGGTACTGCCCCCCCCACCGTACCAGTTATCTCCTTAAGTGCAACAATACCTTCCCCAAAATCCTCAGCATCGAGGACAGGGCATTGCTTTGTCCTGAGTATTGGCAGCAAAGGGTGATTTGGAATAAGCCATTATACCACAAGTGTTAATTTATGTAAATATGTTGTATAAGTAATTTTTTCAATATCTGTAAAAATTTGTGAAGATGGGGCCGGGTTTTTTATCGAATTGTGTCAAATAATGGCAAAATCGCCATTGGTTAAGCGTTTTCTGGTAAAAAAACTTATTAGAGCCAATCTCAAGAGAAGAGAACACGGAGCTAAAAGGAGCCAAAGCGCATGTTCACCCACGTTAAGCCCACCATTCGACATATAGCCCCGGATGACTTGCGGGGTCGATCGCTTCTCAAGGTGGTCTATGTGGTGCTAGAAGCCCAGTATCAGAGCGCCTTATCGGAAGCTGTTCGTACCATAAACCGGGAAAATGAGAATATCGCCATTGAAATCAGCGGTTATTTGATTGAGGAACTGAGGGACCCTCAAAACTGCGAAGACTTCCAGCGCGATGTGGCAAATGCCAACATCTTTATCGCTTCCCTCATCTTCATCGAAGACCTCGCCCAAAAGGTGGTGGAAGCTGTGCAACCCCACCGGGATAACCTGGATGTGGCGGTAGTCTTCCCCTCGATGCCCGAGGTGATGCGCCTGAATAAAATGGGTAGCTTTTCCCTGGCCCAGTTGGGACAGTCTAAGAGCGCCATAGCACAATTTATGCGCAAGCGCAAGGAAAAATCTGGCGGCTCTTTCCAAGATGGGATGCTCAAGCTGCTGCAAACTCTGCCTAAAGTCCTGAAATATCTCCCCATCGACAAGGCCCAGGATGCGCGCAACTTCATGCTCAGCTTCCAATATTGGCTGGGTGGTTCGCCGGAAAACTTGCAAAACTTCCTGCTGATGTTGGCGGCGAAGTATGTGTTTAAAGATGAAAACAACCGCAAAGGCACCGAAGTGCAATTCGCCGAGCCGGTGGTTTACCCGGATATGGGCATCTGGCACCCCTTGGCTCCGAAAATGTTTGAAAATGCCCGGGATTATCTCACTTGGTATAATAGTCGTGATGATATTTCCGATGACCTGAAAGACCCGCTAGCTACTTGTATCGGCTTGGTTTTGCAGCGGACTCACTTAGTGACTGGTGATGATGCTCACTATGTGGCAATGGTGCAAGAATTGGAGGCGATGGGGGCGCGTCCGATCGCGGTGTTTAATGGCGGTTTGGATTTTTCTAAGCCAGTAGATGAATATTTCTGGGATGTGAGCGCTAAAGGTGTAGAACCTTTACCCTTGGTGGATGCGGTGGTGTCTTTAACTGGTTTTGCTCTGGTGGGCGGACCGGCTCGCCAGGACCATCCCAAGGCCATTGATTCCTTGAAACGCCTCAACCGTCCTTATATGGTGGCTTTGCCTCTGGTGTTCCAAACTACGGAGGAATGGCAGGATAGTGATTTGGGTTTACACCCAATTCAAGTAGCATTGCAGATTGCAATTCCAGAACTGGATGGGGCGATCGAGCCTATCATCGTTTCGGGACGGGATGGCGCCACGGGTAAAGCCATTGCTCTGCAAGACCGGGTAGAGGCGATCGCCACTCGCGCCATCAAATGGGCCAACCTCCGCCGCCAACCCAAACTCGATAAGAAAATCGCTATAACCGTCTTCAGCTTCCCCCCAGACAAAGGCAACGTGGGGACCGCCGCCTATTTGAACGTCTTTGGCAGCATCTTTGAAGTGATGAAAGCACTCAAAGGCAACGGCTATGACATCCCAGATTTACCCGAGTCCGCCGAAAAGCTGATGGAAGAAGTCATCCACGACGCACAGGCGCAATACGCCAGTCCGGAGCTGAATATCGCTTACCGGATGTCCGTGGAAGAGTACGAACGCCTCACCCCCTACTCGGAACGCCTCCACGAAAACTGGGGACCACCTCCGGGACACCTGAACAGCGACGGCCAAAACCTGTTAATTTACGGCAAATCTTTTGGCAACCTGTTTATCGGCGTGCAGCCGACTTTCGGCTATGAAGGCGACCCGATGCGGCTGCTGTTTAGCCGTTCCGCCAGTCCGCACCACGGTTTCGCCGCCTACTACACCTATTTAGAACATATCTGGGGTGCTGATGCAGTGCTGCACTTCGGGACTCACGGCTCTTTGGAATTTATGCCGGGTAAACAAATGGGCATGTCTGGGGACTGTTATCCCGATAACTTAATCGGCAATATCCCCAATATCTATTACTACGCGGCAAATAACCCCTCGGAGGCCACGATCGCCAAACGCCGGAGTTATGCTGCTACTATCAGCTATCTAACACCACCGGCGGAAAATGCAGGTTTATATAAGGGTTTGCAAGAACTCAGCGAGTTAATTGGCTCTTATCAAACTCTCAAAGATAGTGGGCGCGGTGTTCCCATTGTCAGCACCATCATTGAAAAATGCCGTCAGGTCAATTTAGATAAAGATATTGCCCTACCCGAACAAGATGCTGCAGAACTCACAGCCGAGGAACGGGATAATTTAGTCGGTTTGGTTTACCGCAAGCTGATGGAAATCGAATCTCGCTTGCTGCCTTGCGGGTTGCATGTGATTGGTAAGCCACCATCGGCGGAAGAAGCGATCGCTACTTTGGTGAATATCGCCAGTTTGGACCGGGAAGAAGAGGGTATCCTCAGCTTACAGCGGATTATTGCCAACAGTATTGGGCGCAATATTGAGGAGATTTACAGCAATAGCGATCGGGGCATCCTCACCGATGTGGACCTGTTGCAACAAATCACCCTGGCTGTCCGCGCCGCCGTCGCCGCTCTCGTTAAAGAGCAAACCGACGCTGAGGGCCGGGTATCCCTGGTTTCTAAGCTGAATTTCTTCAATATGGGCAAAAAAGAACCCTGGATCGTGGCTCTGCACGAACATGGGTTCACCAAAGTTGACCCCGAACCCATCAAACCTCTGTTTGAGTATCTGGAATTCTGCTTGCAGCAAGTCTGCGCCGATAACGAACTGGGGGCATTATTGCGCGCCTTTGAAGGCGAATACATTCTCCCCGGTCCCGGTGGCGACCCCATCCGCAACCCGGATGTGTTGCCCACAGGGAAAAATATGCACGCTCTGGACCCCCAATCGATTCCCACGGCGGCGGCGGTGAAATCGGCAAAAGTGGTGGTCGATCGGCTTTTGGAGCGGCAACGTTTGGACAACGGGGGCAAATATCCCGAGACGATCGCCTGCGTCCTCTGGGGCACCGACAACATCAAAACCTACGGCGAATCCCTCGCCCAAATCATGTGGATGGTCGGCGCCAAACCCGTCCCCGACGCCTTGGGCCGCGTCAACAAACTAGAACTCATCCCCCTAGAAGAACTAGGACGGCCCCGCATCGACGTAGTAATCAACTGCTCCGGCGTCTTCCGCGACCTGTTCATCAACCAAATGAACCTCCTCGACAAAGCCGTGAAAATGGCCGCCGAAGCCAACGAACCCCTAGAAATGAACTACGTCCGCAAACACGCCCTCAAACAAGCCGAAGAAATGGGCATCAACCTGCGGCAAGCCGCCACCCGCGTTTTCTCCAACGCCAGCGGCTCCTACTCTTCCAACGTCAACCTCGCCGTAGAAAACAGCACCTGGGAAAGCGAATCAGAACTACAAGAAATGTATCTGACCCGCAAATCCTTTGCTTTCTCCTCCGATAACCCCGGTAGCTTTGCCGAAAGTCGTCAGATTTTTGAATCCACCCTCAAAACCGCCGAGGTCACATTCCAAAACCTCGACTCTTCGGAAATCAGCCTCACCGACGTATCCCACTACTACGACTCCGACCCCACCAAGGTAATTTCCAGCCTGCGTGGTGATGGCAAAACCCCTGCCTCTTACATGGCAGACACCACCACCGCTAACGCCCAAATTCGCACCCTCGCCGAAACCGTGCGTTTAGATTCCCGCACCAAACTACTTAATCCCAAGTGGTATGAAGGAATGCTCGCCCAAGGTTATGAAGGCGTCCGCGAAGTGTCCAAGCGTCTGGTGAATACGATCGGCTGGTCAGCCACCGCCGGAGCCGTGGATAACTGGGTTTATGAAGAAACCAACGAAACCTTTATGAAGGATCCAGAAATGCAGCAACGTCTGCTGAACCTGAATCCCAACTCCTTCCGCAAAATGGTCGCCAGTTTATTAGAAGCCAACGGACGCGGCTACTGGGAAACCAGCGAAGAAAACTTAGACCGTTTGCGTCAGTTGTACCAAGAAGTTGAAGACCGCATCGAAGGCATAGAATAGAATCTCCAGCGGCTCGGTTTTCTCCAAAATATGTAAATACAAACGTAGGGGCACGGCATCGCCGTGCCCTTTCTTTTTGTGGTTTTCGTTCTACCTTGACAGTGATATCAGTTTGTGATATCATAAGCAGTAGATAACGAAACGAAGAAGGTTTGTAGTTGGGCTTCAGCCCAATCCGGAGGGCTAAAGCCCAACTACGAACGGGAACAGATTTTAGGGAGGAACGGCATATTGACAAATCACTGTAATCTATGGCTAAACTGGGTTTCTGCCTTCGATTCGCAGGCGATCCGGCGTGGGATGCCTTCGAGCTTATCCCCGATCTGGAGTTACAACCCGGTTCATATATGAATAAAAATCTATGGATCTAAATAATAAGCAACGTAAAACTTTAGAGTTAATTTTTACCGACCCTGTGCCCGCCAATATCAATTGGCAGGATATTGAAAGTCTATTTATAGCCCTAGGAGCGACGATCGACCAAGGTAAAGGCTCGAAAATTTCGGTGACATTAAATGATGTGATATCTATTTTTCACAGACCCCATCCTCAAAAAGAGACGGATAAAGGTGCAGTGAAATCAGTGAGAAAATTTTTCCAAACCGCAGGTATTGAACCGTGATAGTTTAACCCAATAACGGGGCGTTGAACAATAACGCCCCAAAGTTCTAAAAATTCATTTGAATTAATTCAGTCAAATTTATTCAGCCATATTGATTAGCCATGTTCACTTACAAAGGTTACACCGGTCAAGTTGAAGTAGATGTAGAAGCGGGGATTTTATTCGGGGAAGTATTGGATATTTATGATGTGGTCACATTCAAAGGAATAACTGTTGAAGAAGCTCGCCTAGACTTTGAAGATTCCGTGGATTTTTATTTAGAAATATGCCAAAAAAAAGGGCGAGAACCAGATAAACCATTTTCTGGCAAACTTCTATATCGCACTAATTCAGATACCCACCGCAAAATTTTTATTGCTGCCAAAAAAGCCGGTAAAAGCATCAACGCCTGGATGGATGAAGTGTTGCGGGAGGCGGCGGATAAGTCCATCAATACTAAACAAAAACCGGGCAAGGCAGAAGAAAAACCCACTGCTGACAGTGCAGAAGAACAACCCACTGCTGACAGTGTTGAAGAAAAACCCAGTGCTGACAGTGCAGAAGAAAAACCCACTGCTGAAGAAACCAAGGTTCTCGTAGAGGCATCTAAGGTGTAGAATAAAGTTATACCACAAATAAAAAGGGGCAATTGGTCAATTGTCCCTTTTCAAAAATTAATGTCAACCAATGAGGGGGATGAGATGCAGCCTACCTATATTCTCTATCACGGGAACTGTTATGATGGTTTTGGCGCGGCTTGGGCGGCGTGGAAGGCTTTGGGGGATAAGGCCCAGTATATTGGCGTCAACTACGGAGAACCTCAGCCGGAAATCCCCGACAATGCGGCGGTTTTTATTGTAGATTTCTCCTATCCCAGAGATGTGCTGCTACAGCTAAGGGAGCGATCGAGTAGCCTGCTGGTACTGGACCACCACAAAACTGCCCAAGAAGATTTGCGGGGATTGGATTTTGCCGTGTTTGATATGCAGAAGTCCGGGGCAATGCTGGCGTGGGAGTTTTGGCACCCAGACGAACCGATACCGGACCTGATTTCTTATATCCAAGATAGAGATTTATGGCAGTTTGAGTTGCCCGAGAGTCGAGAAGTGTTTGTGGCTCTGACTTCCTATCCGATGGAGTTTGAAATCTGGGATAGTCTGGATGTGGGGTTTTTAAAAACCGAAGGGGAGCCGATTTTGCGGTTTCAGCAGCAAACGGTGAGGAGTATTTGCCGTAATGCGTTTTATCGGGATATTGGCGGCTATACGGTGCCTGTAGTGAATGCTACGGCGTTTTTTTCCGATGTGGCTCACGAACTTTGCTGCCGCTATCCAGAGGCGCTGTTTACGGCTTATTATTATGACCGCAAAGATGGGAAAAGGCAATGGGGTTTGCGCTCTGAGGGTGATTTTGATGTGAGTGTAGTAGCGAAAAAAATGGGGGGCGGCGGTCATCGCAATGCTGCCGGTTTTGTAGAAGAATAAACAGATATTTGTCCTTTGTCCTTTGACAAGGGGGCTGTGCTGCTTAGTTTGTCTCTATCTTACCAGATAATTAGCCACAATGCACCCACAACTAGCCGAGGCTCCGCATAACTTGGCGAAAGGCACGATCGCCTCTTGACCCCGCAAAAGAAACCGGGTTTCTGCGATAATTTTGGTCTAGTCACAGAGATTTTGCTAGAAACCCGGTTTCTGGTCCATAAGCTGACGGGGTGACAACCACCTCAAAAGCCTGATAGAATCAAGGACATAGCCCTCAGACCCCGCTGAAAAAATGGGAGCTTATTCCTTCTAATTCGCATTAATTCTGTGATAATTTTTTGACAAAACT
>Ga0209172_10000827_pt1 | contig 78213 bp, 60 predicted proteins | sample LarsenN4metaG_FD_184113 | JGI IMG/M metagenome (GOLD analysis project Ga0209172, IMG submission 184113) | Hot spring sediment bacterial and archeal communities from British Columbia, Canada, to study Microbial Dark Matter (Phase II) - Larsen... ... | reverse complement strand
CAAACTAGGCCAGGCCAATACCCAAAAAAGTTTGGGCGACCTGGCCATGCGGGTGGACGATTTGAAAGGCGCGGCCCAACGCTACGAAGCCGCCCTGACCCTCTTCTCTCAGATTGACGACAAACTCGGCCAGGCCAATACCCAAAAAAGTTTGGGCGACCTGGCCATGCGGGTGGACGATTTGAAAGGCGCGGCCCAACGCTACGAAGCCGCCCTGACCCTCTTCTCTCAGATTGACGCCAAACTCGGCCAGGCCAATACCCTTGTAAGTCAAGCCAAAGTTTTTGACATACAGGGTAACCTGGAGCAAGCGCTAAAAAATCTTGAAATCGCTCTGGGTCTCTTCCAATCATTCGACGATATTTACAGTATTGCCCTTGGTTTAGGTGTTTTGGGTGAGATTTGGCTTAGAAATAACCAGCCCGAGTCCGGGTATCGAACCTGGGCGCAACGCCTTATGTTGATTGTAACTCTTGACCCGGCCTTGTTTGGCCAGATGGCCAGCCGGACCATTAATATGGCCAAAAACCATGCCCGCGCCCAGCCCGACCAGGCCGCCAACGGCTGCGCCGCCCTGCTGGGCGAGTTACAAAATGCTAAAGTTGAGGCTGAGGAGCGCCAGGCTTTATTGGGGTTGACGGCGGACATCTTCCGGGTGATCAGCCTGGCCGCCCAGGCCGCCGGTCAAAGCGGCCCGGAGCAGGCGGAAACGCTGGCCCAGGCCCAAACCCTGGCCCAGCAGGTGGACGAGGCCACGAACAGCGCCTTTGGCCTGGCCGCCTGGCTGGATGAGAGGGAAGCATGAAGCCCAAACCTGTTGACCGTGCCAGCCTGTTTCTGGCTGCGCTCTTCCTGGCCGCAACCCTCCTCGGCTGCCGCGATGAGCGGGCCTGGACCAGCGCCGACTCCTGGTACAACCCGCCGCCTTCGGAAATTTATCCCCTCTCCGGCTGGAAAACGCTGGATTACACCCAGATCCATCAAGTGACGGCAGCGCAGCAGCCGGCGGCAGAGGCGCTGCTGGAGAACGCCGCCATTTTAGAACTCACCCCCCAGCAGGCCGCCGAGCTGACCGGCCAACCCCTGGCGGATCACCCCACCACCAAACCTTACCTCACTCGCGGCGTTTATTTGAACCGAGGTGGGTTTTCCATCCATTTTAAAGACCAGCAACTCCTCGTGTCTCACGACTCGCTGGGGCACGGGCCGGCGCCGATGAAACGGCAGGCGTTGGTGCTGCAATTAAACCGGCTGCCCCAGGAAGTGTTTGTGACCTGCTCGATGGCGGAGTAGGCGGCGTGATGCGTGATACGTGATGCGTAAAAAGTCACGTATCACGTATCACGTGTCCCCTTCTCTCAACCCCACTGACCGGCTTTGACGCCTGAGCCGGCAGGGTTATAATTCCCAAATGTTCTGTCAGCTATAGACTCAGTAGAGCAGGTCATAAGTTTATGCTACCTTGCTACCTGCTATAGGTGTCCAGAAAAATTCTTTCCCAACAATCAAGGTAGCAAGGTAACAAAGTAGCAATTTGTTACCTGCTACCCTGCTACTTGCTACCTGTTTCGGTGGCGAAAACTTTTCTGGAGAACTATACCTATATAAGTGAGGATACGCCGCATGAAACTATTCCGTGTTTTGCCGGGCCTGGCTTTGGCTTCAGCGATCAGCCTGACGGCTTGCAACGCCGAACAACCCGCGCCCGCCGCCCCTCCCACCGCGACGCCGGTTTCATTTTTGACCCAACCCGAAGCCACCCCCACGCCCGTCGTTGAACCCGCCAGCGCCGCCACCACTGAACCCCTACCCTCCCCTACAGTCTCAACGCCTACACCTGCACCGACCCTGCCTCCTGAGCCGACGGCAACCAACACCCCTGTCCCCACCGCCACCCCCCTGCCTTCGCCCACGCCCATTCCCGCACCTCAAGTGACTGTGCCCAATAGTTCGACCACGGCCATCAACGTCCGTTCCGGGCCGGGCACGGCTTACCCGGTGGTGGGTCAATTTAACCCCGGCCAGACGGCTCCGGTCACAGGCCGCAACGCCGAGCAAAGCTGGTGGCAAGTCAGCCTGGCCGATAACAGCCTGGGCTGGGTGTTTGGCGAGTTGGTCCAGCTTTCCGGCAGCAGCGAGGGCATCCCGGTGGCCGAAGCGCCGCCCCCTCCGCCGACGGCTACGCCTGTACCGGAGGCTGAGGCCAAGGTGGAGGCGGAGGAAGGGAGTCAAGAGCCGCAAACGCCGGAGGAGTTGGAGGGTCAACTACGCTGCGGCAAAGATTTCTGTGTAACCTACCAGGCCATGGTGCCCATCTGGGAAAACGGCGGCTGCATTGGCAACCACAGCATCTATGTAACGGTGCTGCAAGGCCCGCCGCCGGGCACGCCGATGGATGGCGTGGTTATCGGCGATACTTTCAACAATATCGAGGTCGCTTCCGGTGATAAAGGGCCGGGCACAGCCGAGGTGACGCTGTGGATGAACAGCATGTCCTTGAAGGTCAAACGGCACATTGACGGCACCCCCTACACCAGTGAGGAAAGTTTTAGCTTTACCTCCCACGACGAACTCATCCCCGCCGAAGTGCTGGCCGCCAACGGTTACTGCGACGGCAGCGTCGAGAAGTGCCGGGTGGCCCAGCAGAATAATCAAGTCTGCCGGGGGCATTACTCGTATCGGGTGACGTTTCATAAATTTGATTAGAGCGTGTGATGCCCCTTCGCCTGTTTGAAAAATTTCTCAACGCCCGTTACAATATATTATGGTAACTGTTCAGCTATGTCATTTCGACCGCAGGGAGAAATCCCCGATACCTTACTTTTACATGTTGTACCCTGGGGATTTCTCGCTCCTTCGTCGCTCGAAATGACATGAGCCTAAGTAGCAACATATTTGTCAGTTTTGCTCAGAGTCGAGGGAGGTTATGGCGATGAGATATATCCCAACCAGCAGGGTTGCGTGGGGAAAATTTACCAACCGTAAGGGTCTGTCACCGCCTACCTTGTGTTGGCAAACCACGGTTTGCCCGCTCCTTCTCCTCTTCCTCAGCCTCAGCCTTTCTTCCCCTGCCCACAGTCAAGAATCACCCATCACCGCCTCCGTCAACCACACCCACTTTTCCACCGATGAACTGGTTATCTTAACCGTCACCGTCACCGATGATTCGGCCTTGCAGCCCCGGCCTATTTTGCCCCAGTTGGACGGCCTGGTGGTGGTTGATATGGACCTGGCCACCGACCTGAGCGTGGTCAACGGCAAAATTCAAACCGAGGTCCATTACACCTACCGTTTGCAGCCGCGCCGCACCGGCACACTGACCATCCCGCCGGTCACAGTTAAAATTGACGACAAAATTTACCGGGCTGCGCCCATCTCGGTTGAAATAACCCAGGGCGCGCCGCCCGCACCGGCCGCCGGCAATGCCGTCAGACCGGCTAACATCTCGCCCCCGGCGGCCTTGAAAGGGCAAGATTTTTTCATCGAAGCCCAGGTTGACCCACCCAGCCCCTACCTGGGCCAGCAAATTATTTACACCTTCCGTTTTTACCAGGCCATCAAAATTTACCGCCAGCCGCAGTATGACGGCCCTCTGTTTATCGGCTTTGAAACAATGGGTCTGCCGGTGCGCGAATACAATCTCGACGCGGCGGGCCGGACCTACTTGGTCAGCGAAATCCGCACGGCGCTGTTTGCCAAGAGCGCGGGCCGCATCACCATCAGCCCTGCCCGGCTGATGTTTCCCGGCAACATCTACGAGGAGCCGGTCGAGCTGTACACCGAGCCGGTCACGGTGGAGGTCAAACCCCTGCCCGACAATGCCCCGCCCGGTTTCAGCGGCGCTGTCGGTCAATTTACCATGGAAAGTTCGTTCAGCCCGCAAGTGGCCGTGGTCAACCAGCCCTCGACCTTTCTGCTGGCCGTGACCGGCGTAGGTAATATTCCCCTGCTGCCGGAACCCATCTGGCCCGACCTGACCGGCTGGCGCATGTATGACTCCCTCTCTAGTCTGACCACCGAAACCGGGGAAGACGGGCTGATGACCGGCACCCGCGTCTTCGAACGGTTGGTGGTGGCCGACCGGCCCGGCGACTTTACCCTCCAGCCGGCCACCTTTATCTACTTCGACCCGCTGGCGGCGGAGTATCGCACCATCTCCAGCCGGCCGCTCATAGTCAAAGTAATCCCCGTGCCCACACCCGATCCGAACATCACGCCGACTCCCGCCCCGGCCAACACGCCGGTGGCCGCGCTAACAGCAACCACGCCGATGCCGGCCGACCCGATAGTGAATCCGGGTTTGGTGGTTTCACCGGACACGGTCCAGTCGGTCACGCTGCCGGCGCTTTTTCTGCTGGTAGGCGGGCTGTGTGGGGCGCTGCCGGTGGCGGTAGCACTGGGGGCCGGCGGGTTGTGGTGGTGGCAGCACCGCCGCCGCCCGATGATGACTACACCCAAACCCCGCCCCGAACTGAAAGGGCTGCGCCAGCCGCGCCATAGCCTCCACCCCAGTTTGGCGGCGGCTATGCGCGGCCAGGATGATAATTACAAGGTGGTCGGTTTGGCCTTGCAGCAGTACCTCGGCGCTGCGCTGCATACGCCGGTGCAAGGCTTGACCCGCACCGAGCTGGCCCGCCGTTTGCAGGGGGCCGGTCTCGGCGAGGAGCTGATCGAGCGGGTCGAAGCCTGTCTGGTCCAGAGTGAAATTGGCCGTTACGGCCCGCCCAGCGACGACGCCGGCTGGGGCCTCATGGCCGAAACCGAGGCCCTGCTGTGCGAGTTGGAAGAGGTGTTGGGGAAAGTTTAGCAGTTATACCCAACGCATTTCAAAATTTCCGTAGCTGACGCATCTCCATGCGTCAGCGGACGGCATAGGGATGCTGTCTTACGGAAATTTTAGCGTGCGCTTAGTATACGTGGGGATAACTCCTCCACATAGCCCCAATCGTTCAAATGGGCATAAGTTATGCCTACGGTGAGACTTCCTCTTGTATTGGACGACAGCTCATACCTGTTATAACATAAAAACAGGGTCCCTGAGCTTAGAGCCTTTTCCGAATAACCCTCAAACCGTTGGGGTGATGCTTATCATCAAAAGCAATGATATTTGTTACTAACCCACCCGGAAAGAAGCTGATATCATCATCCGCTTCCTCACAGGTCGCTTCAATGAGTACGCTGCTATGCACCCAGAAACCGAGTTCGAGTTTGTGGAACTCTATGTGCCGGAGATTGTTGACAAACTTATTAGCGCGTTTTTGACCGGCACGGGAGCACCTGATATCATTGGCCTGGAGCGGGGTAGGTTTCCCCGGGTTAAAAGAGGGTCTGGCCGAGCGGGAGCTATACGGCCTGAACCCCCGGCTGGAGACGGAGGGACCTGGTTTTAAGGATAAGTTTCTGCGCTGGGGACTCTACTCGTGGGCCGGCAAAACCTATGGCATAGACCAGGGCCTATCCTTGTGTGTTTACTACTATCGCCAAGACATTTTTGAGCAGGCCGGCCTCGACCCGAACACCTTTGAAACATACGACAATTTTATCCGGGCGGGCCAGATACTCAAAGCCAAAACCGGCTCATATTTGACCATTACCGAGACAGCCTCTTCCACCTATCCTTCGCTGTTTTTGCTACAGAACGATGGCGGCCTCTTTGACCAATACGGCGAGGTCCTGCTCGACAGTCCCCAGATCATATCAAAGAACTGGTTAGAGAACGCACGCATGACCTCCAGACAGCCCAGCGAGCCGCCGAAGCGGCCAATCAGGCCAAGAGCAGTGCCTGGCCGCCGGGGCCAATGCCTTTATCTCTAAACCTATCCACCAGGAAGAGTTACTGGCCCAACTGGGCCGCCAGTTACAGCTAACCTGGTTGTATAAGCAGCCCCCGCTTGAGCCGGTCGAGGCGCTCCAGGTTGACCTGCCCCCCGAAGAAGTGGAGCTACTCTACAGCCTGGCGCGGCGGGGGCGCATCCCGGAAATTCGGGCACGGCTGGATGAGTTGGAACAACGCGGACCAGAATATCAAGCCTTTGTCGCTCAACTACGCCGGCTGGCCCGGCACTACCGCAGCAAAGATATTCAAACTTTACTAGAATCCTACCGGCAGGAGTAGAGACAGCGTGAAAATCGAAAAACCTGACAAACATCACCTCTTGATTGTAGATGACACCCCCGCTGATGTTGACATATTACTGGAATATCTGGGCCAGGTTGACTTTGAAATTACCATAGCCGAAGATGGGGAACGAGCGCTCGAACTCAGCCAGGCTGAGCCGCCCGATTTGATCCTGTTGGACGTATTCATGCCGGGAATGGATGGCTTTGAGACCTGCCGCCGCTTGAAAGCCAATGACCTGACTAAAGAGATCCCCGTTATTTTTATGACCGCCTTGATGAAAAGAGAAGGCCAGCTTAAGGCCTTTGAAGTGGGTGGGGTTGATTACATCACCAAGCCCATCGAGCAAGGCGAGGTATTGAGCCGGGTAAAAACTCACCTGGCCCTCCGCCATATGCAAAAAGAACTTGAGGCCCAAAACGCGCAGTTGCAGCAAGAAATTGCCGAGCGCCAGCACATGGAAGAGGCGCTACGGCAAGCTCATGCCGAACTGGAAGGGCGCGTGGAAGCGCGCACCCTTGAACTCAAACAAACCAATGAACACCTGACCCAACAAATAGAGGAACGCAAGCGAGTTGAGATAGCGCTGCGCCAATCCGAAGAACGTTATCGCCACCTGGTCGAATACGCCCCGGATGTGGTCTACACCGTTTCGCCGGAGGCAATGCTAACCTCGCTCAACCCCGCTTTTGAAAAGATCACGGGCTGGTCACGCGCCGAGTGGCTGGAGCGCCCCTTTGGGCCGCTGCTTCATCCCGAAGATCTCCCTGTGGCCTTGACAGTCCATCAGCAGATGCTGCAAGGAGAAACCGTACCCATTTTCGAGCTGCGTATTCAGACCAGGCAGGGAGGCTATGTGATGGGAGAATTTATCACCACGCCGCTCTGGCACGAGGGGAGGGTGGTCGGGGTGTTAGGGATTGCCCGCGACATCACCGACCGCAAACGGGCCGAAGAAGAAATCCGGCGCCGCAATCGGGAACTGGCTTTGCTCAACCGTGTCATTGCGGCTTCAGTTACTGAAACGGAGCCGGAGGCCATTCTCGAAAAAACCTGTCGTGAGTTAGCCCTGGCCTTCGATGTGCCTCAGGCGGCAGCGGCCCTGCTCAATGCTCAAAAAACCGAGGCGGTAACCGTGGCCGAATATTTGCTGCCCGGACGGCCTAGCGGCCTGGGCGACATCATCCCTGCGGCGGATAATCCTTCATTCCAATATTTACTCAGGCACAAAACACCCCTGGTGGTAGAGGATGCTCAAACCGACCCGCGCCTGACCGCCGTTCACGATTTGGTGCAGCGGCGCGGCATAGTCTCGCTGCTGCTTGTCCCACTGCTTATTGACGGCGAGGTAATAGGTAGTTTGGGCCTGGATGCCATCGAGCCGCGCCAGTTTTCGATTGAAGAAGTCAATTTGGCCGAGAGTGTGGCTAACCAGGTATCCGGGGTACTGGCCCGGCTCCGGCTTGACCAGGAGCGCCAGCGCCTGGAGGCGCAGTATCATCAGGCCCAAAAAATGGAGGCGCTTGGCCGGCTGACGGGTGGAGTAGCCCACGACTTCAACAATATCTTAACTGTTATCTTGGGGAATTGTAGTTTTATCCTCGATGACCTGGTACAAGGGCACCCTCTGCGCCCGGATGTTGAACAAATTGAAAAAGCGGCAGAACGGGCTGCTTCGTTAACCCGCCAACTCTTAGCCTTTAGCCGCCGCCAGGTCCTCCAGCCCCACGTTTTAGACCTTAACAACATTGTGACCAATATTGAAAAGATGCTGCGCCGCTTAATTGGTGAGGATATTGACCTGGTGACTGTGCTCGAACCGCAGCTTGGGCCGATCAGAGCGGATGCCAGCCAGATTGAACAGGTGGTTGTGAATCTGGTAGTGAATGCCCGCGATGCGATGCCTGAGGGCGGCAAGGTCACTATCGAAACGGCTAACGTCTATCTGGATGAGGCGTATGTCCGCCGGCATATTGATATTGAGGCCGGCCCCTATGTGATGCTGGCAGTGAGCGATACTGGCCTGGGTATGGATGCGGAAACTCAGGCCCACATCTTTGAACCCTTCTTTACCACAAAAGGAATGGGCGAAGGGACGGGCTTGGGCCTGGCTATGGTGCATGGCGTGGTTAACCAAAGCGGCGGCCATATTTGGGTTTACAGTGAGGTAGAGCACGGCACAACCTTTAAAATTTATCTGCCGCGCGTCGAGACAAGCGCCGAGACAACCGAGCCAAAACGAGCCGTCGAATCGGGCCGGGGATGGGAAACTATTCTGTTAGTGGAGGATGAAGATATGGTGCGTGACCTGGCTCAACGGGCGCTGCTGAATAAAGGCTATACCCTATTGACAGCCAAGCACGGGGAGCAAGCCCAGCAAATCTGCGCCACCTATCAAGACCCTATCCACCTGCTGTTGACCGATGTGGTGATGCCAGGGGGAATGAGTGGGTCTCAGTTAGCCAAATCTTTGGTCTCGCTGCGCCCGGAGATGAAAGTGCTGTATATGTCAGGCTATACCGAGAACGCTATTGTGCATCATGGCGTATTGGAACCAGGCATCGCTTTTTTGCCAAAACCTTTTGTACTGGATGATCTGGTCTACAAGGTCCGCGAAGTTTTGGAGGCGAAGGAAGAAGCAAACCCCTCCTAAGAGCCTATCCGAAAACCTCAGTAGCGGCGGCTCCCACGCCGCCGTTAGCCGGGCGTGGGAGCCCGGCCCGCTAGTTTTCGGATAGGTTCTAAGTACAGCTTTGCATTAGTTCGTGACGAAATCAAGGCAAACAGACACCTCCGCGGAAATCATGTCATTCCGACCGCAGGGAGGAATCTTCGTTACCACTACCTAACCGGGACAAGCCAGAACCAAACAGGAACACAGAGTTACGCAGAGACTTTACAGAGACACGCAGAGAAGCGATAAAAATTCCTCTGTGAACCTTTGTGACTTCTCCGTGTCTCTCTGTGTAACAACTTCTTGCTCACTGTACAAGAATCTGACTCATCGTGACGAATTTACACAATCCTGTACTAAGCAGTTTTCCACTGATGATTGCTTGTATAATCCTCTAGAAAAATTTTTGCCGGGATTAGGGGATTTGGGGATGAAAAATAACGGGAAAAATCCCCCAATCTCCTAATCCCGGCCCAAAATCGTTGAAAAAAACTTTTCCGGGCATCTATGGTACGTCCCGGCGATCAGTAAGAACAATCAGACTCGCGCCACCACGATGGTGATATCATCGTGAGGTTCTGCTTCGCCCACATAAGTGGCTATTTCCGTTTTGAGATGCTCAAGCATCGCTGCGGCGCTGGAGGTTGGCCCACTGATAATAGCCTGCTCCAATCGCCCAAAACCAAACATTTCAGACCGGGTATTACTCGCCTCAACCAGGCCATCGGTGGTGAGAATGATCATGTCACCTTTTGCCAACAAATGCCTGATTTCCTGATAGCCCATCTGCGCGCCCAGCCCCTGCCCCAGGGCAAACCCACCAATGGCCGCCCATTCAACCGAACCATCGGCATGTTTAAGATAAGGGGGAATACAGCCCGCATTGACGGCTTTCAACATAGGGCGGACGGTGTTGATGCCCACCAGTTCAACATAGCAGAGCGCACAATTCTGACGCCGGGATTTGGTATAGGGCAGCAGGGCTTGATCCAGATAGACCAAAAGTTTTGCAGGGGTTAATTTCAGCGATAGAGAGGCGTCAAATTGTGACAGACTGGTGGCCATAAGCAAGGCCGCCGACACCCCCTTGCCCGACACATCGCCTATGGCCAGAATATACTTATTTAATAAGACCCTGGCCTGGGTGGAGGCGTGATAGGCATAAAAATCTCCGCCAACCTCAAAAGCAGGTTGGGTATAACAGGCCACCTCCAGATCAGGCCAACGGGGGGCCGGTGGGGGAAGCAAACTCTGCTGAATCTCTCGCGCCAAGACCAAATCGCTCCGCAAACGATCAGCCATTAAACGCTGGCGGTCTTCGCTTTCCTTGAGAGCCTGTTCAAGCCGTTTGCGTTCAGCAATTTCATGCGCTAACTGCTGCTTGAGGGTTAATACCTGTTGGCGGCTGGCTTCCAGGGCAATGTTGGCCGCATTTAGTTCATGGTCAACCGGCTGAACTTGTTGATATAGACCCTGGCTGAGCGGGTTACTGGGTGGACGGTTCCCGTCGGCAGACATCTTTTTCCTTCGACTAAGAACCTATCCGAATAACCCCGGAGTGACGCATCCCTATGCGTCACCGGCTGGTATAGGGATGCCAACCCGCCGTTTTTCGGATAGGCTCTAAAATAGGTGGCTCCCGTCTGTTACTGCCAGAAGTTTACCCCCAAATCCTTAAAAAACAAAAACCAATCTTCCTGGATTATGAGATTGCCGATTTTGAGGATCAAAACTCACAAGGTCTTAAAGAGCTTTAGGGTCTCGCCGTAAAGTGAATACTTCCTGAACGGCCGGCAAGTGAAGAAACGACGCCCGCAGGTCAGGATCACCCACGTTACCGGCAATAGTCTCGACGATTTCCTGCGCTTGCCGGCGGAGGCGAGTGGCTTCACTGGGGTCATTTTCAATCCGGCTAAGGGCAAAGAGGATTTGCCACAGCATCCAGCGTGAACCGAGAGCTTCGGCTTTAGCCTGGGCTTCGAGCAGGGTCTTCCGGGCCGCTTCAGGTTGACCCATAGCCCCAAAGATTTGTCCGCGCAGGTACAGCAGCTCGGCCAAATGCACCCGCAAGTTCGAATGGGTCAAGATTGTCAGCAGAGTCTCCGTTGCGGCCAGGGCGCGGCCATAGTCGCCTTGCCTGAGGGCCAGTTCAGCCTCGGCCAGAAAGATAACCTGGAATAAGATGGGCGCGCCTGCCCGGTTGAACTCTTGTTTGCCCTGCTCAATGGCAGCTTCAGCTTCGTCGAACCGGCCTTGCCACACCAGAAATTGAGCCAGTTTGGTAAGCACATAAGGGCGGAAAATGGGCATGTGCGCTTCGGCCACGGTCAGGGCCTGGCGGATCATTTCCAGGCCCTGCTCCAACGCGCCCAGGCTGCCGTAGACAGCCGCCAGGTAAGTGCGGGTGAGAACCTGGGGGGTGAGGTAATTGGCCAGGTCGCCCAGGCGCAAACATTCCTGCATGATGGCCATGGCTTGATCGGGTTGGCCGCGATCCCAATAGACATAACCAATCGAAAGCTTACTATAAGACTGCCCCCATAAATTAGCGATAGCCTGGCTGATTTGGTAGGCTTCGCCGGCCAGGGTTAGGGCCAGAGAATAGTCGCCGCTATCAATGGCCATACCGGTAGCCCCGGATAAACTATCGGCCAGCATAGGCAGGTTGTTCAGAGCGCGCCACAAGTCGCTGGCCTCAGCCAAAAATGCTCTGGCCCGCTCCACACGGCCGCTGAGCCAATAACACAGCCCCAAATTGTTAAGAATGAAAGCCTCCAGCTCAGGCAGGTCAAGATCGCGGGCCAGGGTGAGCGCTTGTTCGCCACAGGTTATAGCCTGCGGCAAGCGGTTGGCATGGGTGTAGAGGTTCATCAACCCCCACAAGATTTTGGCCTCAGCCGCCGCATCGCCCAATTCGCGGGCCAGGGTGAGCGCCTGTTCCGCCAGGGCTTCCCCCTGAACCGCATTAAGCGACGGGGAGGGGATAGACTGGAGCGCGGCCTGGGCCATCAGCGCGGCCAGCTTCATCGCCGGGACATGGCGCTGCTGGGCTATTTTCTCCATGTCCTCATAAACGTCCCCAGCCTGCTCAAATTGACCATGCAGTTCCAGCGCCCGGCCCAAATGCGTATAAAGGCGCTGGCAAACGGCGCTCTCAACCTGCGCCGCCGACCCGGCGGCCAAAAGCCGGCGGGCGGTTTCGTAGTGAGTTATCGCATCGCTGGCGGCAAAAAGGTGGAGCGCGGCATCGCCGGCAGCCAGACTGTAATGAAAAGCCGCTTCGGGCATCTCTGCCGCCAGGGCGTGATAGGCCAAGCGAGCCGGGTCGCCCCCCTGGAGCGCGCCGACCGCCCGGCGGTGGAGCACCTGTCGGCGGGCAGCACTGGTTTCGCCATAAATCACCTCCCGAATTTTATCGTGGGCAATCAGGTAAGCTTGACCGGCCGCATGCGGGTCAAGCAGCAAGCGTTTAGCCACCAATTCTTCCAGCGCGTCTAACCCGGCCATTTCCTCTATCCCGGACGTCTCAGCCAGTTGCTTGAACGTGGCCGCCTGCCCCAGTACGGCGGCGGCGGTGAGCATGGCCGTTGCGGGCGGAGTCAGCCGGGACAGCCGGTCCAGAATCGCCTCGCGTACACTGGTGGGGATGAGCCGGGGCAGCGGAAAATGGCCGGTGGTTTCGCCGGCAAGAGTCCGCCACTGGAGACGCTGGACGCCCTCGGCGGTGTGATAGGGGATCAACACCTTCTGTTCCAGCAGGGCTTTGATCGTCTCAACCAGGTAAAGCGGCTGCCCGCCCGTTTCGCTAAACAGAGCCTGGGCAAAGGTGTTGAATTTGGGGGGCGATAACGCCTCTCCGGGTGCGGGGGCAGGTGAATGTCCGGCTTCCAGCGAAGCCACCAGGGCCAGGGTGTCTTCAATGGTCAGGGGGGCCAGTGTCAATTGGGTCACAGCCAGCTTGGCTTTGAGGCGGGTGAGCCACTGCTGCGCGTGGCTTTTTTCTACCAGGGCTACATCGCGGGCGCAGAGCAGCAGCAAGACGGGCGCCTTGTGCTCTGTCCAGCGCGACACTGCGTAATGCAAAGCGTCTAATGAAGCCACGTCAGCCCACTGAATATCGTCAATAAAGAGTAATAACGGCGCGCGTTTGGCTAGAGCCTGTCCCAAACGGGTGATAGACTCCAACAGGCGGCTTTGCGCCGTAGCTTCATCCGGCTGGGGTTGCGGTAATTCAGGATAACGGTCACGCAGTTCGGGCAGGAGACGGCTCAACTCGGCCAACCAGGTCACAGAGAGCAGGTCAACCGGCGTCTGTTCCTGCTCCAGGCGGTGGCGCAGCAGTTGGGCCAGGGGCTGATAGGGCAGCTCGCCCCCGGTTTCAAAGGCGCGGCCCGGCAGCACCTCGGCCCCCTGGGCAGCGGCCCATTGTAGAAACTCACCGGCCAGGCGCGTCTTACCGATACCCGCTTCACCCAGCAAGATGACCACCTGGGGCTGCCCCTGGCTCGCGGCGTGGTAAGCTGTCGTCAAGCGCCTGAACTCCTCGGCCCGGCCCACAAAACTGAGATCAGCCGGGGTAGGGGTCTGGGGGGTTCGGGCGCGTGGCTGTTGAGCCGGCCTGCTGGCCCGGATACGCGCCGCCAGGCTCTCGATTTCGGACGCGGGTTGGCCGCCAAATTCGGCGGCCAACATCTTGCTGTATGCCTCGTAAACTTGCAGCGCCGCGGCCCGGTTGCCCTCGGCAAAATGAAGCTGCATGAGGCGCTGCGGCGCGGCCTCGCCATAAGGGTCGTGAACCCGCCAGCGGGTGGCCGTTTCCAGCCCGGCCGGCAGGTCGCCTGCCTCAAACTGCCATTGAGAAAGGGCGTCAAAGATCAGGTTCAGCCGGCTGTGCCAGACTTCCCGCTGTAAACTGACCCAATCATCAAAGTCGGGCGTATCGGCCAGAGAGAAGCCTGCCAGAAAATCACCGCGATAGAGGTTAACCGCCCTTTGGAGCTGGCCGATGGCCCGCTCTCGCTCCGCCGGGCCTGGCTGCGGCTGAATCAGGTCAAGAGCAGCCTGGAGGGTATGCAGGTCAAGCTCAAAATGGCTGTGGAAATCAAAGCCGAGGAACTGCGGCTCGACCATGAGGTAATCGGTCTCGAAGTTAGCCATCACTTCGCGCAGATAAGCCAGGGTGGTCCGCAGCATCCCCCGCCCCCGCGCCGCATCGCTCTCCGGCCAAAAGAGCGTGGTCAGTTTCTCCCGGCTGTGGCTTCCGCCCTCGGTGGTCAGGTAGATAAGGAGGGCTAAGGCTTTACGGGTGCGAAAGGTAAGCGGCTGATCGGCATAACTAATCTCCGGCGTGCCCAACCAGGCCAATTTCAGCCGGTTAATTTTCTGCCCAATTTCTTTTCCCACGCTTTTTCCCACGTTTTTCCCACGCTCACAGTTTATACTGCTTATTAAAAAAGAGGCTTATCTGTAGAACGTCTGCCGGTAAAGCCTATAGCAAAGCCAATCTTATTTTCAAAACTTAAACATGAAAGGATCTAAACAATGACACTCACTAAAACCATCCAAACCATCCAGGCCGAGTACGCAGGACTCAATGAGGCCATCAGCTCCTTGACGGCTGAGCAAACCCGGCTGCAACACCGGCTCGTCGCGCTCAATTTGGTGCATCAATTCAAGCAGCACGGCGTGGCCGTGTCCCAGCCCATCTGGTATGTTCCCGGTGTGGGACTTAAGATTGAGGCATAAATATAGTTCTCTGGAAAATTTTTCGGCTACTGAAACAGATAGCAAGGTAGCAAAGTAGCAAACTTGTTACCTGCTACCCTGCTACTTGCTACCTTGATTGTTGGGAAAGAATTTTTCTGGACACTTGTATGTAAGTTGACCCTCATTATACACGAAGGAGGTGAGGATGTCAGAAAAAAACCTGGTCCTTGTTCAGCATTTCTATGAGGACGTTTTTACTGCTGGAAAAATGAATAGCGCCGCCATTGACCAATATTTAGCCGCCGATTTTGTCGGGCATGACTTGCCGCCCGGTCTGAACGGGCGCGAAGGCTTCAAAAAATTTGTCGGCATGTTGGCGGCCAGCTTTAGCGACACAACCCGGATCGAAGCTCACGAAATTATCGGTAATGGCGACAAAATTGTGGTGCGCTGGTCCAGCACGGGCAGACACACCGGCGAGTTCATGGGCATCCCGGCCACCGGCCAGCGGATCACCCTCAAAGGGATTGATATCTTCCGCCTGGCCGAAGGTAAGATTGCCGATTTATGGCAGGAAATGGACATGTTGGGTATCTTGCAGCAGATAAGCGGCCCCCTCCCGGGCGAATCAAGCGTTGAGGAGGTTTACCGATGTTAATAGCCATATTCAATACTGTAGCTTAGCCCCTTGCGGGCGGGCACAAGGCCCTATGCTACGGCCTTATTTAAAAAGTATTGGAGCTATATCTCAATTAATTGATTATGTATCAAGAAAGGGAAAAAATATTATGTCTACCCTAAAAAAGAAACAAGCCCTTTTATGGGGCCTGGCGATCGTGCTGGTCGCCCTGAGTATCATTGAAGCCCTGCCGGGAGTAGGGAAACGCAACTTCGAGATCACTCCAGGAGATGGAGCCAGGGCCGTGATCTCGGGTCTGGAGATCATTTCCGGCAATGTTCAGGCGGCGATCTTTGGACCGGTGCAGGAGCCGGCCTTATTAGCGGGCAGTAGCCGCAAGGCTTCTAGAACCGAGGTCTCATTCTAATTCGGCTGGCGCTCACACTTCATCGAAGTGACAACTAAGGACATCTATATTTTCGATAAAGGGCTACGATCCAAAATTTTAACCTGTGCAACTCAATGGAAAGGGTTAAATCTTGAAAATGAACAATTTAAGGAGATCAACCATGAAAAGTAACGAATTTATGCCAACGTTAACGGCTGAGCTGCCGGCGGTCGAGGAACTCGCCGCCAAGCTCAGCGGCCAACTCATTCGCCCCGGCGACGCTGCCTATGAGGAGGCTCGCCGGCTCTGGAACGGGCGGATAGACAAATACCCGGCCTTGATCGCTCGCTGCCGCACAGCCCAGGATGTGGTGTTGGCTGTCAACTTTGCCCGCGACCACCACTTAACCGTTGCCGTACGCGGCGGCGCCCACAATACCAATGGCTTTGCCAGCACCGATAACGGCCTGGTGATTGACCTATCGGCCATGAAAGGGGTGCAGGTTGACCCCACCACCCGCATCGCCCGCGCCGAACCCGGCGTAAAGATTGGCGAATTTATCCGGGCCACCCAGCAGTATGGCCTGATTGCGCCCACCGGCATCTGTTCCGATACCGGCATCAGCGGTTCCACCCTGGGCGGCGGTATCGGCTGGCTGATGGGCAAACACGGCCTGGCCATTGATAACGTCCTGTCTTTTGAGCTGGTCACTGCCGATGGCCGGCTGCTCAAGGCCAACGCCGCTGAAAACGCGGATCTATTTTGGGGACTGCGCGGCGGCGGCGGCAACTTTGGCATCGTCACCGCCTTCGAGTACCAACTCCACCCGTTGGGCCAGGTGTTGGCCGGGATGGTCATCCATCCCCTGGCCAGGGCCAAAGAAGTACTGGATTTTTATCGGGATTTCGGCCGCACCATCCCTGATGACATGGGCGCCGAGGCCTTTCTGGCGACGGTACCTGAGGTCGGTCCGGCAGTGATTATGATGGGGGGGTATTTTGGCGACGATTTGGCGGAAGGAGAGCGTTTATTAGCGCCCCTGCGCCAGTTTGGGCCGCCGCTGGTGGATCTGATTCAGCCGATAGCTTACCCTGACTTTGTCTCGATGCTCGACCCGCTTGCCCCGGTGGGCCGCCACTATCACGAATCGGCCTACTCGGTCAAACAGTTCAGCGATGAGGCGCTCGCCACCCTCATCGCCCGGGCCGAACAGATGACGTCGCCCTTCTCGGTCACCATCATTCACCACATTCATGGGGCGGCCACGCGGATTGCGCCTGAGGCGACGGCCTTTGCCCTGCGCGAGCCGCATTATATCGTCATTCACACCGCCGCCTGGGAGGAAGGCCCGGCCGAGCCGCATATTGCATGGGGGCGGGCCTCTTATGCTGCGATGCAGCCATTTGCCAGCCCGGGCCTGTATGTGAATTTCATCATGGGCGAAACAGAAGAGGCTGTCCGCGCTTCTTACCGGACCAACTATGACCGGCTGACCGCCTTGAAGCGCCAATATGACCCAACCAACTTCTTCCGCCTGAACCAGAATATCAAACCGGCTGTGAAAGTTGACTCTGTTTGAATTTAGGGGGGTAGCAGTACAGTGATGCGTGATACGTGATGCGTGATGATCCTAATCACGTATCACGTATCAGGATCAAACTGCGAAATCCTGAAGAAGTTGAAAGTTTAGCGTTGAAACCCAGTTACCGCTGATAAACGCTGATTAAGGGGAAAAGATGAGCACACAACATTTTGAAGCGATAGGACGTTACCAGTCGGGTTCGGCCACCATTAATTTGTATGGTGATCTGACAGTTCAAGCAACGGAGGCGCTCAATGCCGCCTATACGGCGCTGGCAAGCCAAAACCCCGGCGTTATCTTCTTCAATTTTGCCGGCGTGGATTATCTGAACAGCAACGGTATCGCCTTGCTGATCAGTCTGGTGGCGCGAGCGCGGCAAAACTCCCATACCTTGATGGCTTATGGTTTACGTCCATTTCACGCCGAACTGTTTCAATTGGCCGGCTTGCATGAATATATGCCCATGCTATCTCCTGAAGCCGTTTGAACCTATGGAGCTATGACCATGATTTACGATACGATTGTTATCGGCGCGGGCCAGGCCGGATTGGCTACGGGCTATCATCTGCAACGGGCCGGGCTACATTTTCTGATCCTCGAAGCAGGCGCTGAGCCGGGCGGTTCCTGGCCCCACTTCTACGACAGCTTATCCCTCAATTCGACTGCGCGCTACTCGTCGCTGCCGGGCCTGCCTTTTCCCGGCCAGCCCGACCGCTATCCCCGGCGCGACGAGGCCGTGGCTTATCTCCGCAGCTACGCGGCCCATTTCGCTTTGCCGATTGTGACCGGAGCGGCTGTGGTCAAGGTCGAGCGTGTGGGCCGCTTCTTTCGAGTTATCACCACCGATAAAGGCTGCTTCAGAGCGCGGACAGTGGTGGCGGCCACCGGCTTTTTCGGCCGGCCAAATATGCCTGACCTTCCCGGCCAGGGGCAGTATCGCGGCCAGGTTCTCCATGCGGCTGAGTATCGGAGACCAGAGCCATTTCGCGGACAGCGGGTTGTGGTGGTCGGCGGGGGCAATGCCGCCGTGCAAATTGGGGTAGAGTTGGCTCAAGCCGCTCACGTCACCCTGGCCACGCGCCACCCGATTCGCTATCTGCCGCAGCGGATTCTGGGACAGGACATTCACTTTTGGTTAAAGCTCAGCGGCCTGGATCGCACCCAATGGTTGGATGAGCAGAGTCTGCCGGTCTTCGATACCGGCAAATACCAGGCTGCGATAGCCGCGGGCCGGCCTGACCAGCGGCCCATGTTCGAGCGTTTCAGCGCAGAGGGCCTTATCTGGAGCGATGGCCGCTATGAAAAGGTGGATGCGGTCATCTTTGCTACCGGCTACCGGCCTCACCTAACCTATTTAGCCGAATTGGGCGCGTTGGACGAAACGGGACGCGCCCGGCAGCGCCGGGGTGAGAGCACCACCGTGCCGGGCTTGTATTACGTTGGCTTGCCGAGGCAGCGCTCAGTAGCTTCGGCCACCCTGCGCGGTGTGGGCGCCGATGCCAGGATTGTTGTCAATCATCTGCGGCGTTACTGCGAAGCCCAGCAGCGAACACACGTTAGACGGGCGGCAGAGGCAACTTTAAAGCGGCGGACTCGCGTTTGGGTTTCAAGAAGCCAAGAGTTGATGGGCTTGATCGGCCTGATGACGCTGGCCCTGCGCCAGCAGATAGCCACGCAGCGGTTAGCCGCACCCCGGCTGGTAGGCGAAGCGATGGTTCGGTCTGTTATGGTCAGCGCCGGTTTTTTGGGCCTGGGCCATGCCGCCGCCTTGTATGCCCCGAATTTAATGCGGAATTAACCGCTTTCTCGTCGTTCTCCTCGCTGCGAAACTGTCACCAGCGATGACCGGAGACCACAGACCCGCTGCTTACTTTTGCCCAGTCTCCGGCCATCGGTCCCCAGTCTATTTGCGAAAGAGCCAAAAATGAAAACCTGGGTTAAAATATTGATAATTACATTCGATGATGCATCGGGGAGGCGCAAATGGAAACTAAGGGGCAACGTATTGTTCAGAACGTGGAAGATATTCCACCGCTGGGCCATCAAGAAGCAGGGGAGATGGCCAGGGTTGAACTGGAGCGGTTTATCGCCCTGCTGGAGACATTGGCGGAGGATGATTGGCTGAAACCAACCTACTGCACCCTGTGGAACGTGCGCCAAATAGTCAGCCATCAGGCCGGGGCCTATGCCGGATTTGCCAGTGGGGCCGAATTTAGACGCCAGTGGGGACCTCCGCCCCAACCCAAGCCGGGTCAAATGACGGTTGATGCCGTCAACGATCGCCAGGTTGCCGACCGCGCCCAGGCCACGCCCGCTGAACTCATTGCCGAACTGCGCCAGGTGGGATCCAGGGCCATCGCCAACCGGCAGCAAATTCCGGCTTTTATCCGCGGGCTGCGTTTCGATGCCGAGGCGTTCCTCTATGGCTGGCGTCCTTTTGATATTTTGCGCGCCCTGCGCTGGCCTTATGGAGCTATTACGGCGGGGACAATGCGGCTGGACTATATCACCGACCTGATTTACACCCGCGATACCTGGATGCACCGCATGGACATCTGCCAGGCCACCGGACGGGAGATGATCTTGACCGATGACCACGATGGCCGGATGATGGCCCTGGTCATGCGCGACCTGGCCGATCTGCTCAGAGATGCGCTTAATGGGCAGACCGTCGCTTATGATATTCCGGGGCCGGGCGGCGGCTGTTGGAAAATGGGGCCGGCCTCTACCCCGGCGGCAACCATCCAGATAGACCTGCTTTACTTCAACGTTCTGGCCTCGGGCCGCATGACCCCGGCTGAAGCCAGAGCGCAGGGACTTGTTTCAATCAGCGGCAATGTCGAGGCGGCCAACCTGGCCCTCGATCATATGTCGCCTCTACCGTACTGAGACATAATTTTCATCAGAAAATCGCCAATTGCGTTGGAACGCACAAATAAAAAAACCGGCTTGCGCCGGTTTTGAGCGGGTAAGGGGATTCGAACCCCTGACATCAACCTTGGGAAGGTTGCGTTCTACCACTGAACTATACCCGCATACTTAGTACCTATCCGAAAATCTGGAGGTTGGCATCCTTATGCCAGCCGATAGAGGTTTTTGGGTAGGCTCTTAGCCGGAATTATAGAACTGAGGCCGGAGATTGTCAAACTCAACGGGTAAGAGGGGTCGAACCCTTGATGAGTCTAATTGATGTTTAACCTACCCTTTGTTATAATCCCCTACCAGGAGGCGAGGGGATTCTTCGCCTCCTGGTCTCACATCTCATCACGTCTATCTTACAAAGGAGTCGTCACGAAGCCCCGGCTTCACCACCAGCGACGAAAAGCCCTCACCCCGTCGCTGGCACGACTCCCCTCTCCCGGTGGGAGAGGCTGCCGAGTGCGCAGCACCCAGCGTGGGGTGAGGGCTATTTTCAGAGGAGCAAAGTAATGCAAAAGATCCAAACGCAAGGCGTCCATCATATTACCCTGGTTGGAGCCAGCCGGCAGGTCTCCATTGATTTTTGGGAAGGCGTACTGGGGATGCCCTTCATCTTCGAGCAGCCCAATCTGGATGTCCCTGACGAGAGTCACCTTTATTTTGATCCAGGCGATGGCCGCCTGATCACTGTTTTTACCAATGAGAGCCGCCAAATTGACCCCACCCCTAACCCCGAAGGGATTGGCAATGTGCATCACCTGGCGTTCAGCGTCTCGCGAGCCACCTTTACCCAGGCGGCTCAACGGTTAGAGGCACGCGGGGTTAAGCACACCGGGGCTATTGATCGAGGGATTTTTGACTCGATCTATTTCCGTGATCCACTGGGGCAGTTGATTGAACTGGCATGCTACAAGTTCGAGCCGCCGGCGGGCCTCACCCACAGCCAAGTTTTGTTTGAAGCACACCATTTGCGGGTGGCCGAAGGAGCCTACAATATTCAAGAGTCGCACCTGGCCGATGCCATCGAGCGGCTGGTCAAGCGGATGCAGCCTTCCCTGTCGGAAGACCGGGAAGCCCGACAGGCCTATCCTTCTACCTAACCCGAACAAGCCTGACCTAACGAAATTCTTTACCACAAAGATACAGGGACACAAAGTTTTTAATTTTTCTTGGTGTCTTGGCGTCTTTGTGGTTAAACATCTTGCTCAGTTACCCTCCAAAATGGACAGGGCGGCCTGACCAATCCAGCGACGGAAGGGGAAGAGGTCAATAAAGCCGACATGCCCGCCATAGGGTTGGATGTGGATTTGCAGGTAAGGGGTCAAGCTGCGGAAGGGTAAAAAGTCGCTCACCGGCACAATGGGGTCGTCGGCGGCGGTGATGATAGTGAGTGGGGTTTGCAGGCCGGCCAGCATCGCCGGGGTCAGAGCATAGCTGGCCAGATAAGTCCGTGCATCGGGGTAGGGGGTATAGGGGATAAAGGCCTCGGTCATGGCCATACAGGTGCGAGCCGCCATCACTTGAGAAAAGTCGTACAGGTGAGGCCAGGTCGCCTGCTTCCGGCTAAAGGATCGCCGCCACTTGCGCCGGAAATAAGCCAGGTAAAAGGCCGGGGCGCGGTCTATTTGCTCGGTGGTGTGGTAGGGATCGAGCGGGGGGTTAATCGCCAAAGTGTGGGCCAGGTTAGGCAGGGGCGCATCGCCGTGCCGCCAGGCCAGGCGCGCTGCAAAGTTACCTCCCAGTGAAGAGCCAATGATATAAAAGGACCGGTCCGGTTCTAGACCGGCAATCTGGCGGGCAGCGGCAAAGGTTTCGTCCAGCAGGTCGCCCCGAAAAATGCCGGGGTTGAGATGGTGGGTTTCGCCGTGGTCGCGCAGGTTGAGCCGGAAAACACTGTACCCGTGCTGGTAAAGAAACTCGCCAATGGCAATGTTGTAGCTGGCGTTGGCCTGCCCCAGCCAGCCGTGAATCAGCAGGACCAACCCTTTGGAGCTACCGCCGGGTTGGGGCGAGTAGAAGCCCTGCAAGCGCACGCCGTCCTCAACCTCTAAAATCAGCTCGCGGGCGGCGGCAACCATAGCCGCGCCCCGATTGCGGGCGGTGCTGGAGGCGATGGTTTGAAAATGGGGATTGCGGGCCAGGCGGTGGGGCCGGAAGGTGAGGCCGCCTGAGGTTGAAAATAGGTTATTCTGACTTGTCATGACTCTAACCCGGACAGGCGGCCTTCGGCCAAACAGTTTTTTCGCCACGAATTACACGAATTTTCACTAAAAGATTTTCCTGCCGAGAGTTCATCCATTTCGTAGCAAACTTCTTGCTCAATAAGGTTTAATTTACCCGATGCAGAAACATTGCCCCACTCAGGCTCAAAATAATACCACTTACGGTGAGCCACCAGCCCCAGCCCAGGGCAACCGGCTGGTGGTAGGCTTCGGCCAGGCCGGGCTGAATTAGACTAAAGTGCCACCAGGGTAAAACCAGGGCGGCCAGCCCCCCAATCAGCAGCAGCCCAAGCAAGGGCTTGAGCGGTAATTTGCGCCACAGGGGGGCGCTCACCGCCAGGGTTACAGCACTGACGGCTAGTAAGGTTTGCAGCCGAAACTCCGGGGCCGTCAAAACCGCTGGGGTCCATACCGGCGAGAGACCGGCCAGGGCCAGCGGAATGACGGCCAGCCGTAGCAACCAGCGCAGCCAGCGGGGCAGGGCCAATTGCGAGTTTTCAGCCAGCAGAGGCAAGGCCAGCATGCTCAAAAAGAGCGGCAGCAGAAAAAAGAGCCGCTGCACGGCTACCTGGTTGTAGCGCACCTGGGGCAAAAACTTAACAAATTCGGCCAGGCCGGGGGCGGTCAACTGTAAGGCCACCGGCTCACGCCAGAGCCAGGGTAAAAAGGCCCCGCCCAAGCCGGCCAAAAATAAACCCAGGGCTAACAGCCAGCTGACCGGTCCTGGCCTGCTCAATCCTCGAATTCGAAGTCGCGCCACGCGGTCTTCTCACTGTCGCCCAGGGTTGAACTGGTCGCCCAGACCCGCCAACGGCCCGGCCGGCCATCGGGAAAATCATCCATCTCATAACTGGTCCCGTTCATGCCCGTCACCGTGCGCCAGTTTTCCCACTCTCCGTCATCTTCGGATTGAATTTCGATGTTGTAGGTAATGGTCCCCGGCGCGCTGACCGGCGACCAGACAAACTCAACATCATCGCCTTCGTCAAAGTTCTCCTCGTCGTCGGGCGAAATCAGGCTGGGCCGGGGCATCCCGGTGGCCTGGACATTGATGGTGACGGTAAAATCCTGGGTCGAGCCGTCCAGTCGCTGAACTCGCAGGGTATGGGTGGTGCTGCCCACCGGGTCGCACACTTCCCGGTCCCCCTCATCGCCTGCGCCGGCCACCCCATCCACAAAGTAGGCCGCCACATTCCGCACCCGCCAGCGCAGCCGGGTGCATTGGCCCTGGTTCAGTTGGGTACTGTCGGCGGTAAAGCTGATCTCCGCCGCAGGCAGCGGCGTCGAAGTGGGGGTAGCCGAAACCGGGGTGTTGGTCGGGGGTGGAGCCGGGGCGGCTGCCACCGGCACACCTCCGGCGGCAGCATTGGCCTGCACATAGGTATTGACCACCCAGCCGGTGCTGCCGCTGTTGGCCGGATAGATAATTTGCCACCAGGCATTATCGGCGCTGCGGCCGGTAACGGCGGCTACATCGCCGGCGCGCAGCAGTCCCACCACCGGATAATTGGTGCCGGGGCCGCCGCGCACATTCACATCGGCCACAGCTTGCAGGCCCGGCTGGGGGGCAGCGGTAGGCTCAGGAGTAAATGTCGGCGGCACGGTGGGGGTAAACAGGATAATGGCCGGCGCAGTAGCGGTTGGGCTGTCGGTGGGGGGGATGGCAGTGGCAGTGGCCGTATCCGTAGCTACAGGACCGGTGGGCGTTACCGACCCGGCCAGGGTATTCACCGTGATCACGCCGACGGCGCTTTGCTGGTTGGCAGTGTTAAAGGCCCGCAGTTCCAGCACATGGTTGTCGGGGGTGGTCGGGGTATAACTAAAATTCAGCAGCAGCGGTGAAGCGCCCTGGGGCGAAGGGCTGGCCTGTTGGCTCACCAGCACGCCGTCGGCCCACAGCTCCAGGCGGGTGACGCCACGCGGGTCGGTGGCAGTGGCCTGCACAATTAGCGGCACATTCAGGGCTACCTGCGCGCCATTGGTGGGGGTTAAAAAGGTAACGCTGGCAGTCTGGCTAACGGCGCTCTGGTTAAAGTACCACAGGGCACCCAGGCCCAGAATCGCAATCAACACGGCCAGGGCCAGCCCTAGAATCGCCAACCACAGCCAACTGCGCTGGGGGGCGGCCTGAGGTACGCGGGCGGGATAGCGGGCCGGCATAGCCGGGGCGACGGCATCCATATTACGGGCGGTAGGGGTCAACTCGCGGCTAACCAGGCCCTGAAGCAGAAAAACGGTGCTGCCAATAGCTACCATGTCCCTTTCGTTGAGGGGCTGCGGGCTGCTAATGGCCCGGCCATTGACCATAGTGCCGTTGGCGCTGCCCAAATCTTCCACCAGCAAGCGGGCGCCGTGCCAGGTAAAACGAGCATGCCGGCGCGAAACTTCGGCGTCGTCAAGCGGCACATCACACTCGGCTGCCCGGCCAACCAGCAGCCCGGTGGGAAGAATAGCATAGCTGCGCCCTCGCTCTGCCCCCTGCTGCACCACCAATCGGGGGCCGGTTCGGGATTTGATCATGGTTTCAGAGTCGCCGTTGCCGATATTACTCATCGTGTTATCCTCTGTCAAGTGTCAGCATTTTGTAGATATTTATAATTATACCCCTCCAGCGCTCCTATCCTTCTTATTTAAGAAGCCGCACCTGGGTCAGAGTAATGCTGTTGCCGGCCGGGTTACCGGCCTCATCCAGCACATCCAGCCGGCCAAAGGTATCGGGCAGGTAAAGGCCGACCTGCAAAGGGTAGTCGCCGGGCGGTGTTTCAGGCTTAAGGGGGATGGCGTGCTGATCGGCGATGATCTGGCCAGGCCGCCAGACTTCGGTAGGATAAGTCCAGCAAACCGGAACGCCGTCGGCCTGGGCCACCGGGCCACTCTGCCCCTCCAGATGAGTAAAAACCTGATAGCTGGCGGGAATGGGGGCCAGAGCCTGCCAATACAGAGTGACCGGGATGCGCCCGCCAGGGTATGCCCGGCGCGTATCCAAGTCGTAGCCAATCAGGCGGATCAAATTGCCAAAGTTTGCCTCCACCGCAATCGCGCCCCGCGCTGACCGGGCAAACGCCGCCGGAGTGGCCGTTTGGTCAAAAGCAACTGCCAGCGGGGCGTCGGCCAGGTCACCCAAGTTTAAGGTACTTGGCTGTAGTTGCATTATCCGCAATTGCTTTTGGTTTGGCAAAGTCACCCGGCCAATTTGCTCATAGGCCGAGGCAATCAGATCGCTGGGGAGTTTAACCGGGTCAATCAGGTCGTCGGCCAAAAAGTAAAATTCCGGCTGGGGGTCGCAGGCGCGGGGCGCGCCGCGAGTGTACCAGGTAGTCACATCCGGCTCTTCATTGCTGCCGTAGTCGCCGGCCAGCTCACCGCTTAGAATTTTCTGCCCAATGGTTTTCCAGCCGGCGCGGTGGGCAAAGCCAAAAAAGCCGGCTGATGGCGGCTCAGCGTAGGGCGTCCAGTAGAAGGGCAGGTTGCCGGCGGGGTAGTCTTGCCAGTATTCAACATCGTGACGAATAAAGGCGTTCCAGAGGAAGAGGGTGGATAGGACGGCCAGGATGGCGAGGAGGCCATTGGAAATCAAGCGGGGGAGCGGGGGAGCAGAGGAGCAAGGGTGATTTCTCCCCAACTCCCCAACTCCGCTGCTCTTTTGCTCAATTATATACCAACCCAGGGCAGCCAGCAGCGACCAGGCCGGGACGATGGTGTAAATGTGGGTCAGGCCCAGGGCGACGATAAAGTTGTAGCCGAGGAAAGGGACGGCGAGCCAGAGGAGAAGAGGGAGTAAGAAGTAGGGAGTAGGGAGTAGGGGGGGAGAAGAGGAGAGGAGAGGTTTTGATTGGGAGATAGGATGAACTAGTAGCGCAAGAAAACCGAGGGCGAAGAGAACGGCAAAGGGAAGGATGGAAAGATTGAATTGTCCGGCGGTCAGCCAGGCGGAGTTGAAGCTGACTAATAGAAGTGTCCCTAACGCGACGAGGCCGGGCCAACGGCTCCAGCGAAAGGGCCATACCACCCCAATGAGGGCTGCCAGCACCAGCAGGCCGGTAACAATGAGATAATAACTGGAACTATAGAAGGTGTTGAAATGAAAAAAGTCGGGCAGGTTGTTACGCAGTTCGCTGCCGATGCGCCCGCCGACGTAATCGCCGGTGCGGTTGGCCTGGGGATCGAGGGCAAAGGGCAGGTAGAAGGGCAGGGTGGTCAGGAGGAAGGAGAGGATAAATAAGGTCAGACCGGGGACCGGGGACCGGGGACCGGGTTTTTTCGCTACCCCCGACCCTCGGCTAAGCAGCAGCCAACCTATGGCCGGGGCTACCAGGATGGCGTCGTAATGGGCCAGCAGGCCCAGCCCCAGGCTGAGGCCGGCCAGAATGACATAGCGGCTTTGGCGGGTTTCATGCCAGAGCAGGGTTAGCAAAAAGGCCAGTGCGCTAAACCAGATGACCAGGGCTTGATACTGAACAATCCGGCCAAAGGCGACCATAAAGCCGTTAAAGGCAAAAAACCCGGCGGCCAGCCAGCCGAGCCGCGAACCGCCCATCTTCTGGCCGATTAAATAGACGGTCACAATCGCCAGGAGGGCGGCGGCGGTAAATGGCAAGCGGGCGATAGGTTCGTTGATGAGGCCGCTCAGCCGCCACAGGGCCATCGGCAGCAGCACTTCGCTCGGCCCTTTGGAGCGCAAAAACAAGGCGTCCTCGTGCCCTTCCAGGGCCTCGGCGGCGGTAATCAGGGCCAGGGCTTCGTCGCCTTGAAATTCGCTGTAGTCAAGATTGATGGTCCGCAGGAGCAGGGCAATGAGCAGGATCAGGAGGAGGGGAAAGAGGGTTGGAAGGTTGGAAGGTTGGAAGGTTGAAGGGCTGGAGGGTTGGAGGTTACGCCAGTGGAGCAGCAGGGGGAGGAGGGCCAGGAGATTGAGCGTGACCAGGAGAGACCAGCTGGGGAGGGAGCCGGGCAGGTAGGAGAGCAGCAGGGTGGTTAATAGGGTAAAGCTGAAGCTAAGCGCGGCGGCCAGAGTCCAGTGCAGCAAGGGCGGCTGGTCGGGAAAAAAGCGCTGGGTCCAACCCAAGCCGGGCAGCAAACCGGTGAGCAGCAACGCGCCGGCTACCCGCAGCGGCGAGGCCGGGGGGAGCAGCAAGGCCAGGTTGGCGGTCAGTAAGATTGCCGGGTATAACCAGGCCATGCCGTTTACCTGGCCTTAGCAGATGATACTGGCTTCATAACAGCGGGCTTTCCACCCGCTGGCCCAGGCCCAGGAAAAGAGCTTTTTCCATGGCTAAGGTGGCAATGACCGTATCCTGAACCTCTACCCCGGTCAGGTCGGCGACGGTGATTTGGTCAGGATGGGTTCGACCGGGAATTTTGCCTTTGATAAGATCGCCCAACTCGCCCTGGATCTGCTGTGGGGTGATAACCCCGGCATTCAGGGCATGGTGGATTTCACCGGCGGCCATGCCCTGGTCTAGCTTGTCGGCAATAATGACCTCGGCCCGCTGGAGAACATCTACGTGCAGCTCTTGTTTATCAGGATGGTTGCTGCCGACAGCATTAATGTGTACCCCAGGCTTGAGCCAATCGGCTTTGAGCAGGGGTTCCTGGCTAGAGGTAGCGGTAATGACCAGATCAGCCAGACGAACCGCGGCCTCCGGCGAGGGTGCAATTTCGATGTTGAGGTCGTGATCTTCGACCATACGGCGGGCGTAACTATCCACATGCAGCGGCGACCGTCCCCAGACAGAAACCAGGCCGATGCTGCGATCCATCATTAAACTTTTTAGTTGAATATAAGCCTGCCTCCCGGAACCGATGACCGCTACCCGGTTGAGGGTCGGATTGGCCAGATAGCGGGCAGCCAAAGCACCGGCTGCACCGGCGCGCAACTGGCTGATGTAACCGTTGTCCACCAACAGGGCGATAGGATGGCCTGAGTTAGCCTCAAACACCAGCGTCAGCCCGCTGGGTGAAGGCAGGTCAAGCTGATAAGCCTGGTGAAAACTGCTGTTGACTCGAATAATGTAATAGGGTATTTGGCTCAGATAAGAACCTTCGACCTCAACCTTGCTCTTACCCTCTGGCATATCCAGGGTAAAATGGCCGGGCCGGTGCAAACGGTTCTCGGCCAGGGCGGTAAAGGCAGATTCGACCGCGGTAATGGCTTCGGGTAGGGTGACAGTTTGGCGTAATTCATCTTCATTAAGAACAAGTAGGGACATATTGATCCGTGAGTTGGGTAAGGGTAAGTGGTTACCAATTCAAGTATAGCATAAAGCCCGGTAAACAGCTAACAAACGGGCGGCAGCGACAGGCCAGGTGAATTTTTGCGCCTGGCGAAAGCCAGCGTGGATCGCCCTTTCGCGGAGGGCCGGGTCGGCGGCCAAGCGGGCTAACGCCTCGGCCAGAGCCGAGGTATCGGTGGCTGTCACCTGCAAGGCCGAGTCGCCGGCCACCTCCGGGAGGCAGGAATTGTTGGCGCAGACGACGGGCGTACCGCAGGCCATGGCTTCGATCACGGGGATACCGAAACCTTCGTAATGCGAAGGGTAGGCAAAAATATCGGCCAGGCTGTACAGGGCGGGCAAATCGGCGTCGGCTACAAAGCCGATCAGATGGATGCGGTCGGCAGCGGGCGAGTTGTGGGCAGCGGCAAAAATATCATCATAGAGCCAGCCTTTGCCACCGGCAATCACCAGATGATGGGTTTCTCGCACCGGCGATTGGGAAAAGGCGGCGATCAAGCCGGTAAAGTTTTTACGCGGTTCCAGGGTGCCCAACCCTAAAATAAACCTGCTCGCCGGGGGCAGTTTATACCGCTGCCGCACAGCATCAAGGGCGGCGGAGTCGGTGATAGGCCGGAAACGTTCTTCCACCCCGGCCCCGACCACGGTAATATCGGCCGGGTTGAGGCTAAAGAGTTCGATCAAATCCAGTTTGGTGCTTTCAGAGTCGGCCAGAATGTGGTCGGCGCGGGTCAGGCTGCGGGGCACCACCTGGTTGAGCCAGCGGCGCAGGCTGGCGACCGCCCCCTGAGGATGGCGGATAAAGGAAAGGTCGTGGACGGTGAGCAGTGTTTTGGCTCCCCGCGTGGGGGGCAGAATGAAGTTGGGCGAATGGAATAGATCGAGCGCGCCCGAAAACCACTCGACGGGGAGGGGTAAATAAAAACGATGCCAGGCGATGGTCAGCCATCGCTCTGGTAGGGGATAAATTTTATGGCTAAAGTTGGCAAACGATTGAAAAGTTTGCAAGTCGCGGCGGGGAGCGTCGCTGGCGGTAAGCAGGGTGTACCGGTTTTGAGAGTCGAGGTGGGCCAGGGTGGTGATCAGGCCGCGGGTGTAGCGGCCAATACCACCGCTTTGTTTGAGGGCGGCGGTGTAATCAATGCCAATATTCAAACCTTATTACAACCCTCGATAGGTCCACAGACGATTGACCCCGAAATTCCAAAACAGTACGATGCCAATGGCAAAGGCTTTGGCAATATTATAACTCCACGGCTCACCGACGTGAGTTACAAGCAGAGAATCAATACCGACAACAATCAGATTGTTAATCAGCAGGCCGACTAAGTTAACCAGGACAAATTGGGGCAGTTGAGTGCGCTTTTTACGGCTGCGCGACTCCGGAAAAGTCCAGTAGCGATTCCAGATAAAGTTACTGAGCATAGCCACACAGACGGACAGGGTGTTGGCCCAGAGTAAATCCCAGCCAAAAACGCCGCGCATGAGGTTGAGCAGGCCAAAGTCAATCAGCGCGCCCAGCGCACCGACTATAGCAAATTTGGCAAAGCGGTTAAATTCTTTTGGCCGGCTTAGGTAAATATTGGTCAAGGTCTGGATCATGGATACATTCTTTCGCTGCTCGGGTTGGTCCGATGACATAAATAGATAGTGGATATAAGCCCCAAGATAATGGCCAGGTGGAGATACATGCCCTGTACATACAAGTTATCAAACAAACTGTGAATCTGTAAATGGACTAAAATACCTATTCCCCCGGCCACCACGGCCCGCTGAAAAGGATCGGCGACACGCAAGGCTAACAATGATACTCTAAAAGTTAAAATCCAGAAAATTGCATAGACGATTATCCCCACCAGGCCGGCTTCAGCGCCGATGTTGAGCCAGTAATTGTGGGCATGCCCCAGTGGGTCAAGCCAGCGGCCCACCGCATAAGCCGGGTAGATTAGCGCATAATTACCAAAGCCAACCCCCAGCCAGGGCTGGTCGCGCCACATCTCGCGAGCCGCTTGCCAATGAGCCAGCCGCTCGATGGCGGCGAAATTGGCATCGTTGACCTCGATAGTAGAAATATCGCTGATGGTAGCTACGGCCGCGGCATCAATCAGCCGTTGGGTCACAGCACTGGTACTGGCGATCCCCCAATCAAAGGAGCCGACCAGACCGGTCAGGGCAGTCAGCATCGCTGCCATGAGGACAACCAGCGCCGCTTGTTTGCTCCGTACCGCCACCGTCACCACCGCTGCTGCTGCAAAACCAACCCAGGCCCCCCGCGATTGGGTCGCAAACAGCGCCGCCAGCAGGAGAACCAGAGACAAACCATAAAAGATTTTAGATTTTAGATTTTGGATTTTTGATTGAAAAATAAATCGTAAATCGTAAATCAAAAATCTAAAGTCGCGGAAGGCCCAGATAGCCAGGGACAGCGCCAGCGGCAGCAGCAGGCCCAGATAACCGGCGTAGGGGTTCGGTTGGGCAAAGGTGCCATAGGCGCGCAGAAAACGGCCATCAAACAACAGAAAGCCGGGCGGTCCCACTTTGAAGATGAATTGGTATAACCCCAGGGCCGCTTGAGCCATGCCGGTTAACAGCAGCGTTGCTATAACCCAGGGGATGTGCCGCGCCGGCAGCCGGGCGACGATGAACAGGTACAGGGCCAGCATCTCGACCCATTTGGCCGTTTCAACCAGACTCGCTCCGATGGAGAGGGTATCGAGCCAGGACAGGCTCACCCCGCCGAGAAAAAGCAAAAAGGGCCAGAGCAGCGGCGCTTGAGGGATAATCACCTGGCCGCGGGCCAGCATTTGCAGTAGCCAGGCGCCCCCCCCCAGCGCCAACATGATCTCCATCAATCCGGCGTTGAAGCCGCCCAGCGGGGCCGCCAGCAGGCTGCTGAACGGAATGACGGGAATGAGCAAATACAGGCTGAGGATCGGGTGGAGTAGGAGGGCAGTTAAAACGATGGCCCCACCCAAACCCAGCACGACCCATTTCAGCGGCAGCCAGGCCACCGCCAAACCAACAACTATGACCAGCGCCGCCAGCAAAGCCTGCTGTATTCCGGTGTTAAGGGGTAGGGGTGGAAGGGTTAAACTCAGGAATCTGTTTTTGGCCTGGTTATAACTAAGAGAAATCATCCCGATAGTTCAAGGCTTGAACAAGCTAAAAACTTGAGTGTTTAAACTCGTGGTTTAAAGTAGGCAATTGTTTCTTTTAACCCATTTTGCAACGAGACTTTTGGCTCCCAGTTGAGAATGCGCCGGGCCTTGCTAATATCCGGTTGGCGCACTTTGGGGTCGTCCTTGATGCGCATATCGGTGGGCCGGACAAAAACAATTTCCGAGGTGCTGCCGGTCAACTCGATGATGGCTTTGGCAAAATCCAAAATTGACATCTCGACCGGGTTGCCAATATTGACCGGCTCAAGCTCATTCGAGAGGAGCAAGCGATAAATCCCGTCCACCAAATCGCTGACGTAACAGAAAGAGCGGGTCTGGCTGCCATCGCCGTACACAGTTAGCGGCTCACCGCGCAGGGCCTGGGCAATAAAGTTGGGCACCACCCGGCCATCCTCCAGGCGCATACGCGGCCCATAGGTATTAAAAATGCGGACAATGCGGGTATCTACTTGATGGTAGCGCTGATAAGCCATCGTCATCGCTTCAGCAAACCGCTTGGCTTCATCATAAACGCCGCGCGGTCCCACCGGGTTGACATTGCCCCAGTAATCTTCAGTTTGGGGGTGAACCAACGGGTCACCGTAGACTTCGGAGGTGGAGGCCAACAAAAAGCGGGCGCCTTTGGCTTTAGCCAGACCCAAGGCTTTGTGCGTGCCCAATGCCCCAACCTTGAGGGTGGGAATGGGCAGTTCCAGGTAGTCAATGGGGCTGGCAGGTGAAGCAAAATGCAGTACAGCATCCAGCGGCCCTTCGACGTAGATATAATTAGTGACATCGTGTTTGACGAAGAGAAAGTTGTCGTGGCCGGCCAGATGTTCGATGTTGGCGGTCTTGCCGGTAATCAGATTATCCATGGCAATAACGGTGTGGCCTTCCGCCAGAAAGCGATCACACAGATGGGAACCGAGAAAGCCGGCGCCGCCGGTAATTAAAACGCGCATATTTTCTCCAATAATAAGGATATAGACTCTAGGCGTTTATTTTAATCCTAAAAAGTAGGAACTCAGTTTGAAAATCCTTAGAAGATGGTTGGAAAAGTCAGGCGCTTGTTTCATCTTCATAGACCGGCAAGGTAAAAAGGAAGGTGGTGCCTGACTCGCCATCACTTTCCACCCAAATCGAGCCACCCATAGCCTGGGTAGCCAGGTGACAAAAGGTTAGCCCCAAACCAAACCCAGCGCGGGTGGAGGGAGAAGCCGCATTTTTGATTTGGGCAAAGCGATCAAAAATTTCCTGCTGGCGGTCTTTGGGAATACCCGGCCCCGCATCGGCAATACTAGTAGTAATTATGTTGCTATCATAGGTCACATTAATCCTGATAGTCGTCCGAGGGGGCGAAAATTTAATGGCGTTATCCAGTAAATTTTCAATAATACGCTGGCTGATATGGGGGTCGGCAAAGGCCGTGGGCAGGTCGTCGGGAAAAGTACACTCTACCTCCAGGTGACTCATGGTGAGTAGGGGCGAAACCCGGTGCAAACTCACATCTATTAGGGTGGGCAGTTCAAAAGGTTCCACATCGGGTTTCAAGTGACCGTCTTCCAAACGCTGTCCTTCCAGCAAAGTTTCGGTCAGGCGCAGTAGTTGGTCGCCGGCAGCATTGGCGGCGGTTAACAGGCGGGCGTGGGTGCTGCTCAAATTGAGATCGGGGTCGGTAATCAAAAAATTGATCGCGCCCAGCACTGCGCCTAACGGCGCTTTGAGGTCGTGGACGATCATGCCGGTCAAAGTTTCTTTGAGAGTACTCAACTCGCGCAGTTGGTTATTAATATATTGTAACTCCTCATTTTGGGCGCGGAGAACATTCTGGGTATCCAGTAGATCCTGGTTGGTAGTAATCAGTTGGCTGCTGATGGCCTTGATCCGGTGCTTCAGGCCCACATGGTCCAGAATCCGGTTGATCGAGATGATGCTGCGAGTTGGGTGTAACGGCACGGTCAAAAAGCCGTCACAGAGGGTCTCCAGGCCGGTCTCAAACTCACTGTAAGGATCAATGACAGCTACAATAACAGTATTCGGTACATAACGACGAGTTTGCCTAATAAAATTCTTCACTGCTTCATCCGGCTCACAGTAGTCTACTAATAAAGCGGCAGGGGGAACAGCACGGGCTAATTGCAAGGCTTCGCTTAACGAGACCGGCGTTTCTACGCCAAAATCGTTTTCGGTCAGGATAACGGCCAGGGTGCTTTGAATCTCTTTATCTTCAATGGCCACAATAGCGCTCGGTCCGCCGGGAATAGGAGATGTTCGGGCCGGGGCCAGCAATTTTTGAACTACCCGGATAAAGCGCTGCAAATCAACCGGCTTGGGCAAAAAAGCATCATAAGAGAGAAGCTGCCACTCGGCGTTGGGGCTGGGCCGCCACGGCTCATTATTGGCCGGAATATTCAGGGCGCTAATCACCAGAATGGGGGTCGTGGCGTTTTCGCGATCGGCGCGAAAAGCCTTCCAGACCTGATAGCCGTCGAGGCCGGTCAGCAGCAAATCCGACACAATCAAATCCGGTTTTCTGATTTGAGCCAGGCGCAAGGCGGCGTGGCCATCCACCGCGACCAATACATTATAACCGGCCCGCTGGAGCGTCGTCTGGAGTTGCTCCAGGGTTTCCGGATCTTCATCCATAATCAAAATTGTGGGACGTTTGCTCACGGGGCAGGAGTTCCTTTGTTTTCTTCAAGCTCAAACGAGGGGGTTAAGGTTGCTGTCTGAGTGACTGGGGAGGTAGCAGTAGCCGGGGGGGGCGGCGTCATGGTTATCATTGGGTTTGGCGGCGTTATTGTTGCCCCCCTCTCTGAGGGAGAGACGGCTGAAATAGTTTGGGTTGGGCTCACCGGCGTTGTTAGGGTGATTGTACTGGTGGTGATAGTGCTGGTAGTGGTAATACTGGTAATCAACGGTGCGGCGGCCACCCACTGGGGATGGCTGGCCTGACCATCGGCGGTGAGCTGCCGGGGTGGCGCGCCGTTACTCTCAATCATATACAAATTTCCGTTGTAAGTAAAGAGCAGGGTTTCGCCTTGAGCCGACCAAACCAGTTCTGGCAGTTGCACCCCCAGCTCTTCGCGAAAGGGGAAAAGCTGGCGTTTGTTGCTGCCATCTCGATCTATCAGTTGAATAAAGTAACGACTGATGGCCGATTGGAAGGGGTCAGTTGCTATCCCAAAAGCGATCCCATGCTGGCCCCAGGCCGGGTTAGCCCACATACCTACCTGCCGGCCCACTTTGACCGAAAGGCCATTGGCCAAGCCGATGAGCCACAAATCAAACACCTGACTTTCCTCAGCCGGTTCGTTAGCCAGGGGTTCACCGTGGACCGTAGCCGCCAGAAACTGCCCATCGGGCGACCAACTCAGGCCGGGAACCCATACCCACTCGCTGAAGGTTTGCAGGGGCGCAAAATCAACCAGCGGGGTGATGGTGGAACTAATCGGTTGGTCCCTATTTAGCTCAATCACCCCCAGCTGGTCGGCGCGGGCATAGGCCAAGCGAGTCCCATCCGGCGACCAGGCAAAGGTAGTACCCCACCAAGGGTACAAGCCTTGGGTGTTGGGTGGGATTACCTGGACGGCTTTGCGCCGGGCTTCACCGCTGACCGGGGGACGAGAAGGCGCATACAGCCATAGGTCGTTGTTGGCCCGCCAGCCCGGCGAGCTGGCTGTTCGCTCGGCGGTGCTGTAGGCAATGAGCGGCTGGCTAATCACCGGCGACCACTCGGCATACAGCACCCCCTGCACCCCTACCGTTATAGCTGCCTCGCCTACAATCGTGGTCGAAGCCAGCCACATTTCGTTGAGCGGCAGCTCAATCTCGTCGGTTAAGGCACGGGTGTAAAGGAGTTGGCGGCCATCGGGAGCAAGGCTAAAGACGCGGCCATCCAGGTCGCCGCTGGTGGTCAAAGGGCGGCGGCTGCCGCTGCTGTCGCGCATGAGCCAGGCGTTGCCATTGGAAATATAGGCAATTGTGCCTTCAATGGGGGTGGATGGCAGTGCCCCCTGCGGCCCCACCACCAAAATCTCCGGTACCGGCTGGATCACCGTGCTGCGCGACACCTCGGTCCGGCTTACTTCTACCCCATTTTCATAAACCACCCGGATTGAAATTTCGTCTTCACCATTGACGCCCAGTTGCGAAATGCGGGTTTCACCCGTCGCCAAGGCTTCGTTGGTGACGGTCTGGCGCTCAAAGGGGATGACCTCCCGCTCGATTTCGATCTCCTCCTTGACCCGCGTGACCACAATCACCAATCCCGGTTCCAGTTGGGTGTACAGATCGGGCTTAACCCGGTCCAGCGCACCCAACTCCACCTTGGCTTCGGCCAGCGCCTCGCGCACGGTAGCGGCCTGGGTGGTCAAGCTTTGCCGCCCGCCATCCACCTCGATAAAAATCTGGTTGGGTTGGGCCTGGCAGGCCAGCAGTAACCAAGCCATCAACATCAGCCAGATCAGACCTATTCCGTAGCGCAGCCGCTTCAAATTGACACTCCGGCTGCCCTCATTTGAGCAGGCCTCCGTGACCAAGCGCTACCAAATCACGCCGGGTCAGCCGCTCGCCGGCGGCCAAGCGCGGCAGAACCATATCTACCACGTTATAACTTTTACTTTTGGCGCAGCCGGGTGCGCCCACAATCGGCACGTCGCCCCGGTAGGCCAACAGCATCAAGTTGCCCGGCTCGACCGGCATGCCATAATGCGTAATCTCGCCGCCGACCGATTTGATGGCGCGGGGCGTTACATCGTCCTCATCCATAATCGAGGTTTCTCCGGCGATCAGAATCATTTGTGCGCCGCTGCCCAAAGCCCATTGTAGGGCTTGGCCGATTTCGGCTTCATCTTCGGGCACATAAGGGCCGGCGATGAGTTCGGTGTTGTAGCCGGCCAACCGGTCGCGCAGGGCCGGGGTAAAGCCTTCGACTACTTTTTCCCTGGCTTGGGCGCTGCCGGTGGTAATGAGGACGGCCCGACTGACCACAAAAGGTTTGATTGCCACGAGTGGAGAGCCAACGGCCCTGGCTTCAGCCACCATCACGCTGGCCTGCGGGACGCCGTAAGGGATGATTTTGAGGGTACCGACCATAGTTTTTGGCTGGACAGCGGTGTTAGTCGGCAGGGTAGCCAGGGTAATGCCGGGGATGTCGTTAAAGGAGAGCAGGTTCTCGACATTGACCTTGAGCAAACCGTTTATGGCGGCGATGAGATTCACCCGGCCGGTGGTGGCGCTGGAAGCGGTCAGACCATCGCTAAGCATCGCCCGACCCAAACGACGGGCGGCTTCATTTTCATCAAGGTCGTCGCGGTCCAAAATAGCCACAAAAACCTGTTCACGGCCCAATTCTTGCAGCAGCGAAATATCTGCCGGGGTTAGACGCTGGCCCTTTTTGAGCGCTTTTCGGCCATCCGGGCCAACTTGATGGTGTAGCAGAATATTTCCAACCGCCTGAGCGAGGGGAACCTGGGCAACTTTCATGGCAAAAATTATAGCACAACTCTGTCAGCATGCCATGCTTTTGTTTAGATTTGGGCAAGAAAAAATACGCCTTGGGGCTGGTCGTAATCTGTGCTATAATTGGCCTTCGACTTTACTATGATTGAGGTAAAATGTGACCAGACTTACAGAAGATAGTACCCTTGATAGCCGGGCTTTTCGGAACACTATTGGGCTGTTTGCCACCGGGGTAACGGTGGTGGCGGTAGAAGTTGAGGGAGAAACATACGGGATGACGGCCAATGCCGTTACCTCTGTTTCTTTGGAGCCAATGTTGGTGCTGGTCTGCGTGCAGAAAGAGGCCCACCTGATGGCTTTTCTGCGCCGGGCCGAAGGATTTTCGATCAATATTTTAAGTGAGGCGCAGCAAGATTTATCCAACTATTTTGCCAATTTGTGGTCTGAGCCTGAACCACCCCCCTTTGCTTTTAGCCCCTGGCTGGGGACTCCCCGCCTGGAAGGCGCGATTGGGGTGATTGCCTGCCGCACCACCGAATTTTTGGAAGGCGGCGACCATTGGATTGTGCTGGGTCAAGTAATTGGCTTGTACCGCCAGGAAAACCCGGCCAACCCATTACTGTATTACCAGGGCCAGTACCGGCGCATATTGACGGTGAAGGATTAGCCAACTACGGTGATGGGAGACAAGGGTAATAGAACCGTGAATGTGCTGCCTTGCCCTTCCTCACTCTTTAAAGTAATCTGACCGTTCATGAGCTCGGTCAACTGTTTAACAATAGACAAGCCCAGCCCAGTGCCGCCCTGCTGTCGCGTCATCGAACCATCCACTTGTCGAAAGGGTTCAAAAATATAACCTTGAGCTTCAAGCGGAATACCGGAGCCGGTGTCGGAGACTTGCAGCGCCCAATGAGTTGCGTCGGGCCGGTATACATACACTCGTACCGCGCCCCTTTGCGTAAATTTGATAGCGTTGCCAACCAGATTGACCAAAATCTGCTGCAACCGCGCCGGGTCGCCCCACAGCATGGCCGGTATATCGGCGGCGATGTCGGCGGTCAGGCTCAACCCTTTGGCCTGAGCCAGCACATTCATCTTAGAGAGGGTCTGCTCCACCACCTCGGCTGGGGCAAAGGCGCTGAGGTTGAGTTTTAATTTACCGGCGTCGAGTTGAGCCTGATCCAACAGTTCATTCACCAGGCCGGTCAGATCATGGGTGTTCTCAATGATCCTGGTCATGAGCTTGTGTTGTTGGTCAGACAGAGGGCCATAGAGGTCAACTGCCATGATTTCGGCAAAACCCAAAATAGCGCCGAGGGGCGTCCGGAGTTCGTGGCTCACCTTAGCCAGAAGTTCGGTTTTTAGACGACTGGCTGCCAGAGCTTGATCTCGGGCCAGAGCCAGGGCTTTTTCTGTGCGCTCGTGCTCGATGATTTCTTGCAACAGCTTTTCGTTGGCTGTTCTTAATTCGGTGGCCTGCTCCTGCATCTCGCTGGAAGAGATGGTCAGCGAGCGTTCCAGCAGATAGCGGTCTCGGTCCGCTTCGGTATAACTTTGGCTCACCCGCTCCAGAAACTGCTGCCAGCCTTCGAGAGGGGGAGCGGTCATTTTATCAAGGCCCAGCTTTTTCAGTTGCCGTTGAACCAGGCGATGGAGCACAACTTTAAGCCTCGCTGATGGTGGTTAAGGTCATCGTCTGGTTGTGAAAATCACACGAGCCGCCGGCATCGTGAGGCGATATTTCTCCATAAGAATAAAACCCAATTTGTTGAGTTCCCGGCAGGAGAACTTCACAGGCGGCTTCCAACTCTTCTTCGGTTCGCTCGCCCAGCACCAGCCTCCGCCCCACGCAACTGACGGCAATGGACAGCATGGGGGCGGCTTCCGGCTGCTGTTGGCGGGTCATCTGGGCGGCTTCTGCTGCGCCATCAACCAGCCGGTCAAAATTGCCCCGCATAAGTTGGGCCAGGTGTCCTTGCGGAATATCTCCGGCAGAAACGATGGCCTGGTTGGCTTCATCTATGGCCAGCACGGTGCGCACCACCCTTTTGGGGTCCGATGTGTTGGCTCGCAAAGCCAATGGAAAATAAAAGGCGCTGCCCGGCAACCCCGCCGCGTGCTCGCCCAGGTACTCCTTATAAACCTGTAAGGCCGGCTTGTCATCGAGTTCATACAGGATATTGCTGTTGGAACGGGTGACCAGGCGTTCCGGCCCAAAAATATCCCAGCCTCCCCTGGACCCATGACCAATCTTGACCCGGTCACCATAAAGACCCACCGCAGAAACAAAACCACTTTGCAACGATCCATCCTTGATGACCCAAGTGCGCTTGAACTGATCGCCGTCGCCCGCCAGGCCGCCGGTGACGATAACAGAATGAGGCAGCGCAGTATTGAGACCGCGGACCAACTCACTGCCATTCACTTTAAGCCCATCCGACAGGATAAAAACCGCGCGCAAAGCAGGCTGATTGAGTTGTTGAGCTATGGCCTGACCCACGGCAAACGATTCCTGGATGACCTGAACCGGCTGGGTGATTGAAGCCAGCGTAGTGTGCTCAAATTGGATGACGCCTACGGCCAGACTGCCATCGCTGATGCTGGTTCCAAATATCTCGCCCGAACTGGAACAGCCAACCACATGCGAATTGGGATAAGCCCGGATGATTTCAAAGACCGGCTCAGGCGTGTCAATGAAATCAGGCCCGCCAAAGACAATAACCCACGTCTGCTTTGAGTCAAGGGGCGGAAATGAAGCCACAGACCAGGCGGATTGAGGGGTGTAGCAAAACGTTTCGAGTTTCATCATCTGACTCCTTGTAAAAATAGTTTTTATTAACGACTTCAGTCGTTCTTTTTGGAGGAGTATGGCGTGGAACGACTAAAGTCATCACCACATAACCCCTTTGTATAGATACGAATTAGGTGGATAAAGAAGCACATATTTGTTTGGCTAATTCGTGCAGTTGGATAAAACCAAAAGGTTTGACCAGGATAAAATCTGCTTCTTCCTTAAGATTTTCAGCTTTAAGCACGTCAGCCGTAGCCAATATAACTATCGTCTTGGCCAGCCGTTCCTCTGTCCGAATATAACGAAGGATCGCCTGGCCTGAGACATGCGGCAAATGCAAGTCTAAAAGAACTAGCGCAGGCGTGACTACAGCCAATCGGTCTAAAGCGGTCCGACCATCTCGCATGAGTTCAATTTCAAACTGGGCTCTCTCTAAAGCTGTCTGGAAGACCTCGGCCACAGCTTCATTATCCTCGATAATCAAGGCCAGGGGGTTTTTGTCCGCAGGCATGTCGGTCATATTGTTTTCTCCTGAATTAGAGTATAGAGATAAAAGTAAGGTGATGTAGGACAGGATGGGGCCTCCATGCTAGATATGAGTAGAACCTCCTTAATTATTAACCTGAGCCGGTTATGTCGGGTGGGCGCAGACGTTTAGCCAAATCACGCAACTGGTGGAAACTAATGGGTTTGAGCAGCACCAGGTCGGCTTGCTCTTGCAGCGTTTCGGCCAGGAGCGCATCGGCGGTGGCGAGCAGGACCCGCGTTTTAGCCAGCCGCTTGTCAGCCCGAATTTGTTGCAGAATCATCTGGCCTGAAACCCCAGGCAGATGGAGGTCTAAGATTACCACCGCGGGGGTGATGGTAGTCAGTTGAGCCAGAGCAGCCCGGCCATCCGGGACAACTTGGGTTTCAAACTCAGCGATCTGCAACGCTTCGGCAAAGATGGTAGCCAGGTAGGGGTCATCTTCGATAATCAAAGCTAAAGGGTTAGTCATGCTATTTGCTCCTGGATAGGTTCTAGCGGGAAGGAAATGGTGAAGGTACTCCCCTGCCCAACCTCACTTTCTAAAGTAATCTCACCTCTCATCAGGATGGTTAATTGTTTAACAATGGACAGCCCCAACCCGGTGCCGGCTTGTACCCGTGTCATCGAACCATCCACCTGCCGGAACGGCTCAAAAATATAACCCTGAGCCTCTTTGGGAATGCCGGAGCCGGTATCGGAAACTTGCAGCGCCCAATAGTCGGCATTGGGACAGTAGAGACGCACCCGTACCCCGCCCGCCGGCGTGAATTTGATAGCATTGCTAATCAGGTTAACCAAAATTTGTTGCAGCCGAGCCGCGTCACCCTGGAGCATGGCTGGCATATCAGGGTCAATATCAGTGGCCAGGCTTAATCCTTTGGCCTGCGCTAACACGTTCATCCTAGCCAGGGTGTTGTTAACTAAGTCAGCCGGAGCAAAGGGCCGAATGTTCAACCTCAATCTACCCGCCTCAAGTTGGGCCTGGTCTAGCAGTTCGTTTACCAGGTTGGTCAAATATTGGGTGCTGTCAATGATCTTGGCCGTCATCTGCCGTTTTTTGTCGGAGAGAGGCCCGTAAAGGTCTACTTCCAGCATCTCGGCAAAACCCAAGATAGCGCCGAGGGGCGTCCGGAGTTCATGGCTAACTTTAGCCAGAAGTTCCGTCTTCAAGCGGCTGGCTTCAAGGGCCTGGTTGTGGGCCAGCGCCAGCGCCGCCTCCGCCTGCTTGCGCTCGGTGATGTCACTGACCAGGCCATAAATCATCAGACTTTGGCGGACGGCATCTCTTTCCACCCGGCCGCTGTCGCGCACCCAAATAATGTCACCGTTGGCCCGGATGAGGCGATACTCCACCTCGCTGTTCTGGCCCTGCGCCAATCGCGCCGCCTGAGCTGCGGCAGCGGCGCGGTCGTCGGGATGAATTACGGTTGAAGGCCAGAAGCTCCAGTCGGCAATAAACTTGTCCAAAGGGTAACCGGTCAAGGGTTCAACATGAGGTGAAAGATAAATATTAAGGCGCTGTCCGGGTTCGGTTATTTCGGTTACATAAATATGGTCACTGATAGACGAGACAAAGTGACGAAAACGTTGTTCGCTCTGGCGCAAGGCGTGTTCGGCTTGCTGGCGCTCTTGAATCTCGCGCTTCAACAAGGTGTTTGATTGTGACAACTCAGCCGTACGCTCTTCAACCCGGATTTCCAATTCCTGATGCGTTTGGCGCAGGGCCTCTTCGGATTGGCCTAAAGCGGTCAACATTTTGTTGATATTCTCACTCAGGCTGGCCAGTTCGTCGTTGCCAAAAACCTTAACCCGTCCTGCCGAGTTACCAGCCTCGGCAATCGCCTTGACACTCCAATTGAGCTGGCTCAGACGTGACAAAACTTCTTTTTCCAAGAGCAGTAAGATGACCCATCCAAAAACCAACCCACTAACCAGAAATGAGACCATAAAGTACGACAAACTGGCCTGACCTTGCCCATAAATGTTGCGGGGCAACGCTACTTTTAACAACAGAGCCGGCTGCCCGTAAACATCCTCGATGATGGTATAGCCGGCAACATTCTGTTGATCCAGAGGACGGACCAAAATGGGGCTATCTGGGGCAAGGGTAGTGCGCGCAGCCTGAAAATCTGGGGGTAATTGCGCCTCGTCGAAGCGGCGAACGGAGATAGATAAATGGGTTTGTTCGGCCAAACTTTCAATTTCGGCGGCGTCTAGGTAGCGGCCTACTAAGAGCGTACCGTGAATAGGGCCTTCATAATTACTCGTAACAATGGGGTGCGAGGCAAAGAGCAACGGTCCTTCGGGCAGGGATATGAGGCCGCTAAGCCCCTCCTGAGGGGTGGTGTGGCTCAAAATGAGTGTATTGTTGGCCAGGTGATCCTGTAAACTTGGCGGCGTATCTACGGCTGTTTGCGTTTGTAAATCAATAGCTTTGCCAAAAACAAGCTCGCCGGCAGTGTTGAGAAACAACATGGCGTTGATATTGAAATTGAGCAGGGTGGATTCCTGTAAATTGGATTCGATATAGGTTTCATTCCCGTCCATCACAAACTTATAGGTGTCATCCCAGGGGGCCCAATCGCCGGCAATGCTATCCAGGGTAGCCAACTTATCCTGGAGCGCCGCTGTGACTCGCTGCACGTTTTGACGCACATCCTGCTCTTCCAATTGAGTAAAACTATTTAATAAAATCGTTTGGGAGATAAAATACAATAACGTGATCAGACCCACCAGCGTTATGCTAATGATGAGGAGGGTTTTTTGGCGCAGGGTCATTGTCTTACCGATTTTACACTGCTAGCATGCCTGACGATGAAAAATAGCCAGCAGTGTGAACATAGGAGGCTTTGAACGAAGTTGAATCCGGAACTATGGCTCAAAATGAGCCACAAATTTCTTTAGATTGTAAATAAAAATACTGGCCTTGTCTAGGGGGCAAACAGTACTTTTTGCTAGTGGTTCAGGATGCGTTTTGATTGCAAGCAAAATTCGGCAATATCACTGGAGGATTGGCTATCGCTTTATCGTAGGCGCCCCCAGTCCTCCAATCTTCCGAAGTTATTACCAATTCTAAAAATCAAATTCATGAAGCATACAAAGTTTTTGACAAAAATTATTTACATGGAATAATATGCAGCCGATTACCAATTGTTAGTTTTACAGATATAGCTTCATGAGAGTTCGCCAACAAATTCATAATGTACTCTTACTGATCATTTTGGTCAGTTTAGCATGTACTATCCAGATGCCGGAAAACATGGCGCGGTACGCTACTCCAACTCCCCCGCCCGCCAACGACCCGGCTCTGTCTAACATAATAACCAACACCACCATCTTGTCCACGCCTGAGGCCGAACCACAGCCTCCCCCTGTACCCTCCACCGAACCTGCGGCCACCCCACCCGCCAGCGCCCTTGAGCCGCCCGTCCCTGCTGCCTTAGCCGAGCTGACCGTTGACACCCTGATTAAAGAGACGGAGTTTGTCACCACCATTTCAGCCGATACCATCAACCAGCTTCAGGCCAAATTCTATCCGGCCAGCAACCAAACGCCGGCCCAATTTGCGGTTGATCGCTTCAAGCTGCGCTTCAAGAGTCGAAACGAACAGGGACACTGGGTCTCGATCCGGGCCGAGTTGTTTGTGCCCAAAGTAGACGCGCCGGCCGAATTTCCCCTCTTTATCTACGGGGCGGGCACAACGGGGATCAACAATCTCTGTGGGCCGCTGGACGAGGATACGCGCGGGCGCAACTGGGGCCAATACCAGATTCACCTGACCTCCTATGCCGCGCAGGGTTTCATCACCCTCTTGCCCCACTGGCAAGGCTATGACGACCAAACCCGCAAGCACCACTACTTTATCGCCGAGTTGGAAGCCTCGATTATGCTCGACGCCACCCGCGCCGTCTACGAGCTATTCAACAAAAATCTACTCCCCAACGTTGCGGCGCAACCGGCCCAGGCGATCTTTTTTGGCGGGTACTCTCAAGGCGGGCACGGCGCCTTTGCCGCCCTCGATGCTGCCAGTTATTATGCGCCGGAGTTGCCCATTAAGGGGGTTATCGGCCACGCCACCGCCCCCAATGTTGAAGCCCTGCTGCGTGAACGCCCGCCGCTTGCCCCCTACATTATCTACGCTTATCTCAACTACTACGGCGATGTTATCAGTCCCGAAGCTGTTTTTTTACCTAATTGGTTACCCACTTTTTATGCAGATGCGGCCAGCAAATGTGTGGATGAGGCTTATGAATATTACCCGGCGGACCCGCAACTGCTCTATCGCCCGGAATTTATGGAGGCCCTGTACGGCGACCGTTTGACTGAAAAATTTCCTGCCTTCAAACAGGCGCTTGATTTCAATTATGTGGGCAATTCGCCCAACACCAACGTGCCGGTGGTCTTATTCCACGGCGAGGCCGATACCATTGTAACCCCAGACACCCACGACCGCTTTGTCTCCCGGCTGTGTAATCTGGGCAAAAACGTCAGCTACAAGCTTTACCCGGAGATAAACCACTTCCAAACACGCCAGGCCAGCTTTGTCGACTCGCTGACCTGGATGCGTAACATTCTGAGCGGTCAACTCCCCGCATCGCAATGTTCAGAATATTTCAACAGCAAATTTGAATAGTTAAAACTGGGAGTAAATAAAGGGGACATCCTCGGTAACGCCCAGGTTCATAATCGCCAGGGCCAGGGCCAGGTAAGCTGCCCAGCGAAACCAGACCGGCCGCTGCCAAAGGGTGGGTAGTGACTGGGGCCGTTCCTGAACCCAGTGGACCAGCCCCAACAGCAGAATTAACCCCAGCGAGAGGACCATTTCCTGGGCCGCATTGCCAACGATGCCGGCCCAGGGTGCGTTGACTTGAGCAAAGTTGCTCAAGGGGGCCAAATTGTTCAGTACCAGCAACGCCTCGGCCAGCGAGTTGGCTCTGAAGAAAACCCAGGCCAGGCCGACCAGGGTGAAGGTGATAAAGCCGCTCAACAGCGCATGGGCGGTGGGCCGCCGGTCAAGCCCCAGCCGGTGAACCAGTTTGCCTCGCATGCTTTTGGTAGCCGCTTCCCCAATCACATAGAGGCCGTGCAGCCCACCCCAGATTACAAAAGTCCAGGCGGCGCCGTGCCACAACCCACTCACCAAAAAAACAATCAGCAAGTTTAAGTACCAGCGCGGCAGCGGCACGCGATTGCCGCCCAGCGGAATGTACAAATAGTCCCTAAACCAGGTGGATAGAGAAATATGCCAGCGGCCCCAAAACTCTGAGGGCGACCGGGCAAAATAGGGCCGCCTAAAATTTTCGATCAGGTTAATCCCCAGCACCCGCGCCGCACCGATAGCCATATCCGAATAACCGGCAAAATCGCAGTAAATCTGAACGGCGAAAAAGAAAGTCGCCATAAAAACCGGCCAGCCGCTCCACTCCGAAGGGTTGTTATAAACGGCGTTCACATACAATCCCAGGCGGTCGGCGATAACCACCTTTTGAAACATGCCCCACAGCATCAGCCGTAACCCGCTGCTGACCCGCGCTTCGTCAAAATCAAATTTTTCATAAAACTGGGGCAATAACTGCGGCCCGCGGCCAATGGGACCGGCCACCAATTGCGGGAAAAAGGCCACAAACAGGGCAAATCGGCCCAGATGACGCTCCGGTTCCATTTTGCCCCGATAAACATCAATGATGTAGCCGACAGTTTGAAAGGTATAGAACGAGATACCCACCGGCAGCAGCGCCTGAAACAGCGGCGCATCGTAGACAAGATTGAACTGATTAAAGACGGCTCTAAGCGAGTCGTTGAAAAAATTAAAATACTTAAAAGCGAACAAAATGCCCAGGTTTGAGCATAAGCTGATGACCAGAATCAGAGTCCGCCTGGCTTGATGTTCCGGCTTGACCAGCAGCAGGGCGGAGAGGTAGCTGACCAGCGTGGCGGTCAACAGGAGCAGCACATACTCCAGTTTCCAGGCTGCGTAGAAATAGTAACTGGCGGTCAACAGCAGCGCCCAGCGGTAGCGAAAAGGGCAGGCAAAATAGAGCGCCGCCACAATCGGGAAGAAAATGAGAAATTCAATGGAGTTGAAGGGCATAGTATGCCTATTGGCTGGCGAGGCTGGTGCAGTTCGACTCGGGCAGATCGCCGGCGGCTACACTTTCAATCCAGTTGATGGTATCTCTAAAGCTGGCCCGCCGGATGTTGGGGTGATCCACAGCCGGGTAGCTCAGGTAAGTCACCCGGTTACCCAGCCGGCACAGGGCGGCAGCAAATTGTCGCTGGCTGGGAGGGGTAACAATCTGGTCTGCCGTGCCCTGGAGAATGAGAACCGGGATTTCCTGGCCGTCGGGCGACAAACCGGCTGTGTTGTCCTCAAGGGCCGCCTGGAAAGCCGGAGCTACCGCTTGCAAACGGTCGGCGTAGAGCGCATCGGAGAATTCCTGACGATACATCTGGCGGGCGCTGAAGCCATAGTAACTAAAGAGGCCATCCACACAGCGGCTCATCACATCGGCCTGGAAGCGGGCCACCCAGCGCTCCTGGAAAATATCGGCCGGTTCAATCACCTCCGGGCCGTAGAAATCGCGGTAAGCCTGCACGATGTAGGGACTGAAAACGGCTACTTCTTTGAGCAGGGTGATGGGGTTGGTGGTTGGGCCGTGGCCGATGACGCCCTTGAAGGGCAACTCCGGGGCATAACTGGCCGCGAAATCTTTGGCCGCAAAAACGGCATGTCCGCCGCTGGAATAGCCGGCCATGACCACAGCCTCCAGCGGGCGGGCGGCCATTTCAGGAGAGGCGGCAAAGGCATTGTAAGCAGCCCGCGCCGCGTCGAGCAAGGCCCGCGCCTGCAACTCGGAGATAAAGTAGGGATGCGGCAGGTCAGGAGTGTCAAAGCCCTGGTAATTGGGCAATACGCCAATCAAGCCCTGGGAGGTGTATTCAAGCATGTAGCTGTGATACGCCCCCCAATCGTTCCCGCTCGACCACTCATTCAGCGGAGCGCAGTGATCGCTGAGGCCGGTCGTGCCGGGGCCGTAAACCAAAACCGGGAATTCGGTCGGTTCGGCCACCTGCGGCACATACAAATTGGCTTCAACCTCGGTAACGCGCTCATTCCGGTCTACCGTTTTGTAACGCAGGCGATAGACCTCGACATTATAATTGCCCACCGGCTCGAAGGTGGTCCAAAATTCAGCCGAAACAAGCTGGCCTGCTTGTCGCGCCGCCAGCGAGCGAGGCGTCGCCGTGACCACCAGTGTGGCGGTGGGGGTGGGTGGCGAGATTGAGTCAGCCTCGGGGGACGCCCCAGGAGTTGGGGCGTTTGGTTTGACGGCAGTGGGGGTTGGCGTAGCTGTGTTCGTCGGATCATCCCCGCCGGACTGCTCAATGGCTGAAAGGTGCGGTGTGGGGGCATCATCAACGGCGGTTGAGGCCGGTCGGTGGGGTTGAGGCGGCTCAATCTCTGCGGCCAGAACTTTGGCGATATAGGTTTTGCCGTTTTCAGTCAGATGCTCCGTATCAACAAAGTTGTAGGCTTCCAGGTCAAAGACCAGGTTCAACACATCCACCCCTTTTCGACGCAAGACTCGCTCAACGACGCCTGTATTCTCGGCCAACTGCCGGTGAAACCTCTGGCCGAGATGTCTTTCGCCCAGCTCGTAATTGATGGGGGTGATGTAGAAAATCGGTTTGATGCCATTATCGGTCAGCAAGCGACTCGTCGCCTTCAAGGATTGAAGCTTACGATGGTGGTAATCCAGGCCGGGCATATAATAATAAATCAGCGTCTTCTTCAATGCCTCAACTTCATCTTCAGAGGGGAGGTTGGTATGGTAGGCAAAGTCGGTTCCGTCGTCTTCAGCCTCCGGCGCGGTGGCTGCGAGCAGTTCCTCAAATTCGGCCACCTCGCCGACGGGTTGGTCGCCGTTAAAAACCGTCGTAGCCTGAAAATCAGCCTGGCTGATCGGCGAGTCAAACAGCCCAAAGGTATCAAAGGCCTGGTAAAACAAGCTCGAAAGCGGCAAGCCGTACGTCAGAATGGTTTTCTCGCGCTCAAACTGGTAGGTGGGGCGCAAATCCCATTCCGGCGAAAACGAGCGCATGTTAATCGGAATGATGACGGCTTCAACCTGGCCCTTGTGTTTGACCAGATAATTGACATAGCGCTCGTACAAGTCCAGGTGATAGGCCGGGTGAGCCACATCCCCCAGCCGATGATTGGGCAGCAAACCGCGCAAAATCTCCGGAATCGTCGCCTCGCCCAGCGGATGAATCAGGGTGCTATCGCCCAGGTAGACCACATTGACGCCTGCCCGGAGCTGCTGATCGAGCGACAGAATTTCTGCGGGCAGCTCGGGCGGATATATCGCCGAGACGACGACCTGTATGGTTAGGAGAATGGCGCTGAAAGCGGCCAGTTTTAGGAAAAAATTCCTCATTAGAGTGATCTTGTGCTTGTATCGAAGAATTGGGTCAGATGGGCAACATTTGATTCTATGACAACAATAGCCTTGCCTTTACTATTCAGGGTCATGTCATTTCGAGACCGGAGAGCCTGCCCTGCCCATAGGGGGTCTTTGGCTCAGCGAAGCCGAAGGGTAGAGAAATCCCCAGGTCGCAACAGGTTAGAGTAAGGTTATAGAGGATTTCTCCCTACGGCCGAAATGACATGGCTACCTTGCTTTAATTTATACCCTACTTTTTTTAGAAGAAGCTGAGAACGACCCCCTCTGGATAAACAATTCATTTGTTTATCAGGGGGATGAGGGGAAATTTGCAGAAATGGGAGAACTTGGGAGAAAGTTAGCGGCCCAGCAGGCCACTAAGCCGTCATTCGCCCCGCTGTTTGATTTGCTGCACGATTTCTTGCAACGCCTCAAACGGCTGTGCCCCGGAAATGAGATATTTTTGGGCGATAATGGTGGCCGGGACGCCCTGCAAGCCATAAGCCCGGGCTTGCTGGATGTCGGCGTCCACCGGCGGAGCATACGCCCCGCTGCTGACGGCAGCCAAAAAGTCGGCCCGATCCAGGCCCACTGCGGCGGCTAGATCGCCCAGGATTTCCAAATCGCCAAAGTCACGGTCAGCCACAAAATGCGCTTTGAACATGGCCTCGTGGTAGGCATCGCCAACGCCTTTTGCCTCGGCATATTTGGCCCCTTCGAGGGCGTAGCGGGATTTAACGCCCCAACGATGGCTTTTCAGCTCCAACCCAAACCGCTCGCGGGCAATCTGCTGCACCCGCGGCCAACCCGCCTCGATGCGCTCCCGGTAAGAAGCTTCATACTCCGGCGGCAGCGGCGGCGCATCGGCCGGCCGCAGTTCGTAACTTTTCCAGATGATTTCGATGGCTTCAACTTTGGCGAGTTCGTCCAGACCGGACTTTAACATATAACACCAGGGTCAGACAAAGTCGCTCCAGACTTCAAAGGTCAATTTGGGTAGGGTCATCTTTACCGCTCGATTCGTGATGGATGAGAGGGGTAATCTTACCTGAAAAATCAATTCTAGCAAAGGGGAGAGCAAAAGCAGTCGCCCCCAAGTTTTTTGCCTCTGGGCTGGCTCAATGGCAATGCTTTTCAAATAACGTAGTTTAGCCCCTTGTGGGCGGGCACAAGGCCCGATGCTACAGTCTTATTTGAAATGTATTGGGAGCCTAATGGAGTTTAAGAAAATAGTTCGGTAAAAAAGTTACACAGAGAAGCACGGAGAAGACACAGAGATTCGCTGAGATTTCTCTGTGGTTCTCTGCGACACCTCTGCGCGCTTCGCGTCTGTGCGCCTGTTTGCCGATTTAATTTTTGAGGCAGGATTTAAGAGGCCGCATCCTGAGTGATTTGAGCGGAGCGAAAATCGTATCGAAGGATGCAGACCAGACGAGTCGCCTTGGCTAACCCGCACCCCCTTCGGCAAGCTCAGGACGCAGCTTCGATACACGCTCCACTCCATTTCGCGTTACTCAGGCTGCGTCCTGAGGCTCTCCTGAGCTTGTCGAAGGGCGAAGTCGAAGGGATGCTGGTCTTGAAATTCGCCCTCAAACAGAAATGCTCCCCCTTTTTATTTTGGGTTGTGGTAAAGGCTAAAAACTGATACAATGGGGGGAATAAAAAAGCCCCTACAACGGGGCTTTTGCCCGGATCAGGTGACGCAAGCACCCAACCCGATTTGCTGCTTGGTAGCATACCCGCGCCGCCTGGTCAAAGGGTGGCGTTTTTGTTTATGAACTGAACAGGAGATTTACCAGATGACTGACAATTGGCTCGATGAACTTTATCGAATGCACAACGAGGACAAAACCAAGCAGCAAAGCTCCAAAAAAACTGCCCCTTTAGATATGAGTGTTCTATCTAAAAATCGGGTTGAGTTGGCAGCCGCCGTTATGCGTACTGTCAATGCTCACACCTTGATGCGCCGTTTACAAAGCGCTCTGCTGGGTGGTAAGGGAATTATTGATGTATTTGATAGCAAAGATGATTATGATCGAATCATCACTTTAGTGTGGCAAGGCCCTATTTCTAACGCTCGTAAACCTAACCCGGAAGACCCAACAGAATATCAATACATTTCTGTGGGAGCGCGAGGCAAAAAGCTCTATGTGAATGACCAAGAAGTTACCTCTCTCACCCCGGAGGCGTTAAAGATTGCCCTTGTCGAAGCGGCCAAAAACCCCGGCAAAGTTAAACGTGACAACAAGGCCAAGAAGTAACTGGGAGGTTTTATGTGGTTAGTTTACTTACGATTTGCTGATAACGACGAAGTAAAAACCTATCATGTCACAGCAGGTAACAAAATCGAAGCTGAGAAAATCTTGGCTTTGGCCGAAAAACATGGGCTTAACGCTACCGCGAAGCTGGTAGAATACGCTATTTTTTATGCCCATGCTACAATCAAACCCAAGTATGTGCCGAATTTCCATTTTTACAAAGATAGTGAGTTTACCAGCCGTTGGGAAAAAGTGGAGCAGAGTTCACCCTGAGTCGATTCTGTCGCCCGAACCCCTGCTGAAAACCGGATGATTCGCTCTTCCCGGCCCCCTTCCTACTTCCAAATGCGTGTTTACCATTTAGAACAGACCTTCAGGGTGACAGTGATGCGCCAAGGGATAAATATAAGTGTCTAGAAAAATTCTTTCCCAACAATCAAGGTAGCAGGGTAGCAAAGTAGCAGCTTGTTACCTGCTACTTGCTACCTGTTTCAGTGACGAAAACTTTTCTGAAGAACTATACCATAAGGAGACCGGCCAGTGTTCTTGATGGTTATTCTTATAGGAACCGTGGTTCTCATAGCGATTTCGATTGGCCTGGGGCTGTTATTGATGCAGCCGGAGCAAGCCCCTCATCGGCCAGGGCATCACCTCTCCACCCCTGAACCGGCCTCAGCCGCCAACCACCCCCCTTTCTCCGAGCTATCCTGGCCGCGCCCGTTGTGGGCGCCCTGGCCCTTGACCCCTGGGAAGGCGATCCTGCTTATGGTTATCGGCTTATTGGGCATGTCAAACCTTATCCTGTCACTGGTTTTTCTAATCTGGTTGGAAGTCCCACTGGGGCCTTGTAGTTTCTTGTTTCCAGTCGGGGGCGGAGTGTTATTTTTCCTGGGGGTACGGGATTGGCAAAGGATCAAGGCCCTGGAAACACAAGGACAACTGGCTCAGGGGGTCATTTTTGACTCGTGGGTCACCGGAAGGGGGCGCACCCTCTTCCCAAGCTACAATGTGGCCTATTATTTTACCCTGCCCTGGGGCAGCCCGGACGGCTCGCGGGTAATCCGGGCCGAAAACAATCGGCAGGTTTATCAAACCTTTCAGATTGGCGACACGATTCCGGTTCGCTATTTGCCGGACAAGCCCCAGATATGCCGGGTGGAAAGATAAGTTACCCCGCCTCCTAGCCCCCGGCGACCACAATTGCGAGGTTTTTTACAGAGAAAAGCCTCATTTGAGAGCCTGGCAAACCCTTGACGTACCCCCCGAACAATGTTATATTAGCACCTCCACTGCGATGAACAGATAAAGGAGCATGCAAAGATGCCAGAAATTGCTCTACGGGGCGTTGTGCCCATTATCCCCACCCCGTTTGTGCCCGAAACCGAAGCGGTTGATCTCGCTGCGTTGCGCCGCTTGATTGATTTTGCCGTTGAGATTCAAATGCCTGCGGTTTGCCTGCCGGCCTATGCCAGCGAATTTTACAAGCTGTCCGAAACCGAACGGCTTCAGGTGGTCGAAACCGCCGTGCAGCAGGCGGCCGGGCGAGTGAAGATTATTGCCCAATCAAATCATCCCTCGCTCAAGCTGGCCCAGGAGATTGCCCACCGCAACGAGAGCCTGGGGGCCGACCTCATCTCCTTTGCCATTCCCCGTCTCTTTGGCCTGGGCGCTGACGACGTACTGGACTACTGCCGAGGCATGTGCGAAGCAGTGCAGCGACCGGTGCTGATCCAGGATTTTAACCCCAACGGCCCCACCGTGGGCGCGGAGTTTGCCCGCCGCCTGCGCGAAGCCTGTCCCAATTTCTGCTACCTCAAGCTCGAAGAGCCGCTGATGGGAGCCAAAGTCACCGCCATCCGCGAGGCGACGGACGGCGCCATTGGCGTGCTGGAAGGCTGGGGCGGCATGTACACCCTGGAACTCATTCCCTACGGCATCTGCGGCCTCATGCCCGGCCTGGCCGCCGCCGATGTCCTGGCCCATGTCTGGCGCTTGGGCCAGGAGAGTCGCTGGGCTGAGGCGATGGATGTCTTCCAGCAGCTTTTGCCTCAACTGGTTTTCAGCTTGCAGAATATGGAACTCTTTCATCACCTGGAAAAGCGGCTGCTGGTCGCTCGCGGGGTGCTGGAGCATGCCGTTGTCCGCCGGGCCAGCCTCACCCCCGATCCGCAGGTGCTGGCCTACGGCGAGTTTTTGAACCAGCGGGTGCTGGAAGCGGTGGCCGAGTTGGAATTGGTGATGTAGCCCAATAAGGGAGTTCCAAGATTTAAATCATCCAACAAATTTGATCTGTGTGATGCGTGAAGCGTGATACGTGAGGATTTTTTCGCCTAGAATTATTACGTATCACGCATCACGTTTCACGGGCTGAGGTGAGTTAAAATGTTGCCTAATATGATCGGCGCGTACGGCCCGTGGGTCGCTTCTTTGCCAGGCGATGGACCGGCCGCGCTCTCTTTTCGCAATGAGCGGTTTACGGAGGTCGAAAGCTGGCGGCCTGTAGCCCGGCAGCGTGTGCTCGACTTGCTGGCCCAGCCCGATACCGGCGGCGTTCCTACTGTAACGGTGCATGAGCGGTTGACCTACGACAGCCTGGACATCGAAAAACTGTCCTGGCAGCTTCCCTACGGCCCGCCGACCGAGGCCGTTTTCTTGAAGCCAGCCGGAGCTACCGGCCCGCTGCCCGGCATCCTGGCCCTGCACGACCACGCCGCCAACAAATATTTTGGCTGGCGCAAGATTGCCCGCGCCGGGGCTGACCTGCACCCCATGATGCGCGACCACCAGGCGCAGTACTACGGCGGCGTCGCCTGGACCCATGAACTCGCCCGGCGAGGCTATGCCGTGCTGGTTCACGATGCGTTTGATTTTGCCAGCCGGCGGGTGCGGCTTCAGGATGTGCCGGAGGTCATTCGCGCCGGCCTGACCGACCCCGACCCGGAGAGCACCGCCGAGATCGAAGCTTACAATACCTGGGCCAGCCAGCACGAGCATATCCTGGCCAAGTCGCTCTTTTGCGCCGGGACCACCTGGCCGGGCGTCTTTCTGGCCGAGGACCAGCGCGCTCTGGATGTGCTCTGCGCTCGCCCGGACGTGGACGCTGCGCGAGTTGGCTGCTGCGGCCTGTCCGGGGGTGGATTGCGCACTGGATTTCTGGGTGGGCTGGACCCGCGCATCCGCTGCGCCGTTTGTGTCGGCATGATGACCACCTGGCGCGATTTCCTGCTCCACACCAGCTACACCCACACCTGGATGATCTACATCCCCCTGCTCCCCCGTGACCTCGACTTCCCGGAAATCCTGGGTCTGCGCGTCCCTTTACCCACCCTGGTACTGAACGACTCCGACGACGAGCTGTTCACCCTGCCCGAAATGGAGCGGGCAGCGGCCATTTTGCAGGAAGTCTACGCCAAAGCCGGGGCCACTGACCGTTACCGCGCCTCTTTTTACCCTGGCCCGCACAAATTTGATTTAGCCATGCAAGCCGAGGCATTTGATTGGTTTGATCGGTGGTTGAAATAGGGGTTAACTATGCCCACCCGCGCCGATGCACACGCTCATTTTTTTCACGCCGGTTACGTGGCCCTGCTGCCCGAAAACTGCCGCCGCATCCAGCCGGATGAAGTCACCCTTTATCAAGGCTTGGCCCAGCAGTACGAGGTGCAGCAAGTGTTGGCAGTTGGTTATGAGGTTGAGCATTGGGCCGTAGGCAACAATCGCTACTTGAGCCGGCTGGCGGCCAGCCTATCCTGGCTGAGGCCGGTTGCTTTTGTGGCGGAACCGGCCAAGCTGGAGTTGGCCAGCCTGGAAAAATGGCAGCAGGAATCGTTTGTCGGCTTGAGCTTTTACTGCTTCGACCCGCAGCAAGCCGCTGCTTTGGGCCAAGTATCGGCTGAAGTTTGGGGCTGGCTGGCCGAACGGCGCTGGCTGATTAGCGTCAATTCGCGCGGCGAATACTGGACGGCCTGGCAGCCATTGCTGGAACGCCAGCCCGATTTACGGCTGCTGGTGTCGCACCTGGGGCTGCCTCCGGCGATTGAGACTGCGCCCACCGCAGCCTCGGCCCGGCAGTTGCTCCGAGAGGTTGTGGCCCTGGCCCCATTCCCGGGGGTGCATATTAAGCTGAGCGGCTTTTATGCCTTAACCCAGCCCGGCTATGCTTATCCCCACCAGGCCGCCTGGCCCTATGTCGAGGTTCTACTGGCCGCGTTTGGCTCCAGCCGCCTGCTGTGGGGGTCAGATTTTAGCCCCAGTTTGGAATGGCTCAGTTTTCCGCAAACCTTTGGCCTTTTTGAGGCGATGCCTTTTTTGAACGAGGCCGACCGTGAGCGGATCGAAGGGGGTAATTTGTTGGGGCTGTTGGCCGGTGTCCAGTCTTCTGCTCACGCAGTGTCATGAAGTGAGCAGCATCCTGAGTAAGGGAGCGAAGCGACCCGTATCGAAGGGTGCTGCGCCGTCAGGGAGTCGTCGCCAAATCGCACCCTTCGATACGCGCTCCACTTCGTTCCGCGCTACTCAGGGTGCGATTTTCTGGCTTAACTTAAGACATTGACTAAGGGCTGACCCCTGAGGAGGTGCGCCGGGCAATCTCCTCGCGGACAACGGGCGCAACCTGAGTGCCCAGCAGTTCGATGGCATGCATCACTTTGGCGTGCTCAATGGTCCCCACACCCAATTGTAGCAGCAGCCGCTGGTGGCCGAAGATCTCGTGCTGGAACAGAATCTTCTCGATGATTTCAGCCGGGCTGCCGACAAAGTCCGAACCGCGCAAGGCCCGTCCGGCTTCGAGTTGTTGACGGGTGGCGGGCGGCCAGCCGCGCTCGCGGCCAATTTTATTCATCACCACCACCGCCGAGGGATAGTAGTCGTCAACGGCCTGCTGGGGTGTGTCGGCGATAAAGCCGTGCGAATTGATGCTTAACGGCAGTTGGGTCGGGTCGTATCCGGCTTGACGCGCCGCCTGCCGGTAGAGCTGGATGAAAGGCGTAAAACGCTCCGGCATGCCGCCGATGATCGCCAGGGCCATGGGTAAACCCAGGCTGGCAGCGCGCACCACCGATTCCGGCGTGCCGCCGACCGCCACCCAGAGGGGCAGCTTTTCCTGCACCGGGCGAGGATAAACCCCCAGATTGTTCAAGGCCGGGCGATGTTTGCCCGACCAGGTAATCTTCTCCGTTTCGCGGAGTTTCAACAACAGCTCAAGCTTCTCGGCAAAAAGGCTGTCGTAATCCCGCAGGTCATAGCCAAAAAGCGGGAATGACTCAATAAACGACCCGCGCCCGGCCATGATCTCGGCCCGGCCGTTGGAAATTAGATCGAGAGTGGCAAAATCCTGAAAAACCCGCACCGGGTCGTCCGAGCTAAGCACCGTGACCGCCGTTGACAGGCGAATGGATTTGGTGCGGGCCGCTGCCGCTCCCAAGATGACCAGCGGGGCCGAAGCAATAAAGTCGGGGCGGTGATGCTCGCCAACGCCAAAAACGTCCAGGCCCACCTGATCGGCCAGCTCGATGGTTTCGAGCAGGTTGCTCATCCGCTGGACCGGGCTGATCATCGCTCCGGTCACAGGATCGGGGGTCAGTTCGACAAAAGAATAAAGGCCAATCTCAAACGCCCCGCTGCCGGAGCGAGTCTCTGAAACGGGGGTGTCTGTTTGGGTAGAAATAGTTATGCTCCTCGAAAGTAACTGTCACTGCGAGCCATAAGGCGAAGCCGCGTAGCATCCTACCCCGGAGAGGGGGATTGCTTCGGCCTGTGGCCTCGCAATGACATTTTCATCACCGTATAAGCAAATAATGATAAACGCGCTCCCCCGCGATGTCAAGCCAGTTTCAAATTCCTTCACCTAAAATCCCAAATTCTCCTTGACCAAAATTGTGGTGATCCGGCTTGCCGTAAACCTCGGTTTGACCTGCCAGCAAGGGCTATCTTAAATCCTATAAAAAGCAGCAATTGTGTTCGCGAAGATAGAGGAAAAGGGATATAATTTATTAAGCCATCGGTAATTCATCCCATTGCCAGGATGATTGTGAGGAGGCCACCTATCACTACTGAGACCAAAGATACTGCTCAATCAAACACCTTTGCCTTAGATTGGCTTGTCTCTAACCTGCGCTGGATCTGGTTATTGCTCATCGCCCTGTTTGTAGTGGGCGACAGCCTGCTGAGCCGCCAACCCTCGGAGAATGTAACCCGGCTGCTGGTACTGGTGGGGGTAGGCCTGGGACTGAATGGAATTTATGCCGGCCTGTTGTGGTCTAAATTCTTTCCCCATTGGCTGGCCGTAATTGCCGCGATCCTGGATGCTGTGCTGGCCATTGGCTTGATGATTATGCTGACCAGGCACGCCCAATTGCTGCTGCCACTGCTGATGGTCCCGGTCATGCTGGCCGGGCTGCGCTGGAACGCCGAAGCCGGCCTGTTGATGGCCCTGCCGATTGCGCTAAGTTATGGCGTGCCGCTGGTGCCGCTGCTGAGTGGCGATATTGACCGGCTCCAGGTGATCAACGCCTTACTGACAGCGGCGGCCAATGCGATTGTACTCTTTATTGCCGGTGGACTGCCCGGCCCTTTTATTCGCCAGCAGCTTGACCTGGCTGCCCAGGATAATGAAGCGGAGTTAAAAAGTTTGCGTGTGGCCACCGAGCGCGGCAAACTTATCTCAGAAATGGCGCTGACCCTCGGCTCCACCCTCAACTACCGTAAAGTGCTGCGGACCATGATTGACCTGGCCTTTTCGGCCATGGCCGAGGTCGGAACCAGAGACGAGTCAACCATTGCCATGGTCTTGCTCTTTGAAGGCGACAGCGAAAACGGCGCAGACCGGCTCAGGGTGGCCGCCGGCCGCAATATTGGCCGTTCCGACGAGGGCCGCCGCGTATCGGGCGAAGAGGGGTTGATTGGCCGCACCATTCGCACTGCCGAAGCGACCATCACCAACAATGCCCAAAAAGACCGGGTGTTAACCTCTTTTGCTTCAACGCCGGGCTGCCGCTCGGCCATTTGCGCCCCGCTGCGAGCCGGGTTGAACACTTATGGCGTGGTGCTTTTTTGCAGCACCGAACCCAACTTTTATAATGAAGAACATAAACAACTCCTCACTACCTTTTGCAGCCAGGCCATCATCACCCTGCAAAATGCCCAACTTTTTGAAGATTTACAGCGCGAGCAGCAAAAGATTCTGGAAAAAGAGGCCGAGGCCCGGCGCAAACTGGCCCGCGACCTGCACGACGGCCCCACCCAATCTATCGCGGCCATTGCCATGCGGCTCAACTTCATTAAGGTAGTGCTGCAAAAAGAAGACGTAGCCAAAGCCTATGAAGAGGTAGTGAAGGTTGAAGAGATTGCCCAGCGTACCACCCAAGAAATCAGAACCATGCTTTTTGCCATGCGCCCGGTCATTTTAGAAACCCAGGGCTTGCTGCCGGCGCTGACCCAGTATGCCGACCGGCTGAACGCGACCGAATCCTTCAAAGTCAATGTCAACAATCGCGGCTACAACAGTCAACTCACCGGGGAAGCCGAAGGCGTGGTTTTTGCCATTATCGAAGAGGCGGTCGGCAACGCCAAAAAACACGCCCAGGCCAGCGAGATCAGGATCAATCTACTGGCCGGCAAAAGCAGCTTAATGGTTGAGATCAAGGATAACGGGGTTGGCTTTGATGTCGAAGCGACCAAATCCACCTACGACCAGCGCACCAGCCTGGGGCTGCTCAACCTGGACGAGCGCGCCCAACTGGTCGGCGGGGTGTGCTCGATCGAGTCGGCCCGGGGCCGGGGCACCACCGTGCGGGTCGAAATCCCCTTTGCCGGAATGAAAGAAGCAGCATGACCGATCAAAATATCATCCTGGCAGGTCTGGCCCTTTTATCCCTGGCCCTGCCAGTCGGTTGGGCCTGGTGGCAAAAGCGTCAGGGCGAAGCCGGGATCAACGAGCAGTGGCTGTCTGTCACTGCTCGATTTATTTATGGGATCGGCTTGCCTTACCTGGCCGTCATCGCCGGCCTCTTGCCGCCCCGATTTTTAGGTTTGAAGGGGCTTGAAACGATCATGGCCCTTGACCTGAACGGAGCCAGCCTGCAAAAGGCTGTCGCCCTGCTCCTGCTGGAATGTCTGGCCGATGGCGGTATCGTGATCAGGCTGGGCCTGGCGGCGCTGCTGCTGGCGCTGGGGCTGCGCTGGGGGCTGGCCCGGCTGGGCCTGAAGCCGCTGGCTTCCCGTCTCTCCGTGCTGGAAATTCTCTACGACGGCCTGCACTGGGCCTTTTATTACGCCATTTTTTGGGCCTTGACCGGCGATCTTTACCTGGGAGTGATTGGCGGCATGCTGTGGGTGTTGCTGGAAGGGGCGCTGGTCGCCTGGGTGCAAAGAGATGAACCGACCCCCCGGCTTAGCAAAGCCGTCATTTTAATCCTCACTGCCACCATTTTCTTTTATGCCCCCAATTTGTGGCTGCTGTGGCCGGTTCACGGCGGACTGGCTTTTATTGGGACGCGCCGGGAGACTGGCCCAGGCTGAGCCGGCCCGCGCCAAATTTGTTGTTGGGCAGCGCGTCGCTCAGTTTGACCGCCCGGCTCTGAAAAAGTGCGGCAATCTCAGCCGGGGTATAGGCCGGAAAAGCTTGCAGAATCAAGGCGGCTGCGCCGGCCACATGGGGCGTGGCCGCAGAGGTGCCGTCAAAAAAAGGCGAGTACGAGGCGCTCTTGACCGCGGAAGGGGCCACCAGATCAGGCTTGATCCGCCCATCGTTGGTGGGGCCTTGTGAACTGTACGGCTCCAGCACGTCATTGGACCATTTGACCGCGCCCACTGTAAACGCACCGCGGGCATCGGCGGGGGTGCCCAGACTGGCTTCGGGGTGCATAAACTCCGGGGGAATCTGGCCATTGTAAACAAACAGGTCCAGGGTGGCGTCGCCGCGAGCCGCCCCGCCCCGGTTTTGGACGGCCAGCAGATAGGTGTCGCTTTTGGCAAACTGGTAAAAGATGACCTCGGCGGAGCGCTGGCCGGGCTGGCCGGTCTGGAAATCCTCGGCTTTAGCTAACAGGTTGCCATTCTTGTCAAACAAAATCAGGTCATAATCCTGGTTGCGGGCGGCCCAATCATTCCAACTCAAAATCAGATAGCTGGCCGCGCCCGCTTTCATGGTAAAGGGCAGGGCCGTCACCTCCGGAGCGAACTCGTGCAGGGTGTCGCCGTTGCTATCCTGGAAAACGCCGCGATAGTGCTCGTCGGCGCGGTTGCCGGCGGCGTTGACCCACAACACCCCGGCATCATGCACCCGGTTGGCAATGTCGGCGGCAAAGCCGCTGCCGTCCATGGGGCTGAGGCCGCTAATGCTGGTCGAGTTGGAAATGATCTTCACCCCCTGGCTCAACAACCAATCAACTGCCTGACCCAGGGCCACCTCGCTGCCGTCGAAATAGGCCAGGAAAAGCTGGGCGTCGGGGGCCATCTCGTGGATAATTTCGGCGCAGGCGGTCCCGTGGACCTGCACCCCCAGTTGCGCCGGGTTGCCAAAGGTCGAAATGACCACCTCTTTCGGCAGTTCGGTGCCTAATAACGCCTCGTAGCCGGCAAAACCCAAATCCAACACGCCGACTTTGACCCCCTGCCCGGTAAAACCCTGCCCCTGCCACTCGCCGGCTAACGTTACGGCGACGCCTTCGCCGGCAAAACCAGCCTGATCCGCCGACAGCTTATTGGGCAGTTGCAGGCTGATCACGTGCTCCAAATTGGCAATCCGCTCGACAATCAGCTCCGGCTCGGTGGCGTCAATTTGTTCCAGAATGAGCTGGGTGGGGATGATGATATTGATTCGGTCCTGGTAGCTGCTTTCGACAATCACCCCTTCGCCTTCCAGTTCAGTTACCAGGGCGGGCGTCTGCTCCGCCGAATCGAGAATGAGGGTCATGACCACATCGTCGTTTTCGTTGAGGATGCCGCGCTGCCGGGCCAGGGCCAGGGCCGCTTCCTGCCCGGCGTTCTGGTAGGTGATGTAAAAATCCTTATAAACCGAGCCAAGTTCGGGGTTTTCGAGCAGTTGGGCCAGTTGGGGATAGTCGGCGGCAACCTGGGCCGACAATTCGGAGAGGGAAGCGGGGGGAGTCAATTGGAGGGTGGGCAGTTGGAGGGTCGGCTGGGGTGGGGTAGCATCGGTGGTTGGCTGCGGCGCAGCGCTGCCTTGCGCCAATAAATAGGCACCAATGCCAATAGCCAGGACGACCAAGATGATAACGATAAGTATAGGATTAGACGTTGATTTTCGTTTCGTCACAGTTTTTCCTCACTCCTGGTATGTCATTTCGAGGCTAAAAGCCGAGAAATCTTGGTCCTTGCCTAAAAGTTTAAGCAGCAAGGAAGAAGATTCCTCCTTACGGTCGGAATGACATGACTTTTTAGAGGTGTCTGCTCATTTTTGATTTCGTTACGAACTAATGCGAAGCCGTACTAACCTAAATCTCGTCTTTGCGCCTGATTTGCCAGAGGGTCAGGTTGCTCCAAATCAGAATATGAGCCAGCAGCAAAATCCAGCGCGAGGCCAGGGCCAGGGCGTTGGGGGTGTAATTGACATAGAAATTTATCGGCGTGGCGATATCTTTGATCAACGTTTGCAGGCCGCGGCCCGTGTCCAGCACATTTTCCACCCGCACCTGGCTCAGCGTGTTCAGGTGTTCGATATTGGCGCTGATGCCCAGGCTCTCCAGCGACCAGCGGGTGATGGTCAAATAGGACAGCGGCGCGGTCAGGGGCGAAAGCTCAAAAATAGCCCCGGAAAAGACAATCTGGATCAGGATGGCGATCAGGATGAGGTAAGTGACCATATCTTTGGAGGAGGCCGAGGCCGAGATAAACAGCCCCAGGGCGATACTGGCCAGCACCGTCAGCAGCAGGGTGATGTAAAATTCGAGCGGGGCCCACACCATCACCCCCAGGCCGGGAAAGCGCAGATTGAGGGCCAGGACCAACAAAAAGAGAGCCACCTGTCCGGCCATAAAAAGACCCAACACCCCGAATTTGGAAGCGAAATAGGGGATGACCTTGAGGCCAAGCATGCGCTCGCGCCGATAGATCGTTTCCTCTTTGACCAGCTCATAAGCCGCGCTGAACATGCCCAGCAGCGACGTAGCCAGGGCCATCACAAACAGCACGGTCTGGGTCTCGGCGGCGATGCTGTAGCTGCCGCTCGTTTCGAGAATGGCCGTTATTTCGGCGGGGCTGTGGCCGACCAGAGCCTCGGCGGGGCTGATCAGCAGCAAAAAGAGGCCAATCAGCGGCATGACCGCGCCCAAAACCCACAAGCTGAGCCGGTCGGCTTTGATTAAATCGAGGTAGCGCTGGGCCAGAATTTTAAACTGGCGCATCTGTTGCTGGGTGCTTTGCCTGGCCGAAGGTCGTTCAGCCGCTACGGTGTGGGCGATTTGGCCGCTTTGCCGGTGGGTGATATAGGTTTGGTACAGCTCGGAGCGGCGGTAGTGTTCGGCCCACAGCGCCCCGGCTTCGATTTCGGTGGACGGTTGGCCGTTGGTCCGCGGCTCGACCAGCGGTTTGAGTTCCGGGGCCAGGGCCGCTTCATCCCCGCGAGTGTAGGTTTGAGAGAGGACGGTGTAAATGTCGGGAAAGTTATCTACATTGAAAAATTTAACGGCCTGGTCGGGCGGGCCAAAGTAGGCCAGCCGGCCGCCGCGAGCCATAAAAGCTACCTGGTCGCAATCTTCCACAATGTGGCTGGTGGCGTGCGTCACCAAAATGATGGTTCGGCCTTCGTCGGCCAGGGCGCGCAGAGTGTCCATCATCAACTTTTCCAGGCCCGGATCGAGGCCGGAGGTTGGCTCGTCCAGAAAGAAAATCCAGGGGTCGGCCAGCAGTTCGGCGGCAATGCTGACCCGTTTGCGCTGGCCCCCACTGAGATTGCGGATAAGGGTGTTGGCCTGGGCGGTCAAGCCCACTTTGGCCAGGGCCTCGTCAATCTGCTTCTCCCCGTCGGCCGGGTCGGCGTCGCCGGGCAGGCGCAGTTGCAGGGCGTAGCGCAGGGCCTGGCGCACTTTGAGTTGAGGGTGGACAATATCATCCTGGGGCACATAGCCAATCAGATGGCGGTAAATGTCCAGATGGTCATACACATTATCGCCATTGATCAGGACCGCCCCGGCGCTGGCCGGACTGAGACCGAGCAGGGCTTTGAGCAAGGTACTTTTGCCGCTGCCGCTGCTGCCCACCAGGGCCACAAACTCGCGGGGATTGATGACCAGGTTCAGGGGGTGTAAAATCTGCTTGGCCTGGCGAGCGTCGGCAAAGCCCCAGCCGTTGGTTTCATAGACCACTTTTTCCAGGTTGATCACTTCCAGCCGGAAGTTGCGCTCGGCCACAAAGGAGGAGAACAAGCCCTGACCCTGGTAGACCAGGTTAAAGGGGCCAATCTGGATCACGTCGCCACGGGCCAATAACTGCGGCTGCTCCAGGGGTGAGCCATTCACAAAAGCGCGGTTGTGGGTGCTGACATCTTCGATGATGTATTCGTTATCAATTTTGGTGATTTTGGCATGCTGCCAGGAGATGGTGGGATGCGACAGGACAATATTGGCGTCGAAGCCGCGCCCAATGTAGGCCACCTCAGTTTCAATCTGGTACGATTGACCGGCATGCTTGGCGTCTACGTGGCTAAAACCGGAGGGAGGCAAGTAGGTCAGCTTGATCGAATTGCCGCGCCCATCGCTGAGGCGGATAATATCGTTATTTGCTAATAGGTGCGCTTTGTGCGGCGTGAGCCGCTGGCCGTTGACGCGGGTGCCGTTGGTGCTGTCCAGGTCGGTCAGGGTGTGGCCGCTGTGGGTAAATTCCAACCGGGCGTGCTCGTTGGAGACCATCGGCGAGTCAATCTGGATCATGTTGGCGCTGTCGCGGCCCAGGGTGATGACCGGCTTGGAGAGAAAACATTCTTTATCGGTTTCGCCGGGCAGGTGGATAACAATTTTGGCCAGCGCCCCACCGTGCGCCGTAATCTGGCGCTGCCGCTTGCGGCGGCGGATGGGCAGCCCGCAGTGGGGGCAGGCCGTCTCGTCGGGCGACTCTAGCTCTTTTTTGCAATAGGGGCAGCGGGGGATAGTCTCGACGGGTGGTTTTTGCAGCTTGGCATCCAGGGCAATATTCAACGTGGGCTGTCGTTCTGATCGAGCCACAGGTCCCCCCTAAATGTAGTTTCAAACATGGAAAATCGGTGGCTAAATTCTACACCAATTTTTTAGAGAGAGCAATCAGCTATTTGGCCCGGTTTTGCCGGCTCAAAATTTGACAAACGCTCAGTTTCAATCGTACAATAGTGATTGAATGCGATCTATTTGTGATGTTTTATGATTGTTTGAGTCTACATCGAACGCATGGATATCAAACTTCCCATCTCCAATCTCGAACGACAAGAACTACTTCTCAACTTTGTCAAGCTAAACCAGCGGGCTACGGTTGCCCAGATTTCTGAAAAATTTTCGGTCAGCGTGGCGACCGTCCGGCGCGATTTGGAAGCGCTGGCCGAACGAGGGGAGATTGAGCGTTTTCACGGCGGCGCAAAAGTTATACGTCAGGCTCCGCCCGAACCGCCGGCCTTGCAGCGCAGCCGCGAGCAGGCCGAAGAAAAAAAACAGATTGGCCGGGCTGCCGCCGCCCTAATTGAAGAGGGTGAAACTGTTTTTTTGGGCAGCGGCACAACCGTTTTGGAAGTAGCCCGGCATCTGCGCGAGCGCCATAAATTGACCGTGATCACCAACTCGCTGCTGGTCATCAATGCCCTGGCCGACCTGCCCGATTTTACCCTGGTTCACTTGGGCGGGATTGTACGCCACAGCGAGATGTCCACCATCGGCCACCTGACCGAGCAAGCCCTGGCCGAAGTGAATGCCCGGAAAATTGTGCTGGGCATCCACGCCCTGGATATTGAATACGGCCTGACCAATGAAAACCTACCCGAAGCTATGACCGACCGGGCCATCCTGGCCCGCCGAGGCCAGATTATCATCGTGGCCGATCACACCAAATGCGGACGCATTTCGACCGCCTTTGTCGCGCCGATCAGCGTCATCCACAAATTGGTAACCGACAGCCAGACCCCTCCCGATTTTATTGACGCTCTGCAAGCCAAAGGGATAGAAGTTCTGGTTGTCTGAAAATAACAGGTAGCAGAGTCGTAGAGTCGCAAAGGAAAGAGGCAGTTCCAGGAATATAGTGTGTGGTGCGTGGTACGTGATATAAATACGCCACGCACCACGTACTACGCACCACGAGAACTAACGTTTTATTTTCTTGGAGTTGCCTAATTCCCCGTCTACACTCTACTGTTTCAGGAGTAAAGATGCTACTCACCGATTATCGCCCGCGCCCGGTACTGGTCACCAAAACCACCGCTATAACCAAGCCTCGCTTCCCGGTGATTGACGCCCATAACCACCTGGCCGAGCCGTTTGGCGGCGGCTGGGACAAACGCCCGCTGGCGGCGCTGCTGGATGTGCTAGATGAAGCCCAGGTGCAGCTTTACGTTGACCTCGACGGCGGCTGGGGCGAAGCGATTCTTCAGCGCCACCTGGATTACTTTAAAGCGGCTGCGCCGGAGCGCTTCCAGGTTTTCGGCGGGGTGGATTGGGCCGCCTGGCCCGATCACGGCGACCGCTTTGGCGAGTGGGCCGCCGAGCGATTACGCCTGCAAGCCGGCTGGGGCGCGCAGGGCCTCAAAATCTGGAAGCCGTTTGGCCTGCATGTGCGCGACCAGCATGGCGCACTGGTGGCGGTAGACGATCCCCGCCTCGACCCGCTGTGGGCCGCTGCCGGGGAGCTGCGCCTGCCGGTTATGATCCACGTGGCCGACCCGGTCGCCTTTTTTGACCCCCTCGACGAAACCAACGAGCGATGGGAGGAACTGCACGCCCACCCCGACTGGCAGTTCCCCAGCCCGCCTTTTCCCGCTTTTATGACCATTATGACCCAACTGGCAAATTTGGTAGCGCGTCATCCCGCCACTACGTTTATCGGGGCGCACGTTGGCTGCTATGCCGAAAATCTGGCCTGGGTGAGCCAGCTACTCGACCGCTGCCCCAACTTTTATGTGGATATTGGGGCGCGCATCAGCGAGTTGGGCCGCCAGCCCTACAGCTCGCGCCGCTTCTTTTTGCAATACGCCGACCGGATTCTGTTCGGCGCCGATTTGGGGCCGGACCTGGCCGGCTATCGCTTGTACTACCGTTTCCTGGAAACCGACGACGAATATTTTAACTACAACACCGACCCACAGGGCATCCCCGGTCAGGGCCGCTGGTATATCTACGGCCTCTATTTGCCGGATGACGTGCTGGAAAAAGTGTATTTTCGCAACGCTCAGCGTGTTCTTTCTCTGCCGGGGTAATTCTAAAAATTGTGGTTACTGCTCAGGCTCATGTCATTTCGAGACCGAAGGTCGAGAAATCTTCAAGGCGCAACCCATGAAAGTAAGGTGTCGGGGATTTCGCCCTGCGGTCGAAATGACATGGCTGAGTAGTTAAAAATTTTGTAACGTATGGAGGAGATGTAAAAATGAAAAAGAATAGCCGCTTATTTTGGTTGATTATTCTGCTTCTCAGCAGTCTGATACTGTTCGCCGCATGTGGCGGAGCAGCCACACCCGCCGCCGAAAAGGAAGCGGCCGAACCCGCTGCAAGCCAGGCCGACTCCACCTCCCCACCCGCCGAGCCGGCCGAGGCTGTGCCCGCCGATGCACCGGTCGAAATCAGCTACATGATGTGGGGCGACCCGCAGGAGTTGAAAGTATGGCAGCAAATTGTAGACGAGTTTCAGGCCGCCAACCCCAACATCAAAGTCAACGTGGAGGTGAGCGATTGGGATTCTTACTGGGACAAACTGCAAACTCTCTTTGCCGCCGACACGCCGCCCGATGTCTTTGCCATGGACGCGCCCCTCTATCCTGACTGGGCTTCACGGGGAGTGCTGCTGAATTTGCAGCCCTACATTGACGCCTCACCCGGCCTGCTCGACGGCCTTTATCCCGGCCCGCTGGAGACATACAAACGCGATGACGGCTACTACGGCCTGCCGCGCGACTTCCAGACCATCGTCCTGTTCTACAACAAAGACAAGTTTGATGAGGCCGGCCTGCCCTATCCCACCGACGACTGGACCATGACCGACCTGCGCGAGGCGGCCAAAAAGCTGACCAAAGACGGCGACGGCGACGGCAAGATTGACCAATGGGGTCTCTATGTTGACCTGTGGGACATGGAACTGTTCTGGAGCGGGGCTGTGTGGGGCTACGGTGGCGAAATCATAAACGTCGAGCGCACCCAAACTCTGCTGGGCGAAGAGAAATCCCGCGAAGCTTTCCACTTTATCGCCGATATGGTCCTGGAAGACAAATCTGTTCCCGACCCCACCATCACGGCTGAATTTGGCGATGACCCCTTTGCCGCGGGCGTGGCAGCCATGACCACCATTGGCCACTGGGCCGTGCCGACCTATTCCGAACTGGAGTTCAAGTGGGATGTAGCTGCCTTTCCCGCCGGTCCGGCGGCCCGCGCCACCAGCGTCAACAGCGCCGGTTTTGTGGTGTCCAAAGCCTCCAAAAATCCCGCAGCGGCCTGGGAATTTGTAAAATTTGCGGTCGGCTCCACCGGCCAGACCCGCCTGACCGAACTGGGCTTTGCCATCCCCATTCTGAAATCTATCGCCGAAAGCCCGGTTTTTCTGGAGCAGAAGTCCGCGCCGATCAACCAGAAGGTTTTCCTGGATGCTACTGCTTACGCCCGCACCAAGCCGGCTTTCAAAGGCTATGACGAGTGGGCCTCGGTGGTCGGCGACACCCTGGCTCTGGTCTGGACCGGCGAAAAGGAACTTGACGAAGCCCTGGATGAGATTGTGTCCCAGGCCGATGAAGTGCTGGCCAACAACCAATAACCCGGCGCGAGTGAGCGAAACAGGCCATGCAAACCGGGTTAAAACCGTTAGGACGTGAACGACTCTGGCTGTTAGCCTTGTTGTCCCCCAGTCTGGTGGGCCTGGCGTTTGGGGCGTTTGGTTCGGTCTTCGCCACCCTCTTAATCAGCTTTTTGCACTGGGATTTGATTACGCCGCCGGAGTGGGCCGGGCTGGATAATTTTGCCAAACTCTTCACCGACAGCCAGTTTCACAAATCGCTGCTGACCACCTTTTACTTCAGCAGCCTGTACGTGCCCGGTGTGCTGGTCACGTCGCTGATTGTCGCCGTTTTGCTCAACCGCAAACTGCGCGGGCTGGCCTTCTTTCGCACCGTCTATTTTCTGCCGGTAGTGTCTTCGGCGGTGGCGGTGGGCCTGGTCTGGACGGGAATTTACGCTAAGGATAACGGGCTGCTTAACCGGGCCATCGAAGCCCTGGGCGGACAGCCTGTCACCTGGCTTGGTTCGCAGATGGTCCTGGTATCGGTGGTCATTGTCAACATTTGGGGCGCGGTAGGCGAAGGGATGATCGTCTTTTTGGCCGGCTTGCAGGCCGTGCCGCGCGACATCTACGACGCTGCCGAAGTGGACGGAGCCAACGAATGGCAGCAGTTCTGCCACATCACTCTGCCGCTGATTGTACCGACCCTCTTCTTTCAGGCGGTCCTCTCGACCATCAACGGCTTTCAAGCCTTTGAATATGTTTACATTCTCACCCGCCAGGCCGGCGGCGGGTCGAACATGCCCGTTTTGATGTTTACCATCTACCGCAACGGCTTCAACTGGTTCAGGATGGGCCAGGCCAGCGCCCAGGCCCTGGTGCTGGCGCTGATCATCTTTGGCCTGACCTTGCTCTATTTCTGGCTACAGCGGCGCTGGGCAGCAGCATGAACACAACCATTCGCGGCCGCAAACTTGCCCTGGATCTCCTGGCCTATCTGTTATTGGGTCTGGGAGCCGTGGTCATGATCGCTCCCTTCCTGTGGATGCTCTCCACAGCCTTCAAGCTGCCGGCAGACCAGTACAGCCGCAGTTTATTACCCGACCCGCCCACCCTGGAAAACTTTCCCAAGTTGTGGGAGGCCCTGCCCATCACCCAACTGCTTTTCAACAGTTTTAAAATTGCCACCCTAACCACCATCGGCCAGCTTCTTACCTGTGCTATGGCCGGCTTTGTCTTTGCCGTCGTCCGCTTTCGGTTCCGCGAACCGCTGTTTTTTGCCCTGCTGGCCACCCTGATGATCCCGCCCCAAATGTCGTACATTCCCAATTTTATCCTGTTCAAATGGCTGGGGTTGATCGGCACCCAGGCGCCGCTGTGGCTGCCGGCGTTTTGGGGCGGCGCGTTTGGCACCTTCCTGATGCGCCAATATTTCTTGACCATTCCGCTCGACCTGGCCGAAGCCGCCCGTGTGGACGGGGCCTCGCTGGTACAAATCTTCTGGCAAATTTACCTGCCACTGGCCAAACCCGCCCTGGCGGCGCTGACCATTTTTACCTTCCTTTTTTCCTGGAACGACCTGCTGGGGCCGCTGATTTACCTACCCACCGATCTTGACCAAACTACCATCACCGTCGGGCTGGCCCTGTTTCAGGGCCAGTACAGCGGCAAATGGACGCTCATGATGGCCGGGGCGCTGATCAGCATCCTGCCCATCCTGCTCGTCTTCTTTTTCGCCCAGAAGCAGTTTATTCAAGGTATCGCTATGAGTGGTCTTAAATATTAACTGTGTGTTCACGGAAATGGCAACGCACTGAAACTATCATTGCGAGGCCGTAAGGCCGAAGCAATCCCCAACCAAGCTTTTTCCGAGGAGTGTTCACAAACCTGACGGTACGCCACCAATAATGAAAATGGAGTGCAAGGCTTGCCTTGCTGACAGCAAACCACGGTTTGCACTCCTATTTACGAAGGAGTCTCTATGCCCAAAGTAACCCTCATCGGCGCGGGTAGCGCCGAGTTTGCCACCGAATTGATGACCGATATTCTGCTCACCCCGGCCCTGGAAAAGGGCGTCTTTGCCCTGGTGGATATTGACGCCGGACGGTTGGAACTGGCCCAGCGCATGGCCGAATTTCTAATCGAGCGCACCGGGCGCAACTGGTCAATCGAGGCCAGCGCCGACCGCACCCGCGTGCTGGCCGGCAGCGATTACGTGATCAACACCATCGAAGTGGCCGGACTGGCCAATGTCCGTCACGATTACGATATTCCCCTCAAATATGGGGTAGACCAGTGTATCGGCGATACCATTGGCCCCGGCGGCCTCTTCAAAGCCCTGCGCACCCTACCCGCCTGGCTCGACATCCTGGCCGACGTGGAGCGCCTGGCCCCGCGCGCCCTGGTGCTTAACTATACCAATCCTATGTCGCTGACTGTGCTGACCGGCAGTCGTGGCTCAAAAATGCCCATTGTCGGGCTGTGCCACTCTATCTACTATACCTCCACGCAATTGGCCGGATATCTCGATCTGCCGTATGATGAGCTTGATTGGCGGGCGGCGGGGATCAATCACCTGGCCTGGTTTGTCAAACTGGAACGGAACGGGCAGGATTTGTACCCGTTGCTGCGCCAGCGCGCCCAAATCTCCGCCATCTATGAGCAAGACCCGGTGCGCTTCGAGATGATGTTCCACCTGGGCGCCTTTGTGACCGAGTCGAGCGGCCACACCTCCGAATATACCGCCTACTTCCGCAAGCGGCCCGACCTGATCAAAAAGTATGCTCGCCCCGGCTACCAGGGCGAAAGCGGTTTTTATGCCAACAACTGGCCCACCTGGCGGCGGGAGGCCGACGCCCAACTCCGGGCCTACCTGTCCGGCCAGCAGGAATTGGAACTGGAGCGCGGCCCCGAATTTGCTTCCTACATTATAGAGGCCATGCAAACGGGCCAACCGGCGGTGATTTATGGCAACGTACCCAACACCGGCCTGATTGATAATCTGCCTCAGAATGGTGTGGTTGAAGTGGTCTGCCTGGTGGATAAAAAAGGCATCCAGCCGACCCACTTCGGCGCCCTACCCACCCACCTGGCCAGCCTCGACCAGCAGCACATGGCCTTTCACGACCTGGTGGCGACGGCGGTGCTGGAGCAAGACCGCGAAGCGGCGCTGCACGCGCTGATGATAGATCCGCTGACCGCCTCCGTTTGCTCGCTGGCCGAAATCCGGGCTATGTTCGAGGAGATGGTCGCCGCCCAGCGCGGCTATCTGCCGGAATTTCTTTACAGGTAAGCCTATGAAAAATTTTGACCTGGTGGTTATCGGTGACCTGAACGCCGAGCTGGTCCTGACCGGCGATGTTGTGCCCCAGTTTGGGCAGGTCGAGAAGTTGGTGGACGATGCCACGCTAACTATGGGCAGTTCGGCGGGCATTTTTGCCTGCGCCGCCGCCCGGCTGGGGCTGCGCGTGGCCATGGTCGGCAAGGTGGGGCCGGATGACTTTGGCCGGTTTGTGCTGAACTATTTGCAAGGCCGTGCTGTGGATACCCGTGGAGTGGTGGTAGATGAGCGGGTTAAAACCGGCCTGGGGGTGATCCTCTCTCGCGGCAACGACCGGGCCATCCTGACCTATCTCGGTTCCATTGCCCAACTGCGCTATCAGGATATTAACCTGTCGCTGCTGGACCAGGCCCGCCACCTGCACCTGGGTAGCTATTTCCTGCTCGATGCCTTGCGGCCCGACACCCCCCAACTCTTTGAACAGGCCCGCGTCCAGGGCTTGACCGTTTCCCTCGACACCAATTATGACCCCGCCGAGCGCTGGAATGGCAGCCTGGCCGAAACCCTGGCCCAGACCGACATCTTTCTGCCCAACACTACCGAACTGTTTGCCATTACCGGCCAGACCGAACTTGAGCCGGCCCTGGCTCAGTTGGCCGGGCAGATACCACTGGTGGCGGTCAAACTGGGCGAAGCCGGAGCAGTCGCCCAGCGCGGCGCGGACATTTTCCGGGCTGACCCCCCACTCATCAACGTGGTAGATACCACCGGGGCAGGCGATTCCTTTGACGCCGGTTTTCTCTACGGCTATCTGGCCGGTTGGGATTTGGCCAAAGCGCTGCGGCTGGGCTGCGTCTGCGGGTCACTCTCCACACGGGCGGCGGGTGGCACGGCAGCTCAGCCCTCCCTGGCCGAAGCGTTGGCGTTGATGTGACGTTCCAGAGGGGGAGTTGGTATAGCTCATCCACCCACTCTATGACGAGATTAGCCCCCTAAATCCCCTCACAGGGAGGCTTTTTAAACCCTCCCCCCTCTGGGGGAGTTGGAGGGAGGCATACACCGGAAATCACGAAACCTCATACCCCTCAATAAACCCCTCCTGCGCCGCCGTTTCGATGGCGCGGGGAGAGCGCACCCGGCGCACTTCGCTGATGGCGGCGGCGGCGTTTAGTCCTCTGGACTTTAGGTAACAGCCGGCCACCAACCCCGACCGGCCTAGCCCGCCCACACAATGCACCAAAATATTGGCCCCCGCTGCCAGGTTGGTTTGCAGCCAATGGTTCAGTTCGGCCATCTCCGCCGGAGAACAAACCCGCTGGTCGGGGATAGGCAGGCGGCGGACGGCCAGGCCGGCCTGCTGGTAGCTGTACAGCAGCGATTCCACTCCATACGTCACAAATTCTTCATCGGTAATCAAGCAAACTACGTGGCTGACTCCCTGCATTTTGAGCGCGGCCACGTCTTCGGCCACAGAGCGACCATAATCCTGGCGGCCCGGCAGCAGGGTCAGCCCCAGCCGTCCGGGGCCGGTGTATTGGGCGTCCAGCCAGTCTATCCGCAGGGGGCCTTGCTGCCTCAACCGCTGGCTGAGGCTGAACCCGGCCCAGGCCGCAGTATAGAGCGCCCACAACTTTTGCCAGTGGCTGGACTCATCAAACGAGAGGGTATGCACCGCGTAGCGCAACTGGCCGATGAGCAGTTGCAGCGGGTTGCGGTCTTCCTGCACCAGCTCCGGGTAAAAGGTGCGCAGCATGCTCACTGTTTGGTAAGCCCGCCGCAACTCTGGGTGAGTCAAGGGCGTGGAGTCCACCTCCGGCAGGGGACGGCCCAGGTCGGCCACACGCAGCAGGCAGTGGGTTAACTGGCAGGCTTCGGCCAGTTCCTCGGCGCTGTTGATGGGGGTAAAGATATACAACAAATCGTTTTCCAGCTTAATCAAATCTTTGAGCACGTGGCCGTAGTGAGTGTGGAAAAAGTCAATCAGCCAGACATTATCCCGCCCGTCAATGATGATATTCGCTCCGTTCAAGTCGCCGTGGACGTAGGAAAAGTAGCTTGACCCGCCGGCCAGCGGTAAGATAGACTCCAACTCCTGCTCGTAAAAGTGGCACAGGTTGGGCATGTCGTGACCGGTCGGCAGGCGCAGAGTGGTCTCGACAGCCGGTTCGCCCAGCAGGCTTTCGACGCGCTGGCGCACGCTGGCCGCCCACTTGGGGCTAAAGGCGTAATAGTCCAACAGATTGCAGCGTTCCAGGGCCGCGGCCGCGTAAAAGCGCCCCAACTGCTCTTTGAAAATGATGGTCAGATAATTAGCTGTCCGTTCGGCGGACAGGCCGGCGCAGTACAATTTTTGAAACGTGGTCGAAAAGCCGCTGCCCATCCCGGCGTAGCGGTATTTCAATGCCCCCCGTCCCCCGGAATCGGCAAAGGCGGCGATGCGGGGCGCGTTGTTGCCCAGCACGCTTTCCACCTGCTCAAAGGCCGTCCGCTCCTGGCCGATCGGCCCCTGCGGGCCAATCTTGACCACGTGGGCCGCCTGGTGGTGGCCGTGCAGGTCCACACTTTCGCTGCCCAGGACCACATTGCCGGAGAAGCCGCCATCCAGCACGCGGAGCTGCACCCGCCGGCAGTCGCGGAAGAGGTGGCGAATCAGGTTATAATCCGTTTCCTCCAGTGGACCCCCCTCGCTCAGGCTGATTTCGGGCCAGTGGGCGTGACTGGGCGCGGGTAGAGGGATTTCGACCGAACTCCCGGCCAGAAATTGGGTAAACTCGCCAATCGAGGGAAAGACGGTGACGCCCAGCAGCCGGCTTAACTGGCCCAGGGCCATAAAATGGTGCGCCCGCGACGAACTGGCGGTCAGGGCCGAGCAGACGGCCAGATGAAAATGGGGATAGCGGGTCCGCAGGTCATAAGCCAAAAAGGTAATCTTGGCCTCGGTCCAGACGCCCATCAACCCGACCCGCAACGGCTGACCGGCAAAGGGAGCCAGCACCTCGTCTAATGGCGTCCCGACAAAGTCGTTCAACCCCGGCGAGTTAATTACGGCCAGTGGACGAGCCGGGCCGGTTTCGGCAAAGGCAAACTGCGCCCCTTCGGTTTCCATCAGGCAGTGCGGCCCAAACTGGCGCAGGTGTTCCGCCTGGAACGGGTCGGCCGGGTCGTGCCAATCGCGGATGTGAATAATCGCCAGATCGCTGGCGGGCTGCTGGTAAGCCCACTGCATGGTTAAGGCCACCGGCCCTTCCGCCGGATTTTCGCCCAGCAGCCGCCGGGCTTCTTCAAAGCCGACATGCAGGTTATTGGGCAACGGGTCGTACCGGCCCAGGGGTTTGACAAAGTCGTTCTGTAGGCATTGGGTAATCAGGATGGCTGGCAGCATGGCACACCTCTCAGGAGCAGTTATATTTGACCGGGCCAGAGCAGAATAGACAGAATAAAAGAACCAAGCTTCTTACATTCCATAGATTTTACTCTCACCCACCCCATTCTACTACAGCAGCGAGGATTCCGTAATTAGGAAAAGCAGCCCAAAACGGGCAGGGATAGGACCCTTAGGCCGCAGCCAAACCTGGCCTCAATTTAACTTTGACAGCCAAGTGGGTTATAATGGATTTGGGGAACGGCGTCTTCAGGCTTACAGCCTATTAAAAGAAGGTGAGGACATGCTTACACGATCAACCGCGCTTAAACTTATGATTCTCTGCGGGCTGTTGTTGGGCGGGGCTGTTGACCCGGCCCAGGCCCAAAGCCCTAACGGAGCGGAATACACCGTTCAGGCGGGCGACTGGCTTAGCAAAATTGCCGAGAAGTATTTTGGCGATGCCGGCGCTTACCCGACCATTATTGAGGCGACCAACGCCAGAGCCGGCCAGGACAACAGCTTTGCCGCGATTACCGACCCCAACCTGATTGAGGTGGGGCAAAAGTTGTGGATTCCCGGCATCCAGGGTGAGAATACCATCACCGCCGGCAGCCTGTCCTTCCAGCCGGTCGAGATTGAGGCGTTAGGCGTGCGAGCGGTTGTGCCGCAAAACTGGCCCGAAGTGGAAAGCGCCGACCCCCTATTTGCTCACGCCTGGAGCGCCGGTTTGTTCAGCGTGGTCAACTTTACCACGCTGCCCGGCAACGACCCGTTGGTGGGCGTGGCGCGCGGCCTGGGCGTGCCACCCGAAGCGTTGAGCGGCTCGTCGTTGGGCGGGCAGCTTATTACCGATCAGATAGGTGGGCGAGCCTGGGCCATTTATACCCGCGATGAGGGCGGCCGAGCGGCGATCACGGCGGCCACCGCCGAACAAAAGGTGATTTACCAGGTCAACATCTTTTCTGAAAGCTCGCAGGCCGAGACCATTGTGCGTACCGTGCTGGAAAACTTTGAGATTGTTGATCCGCTGGCGGCGCAGCAGGTCATTACCATTCAGTCGCCGGCGGCGGGCAGCACTCTGACCAACCCCTTTGAACTGCGCGGCGCAACCAGCCAGTACCCGTTCCGGGGCAGCCTGGTCTACCGGGTGCTGGATGCCAGCGGCAATCAGGTGGGCCGGGGGCCGTTTGAGGTGGTGGGCCGGCTGGGCGGCTCGGCTACCTTTGCCGTCCAGGCCACCTACCTGGCTTCTGCCGACGGCCCCGGCACGGTCGAGGTGGCCGAACTCAGCACCGCCGACGGCACGATTATCACCATTGACAGCGTCGCCGTCCAGCTTGTGGCCGACCCGCCCGGCTATACCGTCACCATTGACGACCCGGCCCCTTATGCCAGCATCGCCAGCCCGGTTGAGGTGCGCGGCAAAACCAGCAACAAGCCCTACGAGTCAAACTTGAATTACCGCATCATTGACGCTACTGGGCGGCAGATCAGCCAGGGCGTGTTCCAGGTCGTCGGCGAAGCCGGGCAGGTGAACGCCTTTGGCGGCTTTGTGCAATTTGTGGTGCAAGAGGACGGGCCAGGCCGGGTCGAGGTCTACGACTTGAGGCCGGAGGATGGCTCAACCTTTGCCATTGGCAGTGTTAATGTCTGGCTAACCAAACCGCGTTAAGATATAAGAGATTATTGGAACTAGAGCAGAGTTATTACCTTAACCACAGATTTCACAGATGACACAGATAAGAGATTTGTGAAATTTGTATAATCTGTGGTTTCTTTTCGCTCTGTCGTTATTTCCGATAGAGCTTAAAGGAAAAAGGAGCAGGATTATGAGTGATACCCTTTCTACTTTATTGAGAACTTTAACAGACAAAGACGGCCTGGTTCGCAAACGCGCCCGCGATGAACTGGTCGAATTGGGCGCGGCGGCCACCCCCGGCCTGATGGAACTGCTCAAAGACAAGCGCACCCACGTGCGCTGGGAAGCGGCCAAGGCTCTCAGCGAGATTGGCGACCCCCGCTCTGCCCCGGCGTTGGTAACGGCCCTGGAAGACAACGACCCCGGTATTCGCTGGATGGCAGCCGAAGGCTTGATCCGGGTGGAGGCCGCCGGTCTGCCGCCGCTGTTTGGAGCATTGGTCGAACATGGCGGCTCCATCCGCCTGCGCGAGGGGGCCGACCATGTACTCAAGGTGCTGGCTAAAAATGAAAAGCTGCCCCCCTACGCCGAGCCGGTCTTAAAGGCCCTGCACGGCCCCGCCTCCCCATCCGAAACCTCTCGCGCCGCCAAGCACGCCCTCGAAACGCTGTTATAGTTGGCTAATCCTCAATTGACTCGTTAAGAAATTTAGCTACCATGACAGCAAATACCCCGGAGGAAAAAAACTATGTTGAGCTTTTCCCAATTCCCGGTGGCCCGGCCGCGACGGTTACGACAGAACGGGGGGCTGCGCCGCCTGGTGCGGCAGACCACGCTGACCCCGGCGGATTTTATTTACCCCATGTTTATCCGGCACGGCCAGAATGTGCGCCAGGAAGTTTCCTCGATGCCGGGCGTCTATCAGCAGTCGGTGGACATGCTGCCCGCCGAAGCCGCAGAGCTGCGCTCCTTGGGCATCCCGGCGGTGATGCTCTTTGGCCTGCCCGCCGAAAAAGACCCGGTGGGCCGGGAAAACTTTGCGCCAGACGGCATTGTGCAGCAGGCCATCCGTGCCTTACGCCAGGCCGACCCTGACCTGGTCATTATGACCGATGTCTGCCTGTGTGAATACACCGATCACGGTCACTGCGGCCTGGTCGAAGATGGGCAGATCTTGAACGACCCGACCCTGGAAATATTGGGTCAGGTGGCCGTATCGCACGCGCGGGCCGGGGCAACGATGGTTGGCCCCAGCGCCATGATGGACGGCCAGGTGGCTGCCATCCGCCGGGCGCTGGACGAGGCCGGTTTCCCTCAGATTCCCATTATGGGGTACTCGGCTAAATTTGCCAGCGGCTTCTATGGCCCTTTCCGCGAGGCCGCCGATAGTCCCCCCCAATTCGGCGACCGCTCGACCTATCAGATGGACCCGGCCAACAACCGCGAGGCTATGCGCGAAATCGCCCTGGATGTGGCCGAAGGGGCCGACATCATTATGGTCAAGCCGGCCCTGCCCTACCTCGACATCATCCGCCAGGCCCGCGACACCTTCCCCGACCTGCCCCTGGCCGCCTACAACGTCAGCGGCGAGTACAGTATGCTCAAAGCTGCCGCTCGCCTGGGCTGGCTGGATGAAAAGCGGGTTGCCCTGGAAAGCCTGACCGCCATCAAGCGGGCCGGCGCGGATATGATTTTGACCTATTGGGCCAAAGATGCGGCTCGCTGGCTTGAATAGGGTCCACAGATAAACACAGATAGACACAGATGATTTTATAGGTTGGATGGATAGGGGTGAAGACAATGGTTCAGAAACCTAACCTGGACGAGCCAGAGCCAAAAAGGAACACAGAGTTACGCAGAGACTTTACAGAGACACGCAGAGAAGCGATAAAAATTCCTCTGTGAAACTTTGTGACTTCTCCGTGTCTCTCTGTGTAAC
>Ga0209172_10000825_pt1 | contig 78260 bp, 77 predicted proteins | sample LarsenN4metaG_FD_184113 | JGI IMG/M metagenome (GOLD analysis project Ga0209172, IMG submission 184113) | Hot spring sediment bacterial and archeal communities from British Columbia, Canada, to study Microbial Dark Matter (Phase II) - Larsen... ... | reverse complement strand
TGCCTGCCCGGCACGGCCCTGCGGGCAGCCCTCTGGGCTGGCGGTCTCCCTCCAGTCGGCTCTCGCGCCTCGCGCGGCGGCTTTTTGACCTCCAGCGCGGGCCACGCGAGTTATCCGGATAGGCTCTTAATCCTGGACCGCTTTGCGTTCACCCCTGTCCTGGGGTGGAGAGCCGCACCATCACGGCTGGGAACGCTTCTCTTCTTCCGGGCGCCACTGCGGCAAGCCGCGGCGCTTGGCCAGCCGGCAGAGCAGGTGCCCGCCCACCGGGATGGTCAGGAGCTGGAACAGCACCGCCAGCGGCAGCACCAGCCCGGCGTGGGTCACGCCCAATTCCACCCACAAGGCCAGCAGCAGCAGGATCAGCCCCAGGGTCATTGCCTTGCCCAGGGCATGGGCCCGGCAATACAGGTCCGGCAGGCGCAGCAGGCCCACCGCGGCCAGCACAATGAACGCCGTCCCCCCCAGCGCCAGGGCCAGCACAATCCACTCCTTCAGGTTCACGGGCGCTCCTTTTTCGGCGGAATCATCAATTCCTTGTCCGGACGCTGGAGATAATTGACCAGTGCCACCGTGCTCATGAATCCCAGCATCGTCAGCACCAGGATCAGCTCCAGGAACAGCGCCGTCCGCCACAGCATCGAGAGCACGCCGATCAGCCCGGCGCTGGACACCGTGATCATGTCAAAGCCCAGGATGCGGTCGGCCACGCTCGGGCCGGCGATGATCCGCCAGAGCCCGGCCAGCATGGCCAGTCCCAGCGCTCCGCACAAAAGCCCTGCTGCCAGTGTCATCATCGGGTGAACTCCAGAATGGCCGCCCGCAGCGTCCGGTCGATGCCGTCGCGCACCGCCTGCGGGTCGGAGGCATCGAAGGCGTGCAGCACCAGCTCGCTTCCATCCCCGGCCACTTCCACCGTGGTGGTGCCCGGAGTCAGGGTGATGCACTGGGCCAGCAGGTAAATCTCCAGCGGGCTCAAGCCCGCCACGGGCAGGGACAGGAAGTCCGCGCGGATTTCCCTCACCGGACGGAAGAGCACGGCCCGCGCCAGCGTGAAATTGGCCAGGACCAGCTCACGCCCGAAGACCCAGCAAAATTTGAAGAACCCCAGCACCCGCCGCACGTAATCGCGCACCCCCAGCAGGTCCCGCAGCACCACCAGGAGCAGGAAGCCGAAGACGATGCCGGTGAGCAGGGAGCTGACGCCGCCCTGCTGGAGCAGCAGCCAGAGCGCGGTGGTGGCCGCATGGATGGCGACTCCCCGGCTCATGGCGCCCCCTTTCCTTTGCCTGCGATCCCCAGCACATCGGCCGCATACCCCGCCTGGTCAAGCGCGGCGGCCGCGGCCGTTTCCGCCATGTGGAAGAACGGCCCCACCCCCAGGCCGATGACCAGCGAAAGGCCGGTCAACAGCAGGCAGGCGGCCAGCATCCCGCGGAAGCGCGCATCCGCCGGACGCCGCGCCGCCTCTCCGGGCTCGCCCCAGAACAGGGAGTTCCAAATTTTCAGCATGCTGAACAGCGTCAGCACCCCGGCAGCAACGGCCGCGGCCACCCACCACCACTGGCCCAGGCGGATGCCCTCGACAATGATGACAAATTTGCCCCAGAACCCGCTCAACGGCGGCACCCCCGCCAGGGACATGGCCTGGAGGAAAAAGCAGGCGGCCAGCCAAGGGCTGACCCGCGCCACGCCGGACACACGGTCCAGGTCATCGCTGCCGCAGCGGCAGGCGCCGGCCGCCCCTGCCAGGAACAAGGTCGCTTTCACAATGATATGGTGGACGATGTAATAGATGCAGGCGGCCACCGCGGTCTGGGTGAAAAGGCCGATGGCCACCACCATATAGCCGATCTGGCTCAGGATGTGCCAGGAAAGGATGCCGCGGACAAAGCCCCGCGAAACCGCTCCCATCACCGCCAGCACCATCGTCAATGCGGCCAGCCAGCCCATCAGCTGGTGCAGCACGGCCAGGTCATGCGGGAAGACCGTGCCGTAGATGCGCAGCAGGACATACACCCCCACCTTCGTCAGCATCCCGGCATAGAACGCCCCCAGCGGCGCGGCCAGAATCGGATAGCTGTTCGGCAGCCAGTAATAGAGCGGGAACACCCCCGCCTTCAGGGCGAAGACGGCAAAGAGCAGCAGCCCTGCCAGCAGCACCACCGGATGGTCCGGCTGCTCCGCCAGCCGCTGCGCCAGCTGGGCCATGTTCAGCGTGCCGAAGACCCCGTAAACAAAACCCACCGCGATCAGGAACAAGCTGCCCCCCACCAAGTTCATCGCCACATACGGATAGGCCTGCTTCACATCCCAGTCATTGGCCTCCAGGGTGAGCAGGGCATAGGAAGCGATGAGCATGACCTCGAAGGCGACAAAAAGGTTGAAGAGGTCCCCGGTGGTGAAAGAAAGGTTGATCCCCGCCAGCAGGAAGTGCCAGAGCGGCAGGCGCAGCGGGTGCTCCGCCTTGCTCGAAACCTCGAAAAACCCGTAGAGGTGGCAGGCGGCGGCCATGACTGCGGCCAGCGCGAGCATGATTGCGGCCAGCAGGTCCACGACCAGCACGATGCCCAGAGGGGGCGCCCAGCCGCCCACCCCCAGCACCATGCGGTCGCCGTCCAGGGTGAGCCGGATCAGCCAGCCCGCCAGGCCCAGCTGGGCCAGGCAGGCGGCGGAGGCCAGCGCCCGCCGGAGCACCGGGCCGCGCACCAGCAGCAGGACCACGCCGGCCAGCAAGCCCAGCGCTGCGGGCGCCACCGCCAGGTTGGACCAGGGGGCTTCGGTCATGACGCCTCCTCCACCTTGCGCGCGTCCCGCTGCGGGTCGAACATCTCGCCCGCGTGCGTTGTCTTGTGGTCCAGGAAGAGCCGGTAAAGCAGCACGATCAAATACATGCTCACCCCGAAGCCGATAACAATCGCGGTCAGGATCAGGGCCTGCGGCAAAGGGTCCACCATGCGCTTGGCGCCTTCCACCAGCAGCGGAGGGCGCAGCCCGGAGGGGTCTCCGGACATGGCCAGGATGAACAGGTTGGCCGCGTTGGAAAACAGGATGAAGCCGAAGAGGACGCGCACAAAGCTGGGCTGGAGCATCAGGTAAATGCCCGCGGCCACCAGCACGCCGACCATCAGGGCTGTTTCAACGACCATCGGAACCTCCCCGGCGCACCGGCGCCTCGATCGGCTGTTCCGCCGCCGCGGCATAGTCCCCGCGCTGGTCTTCCGGCACCGGGCCGCGCCCGGACATGGAGCGGGCGATGGCCAGGATCACTTTGGCGCTGATCCCCAGCACCAGCAGCATTACCCCCAGATCGAACAGCAGGGGCGTCCCCCAATACACCTTTCCCCAGTGCGGCACATCCAGATAGCCCTGATGGTGCAGGAAAAAAGGCTCCCCCCTCACCACCGGGATGAGCGCGGCGGCCAGCCCCAGCAGCAGCCCGCAGCCGGCCACCCGCAGCGGATCAAAGTGCAAGCGGTCCTCCAGCCGGTCCAGACCGGTGGCCAGGCCGAAAAGCAGCACGGAAAGCGCGCTGACCAGCCCGCCGATGAAGCCGCCGCCGGGCAGGTTGTGGCCGCGCAGCAGGATGTAGAGGGCCACGATGTTCAAGACCACCAGGAGAAACCCGGCCGTCCAGCGCAGGATGACATCGGTGTAGGGTGTGTGTCCGTTCATGGTCCGGCCTCCCGGTGTTCCACGCCCAGTCCGGCGGGCCCTTTTTCCCCTTCCGCCCACTCCGCGTCGGTGCGGCGGCGGCGCATCAGCAGGCCCACTCCGCCCAGCACCGCGATCAGCAGCACGGAAATTTCCCCCAGGGTGTCAAAGCCGCGGAAATCGATCAGGATGGTGTTGACCGCGTTGGTTCCCTTGGCCAGCGGCACGGTGGTGGCCAGGAAATCGGGACCGATCGGATCGGCACTCCTCAGCACCATGGCCACCGCGACCAGTGAAGCCGCCAGCAGGCCCATTCCCAGGGCCACCGCCAGGTTCAGGGCCATGCGCGCCCCGCCCGGCTGGCGGTTCACCTCGCCCCATTCCGCGGAACGCGGGAAGCGCGAGAGCAGGAGGAGCACGCCCAGCAAGGTGGCCGATTCCACCAAAATTTGGGTCAGTGCCAAGTCAGGGGCCCGGTAAAGCACGTAATAAAAAGTGGTCATCAGCCCCACCACCGACAAAGAAATCAGCTGGGCCATCCAGCCCCGCTTGACCACGGCGAGAATGGCGCCCACCGCCATCAAGCCGGCCACAAAAGCCCTCAGGAGGTGGGAGTCCCAGTGCTGCCAGGCCTGCAGCCAGGCCGCCCGCAGCGGCTCCCCGGCCGCCCCATAAAAACAGGCGCCGCTGGCCAGAACGGTGAAGCCCAGGAGAATGGGCAGGTAATCGAGCGGGCGGTCCGCCCGCAGCAGGGCGGCCAGGCCGGAGCCCGCTTTGGGCACGAGATAGACGCCCCTTTCAAATCCTTCATCCCAGCGCAGTGCCGCGGGCACGCGGTCCGGCCAGCCGGCGCGCTGCTTCCAAGCATACAAAGCCAGCCCCAGGGCCACCACCGCCGCGCTGATGCCCAGTTCCGGCGTCAGCCCGTGCCAGAGCGACAGCTTGCCTCCTTCCGCTCCGTGGAGGCTGGCCCCGCGCAGCAATTCCAGGGGTTTGCCCAGCAGCATGGGGAAGCAGCCGAAGGCCAGTGCCGCAGCCGCCAGCACCAGCGGCGGCAGCTGCACCCAGAACCCCGGAGGGTGGAAATGCGACCCCAGCCCCTCCGGTTCCGGACGCCAGAAAAGATGCAAAAACAGCCGCGCCCCCACTGCCACGCTGAAGGCCGAGGTCAAAACAAAAAGCCCCATCACCACCGGCGCCCAGGCCGCACCCGAAGCCCACGCCCTCACCAAATCCGCCAGGATCAACTCCTTGCTGATGAACCCGAAGGTCCCCGGAATCCCCGCCATCGCCCCGCAGCCCAGCGCGCAGGCCACGGCCAGCCAGGGCAGGCGGCGGCGCAGCCCGCCCAGCTCCCGGATGTCCCGGATGTGCAGCGCGTGATCCACAATCCCCACCACCATGAACAGGCACGCCTTGTAAATCACATGGTTGGCGATGTGCACGTAATCGAACTTCAGCCCGTTGGCCGCCCCCAGCCCGTAAAACCCGATGAAAAATCCCAGCGCGCTCACCGTCGTCCAGGCCAGGATCGCCTTCAAATCGGTCGAACGGAATGCCAGCCAGGCCCCCAGCAGCATGGTGGTGAATGAGACCCCCGCCAGCAGCGGAAACCACAGCGCCTCCGCCGCAAACATCGGGTAAAACCGCGCCGCCAAAAACACCCCCAGCTTCACCATCGTCGCCGAGTGCAGATACGCGCTCACCGGAGTCGGCGCCGCCATGGCATTGGGCAGCCAGAAGTGGAACGGAAACTGGGCGGATTTGCCGAAGGCCCCCAGCATGACCAGCACCAGCGCGGCCGGCACCCACCACCCGGGCAGCACTCCCGGCGCCACCTCGCCCCGCGCCATGGCCTGCAGGTCGAAGGTGCCGTAGGCAAAACCCGCCATCACCGCCCCTGCCAGCATGAACAGCCCCGTGGCCATCGTGATCAAAAGCGCCATCCGCGCCCCCGCCTTCGAGGCCTCTTTGTGGTGGTCGAACCCGATGAGCAGGAACGAGGCGATCCCCGTCGCCTCCCAGAACACAAACAGCACCAGCAGATTGTTTGAAAGCACCGTCCCCAGCATCGCCCCCATGAAGAGCGAGAGGCAGGCATAGAAACGCGCCACCCGCTTGGCGTCCCCTGTGCCGAAGTAAAATGCGGCGTAAAAGAAAACCAGCACCCCGACCCCCGCGACCACGAAGGCATAGAACATCGACAGTCCATCAATGAGAAAATCAAAATGGATTTCCAGCTGCGGCACCCAGGAGCCCAGGCGCAGCACCTGCGGCCCGCCGGAAAGCATCGGGGCGAGCTGGACCAGTCCAGCCAGAGCCCCCACCGGCACCAGGGGTCCGAGCACGCTGGCGGCCCGGCCCAGGCGCCCGCCCGCCAGAACAAACGCCAGCGCCGCCGCCATCGGCCAGGCGAGGGTCCAAATCAGCACCATTTCCATGCGGGCCAGACCGTAGCGTGGCCCGGCGAGAATGCCAAAAAAAACCGAACGGCCCGCCGGAAACCGGTTGTGGCTGACTGAGGAGGCAATGACCCCAAAGACCGCCTTTGACAGATGAAAGGCATGTTCACCCTTTTCCTGATAAGCGGGGTGGCCGGCCCTGGACAGCAAGAGTATGCTTCACTGCGGATGTGGGTCTTGCGGCCCGGTCGCGCGGATGGAACCGGCTCATGCCATGAAGATTCTGATCACACTGTCGCTGGTGCTGAACATCGCCGTTCTTGTTCCGGTGTGCCTGGGGCTGATGACGGACGCTCCCTGGGCAGAGGCCGGTTACGGTGGGGCCGCGCCGGCCCGGGGCATCCTTCTTTCCGTCTATCTCACCATCCTTTTCGGCTCCCTGTTATTGCTGGTTTTTCGGGATGTGAAGCTGGTGGCGGCATTGTTGGTGCTGCAAATCATTTACAAGCTGGCCACGCCGCTGGCTGTTGGAACACTGCAAAACCCCGTCGTGATCAGCAATCTGGCCATTGCGGCATTCCATGTGGTGACGGTTTGCTCGATCGTCCGGGCGGAGGGCAGCCTGCTGCGCGGACGATGATTGTGAACGGGAAACGACCAGCGTCTGTGAGCCGGGCAGGCTGCCGACGGGCCCGGGAACGTGTCCGCGCTTCCGTTCAGTGGCGCGCGGCCGGGGAGGGAGCGTGCGGATGAGCCAGATCGCGTTGATCGTCCGCCATCAGGCAAAGCCGGGCATGAGGGATGCCCTGTGCTCCGTTTGGGAGCATTACATCAAGCCGAACGCCAGCGCCAATCCGGGGCATCTTGCCTGCTTTTTTTGTTTGGATTCCGGCAACGACACCGGCGTGACCGCTTTCCAAATCTTCTCCAGCGAGGAGGCCAAGGAACAGTTTTTGCAGAGTCCCTGGTATCCCGAATACCTGCAAAAGGTCTCCGAGTTCGTTGCCGGGCCTCCCACAATCACGAGTTCATGGATTGCCTGGTCAAAGCCCCAGCCGGCTGCCGGACAGGCCTAGGGCAATCGTCCGTCCGTCTTCCTTGCTTTCCGGAAGGGCCGCTTGTGCCCGCCCTATGTTCATCGGCGTTGCGGTTTATTTTCTGCTCGTGGATATTTCGGAGATGGGCCAGCGCGAGCGAGCGGACGCTGTGGATCATGTTCATGCCTCCATACTCCCATGGCGCAACACCCGATTCTTGCCCGAGGCCGAACCATCAGGCCACGGCAGCTGCGGTCATCAAAAAAACCGTCCCGGCGGGCGGTGCCTGCCGGGACGGTTTCCAAGGGTTGAGGTGGATTACTGGTCGTTGATGCTCGCGCCCTGGGGCGCCTGGTAGAGCGAAACTTCCGGGCGGGCGGTGCCGGCTTCGTAGTCGTCCACGGTGTAGGACGCCCCCTGCTTGGGATCGGGGTTTTCACTCCACCCCTGGTAGAAGGCCAGCTTGCTGGGCAGCACAAGCCCGCTGTTGCCGACCGGGATGTAGGCGTCATAGACCCAGGTGACACGGGTTTTCTCATCGTAGATTTCGGTGACGTTGTGGTTGATCAGGGCCACCCGGTTCGTCGAGGGATCGATGTAAACCTGGTAGTTGTCCTTGTCGCTGTGTCCGACGCCGCTGGTGAAGGTGACGTTGAGCACGTTGTAATTCTTCCCTTGGAAGGGCTTCTGCCCGTCCCAGGCGACCTTGACCCCGGGGTCGGCCAGCACGAAGGGGATGCCGACGAAGTAGAAGGAGCCCAGGCTGAAGAATCGGGTGGGCAGCCCGGTGCTCTTGGGCCCTGGGGTGGACCAGCTGCGGGTGCCATCGAATCCGACCACGAAGTCCGGGCCTTCAATCCGGTTGGTGCGGGTTTTGAGGTCCACGGTGGAGCGGTTGGGCTTGGCGGTCTGCCCGGTGAGCGGGAAGCCCTTCATGGTGTAGGCCAGGCTTCCGTAGCGCTGCCAATTCGACAGGCCGCCGTGGGCTTGGAGGGTTTTTTCGAGCTGCTGGCGGCCTTTTAGCTCGTTGTCCCCGCTGCTGCCCCAGCCGGGCGAAGCCAGGCTGAGCCCGGCCAGAACGGCCAGGCCGAGGGAGATCCAGGGGTGGTTGCGGTATGGGGTTTGGTTTGCGGTTTTCATGGGGGTGTTTCCTTTATTTGTTGGGGTTCGCGGTAGTGCGGGAGGTGAAGGGATGATTATACCGAACGTTCGGTAATTACTTGGGCAAAAAAATCAGGGCTTAAATCCGGTTGCGGCGATGGTTTTTTGAAAGATTTTCGGGTCCTGCAAGGCGCGGGCGGCGACGAGGCTGCCCTCGATGCGGATGAGTGTTTGCAGGCCCCAATCCCGCGCGGACCGGCCTTCGAGGCCGCTGCGGGAAGCGAAGAGTTCCAGGGCATCCAGCAGCTCGCGCACGTGCTTTTGGAGCAGGGCTCCGTGCGGGGTTTCCTGGCACTGGTAGCTCATGGAATCGATCAGGCAGGGAAGTTCACCGCCCTGGTAAATCTCGAGGACAAATTTTTTGAAGTGTTTGAGTTTGTCCTCAGGAGAGAGGGACTCGTCCCGGGCCAACTGGCTGACGGCCTGGGCCACCTGGCGGATGACGCGGCTGACCACTTCGCCGGCCATCTGCTGCTTGCCCTCGGGGAAGCGGTGGTAGAGGCTGGCCCGCTGCAGCCCGGTGGCCCGGGTCAGCTCGGTCATGCTGGCCCCCTCGTAGCCAAAGCGGCGGAATACCCCGCTGAGGGCGGATAAGAGGGCTTCGTCAGAGGTTTTCATGCGGTATTGCGATAAACAACTATACCGAACGTTCGGTTATGTCAATAAAAAACATATTCCTTTGGGGAAAGGTTGCGGGTGCTCTGGAAAAAGAGCTGTGCCGCTGTCCTGTAAGGCGACAGGCCAGGGAGGCGGAAAACACAAAGAGCCCGAACATCTGGCCCGCGGCTAACGCGTCCGGGTGAAGGTGAAATGTTGCAAGCTTCCTGAAACGGAAAGGCCTCAGGCGGAGGCGGCCTGTTCGGCGCGCTTGCGCTTGTTGGGATCGAGCAGGCGCTTGCGCAGGCGCAGGCTGGTGGGGGTGGCTTCCAGCAGCTCGTCGTCGGCGATGTATTCGAGGGCGCGCTCCAGGCTCATCTTGATGGGGGTGCTGAGCTGGATGCCTTTGCCGTCCCCCTGGGAGCGCATGTTGGTGAGGGCTTTGGCCTTACAGGGGTTGGCGGACATGTCCTCGGGCCGGGCGTTTTCGGCGAAAATCATGCCGGCATAGACGGGATCGCCCGGGCTGATGAAGGGCTTGCAGCGCTCCTGGAGCTGGGCCAGGGCGTAGGCAGTGGCTTCGCCATTCTCCATGGCGATGACCACGCCGTTGTTGCGGGAGGCGACCTCGCCGCGGAAGGCGCCGTATTCCTTGAAGATGTGGGACATGATGCCCATGCCCTTGGTCATGTTCTTGAGGTCGGTCTCAAAGCCGATGAGGCCGCGGGTGGGGATGTCGGCGGTGACGAAGACGGTGTTTGTCTGGTGCTTCATGTCCTTGATCTCGCCTTTGCGGGCGGCCAGGTTCTGGAGCGCGTCGCCAAGGTTCTCTGAGGGGACTTCGACGTAGAGGGTTTCGATCGGCTCGAGGCGGTTGCCCTGGGCGTCTTTCTGGATGATGACCTGGGGGCGGGACACCATGAGTTCGAAGCCTTCGCGGCGCATTTGTTCGACGAGGATGGCGATCTGCATTTCCCCGCGGGCGCTGACCAGGAAGGTGCCGGCGGCGTCGGTTTCCTCGACCCGCAGGGAGACGTTGGTGCGGGTTTCCTTGATGAGGCGGTCTTTGATGTGGCGGGCGGTGAGGAGCTTGCCTTCCTGGCCGCAGAGGGGGCCGTCGTTGACCATGAATTGCATCTGGATGGTCGGCGGGTCGATGGCGAGGAAGGGGAGGGGTTCGGCGGTTTCCGAAGTGGTCAGGGTCTCGCCGATGAAAACGTCCTCGACCCCGGCCAGGCCGACGATGGTGCCGGCGGAGGCGGACTCGATTTCGACCTGTTCGAGGCCGTGGTAGCCGAAGAGCTTGGTGATCTTGGCCTTGGTCTTGCGGCCGTCGCCGTGGAGGCACCAGATGGTGTCGCCGACTTTGGCGGTGCCGGAGTAGATTTTGCCGTAGGCGATGCGGCCGACGTAGTCGGAGTAGTCGAGGTTGGCGACGAGGAGGGTGAAGTAGTCGTGCGGGAGGAGCTTGGGGGCGGGGATGGTCTTGAGGATGGTGTCGAAGAGGTAGGTCATCCCGGCGTTGCGGATGGCCTCGGTCAGCTCGCCCTCCCATTTTTCGACGGCAAAGCCTTCCTTGCCGGAGGCATAGACGATGGGGAAGTCGAGCTGCTCGTCGGTGGCGTTGAGTTCGAGGAAGAGTTCGAAGACCATGTCGAGGACGGCATGGGGGCGGGCGTTGGGGCGGTCGATTTTGTTGATGACGACGATGGGCTTGGCACCGATCTCAAGGGCCTTGCGGAGGACGAATTTGGTCTGGGCCTGGGGGCCGTCGAAGGAATCGACGACGAGGAGGACGCCGTCGATCATTTTGAGGATGCGCTCGACCTCGCCGCCGAAGTCGGCATGGCCGGGGGTGTCCACGATGTTGACGTGGGTGTCGTGATACTGGAAGGAGGCGTTCTTGGCCTTGATGGTGATGCCTTTTTCCTTTTCCAGGTCCATGGAGTCCATGACGCGCTCGGCGACGACCTGGTTGGCGCGGAAAGTGCCCGCTTGCTTGAGGATTTGATCGACCATGGTGGTCTTGCCGTGGTCCACGTGGGCGACGATGGCGATGTTGCGGATGTCTTTCATGGGGCGTTTTCCGGTAGTTGGGAGCGAAGACGAATAGCAGCCGGGAGGGGGGCGGCAAGGAGGAATGTGCGGGGGAGCCGGACGGGGGTGTGAACAGACGCTGGCATACTGGTCTTGGCGACCAAGCCGGGGACAGTTTACTTTGCGGCAAAGTAAACTGTCCCCTTTGTGTGCCCACAGCTGCTGCGAAACGTCATTGCACCCTCCGGACGCTGGAACGGGGGCGCGTAGTGAGGGGGATCAGCGCTGGATGACGATGCGCTGGCCGGACTGGACTTTGAGGGCGGCGGCGGCGGAGCCCTCTTTGAGGGCGATCTCCACCTCGTCATCGCTGTTGAGGACGAGGAAAGGGCGGTTCTCCGGGGCGGCGGCGTAGGTGGGGACGAGGGGGAGGGAAAGGACACGGGTGCCGAGGGTGACTTTGACGAGGGCGCTTTTGTCGGGGGTGCCGAGGTGGGTCCGCTGGATGTTGGTGAGGATGTTGCCGAAGCGGTCGATGTGCATGATTTCTCCGGTGATGCGGTCGCCCACCGCGGCGGGGGCGGAGAGGGGGAGGATGAGGAGTTTTTTCAGAATGGGGCCGACCTCATCGAAGGCCTTGCCGGAAGCGAGATGGGCGGCGACGGGGCCGAACAGGTCGCGGCCGTGGAAGGTGGAGGAAAGCGTGCCTTTGCGGAACAGCTCGGCGTTGGTGATCTCGCGGGCTTGGGCGAGTTTCTCCCGGTTCAGAACAGCGGAGAAAATGCCGTTGTCCGGTCCGATGTAAGTGCGCCCGGTTTGAGTGCGGACCGCGATGGGAAGACGGGCGCTGCCGACGCCTGGATCAACGATGGCAACGACGATGGTGTTTTCCGGGAGGTAGCGGACGGCTTTATCGAGAAACCAGGACGCCTTTTTGACGTCGAACGCTTGCTGGCCGTGGGAAAGGTCCAGGAGCGTGGCGCCGGGGTGAATTTGCAGGATGGCACCTTTCATCTGGGGGACGTAGGGATCGTCCAGGCCAAAGTCGGTAAAGAGCGCGATGGGGGCGGAGTTCATGGCAAAATGCGTGTCGCGGCAGGCCAGAGGAAAAGCGAACAGGAGGCACGCGGCCGCCAGGCGAGCGGTGCGTCCGGTGGCTTGAGGAAGAATTTGCCTGGCGGAATGCAAGGGCATGCCGGGAGCATAGCGTCCGGCAGGCTGGGGGCAAACCAGGAAGCAACGAAATTTACACTTGCCGGGGGTGGAGGCAGATTTAGCCTGGCATCCCGCCTTCGCCCATGGCTGACTCCCAATTACCCGAATATCTGCAATTCCACGGTCAGTCCCGCAACACAGGATGTTTGACGGTGATGGGCACCGCGGAATCGGCGGCGATTTATCTGCTGGACGGGGAGATTGTCCACGCGGAATCCGGGCATTACAGCGGGCTGGTGGCGGTGTATCGGGCGATGCGGTGGGATGGGGCTTCAATCACCTGGGAAGAAGGGGTGCTGCCGGCGGTGGCGCGGGCCAAACATTCGGTGGACGCGGTGCTGTTCCAATACGCGCAGCTCGAGGACACCGGGCAGACCGATGATGCGACCCTGCTCCAGTTGTTGGGCGAGGAAGCCACGACGGAGGAAGACATCCGGCTGATGGACCTCGGGCAATATCAGATTTCCTTCGAGGTGCTCAATACCGCATTCCGCGGCTTTGTCTTTTTCCTGGAAAAGGCCGTTTCCCTGGTCGGGCGCGGCGAGGACTGCGACATCATTCTGCCGGATGCCTCGGTTTCCAGCCACCATTGTAAGATCATGCTGGAAAAGCACTGCCTGCGGGTGGTGGACCTGGGATCGACCAACGGCACCCGGATCAATGGCGAGATCATTGCCGAGCGGATTCTGCAGCCGGGAGATTCCTTTCAAATCGGCACGGTGATGGTGGCCCTGCAGTTGAAGCTCAAGCGCAATCTGGATGCGGCCAAAGTGGCGGACGCGGCCAAGCAGCTGTCGAAGACGGTAATGACGGCAGCCTCGGTCCACACCCAGAAGATCGACCCCAAGGCCCTGCAGAAAAATCCGCGGAAAGTGACCGGCCCGATCACCTGGAAAAACCTCACCGGGGACGCGGCGGCGAAGAAGGAAAGCGGCAGCCTCTTCTCCAAGATGTTCAGCAAGAAGTAAGGCGGGGGCAGTGGGTCAGCGCGGTTCCGGATCGAGCCGCGGGTTCCAGGAGGCGTAGGTGCCGCGGTGCTCGGAGGCCAGGCGGCGCAGAAAGCGGTCCGCCCGCCCGCCGGATTCCAAATAAAAACCGATGGCATGCAGGGTCAGGCGCGGACTGTGCCGGGCGCGGAGGTGGCGCACCTCGGCCAGAATGGCCTCGTCTTCGGTGTTGGCCTCACCATCGCTGAGGAGAAGGATGGTGTCCGGGGCCATGGCCAGGGCGGCGCGGAGGGCATCCTGCAGGTTGGTGCTGCCGCCGCAATCCACGCCACTGCCGATGTAGGTGAAGGCGCGCCGGAGGGCCTCGGGGTCCGCCCGAACGGGTGCGGGAAGGAACGCATCCGTGCGGTCGGCAAAGAAAAGGATGTTGAATTCCTGGGAGGGCTGGAGGCCGGCGACGGCACGCATGAGGCCCTGGTGGGCCTCGGCCAGGCGGGTGCCGGTTCCGGACTTTTGCAGCATGCTGCCGGAAATATCGATGACAAAGACGATGCGCGAGCCGCCGAATCCCTTGCCGAAGAAGGAAGGCGGCCGGCCCTGGAAGGCCAGGGCTTCCGCCCAGGCCCGGGGCATCGGGGGGGGCGCGTCCGGGGCGGCGGCGGGCCGGTCTCCGGTCCCCGCCCGGTCGGACGGTGTTGGGGCAGGGGGAGCGGGTGCCGGAGGGGCCTGGGCAGGCGGGTGCCAGGTCTCCACCAAGGGCTGCCCGGCGGGCGGTGAAGCCTCTGTTTGACGCCAGTGTAAAGTCAGGGACTCCGTGGCCGGGCTCCCGCGGGGCCAAAGTGCGGTCCAGGCCAGGAAGAGCAGGAGCAGGACGTGGAGCAGGAGTGATGCTGCCAGCCAGGTGTGCCAGCCCTTCCAAGTTTGCCGCATGGGGCAGTGTAATCAGGGCCCGGACGCTTGGCCAGCGCCGGGAACAAGAGGACACCGCGGAAGCGGGGCGCTCCGGATGGTGGGGAGATTATCCCGTGCGGACGCGGCTGCGGATGAGGCCGACAGCCGCCGCCAGGGCGCGGCTTTCTTCAGGCGAGAAGGCCGGGTGATCCAGTGCGGAGGCGGCTTCCGCGAAGAGGGTGCCAGCGCGCTCCTGCATGGCCTCGATGGCGCCGGATTTCAGGATCAGGTCACGCAGCTTGGCCAGGGTGGAGGAGGTGCGGCGGGCCGAACCCAGGCAGAGCTGGAGGAAGGAGCGGTCGATGTCGTCGAGGCGGTCGTAGGCGGCACGGATGACCATGGTCTTTTTGCCCTCCAGCAAGTCGGCCGAGGCGGCCAGGTCGGAGGCGTCGCGGAAGCGGCATTCGAGGAGGTCGTTCTGAATTTGAAAGGCCAGGCCGAGCGGGCGCATGGCGGAGGCCAGGGCCTGGATTTTCTCCGGGGAAGCGCCGGCCAGGAGCGCGCCCATGACGCAGGGCGCTTCGAAAGTGTAGCGGGTGGTTTTGTGGTGATACATCCGCTCGATGTCGCCGGCGCTGACTTGGGCCACATCGCGGACCCCGAAGAGGATGTCTTCGATTTCACCGGCACCGGTGTCGATGGTGGCATCCAGGAAGTGGTCCATGAGCTGCTGGCGGACGCCTGCGGGGGCCTCGATGCCGGAGAGGGCGCGGATGGCCATGGCGTAAACGACGTCCCCCATGACGATGGCGATGGTTTCCCCGGTGCGGGCGCTTTCATCCTCGAACGCGCCGGCGCGTTGTGCGGCCAGGCGGTGGTAGGTGGGCAGGCCGCGGCGGGTTTCGGAGCGGTCGATGACGTCGTCATGGATCAGCACGAAGGTGTGGAGCAGTTCCAGCGCGGTGGCACAGCGCAGGAGGCCGGGGTCGTCAAAAGAGCGGGTGCCGCCGAGGGCACGGTAGGCCAGGAGAAGGATGAGGGGGCGGATGCGCTTGCCTTTGCGTCCGACGTATTCGGCCAGGTCGAAGTAAACCGGATCAAACCAATCCCCTTGGGGAAAGCGGGCGCGCTCGGAGGCGAAGTATTCCTGGATGAAATTTTCCAGGGCGGCTTGGGCGCGCTGGGGATCGTCGGGTGCCATGCCGCAGCGTAAGGGGAGCCGGGAAAAAAGCAAACCGGGTGGAAGGCGGATTGCCAAGGACCGGGAAGGCCGGCCAAGATGGCTGGAGCGCGCTGCATGAACCGGGTTCCCTTTCACTCTGGACTGCGTTTCAAGGCAGCCAGTTCGCTGCTCCTCTTCGGACTGCTCTTGAGCCTGGTGCTGGTCTTCATCGTGAGGGGAGCGGTGCTGCGGCAATTTGAGCGGTCCGAGCAGGGCCAGGCGGAGACGGACTTCACCCGGGCGGAGGCGTTCATGGAGTTCCGCCTGGGCATGCTGAAAGCGCTGGCGCGGGACTATGGATTTTGGAGCGAGACTTACCGCCATGCCGAAGGGCGGAACCCGGGCTTTGCGGAGGAAAACCTGGGGCCGGAGCAGCTGGATTCCCTGAGGCTGGATTTATTGGCGCTTGTGGATGGAGAGGGCCGCCTGGCCGCCTGGAGCCTGCGCCCCGGAGCCCGCAAGGTATCGGCGGCGGAGCTGGAGGCCAGCCTGCAGGCGGCGCTGCGGCATGGGCCGGGGCCGGAGGCGGAGGAGGGCCCGGCCGGGATTTGGAACCTGTCCGACGGCCCGGTGCTGCTGGCGGCAGCGCGCATCCTGCGGTCCGACCGCACGGGGCCGCCGCGGGGTTACTTCGTCGTGGCCCGGCGGCTGCACGGGGCGTTCGAAGCCAGCTTGAACGAGGTCACCCAGTCCACTCTGCGGCTGGCCGGGCCGGGGGAGGGGAACGCGGCGGTGGTGCACCGGGTGGATTTGGAGTCGCTCACCATGCACTCGGCCCGGGGTCTGGCCGACCTGGCGGGACGGCCTGTGGCGGTGCTGGAGTTGACCCGGCAGATGGAGCAATACGCCATGGGCCGGCGGATCGTGGACAGCCTGGGGGTGGCGACGGTGGTGCTGACCCTGAGCGGGGCGGCGTTTCTGCTGCTGCTGCTGGATGTGCTGGTGCTTTCCCGGGTGGCCCAGCTGCACCAGGCGGCGGAGCGGGTCTCCAGCGGGGCCGAGCGCTACCTGCCGCTGGACCGGGCGCCGCATGACGAGATCGAAGCGCTGGGCCGGATGATGCGCCAGGCCTTCGCCCGCCTGGGCGCGGAGGAGCGCAAGGCCAGAGCCAGCGAGGCCAAATACCGTGCGGTGGTCGAGCAATGCCCGGAAGGCATTTTTTTGGCGGAAGAAAAAGACTGGCTGCTGCTGGAGGCCAATGCCGCGTTGGCCCGGATGCTGGGTGTGGAGACGGACAAGCTGCAGGGCGTGCTTTTCGACCATATTCCCGGGGCGATGACTCCTCCGCTGGCCGAGGTGAAACAAGCCTTTGCGTCCGGAGGCCACGTGGTCTTCCGGGTGGCGCGTCCGGAGCAGAGTGCCTTGAAGTTCGAGCTGGTGCGCATCCACACCGCGGGCCGGGCCCTGGTGTGCGGGCTGGCCGAGGACCTGGGCGGCCAGGAGCGGCTGCAGGAGCAGATTTCCCGTGCCGAGGTGGCCGAGACCGTGGGCCAGCTGGCCGGCGGGGTGGCCCATGACTTTAACAATCTGCTGACGGTCATCATGGGCGCTGCCGAGTTGGTTGAGCAGGACCCCGGCTTGGGCGGGCAGTCGCGGGAGGGATTGCGGGCGATTCTGCAGGCGGCGCGCTCGGCCTCTGACCTGACGCGCAAGCTGCTGCTCTATGGGCGCCGGGGCCCCCTGCAGATGAAGCAGGTGGACCTGGGAGCGGTCCTGCTGGATTTGCAGCCGATGCTGGTGCGCGTTATTCCTGAAAATATCACACTGGAAGTCCGGGCGGAACGGGGACGGCTGCCCGTGCAGGCGGATGCCCGGGCACTGGAGCAGGCCGTGATCAATGTGGTGCTCAATGCGCGGGATGCGATGCCGCGGGGCGGAAGGCTCTCCGTGGCGGCGGAGGCCGAAGGACTGCGGGCGGTGCTCTCGGTGGCCGATACCGGGGAAGGCATGGGCGAGGAGGTGAGGCGGCGGATTTTTGAACCCTTTTACACCACCAAGCCTCCGGGAAAAGGCAGCGGGCTGGGCTTGTCCACGGTGCAGGGCATCCTGCGCCAGCACGGCGGAGAGGTGGAGGTCGAGTCCCAGCTGGGGCGGGGGTCGAAATTCCGCCTGGTGCTGCCGTTGGCCGAAACCGCGGCATCCCCGCCTGCCGAGCGGGAGCGCAAGGCGCAGGACACCCGGTGTGGTGGCCTCATCCTGCTGGTGGAAGACGAGGCCGCGATCCGCCAGGTTCTCGGGCTCTTCCTGCGCAAGGCCGGCTACGAAGTGAGGGAGGCGGCCTCCGGTGCGGAGGCGCTGGCGCTGGCACGCTCGCTGGAACGGGCGCCTTTTGCGCTGGTGAGCGACGTGGTCAAGCCGGGCCATTTGTCGGGCTTTGATGTGGCCTCGGACCTGTCGGTGCTTTTCCCCGGACTGAAGGTGGTGCTGATGAGCGGCTACAATCCGGAGATGCTGGAGTCCGGGGGATCCTGGCAGCGCCAGTCCCATCCGGACCGCTACCGCTTTTTGAACAAGCCGTTCAACACCCAGCAGCTGCTGGATGAGCTGGCGTCATTGCATGGTGAGGTTGGGCGGACCGGATAGCGGCGGCTTTCGATCCTGTGCGGATCAGGCCGCGTCCCCGGCGGTCCGGGCATGTTCCTCCAGCACGGAGCGAGGGACCACGCGCAGCGCGGCCTCATGGGTGGCCTCCAAGACCACCTGGGGGGCGGCTCCGGCTTCCCAGGCCTCCCGCCAGCGGGCAGCGCAAAGGCACCAGCGGTCTCCCGGTTTCAGCCCGGGAAATTGGTATTCCGGACGGGGCGTGGACAGGTCATTCCCGGCTTGGCGCGAAAAATCCAGGAAATCCTCGGTCATGATGGCGCAAATCGTGTGGCGTCCCAGGTCTTCGGGCCCGGTGTGGCAGCAGCCGTCCCGGTAAAATCCCGTCATGGGACGCGTGCTGCAGGATGCGAGCGGCTGGCCGAGGACGTTGCGGGCTTCCATGGAGACAAACTGCCCTGGATCATGCAAACGGCAAGATTTGTGGCATTTCCATGAAAAAAAGATGGCGGGCCCGCTTGGATGGGCCGGGGACTTGCTTAGCATCCGCCCGCATGTCTTCGCTGGATGATACTGTTATGGATGCCACGCTTTACGCGCTGGCCCTGGGCTGTCCCCGCTGCTCCTCGCAGCCGGACTGCGTGCTTTCGCCCGTGCACCGGATGCCCGTTTCCATGCGGTTTTCCGCCATCCGCCGGCTCAGCCCCGATGAACGGAGGGCCGCTCTCCAGGGGCATGAGGCCTGCATCGGCCAGGCGCTGCGCCACGGCCCCCTCATCGAGGGTTGCATGCGCCTTCTGCAAATCGAGCGCCGCATCGGCACGGCCCAAGAGCAGGCGGGAGACTTGGATCATGCGGTGCTGACGGCCCATGAACTCCGCAACATGATGGCCCGGATTATGGCTGAGGACGGGGATTTGCTTCTGGAGTAGCCCGGGGTGGGGAGGGCGTTGGAGGCGCGATCTGCCCGGCGGCATCCTGTCCGCCGGCTTGGCGGCGCTCGCGGTCGAGCCGGATTTCTTCCTCGAAGCGCGCTGCCAATCCAGTATTGCTTCCATCATCCAGCCAGGAGGAGGCGCCGGGCAGGGAAGAATTCATGCTCCAGCATAGCTTGGAATCGGGAACACGCATCCGTCTTGCGTGGCTGCTCTGGCCGTTCGGATGACCTCTCCTCAAGCCTTCAGTGAGTTTATTATGATTATTTGTATCGATACAGTATTAACGATTTGGGGTCAAAAACCTGTATTCGAGTCATTTCCTCGTACAGACGGCGTTTCTTCAGGCCTGGCTTGCCACAGTGCAGCCTAGACTCGATTGAGCGACAGTCCGGGGAGAATCCAGACAGTGGTTCCATGGATAAACGGGTTCATGGGTCCTTCGCGCCTCTGCGGTTCCATGTCCTGACTGCGGCGTGGGTGCATTCCGGCCAACTTTTTCTTGCCATCAAAAGCCATTTGGCGATTCTTCCGGTCCCATTTTCCCCTAATACGTATGCTTTTCCTCGCCGCATCTGAAGGTTTGCCGATGGCAGCCCCGGTTTTGTTCCACCTGGGGCCGCTCCCGGTGAACAACTCGATGCTCGTCGCTTTTGCCGTCGCCGCCGGATTGATCGCCTTCGTCCAGCTTTCCCTGCGCAATCTCCAGGTCGTCCCCGGTCCGGCCCAGAATTTTTGTGAAGCCGTCATCGAGGGCCTGGCCAAATTCCTGGAATCCATCCTCGGCTGGGAACTGCTCAAAGCCACCTTCTGGTTTTTTGCCACCGTCTTTATCTTCATCTTCGCCTGCAACCTCCAGGCCCTCATGCCCGGAGTGGGCACCATCGGCTCGGGCAACGGGTCCGCCTGGTATAACCTTCACACCGTCACCCTGCCCTGGATGCGCGGGGCCAATGCCGATGTCAACATGACCGGCGCCATGGCCATCGCCTTCTTCTTCTTCTGGTGGTATTGGGCCTTCAAATTCAACGGCTTCTTCGGCGTCATCAAACACATCTTCGGCTCCCAGGCCAAGCTCCCCGGCATTGTTGGCGTCCTCGTGGGTGCCATCTTCGTCTTCGTCGGCTTCATCGAGCTGGTCTCCATCGCCGTCCGCCCGGTTTCCCTCACCTTCCGTCTCTATGGGAACATTTATGGCGGCGAGGCCATGATCGAGCAGATCAAGCACATGACCGGCTGGTTCGCCGGCTTTGCCCTCATCCCCGTTTACGTCTTCGAACTCCTCGTCGCCCTCGTCCAGGCCCTGGTCTTCTGCCTGCTCACCGCGGTTTTCACCGCCATGATGTGCAAGCACGACCATGCCGACCATGACGGCGAGGGCCACGCCCACGAAGGAGGCTCCGGCCACCATTGATCCAGCCCTTTTGCATCCCGGACCGTGGGCAAACTGCGGGGGGGTGCCGAAACAAACGACACACCAACACACCAAACGGAACCAACACCATGCCCATCCTCGCTGAAATCGCAGGCAACCTCCAAGTCACCCTCGCCGCCCTCGGCGCCGCCCTCGGCGTCGGCCTCATCGGCATGAAGGCCGCCGAAGCCGTCGGACGCAATCCCGGCGCCGCCACCCCCATCCTCGTCCAGGCCATTATCGGCATGGCCCTGGCCGAAGGGGTGCTCTTCATCACCATCTTCCTCGGCAAATAAGCCGCTGGACCCCCTTGCCGCGCGCCGGACTGCTCCGGCCGCGGCATCCCCTTTCCTTACCAACCGCTCCTTACACCCCCAGCCCCCACCGCCATGCTCCACCTCATCCTGGCCGCCGCCCCTGAAGGCGGTGACATGTTCCACCAGCTCGGCATCTACCCCTCCGGCCTGATCTCCCAGATCATCGTCTTCCTCCTCCTCGGCTGGCTCCTGAACAAATACGCCTTCGGCCCCGTCCTCTCCATCCTCGATGAGCGCCGCAAGACCATCGAGCAGGCCCAGAAAGATGCCCAGCGCGTCAAAGATGAACTCGCCCAGGCCGAAGCCGCCCGTGCCGAGATCATCAAAAAAGCCAACGACCAGGCCAACGCCCTCATCGAGGAAGCCCGCGCCAGCGCCGAGAAAATCGGCCAGCAAAAAACCCAGGAAGCCGTCCAGCAGGCAGAAGCCATTTTGAAAAAAGCCGCCGAAGCCGCCGCCCGCGAGCGCGAGCAAGTCCTCGCCCAAGTCCGCCAGGAACTCGGCCAGCTCGTCGTCACCACCACCGCCAAAGTCGTCGGCAAAACTCTCACTCCCGAGGACCAGGCCCGCCTGCAAAAAGAAGCCCTCAGCCAGCTCGCCTGACCCGGACCCCGCCCCCATGAAAGCCCCCCGCGAAGCCCGCGCCGCCGCCAAGCGCCTCTTCCAAGCCTGCCGCATCAACGGCACCCTGGACGAGGCCCGCGTCCGCTCCACGGTCCAGGCCCTCGTCCAGGCCAAGCCCCGCCACACCCTCGCCATCCTCTCCCAGCTCGAGCGCCTCGTCGCCCTCGACATCGACGCCCGCACCGCCGTCGTCGAGACCCCCGCCCCCCTCGGCTCCGCCGAGGCCGAAGTCACCGCCGCCCTCCGCCAGAAGTTCGGCCCCGGCCTCCTCATCCGCACCGAAACCAAGCCCGAACTGCTCGGCGGCATCCGCCTCCGCGTCGGCTCCGATGTCTGGGACGGCACCGTCCGCGGACGCCTCGACGCCCTCGCCGCCTCCTTCTAACACCCCCTTTACGGAACCCCAAAGACAACCCTCCGCAATCCCCCTCCCATGAGCACGATCCTCGAAGACATCCAGGCCTCCATCAGCGGCCTCAAGACCCAGACCAGCCGCGCCAACGTCGGCACCATCCGCTCCATCACCGACGGCGTCGCCAAAATCGGCGGCCTGACCGACGTTGCTTACAACGAAATGATCGAACTCCCCGGAGGCGCCACCGCCCTCGCCCTCAACCTCGAAGAAACCGAGGTCGGTGCCATCGTCCTCGGCTCCTTCGAGCACATCAAAGAAGGCGATGAAGCCAAGACCACCGGCAAGCTCCTCTCCGTCCCCGTCGGCAAAGCCCTCCTCGGCCGCGTCGTCGATGCCCTCGGCCAGCCCCTCGATGGCAAAGGCGCCATCAAGGCCGAGGCCGCCTACCCCGTCGAGCGCATCGCCCCCGGCATCGTCAAACGCAAGTCCGTCAACCAGCCCGTCCAGACCGGCATCATGGCCGTCGATGCCATGATCCCCATCGGACGCGGCCAGCGCGAACTCATCATCGGCGACCGCGCCACCGGCAAAACCACCGTCGCCATCGACACCATCATCAACCAGGCCCGCATCAACAAAGAAGCCGAAGCCCGCGGCGACAAAGACTTCCGCCCCCTCTACTCCATCTACGTCGCCATCGGCCAGAAGCGCGCCAACCTCGCCCGCGTCATCGGCGTCCTCGAGGAAAATGACGCCCTCCGCTACACCATCATCGTCGCCGCCACTGCCTCCGATTCCGCCACCGCCCAATACCTCGCCCCCTTCTCCGGCGCCGCCATGGGAGAATGGTTCATGGAGCACGGCATGGACGCCCTCATCATTTTTGATGACTTGTCCAAGCACGCCGCCGCCTACCGCCAGATTTCCCTCGTGCTCAAGCGCCCCTCCGGTCGCGAAGCCTATCCCGGCGATGTCTTCTACCTCCACAGCCGCCTCCTCGAGCGCTCCGCCCGCCTCAGCGAGGCCGCCGGCAACGGCTCCCTCACCGCCCTCCCCATCATCGAGACCCAGGCCGGTGACGTCTCCGCCTACATCCCCACCAACGTCATCTCCATCACCGACGGCCAGATCTTCCTCGAAGGCGACCTCTTCTACCAGGGCGTCCGCCCCGCCATCAACGTCGGCATCTCCGTCTCCCGCGTCGGCTCCTCCGCCCAGATCAAGGCCATGAAACAGGTCGCCGGCAAAGTGAAGCTCGAACTCGCCCAGTTCCGCGAACTTGCCGCCTTCGCCCAGTTCGCCTCCGACCTGGATGCCGCCACCAAGCAGCGCCTCGACCGCGGCGCCCGCATCGTGGAAATCTTCAAGCAGCAGCAATACAACCCCATCTCCGTGGAAATGCAGGCCGCCATCCTCTGGACCGTCCAGAACGCCTACTTCGACAAAGTCCCCGTGGCCGAGGTCAAGGCCGTCCAGGCCAAGCTCACCGAATTCCTCACCAACCGCAAAGCTTCCCTCCTCGAGGACATCAAGACCAAGAAAGCTTTCGACGACGCCCTCACCGCCCAGCTCAAGACCGCCGTCGAAGAATTCTTCGCCTCCAACCGCTGAGAACAAATGCAAAGTTCAAAACGCAAAACGCAGAGCGCTGGCTCGCTTTGAACTTTGCGCTCTCCACTTTGAGCTAACCCCCCATGCCCAACACCCGAGACATCCGCCGCCGCATCAAGTCGGTCAAAAACACCGCCCAGATCACCAAGGCGATGCAGATGGTGGCCGCGTCCAAAATGCGCAAGGCCCAGGACGCCGCCCTCTCCGGACGCCCCTATGCCGAGGGCCTGGACCGCATGATCCACGACCTCCAGGAGCGCGCCGAAGAAGTCGTCCACCCCCTCTGGGGCGCCCCCCAAGACGGCCTCCCCGCCCTCGTCCTCCTCGTCAGCACCGACAAAGGCCTCTGCGGCGCCCTCAACACCAACCTCCTCCGCGAGGCCGCCGCCCTGCCCCCGGACACCGCCTTTGTCACCATCGGCAAGCGCGCCAAAGCCTTCATCGCCCGCACCGGACGCAAGCTCATCGCCGATTTCGACATCTCCGAGAAAGCTTCCTTCCAGGAATGCCGCCAGGTCTCCCAATTCCTCATCGACCGCTTCCTGGCAGGCGAGGCCTCCACTGTCTCCGTCCTCTTCACCCGCTTCGTCAACACCCTCATCCAAAAGCCCCAGCAAACCGAGGTCCTCCCCGTCCGCCAGCTCAAAGGCGCCGGCATCGCCCTCGCCGGCAAGGACGAATCCCTGGAAAAAACCGCCAATCTCGACTACCACTACGAGCCTTCCTCCTCCGCCGTCCTGGGTGAGCTGCTCCCCGCCCACATCCACTTCCAAGTCTATCACATGGTCCTGGAGGCCCGCGCCTCCGAGCACAGCGCCCGCATGGTCGCCATGAAAAGCGCCACCGACAACGCCAAGTCCCTCATCAAAGACCTCACCCTCGAATACAACAAAGTCCGCCAGGCCGGCATCACCAACGAAATCCTCGAAATCGCCGCCGCCCAGCTCGCCATGGAAGCGTGATGAAAACGCAAAACGCACAGCTCAAAGCGCAAAGCGGGGAGGCCGGAGCCAAGCCGGACCTCAAGCGCCGTGCTTATCTCTTTGCTGTGGCCATCGTGCGCTTTGTCCGCGGTCTTCCCGCCTCGCGTGGATCAGCCCCGATTGCGGATCAGCTTCTGCGTTCCGGCACCTCCATTGGCGCCAATGTGATCGAAGCCCAGGGCGCCAGTTCCCGCAAAGACTTCACCCGCTTCTTCGAATACGCCCTCAAATCCGCTCACGAGACCAAATACTGGCTCTGCCTGGTCCGGGACGGCCTGGAATTCCGCTCCGCGGAATTGGACCGCCTCCTCGCCGAAGCGGGCGAACTGGGCCGCATCCTTGGAGCCAGCACCCTCACCCTGAAAGGAAAGCCCACCCGCTGAATTTTCTGAAACTTTGCGCTTTGCGCTCCCCGCTTTGCGCTGACACCGCCCACCCCCAGCCCTTGAGAAACCACCCATGAGCACCGCCACCACCCCCACCACCGGCAAAATCGTCCAAGTCATCGGCCCCGTCGTCGATGTGGAATTCGACAAGACCTCCATCCCCCCGCTCCTCCAGGCCCTGGAAGTCAAATTCACCCTCGAGGGCAAGGAAAACAAAGTCGTCCTCGAAGTCCAGCAGCACCTGGGCGATGGCTGGGTCCGCACCGTGGCCATGACCGCCACCGACGGCCTCAAGCGCGGCATGCCCGCCGCCGACACCGGCGCCCCCATCTCCGTCCCCGTGGGCGAGGGCATCCTCGGGCGCATTTTCAACGTCCTCGGCGAGCCCGTGGATGAAAAAGGCCCCGTCCCCCACACCAAGCGCTACCCCATCCACCGCCCCACCCCGGACCTCACCGAGCAGGACACCAAGGCCCAGATTCTCGAGACCGGCATCAAGGTCATCGACCTCATCTGCCCCTTCACCAAGGGCGGCAAAGCCGGGGCCTTCGGCGGCGCCGGCGTCGGCAAAACCGTCGTCATCCTCGAACTCATCAACAACATCGCCAAAGCCCACGGCGGCTTCTCCGTCTTCGCCGGCGTCGGCGAGCGCTCCCGCGAAGGCAACGACCTTTACCATGAAATGATCGATGCCGGCGTCATCAACCTCGAAGACACCAGCAAATCCAAGGTCGCCCTCTGCTATGGCCAGATGAACGAGCCCCCGGGCGCCCGCATGCGCGTTGCCCTCTCCGGCCTCGCCATGGCGGAATACTTCCGCGATGAAAAGAACCAGGACGTGCTCCTCTTCATCGACAACATCTTCCGCTTCTCCCAGGCCGGTTCCGAAGTGTCCGCTCTCCTCGGCCGCTCCCCCTCCGCCGTGGGCTACCAGCCCACCCTCGCCACCGAGATGGGCGCCCTCCAGGAACGCATCACCTCCACCAAAAAAGGGTCCATCACCTCCGTCCAGGCCGTTTACGTCCCCGCGGATGACTTGACCGACCCCGCCCCCGCCAACACCTTCGCCCACCTCGATTCCACCATCGTGCTGGAGCGTTCCATCGCCGAACTGGGCATCTACCCCGCCGTCGATCCCCTGGCCTCCACCTCCAAAGCCCTCGCCCCCGAAGTCGTGGGTGCAGAACACTACGACGTGGCCCGCGGCGTCCAGCGCGTCCTCCAGAAATACAAGGACCTCCAGGACATCATCGCCATCCTCGGCATGGATGAACTCTCGCCCGAAGACAAACTCACCGTCTATCGCGCGCGCAAAATCCAGCGCTTCCTCTCCCAGCCCTTCCACGTGGCCGAAGTCTTCACCGGCACCCCCGGCCAATACGTCTCCATCACCGAGACCGTCCGCGGCTTCAAGGAAATCCTCGATGGCAAGCACGACGAAGTCCCCGAAGCCAACTTCTACATGAAGGGCGGCATCGACACGGTCGAGAAGAAGTAAAACCGCAAAGCGCAAAACGCAAAACTTCCGCCACTTTGCGCTTTGCGCTCCCCACTTTGAGCTGACTTCCCATGCCAACAATCCACCTCGAAATCATCACCCCCGAGAAAAAAGCCTACGCGGCCGAGGTCGATTCCGTGGTCGTCCCCGGCCAGGAAGGGGAATTCGGCGTGCTCAGCATGCACGAGGCCTTCCTCACCCTGGCCCAGCCCGGAGAGCTGCGCGTGACCCGCGGCGGCAAGACCGAGCACCTGGCCATCGGGCGGGGCTTTGTCGAGGTCACCGGCCAGATGGTCCGCGTCCTCACGGACATGGCTTTGGAAGAAAGCGAGATCGACGAGAACAAAGTCGAGCAGGCCCTGGAACGTGCCAAAAAAGCGCTGGCCGAGAAGCCCGAGGGCGCTGAGGCCGAAGCCTTGGCCGCGACGATCCAGAAGTCCGTCGCCCTGCTCAACCTCAAGCGCCGCAAGCGGTAGGAGCGCGCTGGCTTGTCCCCGCCGGTAGCTTCAGCGAAGGCGGACCGCGCGAGGGAGGCAGGGGAGGCCTTTAACGCAAAGACGCAAGTCCGCCTTGGGCGGACCGCAGAGACGCAGAGAGGGGAAATTCTTTTAAAGGGAAAAGCTGAAGGAGCGCTCGAAAAAAATGGTAGCGCGATGGCCTGGCCCGCCGAAGCCTGGGCGGAGGTGGCGGCACAGGGGGGGCGGTTTCGGGTTTCGGGTCTCAAGTTTCCAGTTTGCGGTTTGCAGTTGTGCTCCCTTGCGTCCTTCGCGCCCGTTGCGTGACAATGCCTTCCGAATCCCTCTCAACGCAGAGGCGCAGAGACGCAGAGCCGATTAGCTTCCTGTGAGCAAAACAGGGGCCAGTGTTCCCAGCGCCACAGCGACAGGCAACAAAGCCTTCATTGACACACTATGCCTTGCCTGCCGCCTCATCGCACGCTGATAATTCAGCGGCGAGCCATGATGTTATGGGGCTTGAGGCAAGCTGTGACTGGCTGCGCCAGGTTTTGCTCCCAAACCCAATTGCACCCCCTTCAATCGGCAACCTCGATTCCTGCCCCTTCCTTGCGTCCTTTGCGATCCGCTTACAGCGGATTGGCGCCTTTGCGTTCAAATTTCCCCGGCGCTGGCGGATTGGCCCGGCGGACGGACGATGCCGTGGCCCTCTGCGTTCTGGAGGGCGCACGCCTGCAGCAAAGACGCGTAGCCCTCCCGGTAGCTGGGGTAGAGCGGCTCCCAGCCGAGGCGTCTTAACTTGGCATTCGAGACGCGCTTGCTCGTGATCCCCCGCTTGCGCCCGGCATCCTCCGGCGCCCCGGCAGCCGTGGCCGCGCACCCCTGCCGCGCTGCCAGCCATTCCACCAGCGTGCGCAGCCGCACCGGGCAGGAATCCGTGGCATTGTAAATCTGCCCCGCCGCCTCGGGACGCCCCAGCAAGTGGGCCGCAGCGGACGCGGCGTCATCCCGGTGGATCATGTTCACCCAGCGCCCGCCATCGCCCGGCAGGGCGGCGCCGCCCTGGACGTATTTTTCCAGATAAACCGTGCGCTCCGGCCCGTAAATGCCGGAGAGCCGCAGCACCGTGCCGTAGGCCGCCAGCACCCGGTCTTCCGCCTCCACCAAAATCTCGGACGTTTCACTCCGCGGCACGGCCGGGCTGGCCTCATCCACTTCGCTGCCGTCATCCTGGCTGTAAACCGAGGTCGAGGAGGTGTAGATGAAATGCCCCATCCGGCCCGTCCGTTCCAGCGCCCGCCGCAGTCCCCGGCCATACACGTGCCGGTAGGCCTCAATGCCGCCCCGGGAGGAAGATGCGCAAAAAACCGCGGCATCCCACAGCTCGTTGAATCCATCCCAAATCCACCCATCGGCCAGGTCACCGGCCACTGTGCGCAGGCCATCGGCCCGCAGCGTGGCCGCGGAGTCTTCCGTGCGGGTCCAGGCCGTCACGTCATGGCCCTGGCGGTGCAAGCTGCGTGCCAGCACCGACCCCACATAACCCGCACCAAGAATCAGGATGTTCAATGAGCCGCAGGGCAGCAAATGCCGGAAAAGGTTGGTCCGCGGACGGGGTGGGATTCGAACCCACGGAACCTTGCGGTTCAGCGGTTTTCAAGACCGCCGCGATCGACCACTCTGCCACCCGTCCAGGAAGAACCAGGGTAGGGCGGCGGGCCCGGACGGAAAAGTCTTTTTGGTGCTTTGCCCGGCGCGCTATGATTCACGCCCGCTTCACCGGAGCCCGCTTGATTCATTTCCTCTGCACCGGATGCCACGCCTACACGCTGGATAATTTCCTCAATAACTGGGCTCCCGCCCTGCGCTCCCGCCTGCGTGCCGTCCCTTACGCATCCATCGACGCCCGCCGTCCCGTGCCCGCCGGGCCGGTGATCTTTTCGGACCTGGAACGCTTGCGTCCCGGGGAATGGCCCTTTGTGCTCGGCCTGGAAAGCGCGCTGCGCCGGCGCGCCTCCCGTTTCCCTATCCTTAACCCGCCCTCCGCCTGGACCGGACGGCTCGGCTTGCACGGGGCGCTGCGCCGGCTCGGCGGCCAGGACTTCCGCGTGTTCCGGGCGGCCCGGGTGCCTTCCGGTCTGCGCTTTCCCGTTTTCCTCCGGAAGGAGGACGACCACCGCGGACCCCAAAGCCCGCTCCTGGAAAGTCCTTCCGCGCTGCAGGCGGCCCTGGACCTCTGGCGCCTTCCCGGCGGCAGGCTCCCGGACCGATTGCTCGTGGTGGAATTCCTCAACTGCCGCGGCGCGGACGGATGGGTGCGCAAATACAGCGCCTATAAAATCGGCCCCCGCCTCATCCCCCGGCACCTCCACTTCAGCCGCCACTGGGTGGTGAAGAAAGCCGATGCAGTGGAACCGGAAACTTTGGCCGAGGAGCAGGCATTCCTGGCCGGCTTCCCCCACGCCGGCGAGGTGGCCCGTGCCTTCCAGGCCGCGGGCCTGGACTATGGACGGATTGATTACGCGTTCCACCGGGGCCGCATGCAAGTCTGGGAAATCAACACCAACCCCGCCCTGGTTCCGCGGGCGGAAAAAACCCACCCCCTCCGCCTGGATTCCGAACAGCGCGCCGCCGGCGCCCTCTGCCAGGCGTTCCTGGACCTGGACCAGGATTCCCTATCCTCATCCGGCGCCTGGGCCGGACCCTGGGATGCGGTCCGGCTGAATTGGAGCCGGCGCAGGCTGGATGCCGCGCCGCGGCCCTGATTGCCGGAAATCAGCTTTCCACGCCGGCGGATTTCGCCTCGCCGGAGGCCACGATCGCCAGGCCCGCCACCAGGATCACCAGGCCCACCACGGCCAGGCCCCAGCACACCGGGCGCAGCACCGGCACCGCATTCATCAACGCCTGCACGCCGGTCGCCCCGGCGCAAGTGGCGGCCATGCCGGCCCCCTTCAAAGCAAGCAAACTTCCCAGCATTTCCTGCGCATTCATAGGGTCAAGCTGCCGCCGCTTCGCCGCTTGGCAAGCCGGTTTTGCCCGCTACGGTGGGCCGCGGATGAACTTCCAGCAGCGCCTCAACGCCGCCATCGGCTACATGAACCTCGATATGACCGATGACGCCCTGGCCGAACTCAACGCCCTGCCCGAAGCCGAGCGCAGCCGGACCGAGGCCGTGGCCCTGCGCACTGCGGTCCTCATCCGCCGCCGCGAATGGGACCGCGCCCTTCAGCTGGCCGCGGCCCTCTGCCGCACCCATCCCGATCATCCCTCCCCCTACCTCGATGCCGCCTTCTGCCTCCACGAAATGAAGCGCACCGCCGAGGCCAAAGAAGTCCTTCTCACCGGACCGCACACCCTCCGCTCCACCGGCATTTTCCACTACAACATGGCCTGTTACGAGGCCCAGCTCGGCAACCTCGGCGCCGCCCGCGATTACCTCGGCCAGGCCGTCCGCATGGACGACCGCTACCGCGAGATGGCCCTGAACGATCCCGATCTCCAGCCCCTCCGTGGCAACGGCCATTGACCCGCAGCCCCGCCATGCGTGCCGTCATCCAACGCGTTCAATCCGCCTCCGTCCACGTGGCCGGACGCACCTCCGGCCAGATCGGGCGCGGCCTCCTCATCCTCGTCGGCGTTGCCGATGCCGATGAGGTCTTCGATGCCGAATGGCTGGCCCAGAAAGCCGTCAGCCTCCGCCTCTTTGATGATGCCCAGGGCGTGATGAACCTTTCCGTGACCGAGGTGCCGGACAGCGGCATCCTCGTCGTCAGCCAATTCACCCTCCAGGCCAGCACCAAGAAGGGCCAGCGCCCTTCCTACCACCTGGCCGCCCGCCCAGGCAAAGCCGTCCCCCTCTACGAGTCCTTCCTCCACTACTGCCGCCAGGCGTTCGGGCGCGACCTCGCCACCGGGGAATTCGGCGCCCATATGCAGGTCTCCCTGGTCAACGACGGCCCCGTTACCATCCTCCTCGACAGCAAGACCCGGGAGTAAGCCCCCCGCCCGGCCTTTTTCCCCTTGTCAGGAACGGGACCTGCTTGTTTGCTTGCCCTGCCGCCCGGCAGGCGGATAGCCATGCTTTTTTCCAAATACGCCACAGAGGGATTTTTTGACGAGATGTTCGTCAAGCCCGGCCAGCCCCGCCCCCACTACCGCGCCCTCCTGGAGCGCTTCAAAGAACTCAGCCGCCGCGAGTTCGAGCGCAAGCAGCAGGAAGTGGACCTTTCCTTCCTCCGCATGGGCATCACGTTCACCGTCTACGGCGATGAAGAAGGCACCGAGCGCATCTTCCCCTTCGACCTCATTCCCCGCATCATCCCCAACCACGAGTGGCAGCGCCTCGAAAAAGGACTCACCCAGCGCATCACCGCCCTCAACCTCTTCCTCCACGACATCTACCACGACCAGCGCATCGTCAAAGAGGGCGTCATCCCCGCCGAATACATCCTCTCCGCCAAGCACTTCCGGCCCGAGTTCATGGGCTTCAACGTCCCCCGGGACATCTACATCCACATCTGCGGCACCGACCTCATCCGCGACAACGACGGCACCTACCTCGTCCTGGAGGACAACGGGCGCTGTCCCTCCGGGGTCTCCTACGTCCTGGAAAACCGCCAGGCCATGAAGCGCGCTTTCCCCCATTTCTTCGACCGCATGGGCGTCCGCCCCGTCGATACCTACGCTGCCGACCTCCTCCACACCCTCCGCCACATTTCTCCCCGCGGCAAAGACGATCCCACCGTCGTCGTCCTCACCCCCGGCATCTACAACAGCGCCTACTTCGAACACTGCTTCCTCGCCCGGCAAATGGGCGTCGAGATCGTCGAAGGCCGCGACCTCATCGTGCGCGACTCCAAGGTCTATATGCGGACCACCAAAGGCCTCGAACAAGTCGATGTCATCTACCGCCGCATCGATGACGACTTCCTCGATCCCATGGTCTTCCGTCCGGACTCCGCCCTCGGCGTCCCCGGCCTGGCCCAGGCCTACCGGGCCGGCAACGTCAGCCTGGCCAACTCCATCGGCACCGGCGTCGCCGATGACAAGGTCATGTATTACTTCGTCCCCCGCATGATCCAGTTCTACCTGGGCGAAGAACCCCTCCTGCCCAACGTCCCCACCTTCCTCCCCAACGAAAAAGCCGACCTCAAATACGTTCTCGACCACCTCCCCGAACTCGTCGTCAAATCCGCCAACGAGGCCGGCGGCTACGGCATGATCATCGGCCCCAAAGCCACCAAGGCCGAACTGCGCGAGTTCCGCGACAAAATCCTCAAAGAGCCCCGCAACTTCATCGCCCAGCCCACCATTTCCCTCTCCCGCCACCCCACCTACTGTGACGGCGCCTTCGAGGGCCGCCACATCGATCTCCGCCCCTACATCCTCTTTGGCGACAAAGTCCGCATTCTCCCCGGCGGCCTCACCCGTGTGGCCCTCCGCAAAGGCTCCCTCGTCGTCAACTCCTCCCAGGGCGGCGGCAGCAAGGACACCTGGGTCCTCTACGGCGATGAATAAAGCTCAAATCTCAAATCTCAAATTTCAAATCTGATGCTGTCCCGCGTCGCCGACTCCCTCTTCTGGATGGCCCGCTACCTCGAGCGGGCGGAAAACATCGCCCGCATCGTCGATGTCAACCTCCAGCTCCTACTTGACTATCAAAAGCTGGACGACAAGGCCCTCAAGCAGCACTGGGAGCCCCTCGTCATCAGCCTGGGGGACGAGGAACTCTTCGCCAAGCTTTACAAAAAAGCCGACAGCACCACCGTCACCGACTTCCTCACCTTCAATCCAAAAAACCCCAACTCCATCCTTTCCAGCGTGATCAGCGCCCGGGAGAACGCCCGCAGCGTGCGCGACCAGATTTCCCAGGAAATGTGGGAGGAGATCAACCGCCTCTACCTCTTCATCCGTGCCAAGGACGCGAAAAAAATCTGGAAGCAGGGCCCCTCGGAGTTCTACCGCGAGATCAAGCAGAGCAGCTACCTCCTCCAGGGCCTGACCAGCGCCACCATGCCGCGGGACGAGCGCCGCCAGTTCGTCACCGCCGGCCTCTTCCTGGAGCGCGCGGACAAGACCACCCGCCTCCTCGACGTCAAATACCACATCCTTCTGCCCAGCGTCAAAGACGTGGGCGGCAACGTCGATTCCGTCCAATGGGCCGCCGTCCTCCGCTCCTGCTCCGCCTACGAGGCCTACCAGCAGGCCTATGCCGCGGACATCCTTCCCTGGAACGTGGCCGACCTCCTCATCCTCGGCACCTCCTTCCCCCGCTCCATCCGCTACTGCGTCAACACCATTGATGCCTCCCTCCGCAGCATCTCCGGCAGCGCCCCGGGCAGCTTCTCCAATGAGGCCGAGAAACTTTCCGGACGGCTCGTCTCGGAAATGAACTACTCCACCATCGAGGAAGTGTTCCAGCGCGGCCTGCACGAATACCTCGACGAACTGCAGCAGAAATTCAACGCCATCGGCGGCGCCATCACCCAGTCCTACGTCGCCTACGCCACCACCACGCTGGAAGAGGAAATCCAAATCCAGCAGCAGCAGTAGCTGCATCCGGCCCGCACGCCGTTGAATCGCGTCCGCCTGCCGGGCCAGCAGGAAGGAGGCCGGCGGTTTTCCCGGGCGGCGATTCCGGAGAAAGCCATTGCCATCTTTTTGGCCTCTGGCAGTTCTGCACCATGGCCGTTTCCACTCCATCCACCTACCGCGCTCTGTTTTACCCCTCCGGCCGCCCGGCCTGGAGCACACCGGAGCTTTTCCGGCTGCATAAACTGCCCCAGCGCGCCACATTCCGGCGTTTTTCCTCCCCCACATCCGCCTCCAGCACCGCCACAGGGGGGGACCGGGAAATTTCCCTGGATGGGGAGTGGGATTTCCAATGGTGCCCGAGCCCGGAAGACGCACTGCAGAAGCTGGAGTCCGCCGATGCCCGCGGCAGTGTGCCGCTGCAAGTTCCGGGTTCCTGGCAGGTGCAGGGCCTGGCCCATCCGGAACGCGGCTGGGACCGGCCCCACTACACCAATATCCAAATGCCCATCCCCGGCATGCAGCCGCCCGTCCCCCCCGCCGCCAATCCCAGCGGCATCTTCCGCCGCCGGATCGAAATTCCCGCATCCTGGGACGGTTGGCGCACCGTCCTCCATTTTGGCGGCGCGGACAACACCCTGCTGGTTTTTCTGGACGGACATCCGGTTGGCCTATCGAAGGACTCCCGCCTGCCCGCTGAATTCGACATCACCCCGCTGGTCCGCGCCGGTGCCGCCCACCGGCTGGAAGCCGTCGTGATCAAGTATTCCGACAGCACCTACATCGAGGACCAGGACCACTGGTGGCTCTCCGGCCTGCACCGCAGCGTGTATTTGCAGGCCACACCCCCGGTGCACCTGGCCAACCTCCTGGCGGATGCCCGTCTTCTGGAAGACAACCACTCGGCCCGCCTGGACATCCGCGCCGAAGTGGGCGGTGGCGCCGCGGCCGAGGGGGCCGAGGTGGAAATCACCCTGCACGATGGCGCCCGCACCGTGGTCAAACCCGTGCGCGCCGCCTGCACCCACCGGCAAAGCGGGCCGATGCAGGCCGGACGCGGCCTGGCCGAATTCCATCTGGACCTGCCCCGCGTCCAGCCCTGGTCCGCGGAATCCCCCCGGCTCTACGAACTCACGGCCACCCTCCGCCAGGGCGGGCGCGTTCTGGAGGCCACCCGCATCGCCATCGGCTTCAAGCGCATCGAAATCCAAAAGCGGCAGCTCCTGGTCAACGGCCAGCCCGTAATGATCCACGGCGTCAACCGCCATGACCACCACGAATCCCGCGGCAAAGCCCTGGCCCGCGCCGACATGGAACTCGATGTCCTCACCATGAAGCGGCACAACATCAACGCCGTCCGCTGCTCCCACTATCCCAACGATCCGCAATTCCTCGACCTGTGCGACCGCCACGGGCTCTACGTCATCGACGAGGCCAACATCGAGGCCCATGCCTTTTACCACGAATGCTGTGCCGACCCGCGCTACCTCGGCGCGTTCCTCGACCGCGTCTCCGGCATGGTCCAGCGCGACCGCAACCATGCCTGCATCATCGCCTGGTCCCTCGGCAACGAGAGCGGCTATGGCCCCAACCATGATGCCGCGGCCGGCTGGGTGCGCAGCACCGATCCTTCCCGCCCCGTCCACTACGAGGGCGCGCTCTGCCGCGGCTGGGAGCCGGAAAAGAGCCGTGCCACCGACATCGTCTGCCCGATGTATGCCTCGATCGAACAGATCACCCGCTGGGCCAAGGACCCGAAATTCAAGCACGACTCCCGCCCGCTGATCCTCTGCGAATACTCCCACGCCATGGGCAACAGCAATGGCTGCCTGGCGGATTACTACCGGGCCTTTGAAACGGTCCCCGGCCTCCAGGGCGGCTTCATCTGGGAATGGATCGACCACGCCCTGGTCCAGCCCCTGCCGGACGGGCGCACCCGCTGGGCCTACGGCGGCGACTTCGGGGACACGCCGAGTGATTTCAACTTCGTCTGCGACGGCCTGGTCTGGCCGGACCGCACGCCGCATCCGGCGATGCAGGAATTCAAATACCTGGCCCGTCCCGTGGCGTTGGAAGCGGTGGACGTGAAGAAGAAAACCCTCACCTTCCGCAACAAGCGCTTTTTCACCGGCCTGGACGACCTGGCCGGCACCTGGCAGATCGTGGCCGGCGGCGTGGTGGTGGAACAGGGGCGGCTGCCCGCCGTCCCGGCGGCACCGCGCGGCACCGCTGCCGTCCGCGTGCCCTGGCGCACCGTCCCGGAAGGCGGGGCCTGGCTGCAGGTGCGCTTCCAGCAGAAGCGCGCCACCGCCTGGGCTCCGGCCGGGCACTTGGTGGCCTGGGATGAGGCTTCCCTGCCCGCCACCCGCCTGCCGGTCCGGCCCGCGGCCAGCCGTTCTTCCGGACCCGCCTGGGAAGCCGCTGCGGAAGGCGCAATCCTCACCTTCCGCTGTGGAAATCAGGAGCTGGAGGCCGACCCGGCCCGCGGCCTCCTGCTCCATTGGACCGCCGGAGGACAGCCCGTCCTGGCCTCCACTCCGGAACTGAGCATCTGGCGCGCACCCACCGACAACGATGGCATCAAGCTGGAACTCGCCCAGGGCACGCCCAACGAATGGCACCGGCAAAAACCCCTCTGGCGCTGGATGGAATTGGGCCTGGACCGCACCACCCTCCATCACTTCCCCGCGCGCTGCAAAAAAGGCCCCCATCCCCGCCTGGAGTTCCGCCAGGAGGCCCGCCTGCCGGGTGGAAAGGCCGCCGCTTCGCTGGAGCTTGCGCTGACGCTCCTGCCCGGCGCCGGCGTCCGCATGGAGGCGGTGATCCGGCTGCCGAAAACACTGCGTGACATCCCCCGCGCGGGCCTCCGCCTCATGCTGCCCCAGGGCTGGGAGCATGTCCGCTGGTTCGGGCGCGGCCCCTGGGAGAATTATCCCGACCGCAACGCTTCCGCCCTGCATGGCATCTACGAGAACACCGTGCACGGGGAATGCGTCCCTTACATCATGCCCCAGGAACACGGACTGAAGACCGGAGTCCGCTGGGTCGAGCTGGCCCACTTCAACGGCGCCCGCTTCCGCGCGCAGTCCGCCCGCCCGCTTGCTTTCTCCGCCCTGCATGCGCGCGCGGAAGCAATGACCGCCGCCACCCACCGGGAGGAACTGGCTCCCGTGGCCGAGACCGTCCTCAGCCTGGACGCCGCCCACCGCGGCCTGGGCACCATGAGCTGCGGCCCCGACACCCTGGACCACTACCGCCTGCTGGAAGGTGAATACCGCCTGGACCTGGAGTGCTCCGTGGAGGAGCCGGCATAGAGCCTATCCGGCAGGCCTCCGCTCAGGCCAGGGCGCGCTGGATGGATGCCAGGGTGGATTCGACATTGCGGTCCAAGGAGTAGGCGGCGGCCTGCCGGCGTGCGGATGCCCCCATGGTGGCGCGCCGGGAGGGGTCTTTGAGCACGCAGAGGCAGGAGGCCATCTCGGCCACATCCGCGGGGTCGCCCACCACGAACCCGTCCAGGCCCGGGCGCAGGGCCTCGCTGCCCCCGTTGGCGGCCGTTGTGACCACGGGCAATCCGGCAGCCATCGCCTCCAGGGTCACGTTGGCAAAAGGGTCGTAGAGCGTGGGCAGCAGGAAAATGTCCGCCGCAGCGTAGAGGTCCGGCATGGAGCAGGGCGGGGGTTGGTCGATGATGGCCAGGCGGAGGTCGGCGCCGGCGCGGCGGCAGGCCTCGGTGGCGGCGGCATGTCCCTTGCGTTCCGCTCCCGCTCCCACCAGCAGGCAGACGGTTTCATCGGGGTCCCAGCCCATGGCCTCGCGCCCGGCGGCCCGGCTGCCGCCGCCAAAGCGCGCGGCATCCACGCCGTTGGGCACCACATCGATCCGCGCCTCGGGGTAGCCGAAGTGGCGGAGGATGTCGGCACGGACCATGGCGGAGTTGGCGATGACGCGGCGGGTGTTGCGCGGATGGAAGGTGGCCCGTTCCAGGGCCAGGAGGGTGCGGTTTTTGGGGTTGGTCCAGTTCCTCCAGAATCCGGTGAGGGGGGCATGGCGGGCGCGGCGGCGCAGCCACTCGCGGTGGACGCCGTCGCCCGCCCGGTAGAGATGGGCGCGGATGCCCCGCTCCAGGGCAAAGACGAGGTCGAAGGGGGTTTCCCCCTTGGCCGCCAGGCGCACGTTGACCGCATCGGCAAACGCCTTGGGGCGCCGCCAGCCAGCCGAGGGCACGGGAAAGCGCTCCACCTCGGCAAAGGCGGATTCGGGGCCCTGGGTCCAGTGTTCGCAGAGCAGGACGCAGGCATGGCCCCGGTCTTTGAGCCGGGCGGCCAGGCGGTTGAGGTAATGCTCCGCTCCGCCGGTGGGCGACCAGGCACGGCGGACTAAGGCGATGCGCATCGGGCAACCATGGCGCAAATCCTTCCAGCGCAAAGTGGAAAGCGCCGTTTCGCCGCCGCGGGGTGCCCGCAGCGGCGGCCGATTGGAATCACACCCGCCGCCGCTGTGGCTTCTTTCGATGAGCCTCCGTGGCCCAGACGGAGGGTGAAAGAGCCTATCCGGAAGCGGGGCGGGAGATGGGGAGGTTCAGGGCATTCCAGGCGCGCCAGCCACCGGCCATGGATTTCACCCCTGCATAGCCCATCTGCTGGAGATTGAGCGCCGCGAGGGCGGAGCGGTAGCCGCCGCCGCAGTAAAGCACGATGGATGCGGTTTTGTCCGGAATGGCGGCCTCGATGTCGCGCTCCAGGATGCCGCGTCCCAGGTGGCGGGCGCCCTCGGCCATGCCTTGGGCCGCCTCATGGTCCTCGCGCACATCGATGAGGAAGCACTGGCCTTGCTGCTGCAAGGCCCGGGCTTCTTCCGGGGCAATTTCCGTGATCTGGGTGCGGGCCTGCTCGCACAGCGCCTGGAATGCGGGGGAGTGTTTCATTTGCGGCGCGTTCCGGGACCGGTTCCGGCCAGGGCTTATTTGACTGCGGCGTAGCGGGCGGCGACTTTGTCCCAGTTGATGACGTTCCAGATGGCTTTGAGGTAGTCCGGACGGCGGTTTTGGTAATTGAGGTAGTAGGCGTGCTCCCAGACATCGATGCCGAGGATGGGGGTGCCGGGGCACTCGGCCACGCCCTGCATCAGGGGGCTGTCCTGGTTGGGCGTGGAGCAGACGCAGAGGGATTTGTCCGCCTTGGTGCAGAGCCAGGCCCAGCCGCTGCCAAAACGCTTGGTGCCGGCGTCTTCCATCTTGGCTTTGAGGTCATCCAGGGAGCCGAAGGCGGATTGGATGGCCGTGGCAAGGGCGCCGGAGGGGGCTTTGGCGCCGCCGGGGGTGAGGATGTCCCAGAAGAGAGTGTGGTTGGCATGGCCGCCGCCGTTGTTGCGCACTGCTCCGCGGATGGACTCGGGCACCGCGGAGAGGTCCCGGATCAGCTCTTCCACCGGCTTGTCCGCCAGGGCCGGGGCGGATTCCAGCGCCTTGTTCAGGTTGGTCACGTAGGCGTTGTGGTGCTTGCCATGGTGGATTTCCATCGTCTTGGCATCGATGTGGGGCTCGAGCGCGTTGGAAGGGTAGGGCAGGGGGGCAAGGGTGTGGGCCATGGGAATCTCCGTGTTGGGGTTGGAATGCCCATACTACGCCCGCCCTGGGCCCCGGCAAGTCCCGGAATCAAGCCGGACTTTCCAAACTCCGGCCTGCGCGTATGCTTTCCCCTTCATGCCCCGGCTTGTTTACGAAACCCACAGCCATACCCCGCTCTGCAAGCATGCCGTGGGTGCGCCGGAGGAATATGCCGCCCAGGCCTGGGAGCGGGGGCTGCGCGGCATCCTCATCACCTGCCACAACCCCCTGCCCGATGGCCTTTCCGCCTCCGTCCGCATGGCCCCGGAGGAATTTCCCCGCTACCTCGACTGGGTGGCTGCGGCCCGGGAGGCTTGGGCCGGCAGGGTCGATGTCCGGCTGGGCCTGGAGTCCGATTTCCTTCCCGGTCTCGAATCCTGGATCGAGGCGCTCCACCGCCGGGCGGAATTTCACTACATTCTGGGTTCGGTCCACCCCCAGATCGGCGAATACCGGGAGCGGTTTTTTACCGGGGATTGGCCGTCTTTCCACCGTGGCTACTACCGCCATCTGGCCGAGGCCGCGGAGACCGGCCTTTTCGACTGCCTGGCCCATCCCGACATCGTCAAAAACCTGGGTTCCGAGCATTGGGACCTCGAAGCCCTTCTGCCCGACATCCAGCGCGCGCTGGACCGCATCGCCGCCACCGGCGTGGCCATGGAGCTGAATACCTCCGGACTTAACAAAAAAGTCCGGGAAATGAACCCCGCCCCGGCCATCTTGCGGGAGATGTGCCGGCGCGGGATTCCGGTGGTGGTGGGCGCGGATGCCCATGAGCCCGGGCGCGTGGCCGACCGCTATGGCCAGGCCTACGATCTGCTGGAGGCCGCAGGCTACACCGAGGTTTCCTGCTTCTTGGAGCGCCGCCGCCATCAGCTGGCCATCGCCGAGGCGCGCGCCTCCCTGGCCTCCGCCGCCCGGGCCTAGCATCAAAACCGGTAGGTCGATTTCACCTGCACAAAGTCCACGTCCTCTGCGGGCCCGGTTTCCCGGAGAAAACTTCCAGTGAAGAAGTGCCCGTATTCCACCGAGACACTCCAGTGCGGGTCCACCTGCCAGGAGGCGGAGAAATCGACCTGGGTGCCCACATAGCGCGCGCGGCTTGTGCCGGCCGGACGGATCAAATTGCCTCCCGGGCCGTAAACACCGTCCTCCGTGCTTTCCCTCCAGAAAAAAACCACATCGCTGTGCAGCCGCCATCCCCGTGCCGGTTGAAGGGTCAGGCTGGGGTGCAGGTTGATGAAGTTGGCCGGGCCGATCAGGCCGATCTCACCAAAATAGGCGCCGCGGGGGTAGAGTGCGTTGAAAGTGCCCAGGTCGCCATCCCCCCGTTCCTCATCGCCCGAGGCGATGTTGGCCTTCAGTCCCAGCCGGGGGCGTCCGGGCGCATCGGTCCAGGTGTGCCCGGTGTCCGAGGCCAGGGTCCAGGCGGAGATCGTGCCGCCGCCGTAATCCCCGAATTGATAGAGGCCCTCGAAATTCCAGTCCCATCCGCTTTTCCGTCCATGCAGCCGGGTGCCCCAGGAATAGCGGGTCTCGCCGCCGGCGCCTTCATTGAAACGGGCCGGGTCGCGGTCGTAGCCCAGGAAATACAGATCGGCTTGCCAAGAGGGCAGCGCCGGCACATCCAGCACGCTGTAGAGGCCCCAGATGGACTGGGTTTCGAGGGCCTGGTTGTCGAATGCGCGGGCATCGGTTTCCAGCGGGCGCCCGGCAAACGCATCCAGCAGCCAGCCCTGGCCGGAAAGCATGACTTTGGCGGCCTCGAAGGAAAGGCGGTTGTTGGGGCCTTCCCGGAAGGTGAGGATGCGGGAGCTGCCGTAATTCAACTCCTGGCGCCCCACCCGCAGCCCGGCCTGGAAGCCGTCTTCCCTCCAGGGCGTCCACTCGGCAAAGGCCTGGTGCAGGTCGAGTTCATCGCGGTCGGTGGGACGCGGACCACCGCGCCGGCCTTCCAGCAGGCTGCTTTGCAGCTGCGCAAACACGCGGGCCGCGGGAGTCAGGCGCAAATCCGCGTGCAGCAGGTAGCGGTGCATCAAGTATCTGCCATCGTCCTGCGGGCCGGCTCCAAACGATGCGTTGCTGATCATTTCGTAGGCCAGCCGGGCTTCCCCGCCGATGGAAAGATGAATCCCCCGCTCCGCATCCAGGGCGATCCATTTGACCGGGTCCCAGAAATCCCGCGGTTCCACGGGCTGGTATTCCGGATTTCCCAAGGCGGAAAAATCATCATTGAAGCGGGAATCCGGCCAGAGCGGCGGATACGGGCGTTTCGGCACGGGCTCCGCCGGCCATCCTGCCTGCGTGAAGCCCACCAGGCCCAGAACCAGAATCCAGCGGAATGGCATTCCTTCTCCTACCGCACTTCCGGCTGAATGCCAGGTTTCTGGCCGCAGGCTTGTCCGCGCACGGCCCCGCCCTAGACTGAAAACATGAGCACGCTCGAGATTTGGGAAATGGCCAGCTACATCGTCACGGTCGTCGGCCTGCCCTTTGCCATCGCCGTATTCATGCTGGAGCAGCGCAAGGAACGGCAGGCGGACCAGGAGGAAATCTACCAGCGCCTCTCGGATGAATACCGGGAGTTCCTCAAGCTGGTCATCGACAATCCAGACCTCCAGCTCCTCCGCCGGGCCCCCGGCGTCGCCACACTCACCGCGGAGCAGCACGAGCGACGCCGCGCCATTTTTGAAATCCTCATCTCCCTCTTCGAGCGCGCCTACCTCCTGGTCTATGAAGAAACCATGGACACCAATACCGCCCGCCTCTGGTCCAGCTGGGAGGATTACATGCGCGAGTGGTGCAACCGCGATGACTTCCGCGCCGCCTTGCCCGAGCTGCTTCAGGGCGAGGACCCGGATTTCCAAAAACACATCCTCGCTCTCAGCCGCCGCGCCGCCTGAACGCCCGGGCGAAATTTTACATTGTGAAGACCCGTCCGGGCAGATTGCCATGATTTCAGGCTTGTCCCGGAGGATTTTTGAATTAGACCGTAGCCACTGGCGTCATTATCCGGCACGTTAAAAACGTTTCACCACCATCGCCGCCCATGCAAAAATCTGCCTCCACTCCTCTTGCCTCTGGAAGACTCCGCCCGCGTTCGGAAACCGCCAAGCTTCCCGACATCCCCACCGGCCTGCTGACGCACTTTGTTCTCAAAGCGCTCCAGGAAAGCCGCTCCCGGGGTTCGGCCTTCTCCGGCTCCGGCGGGCGTGCCGGAGAAAGCACCCCGGACGCGCCCGCGCACTAGAAGTCTTCTGGGTTTTCCCCGGCTCCCGGCTTCAGCCGCCCGCCCGCACCCGGTCCAGCACTTCCAGGTTGGCCGCTGCCCCGTCCGCGGGAAATTCCAGCGCGCGTCCGCCGCGCAGGGCCTCGCCGAAGTCTTCCACCATCAGCTGGTAATGGTTGGCCGGAGGGGTGGTGATTTCCTCGCAGCCTTCCTTGGTCCACAGCTTGATGGGAAAGGCCGTGCCCGGCCAGGCCACCATCGCCCCCTGGTCCACCAGCAGCCGCCCGGTGGAGCCGATGAATTCGTAAGAGGCGCTGAAGGGGGTGCCGAATCCGCAGGCAAAGTCCGCCACCACCCCGGAGGGAAATTTCAGCGCGCCGGACGCCCGCGCATCCACCCCGCCGGCCATGGGCTGGACCACGCCGCGCACTTCGCTGGGCTCCTCGCCCGCGGCCATGCGGATGATGGCCGCACAGTAACAGCCCAGGTCCCGCAGCGCCCCGCCGGCCAGTTCCGCGGAGAAGCGGATGTCGGTGGCCGCCTTGCCCTCCACCGCGAAGAAAGATGACCGCACCGCCTGCAAGGTCCCGATGCGGCCCTCCCGCAGCAGGGCCAGGGCCTTGCGCGTCAGCGGATGGTAGCGGAACATGAACGCTTCACCTAACAGAATGCCGCGTTCCTGGAAATAGGCCGTCACGCGCCGGGCTTCCGCCGCATCCACCGCCAGCGGCTTCTCGCACAGCACGGCTTTGCCCGCGTCCGCCGCCTTCAGGCTCCAGGGCGCGTGCATCGAGTTGGGCAGCGGAATGTAAACCGCCTCCACCTCCGGGTCCGCCAGCAGCGCCTCGTAGGAATCATGGCTGCGGGCGAAGCCGTGGGTGGCGGCGAATTCCCGGGCCTTGGCCGCATCCCGGCTGGCCACGCTGTGCAGCACGCCGTTGCGCGACGCGCGGACGGCGGGAACCAGGGCGGATGCGGCAATGGCGGCGGTGCTGAGAAAGCCCCAGCGGACGGGTCGGTTGGACATGCTGCTCCAGCATTGCCTCCGGCGCGGATTTGTCGATTCTTGCCGCATGAGCGTGCCCGTCCCCGTCTTGAACCGCATCCGCGCCGCGCGCATCCTGGCCGTGGCCACCCTGGAATCCTCCGAGCAGGCCCTGCCCCTGGCCCAGGCGCTGCGGGCCGGCGGCATTTCCGGCATGGAACTGACCTTGCGCACCGCCGCCGGTCTGGAAGCCATCCGCCGCATCAAAGCCTCCTTCCCGGACCTGCTCATCGGCGCCGGCACCGTCCTCAATGCCCAGCAGGTGGCCGCCGTCTGCGGAGCGGGGGCGGACTTTGCCGTCGCTCCCGGCTTCAATCCAGAAGTGGTCAAAGCCGCCCAGTCCGCCGGCCTGCCCTTCGCCCCGGGCGTCTGCACGCCCAGCGAGATCGAGGGCGCGCTGGCCTTGGGCTGCCGCGTGCTGAAATTTTTCCCGGCCGAGCCCTCCGGCGGCCTCAAATACCTGGAAACCATTGCCGGACCCTATCTCCACCTGGGCCTGCACTTCATTCCCCTGGCCGGAATCCATCCCGGCAATGCCCAGGCCTACCTGGCCTCGCCGCTGGTTGCCGCCGTGGGCGGGTCCTGGATCGTTCCCCCGGACCGCCTCAAAGCGGGCGACTGGGAAGCCATCGGCCAATCCGCCGCCGAGGCCGGAGAACTCGCCGCCGGCCTGAAAAAAGGCTGAGGAAAAGGCCGGGTGAGGCGGGATTTCGATTCACTCCGTCCAATCCTACCAATCCAACCCGCGGACGCGGGAGAAATCGAAATGAAAGGAATCCCCCGGGGCACGGAAGTCAAATGCCCCTACACCGGAGGCCTGATGCTGGCGCCGTGAAATAGACCACCCTGCACGATTCCGCCGCCTTGGCCGAGATTCTTTCCGGCGGGCCGGATTATCCCTTCCCCGGAGACCATCTGGTGCCAGCCTCGGAATCGTTCTGACCATTTATCCACTATCACCTGTCTCTGCTTTTCCCTCCGTTAACTTCGCTGGCTTCTGTTCATCGGCTTTCCGGTCAGTCCAGCGCCTGGGTCCAGATTTCGGGATCGAAGCCGGCCAGGGCCTTCCCGCTGCCGATGAGGAACGGGCGCCGCACCAGCATGCCCTGGGAGGAGAGCAGGCGGAGTGCTTCTTCCTCATTCATCTCTGCCAGGCGGTCTTTCAGGCCCAGGGCGCGGTAGTCCTGGCCGGAGGTGTTGAAGAGGGGGCGGATTTGCCCTCCCTGCGCCGCCAGCAGGGTGCGGAGTTCATCGCGCCCGGGCGGCCGCTCGCGGATGGGGATTTCTTCAAAAATCACGCCGCGTTCCCGCAGGAACTTGACGGCTTTCTGGCAGGTGGAGCACTTGGCGTAAGTGTAAACGCGGAGCATGGGGAAAGGTTGGCGGAGTGGCACGCTTGGTGCAAGCTGGAGGCATGCGCATCCTGGCCGTGGCCGATCTCCATTACTCGCTGCGGCAATTCGACTGGGTCCGGACGAAGATGGGGGAATTCGACTTGGTGGTGGTGGCGGGAGATCTCCTGGACCTGGCTTCGGCTGTGGACCTGGAGGCGCAGGCGGTGGCCGTCGGCGGCATCTTGCGGCGCTGCGCCGCGGGCCAGGTGGTCGTGGCATCCTCCGGCAACCATGATCTGACCGGCACCCTGCCCGGGGGGGAGCGCGCCGCCCGCTGGCTGGAGGAACTGGGCGCGGAACGCCTCCGCGTGGATGACCAAAGCTGGGAGCGGGACGGGGTCCTGGTCTCCGTCTGCCGCTGGTGGGAGGGACCGGAAGGCAAGGCCCGGATGCTGGCCCGGCTGGAAGAAGATGCCGCGCGGGACAAGCGCCACTGGATTTGGGTGCACCACAATCCGCCCGATGCCACCGCCGTCTCCTGGACCGGGCGCGGCTTCGGCGGGGACAAGGAATTGGCGGGCTGGATCGGGCGCTGGCGCCCGGACATCGTCCTCTGCGGCCACATCCACCACGCCCCGTTTTACGCGGAGGGCGCCTGGCGGGTGGAAGTGGAAGGCGCCCAGGTCTTCAATCCCGGGCGCCAGCCCGGCCCGGTGCCCACCGCCATCATGCTGGATTTGGACCGCCGCCGCGCGGAATGGTGGTCGGCCGAAGGCGTGGATGCGGCGGAATGGGGAGGCGCGGTGGCCGGCCCGGCATGAAATGGACCCTGCTCCATCTGGACGCCAGCGCGCATCCGGCGCGGCTGGAAGAATCGCGTGCGCGCTCGTTCCAGTGCGGGGCGCTGGAGCACGGGCTGCATTACGCCGGCCCGGTCCAATCCCTGCGCTGGCTGGAAGTGCACCGCTGCCACGCGCCCGCCGGGCGTGGGGCGGGACTGGATGGTTATGGAGATGCCTTGCAGGCCGCCTGCCGGGAAGCCGGGGGGGCTCCCTGGGTGGTTTCCCTGGGCTGTGGCGGCGGCGGCAAAGAAGCCGCATTCCTGGCCCGGAGCGGCGCCACCCCATCCGGGGCGGTGGCGGTGGACACCAGCCCCACCCTGGTTTGGACGGCGCTGGAAGCCTGGCAGGCGGCCCGGTCCGGCCTGGCCTTCCACGGCCTGGCTGCCGATCTGGCTGCCTCCGCGCGCTGGGCGCCCGGACTGGACGCTTGGACGGGCGCCACACCGCGGGTGTTCACATTCTTCGGCCTGCTGCCCAACTGGGAGCCCGCCGCGGCCAAGGACGCGCTGCGCCCCCTGCTCCGCGCGGGGGACATCCTTGTGCTTGGCGCCAATCTTGCCCCGGATGCCGGAGGGACTTCCGGTGCCGTCCGTGTCCTGCCCCAGTATAACAACCCGGAGACCGTCCACTGGCTCTCCGCCGCGCTGGAGGATGCCGGCATTCCCCCGGCGTGCTGGACCCCGGAGTGGAGCCTGGCGGAGGCCTCCGGCTGGGCGCGGATTGAAGCCCGCGCCCGCTTCACCGCCCCCGCGGAGGCCCGCTGGCCGGGCGGCTCGCGCCGCTTTTCCCCGGGCGATGGCTTGCGCCTCTTTTTTTCCAACCGGCCCGCCGCCGCCCAGGTCCGCCGCTGGATCGAAGAGGGGGTGGGCCGCATTCGGGCTGAATGGCTGGACGAAAATCGCGAGGAGGGGCGATGGATGGTCCGCTGCACCGGGAGCTGACGCCCCCTCCGCTGCCCCGCGCCGCTGCGGGATGGCGCCTGGCCCGCGGCGCCCTCGCACTCCTGCCCTGGGCCGGGCTGGCTGTCTTGTTCGCATCGCCGGGAGCCGGGTTGTGGGCCGGACGCTTCCGCGGCTGGACCGGGCTGCCCTGCCCGTTCTGCGGCGGCACGCGGGCACTGCATGCGCTCGCCCGGGCTGACTGGGCGGCGGCCTTCTATTACAACCCACTGGCGTTCGCCGCCGTGCTGGGTGCGGCGGGGTGGACCGCCTGGTGGGCCGGGGAGGCCTTGCGCGGACGGCCCTGGCCGGCCGGCTGGCTCCTTCGGCACCGCCGTCCGCTCGGGTCCGCCCTGCTCGCCGGGCTGGGCCTCTTCTGGGCCCTCCACATCGTGCTGGCCCTGGTGCTGCCCAAGCCGGAATTGCTGGACGCCGGGGGGTGGGTGTGGCGATTGTGGGGGCGATGACACCGCCGCCTCCGGCGGGTTGAACCCAGGAGTCCTTTGTGAGTGAAGCTTGGTATTACGCCCGCGAGGGCAAGCCCTCCGGCCCTGTCGGACGGGAGGAAATCGAGAACCTGCTGCGCGCCGGGACGATCACGCCCGGCACGCTGGTCTGGCGCGAAGGCACGCCTGACTGGGTGGCCGCCGGCACGGTCTTCTCCTCACCGGGCACAGATTCTGCCCCGGCCTCCCCGGCTATCCCGGCTGCGGTCTCCACCCCGTCCGCCGTGCCCCTCGATATCAGCGCGTGCCTCAGGGAAGGCTGGCAGACGTTCCAAGTCCACTGGGGCGTGCTCATTGTCGGCTGGCTGGTGGCCGTGGTGGTCATCCCCATGCTGGTATCTTCCCCGTTTGTGGTGGCGGACATCGCCATCGGCGGCCTGCCCGTGGAAGGGAAGCCTCCGGAAATGACCGCCGCCCGCGCCGTGGTCAATCTCGCTTCCATGCTCGCCGGCATCCTGGTCAACACGCCGCTGCAGGCGGGATTCTTCCTCCTCTGCCTCCAGGCTTTGCGCAGCCAGCCGAATCTGGGCGTGGTCTTCGAACCTTTCCGCAAATGCTGGCTGGCTCTGATTCTGGCCACGCTCGCCATTTTTGGGGTCACCCTGGCGGTCCTGGCGGTGCCAGTGGGGGGCGCGGTTTGGGCCATCGCCCAGAAATCCTGGGCCGTGGCGGCGGTTCTCGGCGTGCTGGCTTTGGCCGCCGGCATTTACCTCTCATTGTGCTGGCTCTTCATCCCGGCGCTGGTCGCCGATGCCGGACAGAAGCCGCTCCAGGCCATGGCCTCCAGCTTCCGCATCGTTCACTCCAATCTGGTCCCGGTCTTCGGGCTGGGTGCGGTCTGCCTGGCCATCAACCTGGTTGGATTTCTGTGCTGCTGTGTCGGCCTCATCGTCACTGCGCCCCTGACTTCCGTCGTCTTGATGGCCGCTTACCGGCGGCTGGCTTTCAGCCAGGGCTGAGCGGGAGAGCGAGGTCATGACCGGTCCCGATGCCCCTTCCGCCCCGGCCTCCGTGCCGTGGTATGAGTGGCTCGCCCCTCCGGTGGTGGCCGGGGCCATGCTCCTGCTCGGTCTGTTTCCATTTTTTGAAAGGGTGGAAAATCTCCTGGTGGACCAGCGCATCCAGAGCCGCGCCCAGAACCAGGCCCCGCCCGACCCCCGCGTTCTTTTCATCACCATCGATGATGCCGGCATCGAGGCCATCGGCCGCTGGCCCTGGCCCCGCCATGTGCACGGGGACTTTTCCCAGCTCGCCGCCCTCGGCCGCCCCTCCGTCATCGTCTGGGACTTGCTCATGGACGCACCCAGCGTGGCCGATGACGATGCCCATCTGGTGGACAGCATCCGGCAGTCCGGTGTCTCCACCGTCTTCGGCATCGTCGCCCTGCCCGCGCCGGGAGCATCCCGCCCCACGGGTCCCACCACCGCCGATGCCGCGCTGGGCTGGCCCCTGCCCGCCGGAGCCTCGCTTTCCTCCATTCCCGCGGCGGGTGATGCCATCGCGTCCTTTCCCGCGCTGCGGAACATCACCCGCAGCGGCTTGGTCAACGCCGAGCCCGGTGCCGATGGCGTCATCCGCCGCCTGCCCATGGTCATGCGCTACAAAGACCGCCTCCTCCCTTCCCTCGGACTGGCCGCCTTGATGGAATACTGGAAGCTGGACCCATCCCAGGTCCGCATCGTCCCCGGGGACGCCATCTACCTGGAGTCCAGCGTGGTCCGCCGCCGCATCCCGGTCGATGAAGCCTGCACTTTTCTGGTCAACTACCGCTATGAGACCACGGACCTCTCCACAGCCTCGCCCCCCCGCAGCCTTTCCTACCTCCTCCTCCTCCGCTCCCTCATGGCCCGCCATGTGGAAAACCGCACGGACGTTCCCGTGCCCGACTTGCGCGAAAAAATCCTCCTCATCGGCCAATCCAGCACCGCGCTGAGTGATGTCGGCCCCAGCCCCCGCAGCGAGCAAAGCCCCCGCCCGCTCATGCACATCAACCTGATCGACAACGTGCTCAAGGAAGACTACCTGCGCACCGCTCCCGCCTCCGCGGTGTGGGGCGGATTCATCCTGCTGGGCTGGGCCAGCCTCTTCCTGCTCCGCAGGGCGGGCTTCTGGCTCACCGCCACCGCGCCGCTGGTGCTGGTCGCAGGTTATGTGGCTGCGGCCTTCCTGGCCTTCACCCATGCCAGCCTGCTGCTCCCCGTGCTCGGCCCCGCCCTCGGCTTCACCGCCATCCACATCGGCGCCATCGGCAGCCAGGTCCTGCGCGAGCAAATGGCCCGCCGCACCCTCCGCAACGCCTTTTCCGCCTACGTCTCCCCCGCCGTCCTCGAGTCTATTTATAAAAACCCCGGCCAGCTCCAGCTCGGCGGCGCCAGCCGCGAGGTCGCCATCCTCTTCGCCGACATCCGCTCCTTCACTTCCATGACCGAGGCCATGGATGCCCAGCAGCTTGTCCGCCAGCTCAACGAATACTTCGCCGTCATGGTCGCCCGCATCAACGACCACCACGGCTCCCTCCACAAATACATCGGCGACGCCATCATGGCGGTCTGGGGGGATGTGACCAACGACGGCCCCGGCATCGATGCCGGCCAGGCCCTCCGCGCCGCCCTCTCCATGCGCGCCGCCGCCTCCACCCTCAACCAGCGCTGGGAGGACCAGGACCGCCCCGCTTTCCGCATCGGCATCGGCCTCAACCACGGCCGCGTCATCGCCGGCAACATCGGCGCCCCCCAGCGCGTCGAATACACCGTCGTCGGCGATGCCGTCAACCTCGCCTCCCGCATCGAGGGCCTCACCAAAAAATTCGCCCTCCCCCTCGTCGTTGGCGAGTCCATCCACGACCTCGCCCATGAGCGCTTCGCTTTCCGCCCCCTTTCCAAGGTCCGCGTCGCCGGCAAAGTCATCCCCGTCCGCGTCTATGAGCCCCTCTACGAGCTGGGCCGGGAAAAGGACTGCCCCTACGACCTCGAATGGGTCCGCCTCTACAGCGAGGCCTACTCCCGGTTCGAAGAACGCCGCTGGGAGGTGGCCGCCCGCCTCTTCGAGGCCTGCCTCCAGGGCAATCCCGCCGACCAGCCCACCAACATGCTGCTGGAATTGTGCCGCGAATTGGTCAACAATCCTCCCCCTCCGGAGTGGGACGGCGTTTTTGAGTTCGAAAGCAAGTAAGCGCCCCGCCCATTCCACGCTACCCTGCACCATGGCTTCGATACTCATCCTTGAAGACAGCCAGGTCCTCTTGGCCAAGCTCACCCATGAGCTGAAAGAACTTTTTCCAGGCCACCAGGTCCTCGGTGCCCGCAGCGTCGCCGAAGCCCAAGTCCTCCTGGCCGAATACACCATCGACGTCTTCATCCTCGACATCTTCCTGCCCGACGGCAACGGCATCGATTTCCTCTGCGATGTCAAAACCATCAGCCCGGATTCCGCCGCCGTCATCATGACCGCCCAGCAGGTCCCCGACCTCCGCCAGCATGCCGAGGAACTCGGCGTCGTCCGCTTCTTCCAAAAGCCCGTGGACATCCAGGCCCTGGAGAAAATCATCCGCAAGGCCCTCCAGCCCTCCGGCGCTTCCGCTCCGGCGCCCGCACCCGCCGCCGATCCCCACAGCTTCGTCGCCTCCCTCGGCGGCCTCACCACCGTCGATATCATCCAGCTCAAATGCCTCGCCCGCTCCACCCAGGTCCTCAAATTCACCCGCGCCGATGGCCAGAGCGGCAAAATCCATTTCCTCCGCGGTGAAATCGTCCACGCCGAAACCGGCTCCCGCAAAGGCCTTGAGGCCTTCAACGACATCGTCGGCTGGAAGGGTGGGCGCGTGGAGGAATCTCCCGAACCCATCGCCGAGCCCACCATCCAGCAGGGATGGGAAGGCCTCCTCATGGACGCCGTCCGCGTCATGGATGAAGCCGCCGCCCTGAAAGGTGCCTGATGCCCAAAATCCTCGCCATCGACGACAGCCCCACGCTGCGCAAATTCATCTCCAAGCACCTTGGCGAGCGCTTCCCCGGCGCCGCCATCCTCCTCGCCGGCAATGGCGCCGATGGCATCACCCTCGCCCGCAACGAGGCCCCCGATGTCATCCTCCTCGATTACCTGCTTCCGGATTGTAAGGGTGAGGAAGTCTGTGAAAAGCTCGCCGCCGAGCCCGCCACCGCCGGCATTCCCATCATCCTGATGAGCAGCAGCACCCCGGACATCACCCGGACCGAGGGCCTTTTCCCCGCCATCAAGCGCTCCATGGCCAAGCCCTTTTCCCCGGAGCTGCTCTGTGCCAGCGTCAACTTCGTCCTCACCACGCCCATTGAGGACGAGACGGAATCCGCAGCGGAAGCCGGCACCGCTGCGCCCGCCGCGGACTTCGCTCCGGAATCCGCCCCCACCGTCGTTCTTTCCCCCCGTCTGCAGAAAGTCTCCCTGGCAGACACCCCCAAGTCCTCCAAACCGGTCACCCGGCCCCTCGGCCAGCCGGCTGCACCCGGCACCGTGGAGATGCCGGAATTCTGCGGCTCCCTTGCCGCCTTCCCCCTCTGGCGCGTCCTCCTCGCCGCCCAGGCCGACAAACTCACCGGCGTGCTTAAAATCGAGGCTTTGCCCGTCCGCTTTGAACTCTACTTCCAGGACGGCCTTCCTGTTCTGGCCGGCACCCGTGACACCGGCCTCTATCTCAAGAACGCCCCGGTCAAGGTCCCTCCCGAGCAGGCCGAAGTCTTTGAAGCGCTGAAAAAAGAACAGGAATCCACCGGCGCCCCCATCTTCATCCTCATGAAGGCGCGCGAACTCATCCCCGCCGAGACCGCCGAGGCCATGACCCGCGAATACAGCGCCATCCTCTTTGCCAATGCCTGGCTTCTGCCCCAGGCCCGCTTTCTCTTCCAGCGCCTCAAGCCCCTGCCGGAATTCGCCCGGGAGCCCGCCCCCTTGGAAGAGTCCGCGGAGCAGTTCGCCCTCACCGCTCTCCGCACCCTCGGTGCGGAATTCACCGGGCGCTTCGCCGGCGAGGCCGCTCCTGGCACCCCCGCCTACACCTCCGCCGGCTACCAGCGCATCCAGTCCCTCGTCCTCGAGCCCGAGGAAGCCGCCTTCGCGGAACAGGTCGCCGCCGGCGGCAAAGACCTGGCCCAGATCGCCGAGGCCAGCGGCCTGGACCTGCCTGCCGCCCAGCTTATCCTCGCCCGCTTCCTCGCCCTCGAAATCTTCGACTACTGGCCCGCTCCGCCCGCAGCTTGAACCGGCGGGTCCCGCCGCCCCGACTTCTTGTGAACTACGGCACGTTCCAACTTGGCCCCCGGAACTTCGCTGTGCCGCTGCCCGCGGTGCGCGAAGTTCTGCACCGCCCGCGCCTCAGCCCCGTGCCCCTCGCTCCCGAGGAACTCGCCGGCATGGCCCTCTGCCGCGGCGAGGTCCTGCCCGTTTTCGAAATCCACCAGGCCCTTTCCGCCCCGCCTCCGGCTGCCGCCCGCCCCCGCGTGCTGGTCCTCCAGCATGCGGGGACCTTTGCCGGCATCGCTGCGGATACCGCCTCCACCCTCACCGGAGCCGCGCCGCCCGCCGCCCCGCAAACCGGCTTGCTGGAAGGAGAGGTTTCCGGCTTCCAGATTCTCGGCCTCGCCCCCCTCTTCCACCTTTTCGAATCCTGGCTCACCTCCGCCGGGCGCGGGCTCAAGACCCCCCGCCGCCCCGCTCCCTCCCTCCATCATGCCTGACCCCGCACCCTCACCCATCGCTCCTGATGCCGCCGCTGGCCGCGGCTTCGGCATCACCCTCAAGATCGCCGCCGCCTTCGCTGCCATCGGCGCCCTCGCCACCGTTGCCGCCGCCGCCAGCGCCTACTTCCTCTACGGCGCCCAGCTGGAAGAAGCCTCCGCCCGCCGCCTCGATGCCGTCCGCGCCCTCATGGCCGGCCGCGTCGAGGCCGAACTCGATTCCCTGAATGAAAGCGTCCGCATCGCCGGCGAACTCCTCAACGTCAACCTGCCCGTCGATGGCTTGATCGACCCCCAGGCCACCCGCGCCATCCTCCAGACCGTGGCCAAGCAGATTCCCGGCTCCCGCCTCGCCCTGGCCGATGCCGCCGGCGGCCTGGCCGCCGCCTCCGAGGGCAGCCCCGACCCCCGGCTCCTGGCCGAATCACGCACCCGCCTGCCGCGCGATGGGCGGCTCATCTGGACCGAGTCCGGCGCCTTCACCAAGGAGCCTGCCCTCGCCGCCTTCCACCCCCTCACCAAATCCGCGGACGGACCCGGCGTCCTGGTCGAGATTCCCTTCACCGCCATCACCCGCCTCCTTGCCCCCAATGACCCCGCCATCCTCGGCGCCACCGGGGAAGCCTATCTGGTCGATGGCGCCGGCAGCCTGCGCTCTCCCCTCCGTGCCGGCGGTGGCCCAGCCCGCATCGAGACCGAGGGCGTCCGCCATGCCCTCGGCGGGGCCACCGGCTCGCTGGCCTACGCCAACTACGCCGGCACCCCCGTCATCGGCTCCGCCGCCAAGCTCAAGTCCGATACCCTTCCCTGGGCCATCCTGGCCGAGCAGGCCCAGGAAGAAGCCCTCGGTCCCGCCCGCCAGGCCGCGGCCACCATTTTCGCCATCGGCGGCCTGGCCATCGTCCTCACCATCTTTCTCGGCATCGCCTTTGCCAAATGGCTCGCCCGCCCCATCGTCCTCATCCGCGAGACCGTCGCCCGCCTCGCCCGCGGGGATGAATCCGCCCGCGCCCCCGTCGAGTCCGCCGACGAAATCGGCCAGCTCGCCGCCTCCTTCAACCGCATGGTCGAGGAGCGCAACGCCGCCAAAGAACGCGTCACCACCGAGAACCGCCGCCTCCAGGCCAGCATCCAGGACCTCCTCCTCGTCGTTGCCGATGCCTCCGAGGGCCGCCTCTCCGTCCGCGCCCGCCGCGCTGAGGGCGTCCTCGGCAACGTCGGTGATGCCCTCAACCGCATGCTCGGCAACGTCGGCATCCTCATCGGCCAGGCCAAAGACGCCAGCGCCCAGGTCGATGCCGCTGCCGGTGAAATCTCCGCCGCCGCCGGCGAGCTGGCCGAAGGTTCCGCCCGACAGAGCGAACAGACCACCCGCGCCCTCCAGGATGTCGAAACCCTCACCGGCGAGGCCCGCGCCGTGGCCGAGAATTCCCGCGATGCCGCCGAGGCCGCCGCCCGCGCCCGCCTCGCCGCCGAAGCCGGCGCCCAGGCCGCCCGCGATGCCGAAGCCTTCATGGACCGGCTCCGCGCCGATGCCGCCGCCACCGCCCGCAAAATCGCCCGCCTCGGCGACCGCTCCCAGGAAATCTCCGGCATCGTCCGCTCCATCGGCGACATCAGTGCCGAGGTCGATGTCCTGGCCATGAACGCCTCCATTGAGGCCGCCCGCGCCGGCGAGCAGGGCAAGGGCTTCACCATTGTCGCCGACCAGGTCCGCGCCCTGGCCGACCGCGCCCGCCTCGCCGCCGTCGAAATCGAAAAACTCGTCGCCGGCATCCAGGCCGAGACCGCCGAGGCTGTCCGCCAGATCGATGAACAAAACCGCGCCGTCGATGAGGGCGTCCGCCAGGTTGCCAGCGCCGGCCAGTCCCTCGGCAACATCGTCGAGGCCAGCGTCGATTCCGCCACCCTGGCCGACCAGATCAGCCAGTCCGCCCGCGGCCAGGAAGAACGCGCCCGCCAGGCCGCTGCTGCCGTGGCCGACATCCACCGCATCGCCCAGGAAGCCGCCGGGCGCATGAACGAGTTCCGCGAAACCAGCGCCCGCCTCGCCGCCCTTTCCGGCCAGCTCAACGCCCAGCTGGAAAACTTCCAGGTCGGCCCGGGTGAACCTGTGGAGGCTGCGGGTTAGGCCCGCCGCGCGCCATGCTGCCCCCGCCCGGCCCTCCCCGGCCCCCGGCGCTCAGCCCCGGCGCCCCCCGCCTGCGCACTGCCGCGCCCCGCTCCCGTCCCCGGGCCACCCTCGATCTCTTTTCTCCTCCCGCCTCCCCGTCTGAAACCCGAAGCCCGAAGCCTGAAACGCCCGCAAGTTCCCCCGACTTCCACGCCGCTTTCTTCGAAGAAGCCAGCGGCGAACTTCAGGCCCTGGCCACTCTCCTGGAGCGTGAGGATTGGCCTTCCGTCCTCGGCCACATCCGCCGCCGCTTCCACACCCTGCGCGGTGCCGCCGCCACCCTTGATTTTCCGGAAGCCGCCCGCCTCGCCGCTGCCGCCGAGGCCGAAGCAGACGCTGCCGAGTCCGGCAAAACTCCCGCCACGCCCGAACTCGGCGCCTCCCTCCGCAGCGCCGCCCAGGCCCTGGCCTCCTCTCTAAATCTCCCCATCTCCTTCCCCTCTCCCTCTTCATCTTCATCTTCATCTTCATCTTCATCTCCCCCCGCGCCCGAAACCCCCGCTACGCACCCCCTGCCTGAATCCGAACCCGAAACCCGAGACCCAAAACTCGAAACCCTGTTCGAAACCTGGTGCAACGGCGCTCCGGACGGCCAGGCCGCCTTTTTGGAGGCCATCACCGCCTCCCTCCTGCCGCTTGAGTCCGCCGGCCAGCCGGCCCTGGCCAAAAGCCATGCCGCACTCGCCGAACTCGTGCGGGACTGGGGCAGCCTCCCGCCCCCGCCGGCCATGCGCGCCGTCCTCCGCCGCTGCCTGGAAGACGCCGCCGCCCACCTGGCCGCCTCCGCGCACCAGCCCGGCCTGCCTTGGCGCCGCCGCTGGCACCTTGTCTTCCGCTCCCTCCGCATTGCCCTAGCCTCCGAGTGGGGCCGGCCGCTTTCCGGGGAAGGCAAACCGCAAACCCTGCCCGAAACCCGGAGCCAGAAACCTGAAGCGGAGGCTCCCCCCCTCGATCCCGACATGGTCGCCGCCTTCGTCGAAGAAGCCCAGACCCTGCTCGATCCCATCGAGTCCGCCGCCCTGGCCTGGGAGCGGGGCGAGGACCCCGCCGCGCGCCAGGCTGAGCTGCGCCGCCACTTCCACACCCTCAAAGGTGCGGCCAACAGCGTCGGTCTCCGCGCCCTGGGCGCCTCCTTCCACCACGCCGAGGACCTCCTCCAATCCGGCGCCGTCCAATCCGGCACCCCCGCCTGGATCATGGCCCGCCTCGATGAACTCCGCCCCCACATCGAATCCCTCGCCACCACCCCCGCCACCCCCTGGCCCCACGACTGGTCTTCCCTTGCCGCGCCGAAGCTTCCAAGCGAAGGCGGGTCTCCCTCTCCCCAACCCGAAACCCGAAACCCGAAACCCGAAACCCTGGTTTCCGAAACCCCCGCCGTCCGCGTCCCGTCCGACCGGCTCCGCGCCGTCATGGACAGTGCTGGAGAACTCCTGGCCCGCCAGGTCCAGTCCACCTCCCTGGGCGAGTCCCTGGCCGCCCGCCGGGTGGAATTGGACGGCCTCCGCGCCCGCATCATCGCCTGGGCGGAAGAAGAGCGCGCCGGACGCCCCCCCGGCCCCGAGGCCTGGCAGGCCGCGGAACAGGCCCTGGCCGCCGCATCCTCCGCCCTCACCACTTTGCGCCAGCAGGTCCAGGCCGCCCAGGCTGCCCAAGTCCAGGGAGCCCGCCGCATCCAGGGCGAACTGGCCGATTTCAACATGGCTCCCGTCAGCGGCCTCTTCCGCCGCCTCCAGCGGGTTTTCCGTGACGCCCTTCAGGCCGAGGCCAAGGAAGCCGAACTGCTCCTCGAAGGCGGGCGCACCCGCCTGGACCGTGGCATCACCGAGCGCCTCTACGGCCCCTTGCTCCACCTGCTGCGCAATGCCGTGGCCCATGGCATCGAGGCTCCCGGCACCCGGACCGCATCGGGCAAGCCCCGCTCCGGCACCGTCCGCCTCACCGCCACCGCCCAGCCCGGTGCCGTCCTCTTCGAGGTTGAGGATGACGGAGCCGGCATCCGCACCGAGGCCGTCTGTGCCCGCGCCCTAGCCCGCGGCCTCCTGCCTGCCGGCACCGCGTCCATTTCCGAGGAGGACGCCGTCCGCCTCCTCTTCACCCCCGGCTTCAGCACCAAAGAAACCGCCGGTGAGGTCGCCGGACGCGGCGTCGGCCTGGATGTGGTCAAAGAAGAAGTGGAAGGGATGGGCGGCACCGTTTCCGTCCGTTCCGCCCCCGGACGCGGTGCCGCCTGGTCCATCCGCGTCCCCCTCAATCTCTCCGCCTCCGAGGCCCTTCTCGTCCGTGCCGGCATCCTCCACGCCGCCATCCCCCTGGGCTACGTCCTGCGCTGCCTGCGCCTCGGCCCGGAAAGCCTGCGCGAGGAGAATGGGCGCATCCTTTGCGCGGAAGAAAACCTTCCTTACTATTCGCTACATGAACTTCTCGGCAGCTCCGCCGGGGAAGATCCCGCCCATGGCATCGTGGTGGACGGCGGCGCCTTCCGCGCCGTCCTGGGCGTCCACCACCTCGGCGCCCGGCGCGAGGTGGTGCGCAAAGACCCCGGCCCACTTCTGGGCCGCCTGCCCTACCTGGCCGGAGTCGCCCCGGAGGCGGATGGCACACTCCTTCCCCTGCTGCACATTCCGGAATTGCTCCGCCGCCTGGGCGCGGCCGAGGCCGCCACCCCCGCCCCCCTGGCCGCCTCCCTGCGTGTCCTCGTGGCCGATGATTCGCCCAGCGTCCGCCGTGCCCACCAGAAGCTCCTGGAAAAAATCGGCTGCCGCAGCGAGGCCGTGGCCGATGGTGCCGCCGCCCTCCTCCGGTTGCAGGAAGAAGAATTCGATGTCCTGCTGACCGATCTGGAAATGCCCGGCATGGACGGGCTGGAACTGGTCCGCACCCTGCGGCGCGACCGCGTGCGCTCCGGCCTGCGCGCCATCGTGGTCACTTCCCGCCGGGAAACGTCCCTCATCCGCGCCCTGGCCGATGCCGGTGCCTCCTGGCTGCCCAAGCCCCTGGATGCCGCCACCCTCCGTGCCGCCCTGGCCGCAAGCTGAGGCAAAACGGCGGCACTCCGCCCGGGTCTAACGTTCCGGTTCGGCCAGGTGCAGGCGGAAGAGGGGCAGGCCCAGCGGGCGGGGGTCTTTGCCGGGCAGCAGCGGGCGCGCGGTCCAGGTGAGCGTGGGGGCGCGGCCTGCGGCCGCCCGCGCCGGAATCCAGAATGCCGCCCCGGGAAACGGCAGGCGGACCCGCAGCCGGTGCAGCCGCCGCCCCGCCAGCCGCCAAACCGGGCTCCGGCTCCGGAGGTCATCCTCACGGATAAATTGTGGAAACTCCCAGACCAGCAGGCAGCCCCGCGCCGGCAGCGGCAAGGACAGGCTGCCGCGCTCCGCGGACGACCAGCGGAAATCCTGCCCGCGCAGCGTTTCCAGCTTGTAGAAGCCCCGGGGATCGTGGCGCTGCAATTCCTCCCAGTCCAGGACACGCGGGCGGGGATGGCCGTCCAGTTCCGCCCGCAGCCCCAGCAGCGTGGACGAGGCTTGGGACCACACCCGCACGGCCACGGCCGCGCCGCATTCCAGCACAAGGGACCCGAACCCGCGCTCATAGTGGCTGAGGAAGCGGACGTAAGCCGGGAAGCCCTGGAGGGAGCGGACCAGCGGATGGCCCTGCCGCAGGTGCAGGTAATGGCTGGCCACGGTGGCGGCCCGGTGGAGTGCGCCGCGCTTGGCCTCCTCCGGGCTCCGCGCCAGCCGGTATTCCAGGCGGTCCACCCAGCCGGCGGGGCCGCGCCGCAGCCGCGCCAGCACCGGGGCGGGAACTTCCACCGCCAGTTGGCTCTGGAGAAAAGTGAGGGCATGCCGGACCGGCAGGACCAGGCGGAAGCGGGCCGACTGCTCCGCCAGCCGGTCCCAATCGAAGGCGGAGCCGGCGTGGCGCAGGATGTGGACGGCATCCGCCAGCCATTGCAGCGCGGAGCTGGGGGATTCATGCAGGCTGTGCTCGCAGGCGTGGAGGAATTGGTCCGCAGGGCAAAGCACCCGCGTGGGCGCCCCGTCAAACACATGGGGCACGGAGGCCGCCCAGAATCCCGCATCCAGGTCCGCGCGGCTGCGCGAGCGCAAGGCGTGCCAGTGCAGGTCCAGCTCCCCGCAGTCCGGATGGAGGAACGAGCAGGCATGCAGGTATTCGATGATGGCTTCCGGGGCGAAATGCTGGGCGGTCCAGCCGCGGGCCTGAAGCAGCCCCACCACCTCCGGCGCCCGGTCCGTGGGGACCATCAAGTCCAGATCGTGCATCGCCCGGGCGGTGGCATCGGAGTAAGCCGTCCGGCACAGCGCCGCGCCCTTGAGCAGCAGGGTGGGAATGGAGGCCGCGGCAAAGGCCCGCAGCAGCTCCGCTTTCCCCCGGAAGGCGATCTGGTTCTTGGTCCACTGGTAGCGGTAGATGCCGCGGATGCGGCCCAGGTCGGGATCGTCTTCGCCTAACGCGCGGAGGCGGGTGTAGGCCAGGCTCATGATGCGGAAGGAGGCCTGGTCCAGGTCGTCCAGGTCCACCTGCCGCTTCCAGGCGCGCCAGGCCGTCCGGGCGGCGCTGTCATCCGGCAGCAGGCAGGCCTGCAGCAGGAGGACATGGCGTGAATCCAAAGTGAGGCTCATGGGGCGGCAGTCCCGGCGGCGCGGCGGCGGTCGAGCACGGCCTTGAGCGCCCGGGCGGTGTGGTGGTGCAGGCGGGCCTGGTCGCGCACCAGGTTCCCGGCATGGACGCGGCGGCGCAGGACGACCTCCGGCAGCACGTGGGAGGGGCAGCCGAGGTCGCTGGCCCGGCCGTGCCATTCGATGAATTCCGCCGCGCGCAGGGTGGGATCGAAAGGCCCCACCCGTTCGAAGGCCGCGCGGCGGAGCAGAAGCGCGCTGGCGGCCAGCGCAGGCATCGGGCGCGTGTCCACCTTCAGGCCGTCCGCGGGCTGCCACTCCGGGCTGGGGAATTCCTCCATGTGGCCGAAGACCAGGGCGTCCTCCGGAAGGCCGCGCACGGCGGCAGCCTGGAGTTCCAATTTGTGAGGAACCCAAAGATCGTCACTATCCAGGAAGGCCAGCCAGTTGCCGCAGGCGGCGCGGGCGCCGTGGTTGCGTGCCTCGGCCGCGCCCCGGTTGGGCTGGGCCAGGCAGCGCACGCTGCCCCCGAAGGCGCGGACCACCTCGGCCGTGCCGTCGGTGGACCCGTCATCGACCACGAGGATTTCCAGCGGGGGCAGTGTCTGTTCCAGCACGCTGCGCACCGCAGCGGCCACGTAGTGCTCCCGGTTCCACGCCGGAATGACGACGGATATTTGGAAGTCGGAAGCGTTCATGGTGCGGGCACTGCGGAAAGGGCCGCATCATAACAGGCCAGCAGCCGTTCGGGAGTATAGGATTCCCGGACCCGGCGGGAGCCGCCCTCCGCCAGGCGGGCCGCCAGCGCGGGATTCCTGAGGATTTCGAGGCAGCCCTGGGCAAAGGCTTCCGGCCCGTCCCGCAGGAGCAGTTCGCGTCCGTCGGCCACTTCCAGGCCTTCGGCCCCGATGGAGGTGGAAACCACGGGGCGTCCACGTCCGAAGGCTTCCAGAATTTTCAGCCGGGTGCCGGTGCCCGCGCGCAGCGGCACCACGGCGAGCGAGGCCCGGGCGTAGGCCTCATCCAAATCCGGGAGGAAGCCGGCCACCTCCACGCCCGGCAGCGCTGCCAGCGCCTGCACGCGCGGCGGGCAAGACTGGCCCACGATGCGGAAGCGCACCGCGCCGCCCAGAGCCGCGTGGATGCGGGGGAAAATTTCCCGGGCGAAGAAGCGCGCGGCGTCCTCATTGGGATAGTAGGAAAGCGTGCCCACGAAGAGAATTTCCGGTGGTCCGGCAGGGGGCGGGGGCGGGGTCTGGGCAGGCAAAGGCATGATGTTGGGCAGGACATGCACCCGGACTTCCGGACAAAGTGCGGAGGCATGCCGGGCTTCATCCGGTGAGGAAACAAACACCCGGTCGAAACGTCCGAGCATTTTTTGCTCCAGAATGCGGGCGACCACATGGGCCCGGCGGCGGGCGGGGTCCGGTGCGGCTTCGCCGGCCTGTTCCCTCAGCCGGTCAATGCCTTCGTTGCGGCGGCAGGCGGATTCATCCAGGTCCAGCAGGCGGCGGGAAAAGCTGTCCAGCGCGCCCTCCAGCAGAAAGCAGGTTTCCGGGCGGAAGACGAAGAGCGTGTCCGCTCTTTCTTCCCGGGCGAAGGCCTGGACAGCTTCCACCACGCCGGAGGGGAGGCATTCCCGTCCATCCAGAACACCGTCCGCCAGCCGGGGCTCGTCCTCCGCGCGGATGCGGAGCTGGAAGACGCGGCGGCAAAGGGCTTCTGTTTCCTGGTCCCGCGGCCCGGAAAGCGGCACCCGCGAAAGCAGGAGGAGGCTCACGCCGCCACGGGCGGCGAGCATGCGCAGCAGGGCGGCCGCGCGCAGCTGGGTCCCCCAGCCGTGGCAGGACGGATAAAGATAGGACACCAGCAGAGTGTGTCCGCCGGGCACTGCAGGGTCCTCAGCCACGCGCCAGGCCCTCCAGCAGGCCGGCCGCCTGCGCGGCGTCATGCCCCAAATCCAGGTGGTAGGCGGGAATGCGGGCCAGTGCATGCATCATGATCCTCACACCGGACTGCCCGGCAGCGGGAACTTCGCTGACCGACCAGGGGACCAGCGCCTTCATCGCCTCCAGGCCGCTGGCCGGACGCAGGCGGCTGGCCTCCTGTCTGGAAATTCGGGGAATGACCAGTGCTTTGCAGGGGGCTTCCGGCAGCAGGTGCCCGGGAAACGCCCCGTCCACCTGGAAGCTGTGCTTGCGCTCCGTGCCTTCGGTGAATGCCCGCAAGGGGAGGCTGGAGGGGAAAAAGCCCAGGCTGTCATCCCGCAGCTTGGCCACGCCGTAGAGGCTCCAGGTGCGCGGGGCCTCTTCCGCGGAAAGCACGCAGAGGTCATCGGATTGATAGTGGAGGCCGTGGATCAGGCTCTGCACGGCCAGGGTGGACTTCCCGCTGCGGGGCGCGCCGGCAATGAGCACGGTGCCGCCTGGCACGCCCACCGAGGCGGCATGGACGATCTGCCGGTCCGCGGTGTTCAGGGCGGCATTGAACAGGGCACGGAAGGGCGCGGCTTCCTCATACATCGGCAGCGGGCCGTCTTCCAGATAGCAGGCCAGGATGCGGCGCTCCTGCCGGTCGATCAGGCCCAGCGCCCCCAGCCATTGCTGGTGGAAAACGCTGAAGCGCCCATCGCTGAACAGGGGCAGGCACTCTTGGTGGATGCCGGAGCGCATCAGTGGCGTGGGCCGCGGAATCGGACAGCCGGTGGCCGGACCGCTCCAGCAATCCAGTGTCCAATCCGCCGCCCCGCGGTGGTCCATCTCCAAATGGGCCAGGGTGGGGCGCAGCTGCTCCGAAGCCCCGGGGCCGGCAAAGCGCAGGCGGAAGACCAGTCCAGCCACCGCCAGGTGGGTTTCCACGGAAATTCCATGCGCCGCTTCTGCGGCATCCCAGGAACCGCAGGCCTCGCGGAAATAAGCCGCGGGCAGGGGATCGAGAATCGTGCTGAACGGGCCGGCGGAACGGGATGCGGGCTTCATGCACCGGCAGGCGGCTGGATGTGCGGCCAACCCCGCGCTTCCACCTCATGGATCGGATCGGCCAGGAGCAGCTGCTGCATGTCGTTGTATTTCTCGTAACGGGGAAGCAGCCACGGCACCGGCGTGGGATCCGGCGCGGCAACAGCCGGTGCGGGTGCGGCTTCCAGCAGCCCGCCATCCACCAAGAGCTGAAGAAATTTGCCCAATTCTTCCTCCGCTTCCGGGGGCGCTCCGCTGAAGGCGCGCAGCATCTGTTCCGGCGTGGCTCCCGCCATCACCCAGCCCCAGACCGCCGCGCCCGACGCGTTGAAGCTGTAATAGTTGCCGCTTTCAAAATGAATAACGATCAGCTCGCCATCAATGACCTCGTGGGCCAGCTTCGATTCAGGAATGCGCAGGAAGGGGTGGGGGAAATGAGGCATAGAGGATTCGCAACGTGACGCGCCTACGCTACCCCAGGCGGTCCTGCTGCCAACTGATTTCCCGGCCCGGCTCCAGTGAGGGGGGTGTCATTGAGTGGGCCCGCAGAGAAGAAAAAGAACAGCCCGCGGCGCTGGGACCGGGAGAGGAAATCTGGAGTGCTCCGATCTTTTCGGAGCTTTGGGAACGCGCGGAGCGCGGGGGATGGGGGCCGAGATGCGCAGGCTGGCCTCCTCCCCGTCGCTCCGCTCCATCCCAGAGCTCCGAAAAGATCGGAGCACTCCAGAAAAGGGCAGCACCCGCGTGATCCGCGCACCCTGTGCTCCGGGCGCTTGCCGATCTCCGGCACGCCCTGCCTCAGGTTCCCACCAGCTGCCGATTGCCATGACACCCGGCTCCAGTGGGAGGTCATTCGGCAAAGGAGGGACCGTCTGCCGCCTTTCGTCTGGCCTTCAATTGAACAGCCGCCAATTTATGCAAGAGTCCCCGATCCGGATGAAACCCATCGACCAGATCATTGTCACCTGCTGCTTGAAGGACTTCTGGCTGACACGCATTTGTGTGGCCAGCATCCGCTACTGGCACCCGGAGGTGCCCATCGGGCTGATCAAGGACACCTCGGGGGGTGATTTTTCCACGGAGGAAATGCAAGCCGCGTGGAATGTCACCCTGGCTGCGGTTCCCCACCCGCCCCGCGCCATGTTCAGCAAGCTGGAGGCTTTCCATTTTCCGGGACGCCGGCGGCTGCTCCTGCTGGATTCCGATATCATTTTCCTGGGCCGGGTGCTGGACAAGCTGGAGGCATTCGATGAGGACTTTGTCGTGAACTGGGGCGGGAAGGGCCCGCTGAATCCGGCCACCCAGCGGCGCTATGCCCTGGGCGGATATTATAATCCTGACAAGTTGAAGGCTGTCCTGCCCGATTTTGAGATTCCGCATTTTTTCTTCAACAGCGGGCACATGGTCATCACCAGCTCGCTCGTGGAACGGGCCATGCTGTCCCGCTGGCTGGCCGGCGCCCCGCCCCACGAGAAGGTTTGCGACCGGGAATTGCTGGTCACCTACGACCAGGGCTTGCTCAATATCGTGCTGGTGCAAATGCAGCGGGAGGGGAGGTGCTCCCTGGCCCTTTGCGATTTCACGCGGTGGTCCCGGCACCCGGAAATTCTTGAGGCGTTTTCTGTGGGTGATCTGATGAGCCGGCGTGGCCATCCCTTCCTGATCCACTGGGCCGAGCCCAAGCCGTTTTTTAAAACCGGGATGGTTCGGAGTGACCTGCTGGGATTTTATGAGGACTTTTATTACAGCCGGATTCCGCAAGGGCAGTGGAAGCGGTCTTTCCGGCTGCTGCGGCGGGCCCGGAGCCCGAAACACCTGGCGCCGCGGCTCAGGGCGGCGCTCAAGCTCAACAAGCTCCGCATTGACCTCCGCCAGCTTCTGGAACAAGAGCGCAATCCAGGCAAGGAGGCCCGGGTCCTCCCGTTGACGGCGAGCGGGCATCATCGGCTCCGTGTCGATTCCAATTAGGAATCTGCCCGGAATCGCCTGCAGTTCCCAAAGCGGGCCGGTCCGCGTCTTGGTCCCGGGTCCAGTTCCCGCTGGCCTTCCGTGGAGCCGCCGCCATTTTAAGGCTCCTCCGATCCGGATGAAACCCATCGACCAGATCATCGTCACCTGCTGCCGGAAGGACTTCTGGCTGACACGCATTTGCGTGGCCAGCATCCGCTACTGGCACCCGGAGGTGCCCATCGGGCTGATCAAAGACACTTCGGGGGGTGATTTTTCCACTCAGGAGATGGAAGCCGCGTGGAATGTCACGCTGGCCGCCGTTCCCCGGCCTCCAAGAGGGATGTTCAGCAAGCTGGAGGCATTCCATTTTCCGGGACGCCGGCGGCTGCTGCTGCTGGATTCCGATATTATTTTCCTGGGCCGGGTGCTGGACAAGCTGGAGGCGTTCGATGAGGACTTCGTTATGAATTGGGGGGGCAAAAGCCCCCTGGATTCCGACACCCAGCGGCGCTACGCGCTGGATGGCTACTATGACCCGGAAAAGCTCTGCCGGATGATTCCGGGCTATAAGGTGCCCCATTTTTTCTTCAACGGGGGCCAGATGCTCATCACCAGTTCTTTGATCGGACGGGACGAGCTGGCCGCCTGGATGGAAGGCGAGCCGCCGCAGGAACGGCTGCGCCATCCAGAGGTCATTTTCAGGCACGAGCAGGGGCTGCTCAACGTTCTGCTGCCGCAGATGCAGCGCCAGGGGCGCTGCAGCCTGGCGGTTTGTGATTTCACGCGCTGGTCCCGGCACCCGGAAAAACTGGAACCTTTCACGGTGCGTGATCTGGAAGAAAAGCGCGGCCACCCATTCCTGCTGCACTGGGCGGAGTGGAAGCCATTCTTTAAAACGGGAATGGTGCGTAACGATTTGTTGGGATTCTTTGAGGACCTCTATTACCGCCGCATTCCGCAGGGCGGGGGGAAGCGCAATTTCCGGCTGCTGCGGCGGGCCCGGGATGAAAAGCGCCTGCAGCCCCGAATGCGCGCGTTGATGAAGCTCGACCAGCGCCGCATTGATCTCAAACGGCTCCTCGAGCAGGAATCCCGTCCGGGCACGCAAGCCCAGATTATTCCGTTCACGGCCAGCGGGCGCCTGGGAGGCTGAGTTCGCGCGCACCGCATGCTGCAGAGGACGCGCCGTCCGTCCTGGGGAAGGGGTGGGCGTTGGGTGTCATGACATCCGGTAGTGGAGCAGAGAAAAAAAGCCCTCGGTGACGCAGCCGGGAGACAAAATCTGGAGTGCTCCGATCTTTTCGGAGCTCTGGGAACGCGCGGAGCGCGGGGGATGGGGGGCCGGGCTGTGCAGGTGAGCCTCCTCCCCGTCGCTCCGCTCCATCCCAAAGCTCCGAAAAGATCGGAGCACTCCAGATCACGGCAGCCCGGCGTGACCATGCCTGTGGGCGGACCTTACAGGACAACACCGGAGGACGCGGGCGGCCCTTTTGTCCAAGGGCGCCAGCGGGCACACGGCCGGGCCAGGGGGTGCTTGGGGAATGGCTCATTTCCGTCGATGCGGTCCGCCGGCTCCCAGCCCGCTTCGCGGCGGAGGGCGCGGCAATCCGCCAGGGCTTCGATTTCCTGGATAGGCAGCTTGAGCGGAATTTCAGGATAATGGCTCCGGATGGCTTCCGCCGCGGGCAGGCCCAGGACATTGCGGCGGGATGCCGGCAGGAAAATGCGGAAGCCGGGCAGGTCTGCTTGAACCAGTTTCACCAGCAGTACGGCGGCATCACCCAAGGTGAGATAAGTGAAGGCTTCCCGCCAGTGGACCGCATGATGGGAGGGATTGTAATCCGCCGGTGCATGGACCAGGCCGGGCAGGCGCAGAATCCGCGCCGGAGCGCCCCGGTCCGCGCTCCAGCGCTCCAGCCATTCCTCCGCCCGGCGCTTGGCCCGGCTGTAGGGAGTGGAGGGCCGGGCTTCGGAGTCTCCGTCCATGGGCAGCGCATCGGGATAGGCCACCTGGATCGAGCTGGCGAAAAGAATCTGGCGCACACCGGCGTGGTCAGCGGTTTCGAAGACGGAGCGGTTGAGCCGTTCTTGCTCGCGTGCCGCCTCTTCTCCTCCGTCGTGGGGCTGGGGGCAGGCCAAGTGGACGAGCACCTCGACTCCCTCCAGTGCCTGGAGGCAGAAAGCAGGGTCGGCCAGGTCCCCCTGCCAGCCGGCCAGCCCGGCCTCGTTGAGGGGTGACCGGTCGATGGCCCGGACCGGCACACCGGCAGCGGCCAAGGCCCGGCAGGCCGGGCGGCCCAGCTTGCCGGCGGCACCAGTCACGGCGGTGAGGGGAAATGACTTCATGCCGCGCAACGCGGGTGCACCCGAAAGGCTTCTCATGGTTCTGCTTTCCGCTTGCCCCGGCCACCCGGCGCGGGTTCAATCCGGCTATGGAACACCTTTGGGCACCCTGGCGCAACCGCTATGTCGGCGGCGCGGAAAAGCCCGCAGAACGCCTTTTTTTCGAGATCGGCCAGTCCACGGATGACGCGGCGAATCTGGTCATCGCCCGCTCGAAGTCCTGCTACGCCGTGCTCAACCGCTATCCTTACAACAGCGGGCACACGCTGGTGGTGCCTTACCGGGAGGTGGCGGACCTGGAGGGGCTCTCGGACCAGGAGACGCTGGACTTGTGGGGCCTGGTGAACCGGGTGACGGCGGCGCTGCGCACGGCGTTCACGCCGCACGGGTTCAACATCGGGGCCAACCTGGGCGCCGCGGCCGGGGCGGGCCTGCCCCGGCATCTGCACATCCATGTGGTGCCGCGCTGGGAGCATGACGCCAATTTCATGACCGCCACGGCCGAGACGCGGGTCCATCCGCAGGATTTGCAGGAGGTCCATGCCAAGCTGGGCGCCCTGCTGGCCGCACCCTCGGCCTAGCTTCTTTCACATTTTCTCAGCCGTAACGGTGCCGGTTGGTTCGCCGCGAAGTTCGCGAAGAGAAAACACGGGGTCATGAAGGCACTGCCAAGCAGTCCAAACCCGGTTGCCCCTTCGCGAACTTCGCGGTGAACCGCATCATTCCGGCTCAGCGGATGATGCCGCGCTTGCTGGCGCGGACGAAATCGATGAGATGGCGGACTTCCGGGACCGTGCCCAGCCTGGCTTCCACTTCCGCCAGCGCCTGGCTGGTATTGAGCGACTTGGTGTAAAGCAGGCGCAGGGCTTTGCGCAGCGCGGTGATGGTCTCCTCGGAAAAGCCGCGGCGCTGGAGGCCGACGAGGTTGACCGCGCGGACTTCCGCGGGGTTGCCGTCGGCCACGAAGTAGGGGGGCACATCCTGGACGATCTTGGAGCAGCCGCCGACGATGCTGTGGCGCCCGATGCGGCAAAATTGGTGGACGGCGGCCAGGCCGCTGATGATGGCGTGGTCTTCGACGGTGACGTGGCCGGCCAGGGTGCCGTTGTTGGAGAAGATGCAGTGGTCGCCCACGGTGCAGTTGTGGGCCACATGGGCATAGGTCAGGAAGAGGTTGTCCGAGCCGATGACGGTCTTTTCCCCCACGCCGGTGCCGCGGTTGACGGTCACGCATTCCCGGAACTCGTTGCGGTCGCCCACTTCGAGAAAGGTGGGCTCGCCGGCGTATTTGAGGTCCTGGGTCTTGCCGCCGATCGAACAGAAGGGGTGGAAGAGGTTGTCCCGGCCGAAGACGGACGGCCCCTGGAGGACGACATGGGACATCAGGCGGCAGCCCGGGCCCAGGGTGACATTCTCTCTAATGACGCAATAGGGTCCAACCTCGCAGTCCGCCGGGACCTGCGCGCTCGGAGCGATGAGGGCGGTGGGATGGAGGGCCATTTGAAATCTCAAATCACTGGATGGCAAAAGTCATCTCGCCCTCGGAGACGACCTCGCCGTTGACGGTGCAGTGGCCGGCGGCTTTGGCAATCTTGCCGCGGGATTTGACCAGCTCGACCTGGATGATGAGGGTGTCGCCCGGGGTGACGGGCTTGCGGAATTTGACGTTGTCGGCGCTCATGAAGAAGCCGATGCGCCCGGCGTCATCGGTCTTGCGGAGGAAGAGGATGCTGGCGAGCTGGGCCATGGCCTCGAGCTGGAGGACGCCGGGCATGACGGGGAGGCCGGGGAAGTGGCCCTGGAAAAAGGGCTCATTGATGGTGATGTTTTTCACGCCTACAGCCTTGTTCTCGCCCTCGAATTTGAGCACCCGGTCCACCAGGAGGAAAGGGTAGCGGTGGGGGAGGATTTTCATGACCTGGTTGACGTCCAAGGCGCTTTCACCGAAGGGGATGTTTTCCACCGGCATGAGCTGGGCCAGGTATTTGCGGTGGCTTTTGGCGATGGCCTTGGCCATTTCCACGTTGAGGGCGTGGCTGGGCTTGGCTGCGACGATGTGGGCTTTGAGGCGGAGGGGGAAGAGGGCCAGGTCGCCGATGATGTCGAGAATCTTGTGGCGGGCGAATTCTTCGGGGTAGCGGACGGGGTCTTTACTCAGGATGGAATCGCCGCGGATGACGACGGCGTTCTCCAGGCTGCCGCCCTTGATGAGGCCTTTTTCCAGCAGGGGCTGGACTTCCTCGTAGAAGACGAAGGTGCGGGCGCGGCTGATCTCGGCAGCATAGGCCTCAGGGGTGATCTCGGTGGAATAATACTGGGTGAAGAAGCCGGTGTGGTTGGCGTTGGTGCAGGAGACTTTGAAGCCGTCATGGGGGAAGGCGGCGATGTAGGCGCCGTTCTTGCCTTCGACCAGGAGGGGTTCCTTCAGTTCGAAAGTGGTGCGGGAGGTGGCAAGGGTCTCGCGCCCGGCCTGGGCCAGGAGCTGCATGAAGATTTCCCCGCTGCCGTCGCCGATCGGGGGCTCGTTGGAGTCCATGTCGATGAAGGCGTTGTCGATGTCGCCGCCGCGGAGGGCGGAGAGGAGGTGCTCGACGGTGTGGATTTTCATCGAGCCGGCGCTGAGGGTGGTGGAGCGCTCGACCTGGTTGACCAGGTCCACGTGGGCGGTGAGGGTGGGCTGGTCCTTGAGGTCGGTGCGGCGGAAAACGTAGCCGGTGTCGGCCGGGGCGGGGCGGAGGGTCAGGGTGACTTTGTTGCCGGTGTGGAGGGAGGATCCCTCGACCGCGGCCTCCCGCGCGACGGTGGTTTGATAAGTGACTGGCATCGTTCGTTGTAACACGCGAAAAATGCGGTTGGCAAGAGGGCGCTGGGCCGATATCACGGGGGCCGTGAGCAATGCCACGCAAGCCTGGGGCAGCCGCCTGGGGGTCATCCTGGCGGTGACGGGAAGCGCTGTCGGCCTGGGCAATTTTTTGCGGTTTCCGGGGCTGGCGGCGAAATATGAAGGGGGGGCGTTCATGGTGCCGTATTTCGTCTCCCTGCTGGTGCTGGGGCTGCCGCTGGCTTGGGCGGAATGGGCCATGGGGCGGCGGGGCGGGGCGGCGGGCTACCACTCTTGCCCCGGCATCTTCCGGGCGCTGTGGAAGTGGAAGGGTTCACCCTACGCAGGGGTTTTCGGGCTGATCGTGCCGGTGATGATTTACATGTATTACGTCATCATCGAGTCCTGGTGCCTGGGTTATGCCTGGAAATACCTCAGCGGGGCGATGGCGCTGGGGAATGATCCTGCCGCTTACGGGGCGATGTTCCAGTCCTGGACGGGCATGGCAGCGGACGGATCGGTTTTCCAGGGCGGTGGGGCGCCGCTGGTGTGCCTGGCCCTGTGTGTGCTGCTGAATTTTTTTCTGATCTACCGGGGCCTGAGCAAAGGGATCGAACTGTTCTGCCTTTGGGCCATGCCGGTGCTGGTGCTGTGTGCCTTGGTGGTGCTGGTGCGCGTGCTCACCCTCGGCACCCCGGACCCGGCCAAGCCGGACCTCAACGTGCTCAACGGCCTGGGCTTCATGTGGAATCCGCGCACGGAGCAAGTGGGCTTCCTCGAGGCGCTGATGAATGGGAAAATGTGGATGGAAGCGGCCAGCCAGATTTTCTTTTCCCTCTCGGTCGGCTTCGGTGTGGTCATCACTTATGCCAGCTACCTGCGGCGCAGCGATGACATCGCACTGAGCGCCACCACTTCGGTGGCGGGCAATGAATTTTGTGAGGTGAGCCTGGGCGGGATGATCACTGTGCCGGCCGCCTTTGTCTTCCTGGGTGCGGCCGGCGCAGTGGGCGGCACTTTTGCCCTCGGCTTCCACACCCTCCCCCTGGTCTTCGAGCGCATGCCCCTGGGCCAGTTCTTCGGTTTCCTCTGGTTCTTCCTGCTCTTCCTGGCGGCGGTGACCAGTTCGCTTTCCATGCTCCAGCCCGCCATTGCGTTCCTGGAAGAAGGCCTGGGACTGGACCGCAAGGGCTCGGTGCTCCTGCTGGCCGTCATCACGCTGATCGGCACCGCGTTCATCCTCTTTTTCAGCAAGGGGCTGGCCGCGCTCGACACCATCGATTTCTGGGTGGGCACGTTCTGCATCTTTGTCCTGGCCTGCATCCAGTGCTTCCTTTTTGCCTGGGTGCTGGGGGTGAAAAAGGGCATGGAGGAACTCGACCGCGGCGCCCTGCTCCGCATTCCCGGCTGGTTCCCCTTCGTCATCCAATACGTCTCCCCTCTTTACCTTCTGGCCATCTTCGGCATCTGGGCCTATCAAAATATGGGGGGCTATGTGAAAAGCTTCCAGGACCCGGCCAACGATGTCGTCCGCTGGTCGATCGGGTTCATCCTGCTCAATTTTGCCTTCTTCCTTTTCCTGATCCACCGCGCCGTGCGCCGCTGGTCCGCCGCGCTGCCGCGTCCGCCGGAGGCCGGGCCATGACCCTGGCCGGCTGGATTTTGATGGCTGCCTCCGTCGGCGCCACCACCGGGCTGTTTGCCTGGTGCCTGTGGCGCGTGCTCCGCACCCCGGAATCCCGGGACAAGCTCCACGGCATGCTCGACACCGAGCGGGAGATCGAGGAGCGCGACCGCTAGCCCACTCCGCTTTTTTTCACCGCGAAGACGCGAAGACGCGAAGGGCGCGAAGTCGAAACTCTGTAAACGGAGAAGCTTTCGAAAAGGCCCTGTTTGAAGCCCCAAGACGACTCCTGCGCTTTGGGGGCTTGTTTGTTTGCAAAATCCCGGTTTTCTTCGCGCCCTTCGCGTCTCCGCGGCGAAAAATGCTTTATTGGCCCAGGGGCACAGCCAGCAGTTTTTGATAGGCGGTCCGGAAGGGCAGGTCTTCATCCCGGGTCCGCAGCCAGACCACCAGCTTTCCCTTGCGGGCGAATTCCGCGCGCCGCGCCACTTGGGCCGTTTCCGGGGCTTTTCCCACCAGGGCGGAGGCCGGGGGGCGGACCCAGGTGGCCCGCACCTCCACGCCTTCATCCGTCTCTTTCACTTCGTCGATTTCCAGGGCGAAGAGGGAGGAGGGGGCGCCGATGATCAAATCCACCGTCATTTTTTCCCCATCATCGGTGGTTTGGAGGGAGATGGGGGGCTTGGGCAGCAGGGGAAAGGCCGTGCGTGCCGCCTCGGCCTGCCGCCGCCAGTCTTCCCGGAATTTTTCGAATTCTTTGGCCCTGCCCTTGGGGATGAGGGCCAGAAGCTTGCGGTGTTCCTGCCGCCGCCATTCCAGCACCTCTTCCGGCTCGTCCGGACGGTCGCCGAACGGCGTTGGCACCAGTTCGAAATCCTGCGCTTCCTGGCGGGCGATCAGTGTGTGGCGTTCGCGCAGGAGGCGTTCCGCCTCCTTGCGCGCCGTGTCGTCTGCCGCCCCAGCCCAGGCGAGAAATTCCTCCGCCCGGTAGAGCGCGGCCGGCGGTCCGGAGGCCTGCGCCGGGACCTGCGGCAGGAGGCACAGTCCGAGAACCGCCGCGGACGTGGAAGCGAAAGCGGGAAGGCAAAGGCCCCGGACTAAAGAAAGAAGGCGGCAAGTCACCGCACGACGCTAGCCTGCCCTAGCCGCGGGTCAAGGGGAGGACGACCAATTGGTGATCCACTTTTGGTAGCGCCCGTAGCCGGGGGAAGTGGTGTTGGTAAAGTCCACCTCGCCCGTTTCCCCGCCGGTGGACCAGATGTCCGGGACCACCTCGTTCATCAAGGACTTGCGGTTCGGCGTGCTGGAAGACAAGCCGGCGGGATCGTAAAAAAGGCCGTAGGCATAGCCGAAGGGGTCCTGGATGTAGGAGTTGGCGTCCTTGCTGGCCACCTGGCCTTCCTTCAATTCCAAATACGGGGTGCGGTTCGGATGGACGGTTCCGGTAAAGGAAGTCCGGCCCAGCAGCTCTGCAAACAGCCGCCGTCCCCCACTACCCGAGGTGACCACCCCATCGCTGTCCATGGAGGCATTGCTGCCCGCATAGGTGCTGGGAGCGCCCGCGTATTTGTCTCCCGAGGTGGAGATGTTCGCCACTTCCGGATAATCCCCGAAGTCCACTTTGTAGCGTTCCAGCGCGGTTTCGATGGCCGCAATTTCCACCGCCGCCCGGCCGCGGGCCGCTTTTTTCTGCACCGAACCCAGCGTGCCAATGGTGATGCCGACGAGCACGGCGATGACTGTGACCACCACCAGGAGTTCGATCAGGGTGAATCCCCTCTGTGAACGGTGCGGCATCATGGTCACTTCCAGCTGGTGACGAATTTGTTGATCTCGGTCCCGCCGCCATCGCTGCTGTAGTTCTTTTGGGGTCCGGGGGACCAGATGATCAGGGAAGAGGACAGGGAGCCGGTGAACGGCGAAGGCAGGGAGATGGAATTGTCGTAGTTGGAGTCCGCCCTGAAGTAATAAAGCTGGCTCCAGGGATCGACGAAGAATGTGGCCGAGCTTGGGTTGGCCGGAGCGGTGCGGTTGCCCTGGCCAGGTGAGCCGGAGCGGAGGATCTTGGTGTTGAACTCCATGAAGACAATGCGGCGCGTGTTGTCGGCATGTTCGGCATTCAGTCCTGCATCCCGGGCGATCAGGGTGTCGTAGAGGTCCTCACTGGTGGCGTCGGCATCCGCAGGGGGCGAGCCCGTTCCGGCCAGGGCCGAGGGCCAGACCCCGTATTCCGTCTCATACTGCACCAGCGCCGTGCGCAGCTGATTGACCATCGCCCCGGTCTCTGCCTTCTTGGCTGCTTCCAGGGCCTTGCCCACGGCCGGCACCGCCAGCCCGGCCAGGATGCCGATGATCGTGATGACCACCAGCAGTTCAATCAACGTAAAGCCACGGGAACAATTCGAAATCCTCATAGGTTCAATCTATGTCCGCACCGATGCTTGTAAATCCCATTTCTGGATTCGGCTTGCCGGCCCACCACCCAAGGCAGTGAAACAGGAAAGGCGCGAAGGGAAGCCAAGTGAAAACCCACTGCGGTGTTCCTTGCTCCCCACTTCCGCCCGCAGACTCCAGCCTTTTTCTTCGTGCCCTTCGCGCCCTTCGCGGTTAATTTCCTCCGCTTTATGACCTCGGCACAAATCCGCCAAAGCTACCTCGATTTCTTCAAAGAAAAGGGCCACACCATCGTCCCTTCGGATAGCTTGCTGCCTAATTCCCCCGGCCTCCTCTTCACCAACGCAGGGATGAACCAGTTCGTCCCCATCTTCCTCAACGAGACCCCCTGCCCCTACTCCCCCCCCCGCGCCGCCGACACCCAGAAGTGCATCCGCGCCGGCGGCAAGCACAACGACCTCGAGGACGTCGGCCTCGACACCTACCACCACACCCTCTTCGAGATGCTCGGCAACTGGTCCTTTGGCGACTACTTCAAAAAGGAAGCCATCACCTGGGCCTGGGAACTCGTCGTCGAACGCTGGAAATTCCCCCCTCAGCGCCTCTACGCCACCGTTTACAGCCCGGACAAATCCAAAGGCGACCCCGCCGACTTCGACCAGGAAGCCTACGACATCTGGGCCGCCCTGTTCACCAAGGCCGGGCTCGATCCCAAGGTCCACATCGTCAACGGCAACAAGAAGGACAATTTCTGGATGATGGGCGAGACCGGTCCCTGTGGTCCTTGCTCGGAAATCCACGTCGATCTCACCCCCGAGCCCCGCACCCTTGAGCTGGAAAAACGCGGGGCAACCCTGGTCAACAGCAGCGACGCCCGCTGCATGGAAATCTGGAACCTCGTCTTCATCCAGTTCAACGCCAACGCCGACGGCACCTTCCGCCCGCTGCCCGCGAAACACGTCGATACCGGCATGGGCTTCGAGCGCGTCTGCTCGATCCTGCAGTGCACGAATAACTTCACCGACTTCAGCGGCACCATCTCGAACTACGAGACCGACGTCTTCTCGCCCATCTTCCGCAAGCTGGAGGAACTGAGCGGGAAGAAATACACCAGCACCCTGCCGAAACAGGGCGTCGTCGGCCTGAGTGAGCAGGAACGCCAGGACGTGGCCTTCCGCGTCATCGCCGATCACATCCGCACCCTCAGCCTCTCTGTCGCCGATGGCATCCTCCCCGGCAACAACGGCCGCAACTACGTCCTCCGCCGCATCCTCCGCCGCGCCGTCCTGTGGTCCCGTTCCCTCGGCCTGCACGAACCCTTCTTCTACAAACTCGTCCCCACCGTCGTCACCCAGCTCAGCCCCGTCTTCCCCGAGCTGAAGAAGAACCAGCCCACCATTGAGAAAGTCCTCAAGGCGGAGGAGGAAAGCTTCAACCGAACTTTAGATAATGGGGTCCAACTCTTTGAAACTGCTCTTGCTTCGCGTGAGGCATCTACTTCTGATTTAGGCGTCAATTTCCCAGGTCTTGGACAGTGGCATCGTAGTAAGTTTAGTGAAATTCCCGGCTTTGTTGCCTTCAAACTCTACGACACCTACGGCTTCCCGCTCGACATGACCGAACTCATGGCCCGCGAGCGCGGCCTCACCGTGGACACCGCCGGCTTTGAGAAACTCATGCAGGAGCAGAAAGAACGCTCCCAGGCCGCGCAGAAGAAGGAAATCATCGACGTCGCCGACGCCGATGACTCCATCCCCGCCGCGCAATTCGTCGGCTACGACGCCACCGAGGCCTCCGTCGAACTCCTCACGCACAAGATCGGGTTCGGCAAATCCGCCGACGACACCGTCAAGGCCCGCCTCTACTTCTCGCCCACCCCGTTCTACGCCGAAATGGGCGGCCAGGTCGGCGACACCGGATGGCTCGAGTTCGGTGGCCACCGGATCGAGATCCTCGACACCAAGAAAGCCGGCCGCGGCGTCGCCCACCTCACCGAGGACGTGGCCCTGCTCGATGACCTGAGCCTCCCCGCCAAGGCCGTCCTGAACCTCGAACGCCGCGCCCTCATTGAAGCCCACCACAGCGCCACCCACCTCCTCCACTGGGCGCTGCGGGAAGTCCTTGGCTCCACCGTCGGCCAAAAGGGCTCCTACGTCGGCCCCGACCGCCTTCGCTTCGACTTCTCCCACCTCGAGGCCATGAAGCCCGACGAGATCGCCAAGGTCGAAGCCCTAGTGAACGAAAAAATCGCCGCCAACGTCCCCGTGAAGTGGGAAGAACGCCCCTACGCTGAAGTGAAGGGCGACAGCTCGATCATGCAGTTCTTCGGCGACAAATACGGCGAGACCGTCCGCGTGGTGGACATCGGCGGGTTCTCCAAGGAGCTCTGCGCCGGCACGCATGTCAAAGAGACCGGCAAGATCGGCGTTTTCCGCATCGTCAGCGAAGGCGCCATCGCCGCCGGCGTCCGCCGCATCGAGGCCCTCTGCGGCCCCGCGATCAACGCGCACCTCGAAACCGTCTTCGCCAAGCAACAGGAAGAAGCGAAGTCTTTGGCCGTAAAGTTAGGCAGCAAAGTCGCATTGCGAGACTTATCCTCCAATCCATTGGAATCCTGGGCCGCCTTCCAGGCCAACGAATCTCAAATCTCAAATCTCAAATCTCAAATCGCCGAAGCGGAAAAAGCTTCCGCGAAGGCCAAGCAAGCCGAGTTGCAGAAGCTCGCCTCCACCCTCGCCCCCACCCTCCTCGCCGAGGCCAGCGGCAACCGGATATTTAAGAACCTCGGCGAAGCCGACCCTGCCCTGCTGCAACTGCTGGCGGGCGAATTGAAGCGCAGCTTCCAAGGTGTGGCCGTCCTCGCCTGTTCCCAGCCCGGCAAAGCGACTCTGCTCGCCCTGGTCACCGATGGCTCCGCCAACGCCGGCCAGATCATCAAAGAAATCGCCCCCGTGGTGGGCGGCAAAGGCGGCGGCAAACCCGACCTGGCCCAAGGCGGCGGCACAAATCCCGAAGCCCTCCCCGCCGCCCTCGAAGCTGCCAAGGTCTTCCTCGCCCGCTAAACAACAAGGAACGCGGACGTCCCGTCCGTGGGGCCAGTCGTCCCGCCTGGCCCGTCTTTGTTTTCGGATCGCAGAAGCCCCCCGAACGCATTCGGGGCCTGCAACGGCTTCCAGTAGAAGCCTTGCCTTGAAGTCCGAGAAATCCCCGCCGGGCGGCCACGTGTCCCGTTCCACGGTGACGTGGTCACGGGAGACGCCCGCCCAAGCACACGAAACGCGTGCGCTCCCCCATCGGCGGCGTGAAGAGGGCTTGCACCTTTTGATTTCGTGTGCATGCTTTCATCAGTGAGGTTCACGTGGGACAAAGCCAAAGATGCCTCCAACCAACGCAAGCACGGAATCGCCTTTCCCGAAGCGGCAAAGGCGTTTGGCGATCCTCACGGTTTTGCGCTCGCCGATCCCCGCCACAGCCAGACGGAAAGCCGTTTTTTCTGGTTTGGCAAAGTCGGCAGCCGGGTGATGACCGTGCGTTTTGTCTGCCGGGTGGGCATCCGGATTCTTGGTGCCGCCTGGCTCCGCCAGGGAAAAAAACTTTATGAAGAAAAAAACCACTGAACGTGCGCCAGTCTTGGATCAGGACGGTTACGAGCACGAACCTTCCGAAATCAACGGCAGCCCACTGCCGGATTGGAACAGCCTGTCCCGTCGGCCGAAGCTGACGCTGGACGAGGCGCAGGCCTCGTCGAGGGGAGGCAGGCGCGCCGGGGCGGGACGCAAACCAACCGGCAAAATTCGCAAACAGGTGAAACTCAGTCCTGCCACCGTCCACCGCCTGACAAGCTATGCCAAACACCGGAAGCTGAATTTTTCCGAGGCCCTGGAACACATCGTGACCAACTCATCCATGGCCTGATCGGGCAGCCCCCTCCCCCAGCTACTGGAGGTGGATTGAACCCTCGGAAACAAGATAATCCACGCCGAGATGGACCTGCCCGCCCTGCGAGCTCTGGCTCGATTGAGTGCGGCGGACTCTCAGGGGCACGATCAGAGCACTTTAAACGCGCCAAAGCGTTTCGCGGCTTTTAAGCCAAGGGAATGCGTAGTGCCAACAAACGATCAGAGCATTTCAAACGCGCCAAAGCGTTTCACCGCGCGGTCGAAGGTTTGGGTTTTGACGCATCCGGCCGCACGTGCGTTCTGGGCGATCAAATGCTCGGCAAAATCCCCCTTGGCCCGCGCATGGTCCAGAGCGGCTCTGACTTGTTCGGCGTCCTGCACCAGAAACCGGTCGTCGGCCAGGACTTCCTCCAGGGTGTCCAGCACCCCGTGCTTGTCCAGATGCGCGCCCAGCACCCAGACGGTTTCCACCAACACCAACTGGGCCAGCCAGACCCTCCCGCCGGTTCGCACGGCCTTGTCCAACTCCCGGCGGACCACGGCCAGCTGGCGGGCATCGTCTTCCAAAAGATGCCTGACGAGGAAGTTCGTATCCCAGGCCTTCACTCCGCGGATCTCCGCGCCACCGAGATCCGGGCCCCTTCTGCGGCCAGGCGACGAATGGCTGCGTTGCTCAAAGAGACCTTGGTGCCCTTCAAGCGCCGCCGCGCAGCCCCCTCACTCCGGACGCTCGCCGTCAGCTTGGCGATCCGGAACGCTCCGCCCGGTTCCGGCACGAACTGCAACCGGTCCCCTTTCCCCAGCAACAAACGCTCCCGAACCTCTTTAGGCAGAGTGATCTGATGCTTGCTGGTCAAGGTGGCGATCGTCATTCCTTACGCCTAGCATGAAAGTAAGGCACGTCAAGTCAGCCCACGAGTCCCACTGGTTCCCAGGCCTTCGGATCGAAGGTGCGCCCCGAAAACTTTGTGGGTTGGCTTCAAATCAGCCTCCATCAGTCAGCCCTTCGTCATCCCGGCTCACCTTTGACCACGCTTTGGGTTCTGAGAAAATAGCAAGCATGACAGGGCAACCTATGCAACACGCTAAATCGAAAAAATAATAATCCATTTGGTAGTTAAAAAAAGCAGACGTTTGTCCGTTGACCACGCATTGCCGCCCCTCAAAATAAAGACATGAACCAGCCATGCCCCCACAACATCCGTCTGAAGGTCCACAATCATCTTGCCACTGCTACTTTTTGTTCGCCGCGTTTGTCCTACAGCGTCCCAGTCAATGGCAAGCAGTGGAAACAACGCGAGGAAACCCTTACTGAGCTTCGCATAGCCTGTTAACAATCTAAGGCCAAGCCAGGCCTGTTTGTTTCCAGAAGGATTGAAGCAACTCGGGGCGTCTCTGGGTGCTGCGTAACTGGCTGCGGGTTTGGCCCAACAAGG